>Ga0075424_100001804_pt1 | contig 19066 bp, 15 predicted proteins | sample SoiMethybrSBSTD3_FD_75301 | JGI IMG/M metagenome (GOLD analysis project Ga0075424, IMG submission 75301) | Bulk soil microbial communities from a Populus tree surrounding site in Tennessee, USA - Soil MetaG P. TD hybrid SBSTD3 | ecosystem: Environmental > Terrestrial > Soil > Tree plantation... | reverse complement strand
CCGATCAAGACCGCAACCGCAGAACAGGATGGGACCTCTCTCGGGAAATTCTGTTCGCTCATACTCGATGACCTTCGTTATTCCTGAGTTCTGGGACCGCGTCAATTGCGCGCGTGTGAGAACAGCGATGGATCGAGGCCATGCGTCATGCGCGGAAATCTACGACGCCGGATATCAGGTGGATGACGCCGCGCGCCGCGCCCTCGAAGTTGACGTTGACGAGACGATGATCGACGAAGTACAGCGCGCTCTCGATTCGATCCGCGGACAGGTCGCGCAGTTCTTCGGCACGCCGCTTTCCGGCGAAGAGGGACCTGGCTTCGTGCGCTACGCATCCGGCGGTTTCTATCGCGTGCACCGCGACGTTGCTCCGGGGCACGATGAGTTTCCGCGTCGCATTTCCATCGTCCTTTTCCTGACGACGGCCGGTGTCGACTTTGAAGGGGGCGCGCTTCGGCTGTATGGCGACTCGACGCGCGAGATTGCGCCGCGCGCGGGCACGCTTGTCGCTTTTCCGTCGGACGTTCCGCACGAGGTGCTTCCGGTGACAGCCGGCGTGCGCGACGCCATCGTCGACTGGTTTTACTAGGTCTTCCGCGGTGCGGGCCGGACGCTTCCAAGTGCACTCCGCGCATCAATCGGCAACCGCTCTTCCTCGTGCTTGGAGGGCTTGAACCAGTCGGCGAGGCGCGACAGGCGTCCCGAGCTGGTTCGCTTCGCTTCTTCGAACTGTTCGATCGCATCGATGGCGGCGGCGAGTGTGTTGACCACACCGATGCCGCGGGCCAGCGCCTGGTCCTTCACGGTCTGATCGTCATTGCGCAACAGCAGGAGTGCCTTCGCCCGCGACGCCGCAATGATGTCCACGCAGTTGGTGAGTCGATCGTCAACCGCAATATCGAGCTTCAATGCGTTGGCCGCATCCCCGCGCGAACCGGGCACCGTAAGCACCGACGGCAGCGGGAATCCGTGCGTCTCCAGCCACCACTGCGTCTGGAACTGCGTGGTTTCGCCCGCGCTGGACGGCCGGGTCGTCATGAAGTACACCTCCCAGCGACGCTCGCGCGAGGTCCTGTACAGTCGCGCGATCTGCTCGGGTTCGTACGCGTCCAGCTGCAGCCACCATTGGGCCGTCCGGGAAATGTGCTCCCAGACGCGTTTCATCACGTCGGCCGTGAGTGCGTGCGCTGCGGGATCCGAGCGGTCTCGCCCACTGGAGGCGGCTTCCACCTTGGTAGCGGTCTCGCGGAAGGTTTTGTTGAAGTTCGCGATCACGCCGTCGACGTCGAATCCGACGCGAATACTCATCTTGGCGTGATCTCAGATGTCGAATCGCGGCGGTCGACGATCGCCAGTCCTGCCAGGATTGCCGCGAGCAGAAGGTTGGCTGGCGCGCGCAGCCCGGTCTCCCAGATGCTCTGCACACCGACGGCGGCGAGGCCGGCGCATGCGCCAATCCGCACAAACCGATGCGAGCCGTCATCGCCGGCCAGACGAAGCTTCGCGGCGCGCGCCAGCAAGACCAGGCCGGCGACCACCATCGCCAACATGAGGACTCCGCCTTCGGCCGCCAGTTGCAGATACTCGTTGTGTGCCTGGTTGAACAGCACGTGCCGCGCGGTCTGCTGGTAGACGAACATGGCGTCGGCGAAGGTTCCCTGGCCCGTGCCGAATAGTGGGAAGGTGCGCATCAGGCGCAGCGTCTCCTGCCAGATTGTCAGCCGGCCTACCGATTCGGCCTCTGGCCTCGACAAGGTCGTTACGAGCCGCTCCGCAAATCCCTCCAGGTTCATCCATGCAGCGATGGCGACCATAGCGGCAGCGGCGGCGACTCCCACCCAGATGCCGCGGGCACGATTGCGCCGGGTCATCGACGCACCGACGACAGCGGCGGCGACGAGCGCGACGAATCCAGAGCGCGAGAGCGTGGCTGCGAGCGTCAACAGCATTGCTCCGATCGAACCCAGGACGACGAGCGCACCGGCATCGGACAACGCGATCAGTGTGGCGTGGGTGCCCTGTCGCATTCGCGCGGTCATATGAGCGCGAACGTGCATCATCAGGTAGCCTGTTACGAGCGAGATCGCGAGGACCAGCCAGGTCGCGAGATGGTCCCGGTTGACGAACGGCCCGAACGTCGTAATGCGCGGATCGGGAAGCGGCCACTTCCACAGTACGGTTGCCGGCGCGGTTGCGCGCTGCGCCAGGGAGACCACTGCACAGGCGAAACCGATCCACGCCAGCAGACGCGCTGCCGCGCGCGTGCCTCCGCGCGAGAAACATTCGCGAGATGTCCAGAAGATCAGCGCCGCCGTGATCGCCAGACCCAGCGCCTCGCGCGTGGCCGCAGGGTGGACGGATATCGGTCGCCAGACGCCGAACGGTGCGAGCGCGTAGGCATCCTGGAGATCCGATGTCGCTGGAGAGGCGGTGCTGACGATGGCCGCGGGGAGCGGCACAATCTGCAGTCCGATGTAAGCGATCGCGGCGATGACCACGAAATCGAGTCCGCGCGTGATTGGGTCTGCGCCGACGCGCGTGCCGGAGACAAGGAAAAGGCCCGCTGCGGCAATCAGCGCAGGAACATACGGCCACGCGTACCGCCCGTTGATCGATGCGAGCATGAACGCGGCCAGCAATATCAAGCCGACTGGCAGCAGCGACGGGGACCGACCGTCAGCTCGCGGCCGGCGCTTCCGCGTAATAGCTCTTGTACTGGTGGCCGTAGTACCGCGAGTAGTAGTAGCGATTTCGGTCGAAGTCAACGCGATTGAGGATAGCCGCAATCGAGCGTGGATGACCCGCTTGCAGCGTCTCGATTGCACGCTCCGCAAGGCGCCAGCGTGTCATTTCGGCTCCGACTACGAAGGAAACCGAATGTACGAGCGGCGCAAGCACGACAGCATCGGTGACCGCGAGGACGGGTGGCGTATCGATGATGACCCAGTCGAACGGCCCTGTCGTCAGCTGGTGAAGGAATGCGCGCATGCGATCTGACGCCAGCAGCTCGGACGGATTCGGCGGAGTGCGGCCTGCCGGAATGACGAGCAGGTTCGGATCGCCGCAGCGCTGAACCACCTCGCGCATCCGCGCCTTGCCGCCGAGCAGCTCCGCCAGACCACGATCGTTTGGAAGCCGCATCGCCTTATGCAGGCTCGGCCGCCGCATGTCCGCGTCGATCAGGAGCACTCGCGCGCCGCCGATAGCCAGCGCCAGCGCGATGTTGACCGCCGTCGTCGTTTTCCCCTCGAGCGGTTGCGTGCTCGTGATCGCGATGAGGCGGGTAGCGTCTGTGCCGCTGCTGGCGACCAGTGCCGTGCGCAGCGCGCGGAACGCCTCGCCGAAGTCGTGGGGAACCGGGCCAGACAGCAGCGGATGGCGTTCGCCGTGCACCTTTGGCACGAGGCCGAGGAAATTCAGGTGGAGGCGCCAGGTCACGTCCTCGGGCGTCTTGACGGTGTCATCGAGGTAATCAATCGCGAAGGCCGCCGTGATGCCGAATCCCAGGCCGAACAGGACGGCCATGAGCCACGCGCGACGCGTATTCGGCGTGAAGGGCGCTCCCGGCACCTCGGCACGATCCAGCAGCCGAACGTTGTTCGCGCGGCTGTTGCTGACAACGCGTAATTCCTTCTCGCGCTGAAGCAACGACTCGTAGACCTGGCGATTGCTCTCTGCCTCGCGTTGCAGGACGGAGTAGTCGATGCTCTTGCGGTTCAAGTCGGTCGCCTGCGCCTTCTGTCCCTCGAGGTCGACCGAAAGCTGCTTTTCTTCGTCTTTCGCGGCCTGGTAATCCGCCTTGATGCCGGCGATGCTCTTGTCGACCTCCTGATCGAGCTGCCGCTGTGTATCGGCAATCTGGTCGTTGACGCGCTGGACGTCGGGATGCTTCTGGCCGTACCGATCTTCGAGCCGCACCTTATCGCGCTGGAGTTCGACAATGCGGGATTTGAGCTGCTGAACGAACGGATTGGACGCGATTATGCTCAACCCTTCGCGGTTCTTGGCGGCAAGCACCTGATTATAGAGCGCTTCCTTCTGGATGCGCGTCGTGCGCGCGCGCGATGCGGCGTCGTTCACCTGATTGAGCCGCGACACGATGATGTTCTGCCGGTCTTCGAGGGAGAGCGCGTTCTGGTTCTCGCGGTACTCGGCGAGCATCCGCTCGCTGGCCTGCACGACGTTCTGCTGCTTGGCGACTTCCTCGGTCAGCCATTGCAGCGTCTTGTCGGTGTTCTGCAGTCGGAATTCGAGATTTTGATTCACGTACTCTTCGGCGAGCACATTGACTGCTCGTGCCGCGAACTGCGGATCGGCTGAGACGAAATAGAGGTCCACCAGGCGGCTGCCGCGGACTGGAACGACCTGCACGCGGCCGAGGAGCGCATCGGCCTGCTGGTTTTCGTTGGTCGGCCGCACAGGGCGAACGCTTGGCGTGCCAGTTCCGCCGCGGAACGGCGCCGTGATCTTTGTCTTGATATCGCCAATGATCTGCGTGAGCTTCGGCGGCTTCGCGCCTCGCCCGTTGAACTCCGGCACGGAGGCCAGTTCCAGCCGCTTGACGGAGCGTAGCGCCAGGTCGCGCCCCTGCAGAATCTTGTATTGCGTCTGGTAATAGGGTTCGGGATCGCTGTAGACGAGAGACGGTTCCTTGAAGTCCGTCTGTGCGGTGGTCTGCTCTTCGTCGATCTGGATGCGCGCCTGCGCGCGGTAGAGCGGCACCGTCGTGAACGTCTGGTACATCATCCCGGTGATCACGAGGATCGCGATCGCCGCGGCAGCTTTCCAGTGCTTGATGATGATCGCCAGACGATCGAACAGGTGTACGTTCGGATCCGGGCTGAAGAGTCCCGCCGTCTTCCGTGCGGAGGCATGGTGGACGGGTACCGGTGGCGGCGACCCTGCCGCGGGACCTGTCGGTGAGAGACTGCCCGGCGTGAACATGTCAGGGCCTGGGGCCGGGGCTCACCGCCATGACCTGGCTGGTTGTGGTCCGCGTCACGTTGTTGCTGGAAGCGATTGTCGTGGCCTGAGGAGCCGTGGGCGCAAGCGTGTTGCCGAGCGAAGCCCTGACGGCGGCTGCTGCGGCCGCGACGCGCACTTCGGTCAGCCGCAGCTCGCCGCGCGCTATTGTCAGCATCGAGCTCGTGGCAACCACCGCGCCGTCAGCGCCCAGCAGTTCGACGATGTACGAATTTGCCTCGACATCGGTGAAGGTGAACTGTCCGTCTGCGTTGGCAATCGCCTGCGCAAGCACCTGTCCCGTGCGGATGTCGCGAAGGACGACGCGTGCGTAGGGGATCGAGGCGTTCAAGGAAGTACGCGCGATACCACGAAGCGCACTCAACTTGCCTCCGGCCGCTGCGGCCGCGGGTGTCGCGTAATCTGCTGATGCGTCCGGAACTTTTGGACCGTTGAAAGCGGTTTGGTTGAGGCTCATCGCGGGAGGCAGAGTGGCGTGGTCGCCCACAAACCGGGCGGCGTCGCTTGTTCTCGCCTCCAATACCGCGGCGGGTACATAACGCCACACGGATTGCGCGCGAACGGGCCGAAATTCCGGCCAGCTCACAAGCGTCACCATGGTCAGGATGACTGCGGCCTGAACCCCTAAATGCGTACGTTTCATGGGTTTCCGATCTCCACTATCGGCCTTTGATGTAGGCCGCTACAGGGGGACTTGTAACTCGATATGACTCAATGGTCGATATCGGACACCCGATCGGGTTCGTGGCCTTATTTTTCAACGACTTAGACAGTCGTCGTCCGCTCCAGGAACGCCACGGTTTCAACATGTGCAGTATGGGGAAACATATCCACCGGCTGAAGCGCGGCGAGCCGATACCCGCGCTGGCAGATCACCCCCAGGTCCACGGCAAGCGCCTCGGGATTGCAGGACACATAAACTGCGCGTTGGGGCCCGAGCCGGCCGAAGACGTCTCGCAACACTGATGGCGAGCACCCTTCACGTGGAGGATCAAGGACGACCACCTCGGCGTCCGACATTGACGCCAATGCCGCTTCCACTCGGCTCGCGATGAATCGGCAGCGTCGCTGCGCGCCGCGGTTCAACTTCAGCGCCGCTTCTCCGTCGGCGACCGCGATGCGGTTCTCTTCGATCGCGGTAACGTCGTTTCCCGCGGCCGCGAGCGGAATTGCAAAGAGTCCGCTTCCCGCATACAGGTCGAGCACACGATGCGGGGACTGCACCGCGTCCAGCACCAGCGTGACGAGCACCTCCGCCGCGAGGACGTTCGTTTGAAAGAAGGCCGCCGGCGAAATGAGAAAAGATGTTCCCGCCACCTCTTCGCGCATGCGGACCGACCCATGAAGATGCCGCGTCGCCGGACCAAAGATGAACGCGTCATCGCGCGCGTGCACGTTGAGGTGCATCGAGGTTGGCGGTGACTGTTCCAACAGGCGTCTTGTCGCGGCGCGCACCCGCCGGTCGCGATCACTGGAGACGATGAGCGTTGCCATCATCTCCTGGGTGCGGCATCCTACGCGGATCGCGAGACTGCGAAGGGTCCCACGCTTTCCGTCGGCGGCCGGCAGGCCCGCTGCCATGAAGGTGTCGCGCGCGGTGGACGCGAATGTATTGCCACGTTCGTCGTGGACCGGACACTCGACGACCGGGATGACCCGCCTCGAACCGCGCACGAAGTGGCCCATCGCCAGCGAGGATCCGCGAGTGCCGAAGACGAAATGGACTTTGTTGCGGTACCCCCACGGATGATCGAGCGTTGTTGCCGTCAGCGTGGGTTTGACCCTGGGAGCGTGCGGCACTACCGCGCGCACGAGATCGTCAACGAGCTGCGTCTTGAGACGAAGCTGCTCCGGATAGGCGATATGCTGCCACGTGCAGCCGCCGCAGGCGCCAAGTCCGGGCGCCGCATCGATGCCGAAATGGCGGCAGCGGGGTGTTGTCCGGTTCGGAGAAGCCCGTAGCACTTCCACCAGCGCCGCCGTTGCAGGGCCGCGCCGTCGATCGGAAAGGCGAATGCGGACCCGTTCGCCGGGGATGGTGAACGGCACCGGGACGCGAACACCGTTGAGGGTCGCGAGGCCGTCGCCGTTGGAGGCAAGCGCGTCGATCTCGACGTCGAAGACTTGCCGGCCGACCCGCTCAGTGCGAAGGCGGGTCAACTCACATTCAGCAGTTCGACGTCGAAGACGAGCGTCGCGTTGGGAGGGATGACACCGCCGGCGCCCTGCGCTCCATACCCGAGATCGGGTGGAATCGTGAGCGTGCGCTGCCCTCCGACCTTCATGCCGGCGACGCCCTGATCCCAGCCAGGAATCACTTCGCCGGCGCCGAGGCGGAAGGAAAACGGCTCGCCGCCTCGCGAGCTGTCGAACTGACGTCCCCTGTGATCGGCTTTACCTTCGTCGTACAGCCAACCCGTGTAGTGCACCGACACGCGTCGGCCCGTGGTCGCTTCGGTGCCCGTGCCAGCCTTCACGTCCTGCTTCATCAGTTGCGTGATGTTGGAATGTCCCATGTTGTCTCCGCCGCATGCGGCAAACACGCTGACGAGCAGAGCCGTCGCCACACGTTTCATGTCCCGATTATAGGTGCGTGGCACCGCGGTTGCTGCGGTACCGGCTCATGCGTGGCGTTCGCGTGATCGTTGGAGGTGCCGGACTTGCGGGATTGTCGGCAGCCCATGAACTCGTCCGCGCGGGCGCCGCGGTGACGCTGCTCGATGCGCGCGAACGCGCCGGCGGACGCGTGCATACGATTCGCGACTTTTCTGCCGGACAGCATGCGGAGCTTGGCGGCGAGTTCCTCGAACCCGATCACAAGGAAATCCTCGCGCTCTGTCGAACATTCGGTTTGCGGCTGATTCGTGTCCTTCGCAGCGGATTCACGCATCGCTTTCGTGATGCCCGCGGCACGTATCACCTCAGTCGCACCGCGCCATGGGTATCTCTTGCCGATGCGCTCTCGCCGCTCGTTCGGCGCTACAAGATCGCGCGTGGAGACCCCTCCGCCGATGCCGTCCGCGAGATGGCGGCGATGTCGCTCGTGGAATGGCTGCGTCAGTCGGATGCGCCTCGGGAGGTGCAGCAGATGGCGACCGCGCTGCGAGGCTTTTTTCTCGCGGATCCGCAGGAGCTTTCCGTGCTGCCGGTGGTCGAACAGGTTGCCAAAGGCGGTTCGCCTGCACAGGTTCAGTTTTTTCGCATCGAGGGCGGCAACAATCGGCTCGTCGATGCGTTGGTGCGCGCGACCCCAGCGCATTTGATGCTCGGTACCGCCATCCGCTCAGTGGCGAACGCCGTGGATCGCATCACGGTCAATGTCACCGACAGCTCCGGGCTGACGCAGCAGATTGAAGGTGATTACCTGGTGATGACCCTTCCCGCGTCAACGCTGCGCGAAGTCGAGATCCGCCCCGCGTTGCCGGAGGATCAAGGCCACGCGATTGCGAAGCTGTCGTACGGTCGCGCGACGAAGGTGCTGGTGCAAACCTCCACGAATTTGTTCCAGTCGCGGCACGCGCGGGCATTCGCGACCGACGGTCACCTGGGCGCCTTCTGGGACGGCAGCGAGGAGCAGGGAAGCGCGGCCTCGATTCTTGCGTTCCTGGCGGGCGGGTCGGCAAGCGCGCCGCTCCTCGAGGCGGCCACCGAAGGTGGGAGTGAGCTCTTGTCGGAATTGTGCTGGCTTGGTCTGAACCGCGCGCAGCCCGTGACGGCCGTCCATATCGGCGACTGGACGTCGGATCCGTGGGCACGCGGCGGGTATGCGTTCCTCGATCCGGCCTTCGATCCTGCATGGCGCCGGCTGCTGTCCCGGCGCGCCGGGAGGATTTTCTTTGCGGGCGAGCACACGAGCGAGCGCTGGCAGGGATACATGAATGGCGCCGTCGAGTCGGGACAGCGTGCCGCGCGCGAACTTCTCGACGATCTTCGATAGACAATAGAGCCGGAGGTGCTTGTGGCTGTTCGCCGCGGCGTTGCGATCGTACTCACGCTGATCACGCTCGCCGTGATCGTGTCCTTCCTCGGCGTCGCATTCATCTATGTGCTGGTCTCGCGCGGGCCATCCATCGAAGACGACTCCACGCTGGTGCTTCGACCGGGTGGCGAACTGCAGGACACCACACCTGATGACGTGGTGGGACAGCTCCTCGCGAGCCAAACGATCACGGTTCGCGGCTTCGTCGAAAGCCTTCGCCTCGCCAAGCGCGATCCGAGGATTACTGGCGTCCTGCTGATGCCGTCCTCGCTCGAATCGCCGTTCTGGGGGAAGGTGCAGGAGCTGCGCGACGCGGTACTCGACTTCCGCAAGTCGGGCAAGGTGGTCGTGGCGTTCCTCGAGTTCGGGGGCGATCGCGAGTACTACCTCGCCAGCGCGGCCGATCGCGTGTACCTGCTGCCGACCAGTGCGCTCGACCTGACCGGTGTCGCGTCTTACGAAGTGTTTCTGCGCGGCACGTTCGACAAGCTCGGCGCCTATCCCGACTTCCTGCAGATTGGCGACTACAAGACCGCGGTGAATCAGCTGACGCAGAAGTCGTTTACGCCCGCGCACCGCGAGATGGCCCAGTCGCTCAACGGCGACACGTACGAACAGCTCGTGCGCGGCATCGCGTCCGCGCGCAAGAAGACCGAGGCGGAAACGCGGCAGCTCCTCGATCAGGGTCCGTTCTCACCGGAAGACGCGGTGCGCGTGGGCCTCGTGGACGGCCTCGCTTACGAAGATCAGCTCGATGATCGCGTGCCGCAGCTTCGTCAGGCCGGCGAGATGCGTCGCGTCGATGGCAGCGACTATGAGCGCGTCACCCCGCGATCGCTCGGCGTTCGGCCGACCTCACGGATCGCGGTGCTCTATGCCTCGGGAGTGATCGCCTCGGGCAAGAGCGGCTACGACCCGGGCAACGGCGTCGTCGTCGGTTCCGATACCTTTGTCGAGCAGCTTCGGCGCCTGCGCGAAGACGACAGCATCAAAGCGATCGTGCTTCGCGTGGACAGTCCAGGCGGGTCGTCGGTGGCGTCGGATGTGATATGGCGCGAGCTGATGATCACGCGCGATGAGAATCCGTCACGTCCGCTCATCACATCGATGTCCGATCTTGCCGCGTCGGGTGGGTACTACATCTCCGTGCCGGGCCAGGTGATTGTCGCGCAGCCCGGCACGCTTACCGGCTCGATCGGCATCTTCGCCGGGAAGATCGTGATCGACGGCACACTCGACAAGATTGGCATCAGCACCGAGACGGTGAAGTCCGGAAAGAACTCGGACATCTACTCGCCGTTCTCACGTTTTTCGCCCGAGCAGCGCATGAAGGTCGGACAGTACATGGACGGCTTCTACAAGAGCTTCGTGGCGAAGGTGGCCGAAGGGCGCCACATGACGCCCGAACGCGTTGACGCGATCGCGCAGGGGCGCGTCTGGACGGGCGCGCAGGCCAAGGATCGCGGACTCGTCGATGCGCTCGGCGGCCTCGACACGGCGGTCTCAATCGCCAAGCAGCGCGCGCACATTCCCGCCGACGAAGAAGTGGATCTGGTGGTGTATTCGCCGCGACGCAGCTTGTACGAAGCGCTCACCGAGCTGGGGCGCTCGTCATCGTCGTTCACGTCGTGGGGCGTACTGATGAATGCCGCACAACGGCAAGCGGTCGCGACGCTCGTCACGCCGGTCAAGGCGTTCCGGCGCGGCGAGCCGCTCGCGTTGATGCCCTTTACGTTCGTGCGCTAGGCGCCGATGATGCGCCGCGCGACGTCCGAGTTGACCTGAATCTTCATCCCCTGTTTGGCCTTCGTCATGTACGCGGAGAAGAAGAGGTCGCGGCGTTCGTTGAGCAGCTGCGTGCGGAATGTTTCCTTGGCCTGACGCAGCGCCTCGGGTGTCACATCCTGCCGCTCGGCGACGCGGACAATCACGGTCCCGCTCGGAGTCGTGATCGGATCACTGACGCCGCCCGCAGGCAGGCTGAAGGCAGCCTTGTCCACGTCAGCGCTCACGCCGATGTCCGGGAGCGGGGCTCCGCGGGCGATCAGCTGGGAGTCCTTCGCCTCGAGTCCCTGTGCCTTGGCAGCTGCGGCGAAGTCCTTCGCCGAGCGGAGCGCCGCCGCAATTTCGCCGGCGCGCTGCCGGCTCAATTCCGCGGCCTTCGTCTTGATCACGTCCTCGCGAACGCGGTCCTTCACCTCCTCCAGCTTCGGCACGTAGGGATCGCGCTTGCCCGTGATCGTGAGGTAAACGGGCCCACGCGGCGACTGCAGCGCCTTGCTGACTTCGCCGTCTTTCATTTGAAATGCCTGGCTGGCGATTTCCGGCGCGGGACCGAGACTCGGGACCGGCTCGTCGCGTGTAAAGAATCCCGATTCGGCGACCGAGACGCCCGCTTCTTTTCCGACCGTATCGAGATCCGCCGGCTTCGTGATCCGTGCGTCAAGGTCGCGCGTCCGGTCGGCAATCTGCTGTTCGACGCGTTGCGCGGCCAGTGTCTGCTGAATTTGCGGACGCACCTCATCGAGCGTTTTGGTCGATGCGGGCTTCTTGTCCACAACCTTGATGATGTGGAAACCGAACTGCGACTTCACCAGATCGCTGATCTGCCCAGGCTGCATCGAGAACGCCGCCTGCTCGAACTCGGGCACCATGCGGCCCTTCGAAAAGTAGTCGAGGTCACCTCCGGTGGCCTTCGAGCCTTCGTCTTCCGAGTACTTCTTCGCGAGCGCGGCGAAGTCGGCGCCCGGCGCCTTGGCCTGCTTGAGAATGTCGTCCGCCTGCTTCCGTACCGCAGCTTCGTCCTTCCCCTCGGTCTTCAGAAGGATGTGGCTGGCACGCACCTGCTCGGGCGTCTGAAACTGCTGGATGTTCGAGTTGTAGTAGCTGTCGATCTCCTGCGGCGTGACGGTGATGCGCGAGCGCAGCTGATCCCGGTCGACAAGCAGGTACTTGATCTTCCGCTGTTCGCCCTTCCGGTACTCCGCTTTGTGCGCCTCGTAGTAGGACGCGACCTCGGGATCGTTGACCGTCACCTTGTCTCGGAACTTGTCAGCGGTGAGCGCGACGACCTGCAGCTTCACCTTTTCGTTGCGATTCCGGTACTCCCGGTCGACGTCTGACTCGGAGATGGCCATCCAGTCCGTCAGCGCGGAGCGCAGCTTGTCGATCATCATGCTGCGTCGCAGGTTTTCCTCGAAATCGCTCTTCGTCATCGGCGGGTTCTGCGATCCGAGGAGCTGCTCATAGCGCTGTTCGCCGATGAAGCGGCCGTTCTCCTGCAGGGCCGGGATCGAGAAAATCTGCTGCGCGAGCTCTTCGTCACTGACGCGGATACCCTGGCGCTCGGCTTCAGCGAGCGCCGCCTGTTCGTCGACCATCTGCTGAAGAATCTGTTGATCGATCCCGAGCTGGCGCAGCAGTTGCTCGTTGATGCTGCCGCCATACTGCTGCTGGTAGGCCATCATCTGGTTCTGATAACGGCGCTGGTAGTCGAGTCCGCGGATGTCTTTGCCGTTGACGGTCGCGACCACATCGGAGGGCGAGGCGCCAACCGACGTCGGATTGTTCATGTAGCTGGGGAAGTAGAGCGCGACAAACGCCAGCACGACCAGTGCAAGGCTCCATTTCAGCCAGTTCTTGTGCCGCCGCATCGAGTCGAGCATCGTCATGGTCTAATTCCTCAGGATTGATTGAAGCCTCTCATCGTACGCCATCACACGCGGGAGCCGCAACGGTTTCATGGTATATTTGGCCGGTTTAGAAGGACTTAGCGCCCCGCCCTCTTCCAGCGGTGACACCTATCTCCGCCAAGTCTGACCTTCCCGATCCCGCGGGGCGCCGTACTCGTCGAGCCGATCTCGCCGCCCGCCTGAAGGGGCGTGTCCGTGCGTTGCGTGCGCACCTCGAGCGTCGCGAGACGCTGTTGGACGCGACGCGCGAGGCCAATGCCACGCTCGATCCGAAGAAGGTCGCCGGGTGGCTCGTCCAGCAGGCTCGATCGTGGGTCGCTTCGCCGTGCTGGGTAGTCGTCGCCCGGGACATGAAAGGTGACCTGGCTGTGATCGCTGACGAGGGGCTGACATCAACTCTCACGCCGTCGGCGTGGGTTGCCGCGCAGTGGGTGATGCGCCACGGCTCGGAGCTGCTTTCCGCCGATCTCGCGAAGGACAGCGGCAAACAGGGAGCATCCGGCAGTGCGATCGCGTTTCCGCTCGTGTGCCGAAACCGGACGGTCGGCGTGCTCGTCGGCCTCGATCCGGTGCCGTCTTCCGCGGCGCCTTCACTGAGTCCGGCGCTTTCACTGGCGTTTCGATCGGTGCTCGAGCCGCCCGCCATCGCGCTCGACAACGCGCTGGCGCTTCAGCGAGCCGAGGCCGTGTCGGTCACGGACGACCTGACCGGGCTCTACAACTCGCGGTATTTGAACCTGGTACTACGTCGGGAATCGAAGCGGGCGTCGCGCAGCGGCCGGCCGCTGTCGTTGCTGTTTCTCGATCTCGACGGTTTCAAGCAGGTCAACGACACGCACGGCCATTTGGCTGGCAGCAAGGCTCTTGTCGAGGCGGCGGCGATTATCCGCGGCAGCGCCCGCGAAACCGACGTTGCCGCAAGGTTTGGCGGCGACGAGTTTTCGGTGATCCTGCCAGATACTGGACGTGACGGTGCCGTGTCGGTCGCGGAACGTATCCGGGACCGTATCAATGCCTGTCAGTTCCTGGCGTCCGACGGTTTATCCATCCATCTGACCGCGTCCATTGGGGTTGCGACCCTGCCGGACGTGGCTGCATCGGCCGAAGAACTATTACGAGCGGCCGACGTGGCGATGTACAGAGTCAAGGACGCAGGGAAGAACGGGATTCACATAGCGCAGGAGGCATCGGCCTTCTGACGTAGAGGCCGACCTTCAGGTCGGCCAGGAGTAATCGACTTGGCTCTCGGCTCGTTTTTCTCCCTGTTTTCAAGCGATCTCGCGATCGACCTCGGCACCGCCAATACCTGCGTCTATGCTCGCGGCAAAGGCATCGTCGTCAACGAGCCCTCGATCGTGGCCATCAACAAGGTCAATGGCCGTGTGGAGGCGGTCGGCAGAGATGCGAAGGAAATGCTGGGGCGCACGCCCGGCAACATCGTCGCCATCAAGCCCATGAAGGACGGCGTCATCGCGGACTTCGAAGTGACCGAGAAGATGCTGACCTACTTCATCAAGAAGGCGCACAATCGGAACGTGTGGGTGCGTCCCCGCATCGTCATCGGCGTCCCGTCGGAGATTACTCAAGTCGAGAAGCGAGCCGTGAAGGACAGCGCCTATCGCGCGAAGGCGAGCGAGGTTCATCTCGTGGAAGAGGCGATGGCTGCGGCCATCGGCGCGGGCATGCCGATCACCGAGCCGTCCGGCAACATGATCGTCGACATCGGCGGAGGCACGACCGACATTGCCGTGATCTCGCTCGCAGGAATCGTGTACAGCAAAGCCGTGCGCGTCGCGGGCAACGAAATGGATGAGGCCATCATCCAGTACATCAAGAAGACGTACAACCTCCTCATCGGCGAACGCACCGCCGAGCAGATCAAGATGGAGATCGGATCCGCCTTCCCGCTCGAAGAGAAGATGACAATGGAGATCAAGGGCCGCCACCTGATCGAAGGCGTGCCCAAGACGATCACCATCACAGACGAAGAGATTCGAGAGGCGCTTGCGGAAACGGTGAATGTGATCGTAGATGCCGTTCGCGTCGCGCTCGAGCGGACGCCCCCTGAACTCTCGGCTGACATCGTCGATCGCGGCATCGTGCTGACCGGTGGCGGGTCGATGCTGAAGAACCTCGACAAGCGCCTGCGGGAAGAAACCGGTCTCCCGCTCGCGATGGCCGAAGATCCGCTCTCGTCGGTTGTGCTTGGCGCAGGGAAGATGCTGTCGGACTTCAACTTGCTCCGGAAAATCTCCATTGATTAGCCACAAGGATGTTGCGCGTTAAGCAATGGCTGTTGTCGACATTCGCCGCCGTACCGGATACCTCTTCCTCGCGGTGATCGTCGGCCACGTCATCCTCATCTCCACGCAGGTCACCACCAGGCGCGGTGTCCCGATGCTCGAAGAGGCGGTCTTTGGAGTCTTTTCCGAAGTTCAGCGCGTCGCCAACAGCGTCGCCAGCGGCGTGCGCTCATCGTGGCAGGACTATTTCGCACTGCAGCAGGTCCGCGCCGAGAACGAACAGTTGAAGCAGCAGCTCGCTGACCTGCGTGTCCGCCTGCAGCAGGAGCGTGGTCTCGCGGAGCAGTCGCAGTCGCTTCAGAAACTGCTGGAGCTGAAGACGACGAGCGCATTGACGACAACGGCCGCCAACGTCATCGCCGGCGGCGCGAGCCCCGAGTTTCGCACCATCACGATCGACAAAGGCACTCGGGACGGCCTTCACGCTGACATGGCGGTAATTGCGCCGGCAGGTGTCGTTGGACGCGTCATCCAGCCCAGCGGCAGGGCATCGAAAGTTCAGCTTCTGATTGACCGCAGCGCGGCGGCGGGTGCGCTCATCGAACGGACCCGTGCCCAGGGCGTCGTAATAGGTACGGGGGCCGACGAGCTGCGGATGGACTACGTGTCTGGTTCCGCGGATGTAAAGGCGGGCGATATCGTCGTGACCTCAGGAATCGATGGCATTTACCCTAAGGGCTTCGTCATAGGTCAGATACAATCGGTACGCAGAGGTGGCGGAGAGTACAGCGCGATTCTGATCAGGCCTGCCGTCGATTTCAATTCGCTGGAGGCAGTGCTTATCGTCACGACTCCGCCCCCGGCAGGTGATGCTACCGGAACGGCGGGCGCAGGCCAGGATCACGAGTGAAGGCCGCCGGCGTCCTGGTTGCGATAGCTCTGGCGCTGGCGTTGCAGACGAGCCTTGCACGATTTGTCGTCGGGGGCACCGCGGCGCTCGATCTGGTGCTGGTCGTTGTCATTTATGTCGCGCTGACCAGTGGTCCAGTGACGGGAATGCTGGCGGGAAGTCTCGCCGGCATTATCCAGGACGCGTTGTCGAGCGGGACGATTGGCATCGGGGGACTCGCGAAAGCCGTCGTTGGATTCGCGGCTGGCGTGATTGGTCAGCAGTTCATCGTCACGGCGGCCTTTCCCCGGTTCGTGATGTTCGTAGTTGCGACGATCGTGCACGCGGCGCTGTTCATGGGGATGTACGTGGTGCTTGGACTCAAAGAGTTTCGGTCGCCGTGGGCGGCGGTGCTCAGCCAGGCGCTCGCAAACGCGGCGGTGGGAATTTTCGCTTTCGCGATTATCGAATCGCTTCCGGGCGCGATGGAGCGGCGCAGATTTCGCCGCTCGAAACGGTGAACGTGTAATGTAGGGCGGGTTCCTTCGGACCCGCCGGATATGCAATGGCCATACAGGAAGATCGCCGGCGTATTACCACGAGACTGACCGTCCTGCAGGTCGCGTGCGTCGCCGTGTTTGCCGCGCTCGCGATCAGTTTCTGGTTCCTGCAGATCGTCGAGAACGCGAAGTACGAGGAGCTGGCGGAAAACAACCATCAGCGCACCCTCGCGCTGCGCGCGCCGCGCGGCGTGCTCTACGACCGCAACGGCGAGGTGCTCGTCGAAAACCGGCATTCGTTCACGATCTCCATCGTTCGCGAGCACACGAAGGATCTCGACCGCACGATCCGGATGCTGGCCGAAGTGGCGCATCTCGACGTGAACGACGTTCGCGCGGCCGTCGCCCGTCACCGGACCGAGCCGACCTACCGGCCGGTTGTGATCGTCGACGACGCCTCGCTGGCGCAGGTCGCGGCGATTACGGCGCGGCGCCTCGACTTCGAACTGCCGGATGTCGTGGTCGAGGAGGTTCCGACGCGTCAGTACCCGGCAGACGGGGTTGCCGCGCACCTCTTTGGCTACGTCGGCGAGGTCGATGAGTCGATGGTTGCGGCGGACGAGAAGTTGAAGAGCGGTGACCTGGTCGGCCAGGCCGGGATCGAAAAAATCTATAACCCTTTCCTGATGGGGCAGGATGGCGCGAAGGTCGTCGTGGTCAACAGCCTTGGACGGGAGATTCGGACGCTCGAAGAGGTTCCGCCAACCGAAGGCAAGCGCCTTCAGCTCACGATCGACTACGACCTCCAGAAGGCTGTCGAAGACGGGTTCAAGGCGAGCCGCGATGCACGGTTGACCAATGCCGGCGCCGCGGTCGTGCTCGACCCCAATAACGGTGAAGTTCTCGCGTTCTCGAGCGAACCCGCGTACGACCCGAACGCGTTCGCCGCCGGGATCGATCGCGCAACCTGGGCATCGCTGACGACGGACGAGCAGCGTCCGCTGAACGATCGCGCGCTGCAGGGCCGCTACTCGCCCGGATCGACGTTCAAGATGGCGGTGGCGCTCGCCGGTCTCGAGGAGGGTGTGATCACGCCCGACTTCAGGGTGAACTGCGGCGGCGGCGCCAGCTTCTACGGGCACTACTTCAAATGCTGGCGCAAGGGCGGCCATGGCGCCATCGACCTGCGCCACGCCATCGAGCAGTCGTGCGATGTCTTCTTCTACACGGTTGCGGACAAGGTGGGCGTCGACAAGATCAATAAGTGGGCGACACTGCTCGGCCTCGGCGTGAAGAGCGGCATCGATCTGCCCAACGAAGTCGAGGGACTGGTCCCGTCCACTGAATGGAAGCGGCTGCACACCAAGGAACAGAAGTGGTATGCCGGCGAGACGATCTCGGTCGGTATCGGACAGGGCGCAGTGGCCGTGACGCCGGTATCGATGGCGGTCTACATGGCAACGCTGGCCAACGGCGGCACGCGCGTGACGCCGCACCTGCTCAAGGCTGTTGACGACGGAACGGGGTGGAAGGGGGTGCCGACGCCGAAGCCGCAGTCGCAGGTGGAACTCAACCCGGAGAAGCTGCAGGCGATTCGCGACGGCATGTGGATGGTCGTCAACGCGGCCGGCACAGGTGGCCGCGCGCGCGTCCCGATGATGGACGTCGCGGGGAAGACCGGCAGCGCGCAGGTGATCTCGAACGCCGGCCGTGTCGCGGCCGCCCGGTCGGGCAAGGATCTCCGCGACAACGGCTGGTTCGTCTTCTTCGCGCCGCGCGACAAGCCGGAAATCGCCGGCGTCGTTTTCCTCGAGCACGGCATTCACGGCGCGAACGCGGCCCGCGTGGCGCATCACATTCTCGATACCTTTTTTGCGAAGAAACAGGGCCGCCCGCTGCCGCCGGCGCCGACACCGGCGGAGCTGCAGTTCGACTTCTCGGATCCGTACGGACCGGGACACATGCCGGGCATGCCGGCAGCGGAACCCGAAGAGGCCGTCAACGACACGCACTGATATGCTCGAACGAAGGCTCTACTATCACATCGACTGGGCGATGCTCGCCGGCATCTTCGGGCTCTGTGCGATCGGTGTGGCGCAGATCTACAGCGCGACAGGCGGGTTCACCCGCATCTACTACACCCAGATCTACGGCATCGCTCTCGGCATCGTCGCGATGGCCGCCTGCCTGTCGATCGATTACCGGTCGCTCGCGGACAAGTCGCATTGGATCTACCTCGGGATTCTGCTGCTCCTGATGTACGTGCTCTTCTTCGGCGCCGTGCGCGGCGGGTCGCGCCGGTGGATCGATTTCGGCACGGTCAACCTGCAGCCGTCTGAATTTGCCAAGGCGGCGCTGGCGCTGGTGCTGGCGAAGTTCTTCGGCGAAAGCCGCCGCGGCGCGATCACGCGCGAGGACCTCGCCATCGCCGGGGCGATCACCGCCGTCCCGCTCATTCTCGTCGCACGGCAGCCGGACCTCGGCACCGCCGTCACGCTCATTCCGATCGGCTTCGCCATCGCCTATGTCGCCGGCATGCCGATGCGCATCATCGGCGTCCTTGCGCTGGTCGGTGTGCTGGTTGCACCGATCGCCTGGAAATTCGCGCTGAAGGACTACCAGCGCGAGCGCATCTCGACGTTTCTCGACCCCTCGCAGGACGCGAAGGGGGCGGGATATCAGCAGATTCAGGCCCGGATCACCGTGGGATCCGGCGGCCTGTGGGGAAAAGGGTTCACCAAGGGAACGCAGGGCCAGTTGCGTTTCCTGCCAGTCGCACA
>Ga0075424_100001800_pt1 | contig 19073 bp, 19 predicted proteins | sample SoiMethybrSBSTD3_FD_75301 | JGI IMG/M metagenome (GOLD analysis project Ga0075424, IMG submission 75301) | Bulk soil microbial communities from a Populus tree surrounding site in Tennessee, USA - Soil MetaG P. TD hybrid SBSTD3 | ecosystem: Environmental > Terrestrial > Soil > Tree plantation... | reverse complement strand
AGGAGATCGCCGAGCCGCCAGACGTGCTCGTAGACGAACTCTTTCTTTTCTGCGTGATCGAAGACGGCATTGAGTAGTGGCGCGCTCTCCTGGTCCGGCATGTCGACCACGCCCACGGTCATCAGCCGGTTGACATAGACCGCCTTGCGGCCGGTGTCGTCATGCGTGCGGAACACAGGGTGGTTGCATTCGCCGAAGGCCTCGGTGCCCTTGTTGTCGCCGCGCTGGACCGAGCCGTAGTTGTAGTGGTGAATTGCCTTGCGGCCTTCGAGCTTGTTGCGGATTGCGGGATCGAGTGTGTCATAGGCGGCGTAGCCGCTGGCGAACAGCGTATTGCCGCCGGCCGAGGGAATCTCGACCGAATAGAGGAGGGTTGCCTTGTCCGGCATCTCGGAGTGGATCATGTCGTGGTGGAACATCATCTCGCCGTCCGGCAGCGCGCCGATCGGCTCGCCGTTCTCGCGGATATTCGAGATCATCATGATGCCGGGCAGGATCTTGGAATAGCCACTCGGGAAGAACTTCGGCGGCCGGCGCGGCATGCCCTGCTCGCCGAAATAGCCGGTGACGCGGATCAGGTCCTCCTGCGACAGTTTCTGATCGGGGAAGATAATGACGATATGGTCGAGCCAGGCTTGGTAGATGGCCTTGATCGTGTCGTCGTCCGGCTTGTCGCGCAGATCGAACCCTCGAATCTCCGCCCCGATGTGCTTGGTCAGGGGAACGATGTCGAGGCGGCTCTTTGTCATGAGCGTCATTGCTGTTGTTCTCCCGGCATTTAGCCCGATTTGATACGCAACCTTAATAAGGCGACAATAGTCTCGCAACCATGGCCGGGGGGGCGGCCACGACGTCTGAAAGGATTGAGGCCGCGTCCGATCCACGTCCTGCGCGGGAAATGCCATGAACGCACCGCCACCTGCGGAGCTTGCTCCCATCCCGATCGTCGATGTGCGCGAAGGCGGGCCGGTCCGCCGCGCTGGCGAGGCGAGCGCGCGGGCACGCGGCCTGCGCGATGCCTGCGTCAACTGGCTGCCCCGACCAGCCGCGGCCTTGCTGCCGGCGCTCGATTCGGCAACGCGCCGCTGGCTCAGGCGTTCCTGCTCCCCCTACACCCAGGACGTCGAGGCGATTGCGGCTACGCTCGGCTTCCCCGGCATCTGGTTCCTGAACGGCTGCTATCAGTGGGGCTGCACCTCGCTCGCCTGCGATGAAGGCGGCGTGCCGTGGCTTGCGCGTACGCTGGACTGGCCGTTTCCTGGGCTCGGCCGCTACCTCGAAGTGGCGCGCATGCGCGGGCCGGCCGGCGATTTCGACAACATCGCGTGGCCCGGCTATGTCGGCTCGCTCACGGCCTCCGCGCCCGGGCGTTTCGCCGCGTCGCTCAATCAGGCGCCGATGCGGCGCCGCACCCTGCGGCCGTGGCTGCGGCCCTACGACATGCTCTTGAACGCGCGCAATACTTGGCGCATTCGCTCCATTCCGCCCGACCATCTGCTGCGCCAGGTGTTCGAGACCTGCAGGAATTATGCTGAGGCGAAGCATCGCCTGGAGAAGACTCCGGTCGCGCGTCCGGCGATCTATACGCTCGTCGGCTCTAGGGCAGGCGAGCGCTGCGTGATCGAGCGCAAGGAGGATAGCTTCGAGACCCGCGAGGATGACACCTCGGCGGCCAATGACTGGCTGCACAGCAGTTGGCCGTGGGAAGCGCGCGTGCGCACGGAGGTGCTGCTCACTCGCAGCTACGAGGAGGCAGCGCAAAACAGCCGCACCCGGCGAGCGCAGATCGCGGCCTGGAATGGGCAGTTTGCAAGCGGTGCGTTTGGCTGGGTGGTGGCGCCCATTCTCAATACTCAGACGCGCGTCGCGGTCGAGCTTTGTCCGGCGCGGGGCGTGTTGCGCGCGGTCGGTTACGAGCTGGTTGAAGGGCGTGAGCTGCCCGAGCCAGCGACGCTGGTCTGTGAGCTTGGTGGCGCCGAAGCTCAGGTCAGATAAGCCGGGGCTTCTGCGTCCGCGTCGACGCTTGCAAGCCCGTGCTCCTTCTCGCCGGTCTCGAGCGCTTCCAGAATCTGCTTGACGAGCTCGCGGGCGGCGCTGGCGGAGAGCTCAACCGCGACACGCTCACGGCCGCCATTCGCTTCATTGACGAAATCGATGTTCAGCGCGTGATCGAACGGCGCGTGATAGGGATGGTCGTAGTAGATGTTGGCGGTGTCGATCGTCATCCAACCTTTGGCGCCTTTTGCGCTGCCCGCAAGCGCCGCCTTCTTGACGATGTAGGAACACATGTTGATCTCCTGGCGCTACCTGCGCGACTGAGCCATCGGTTGGAGCCACCGATTATAGAGCGCCAGCAAGGAGGCTCAACCGCGTCAGCGCGCCTCTTCATCGGTGCGGCTCACGCCGGCAGCAATGCTACTGCTGCATTTGTGCAGGACTGCGGGCGAGGTGTGGTCCTGGTCGTCGAAGTCGAGCGCATTGTCGTCGCGCTGGATGAAGGTCGCGTCACCCATGATGGTGAGATCGCCGGGCATCCTGCACTCGAGATGCAGCTGGAAGGCGCGACCGTCGCGCCGCCGGTTGAGAATGGTGCACGATGCCATGCTGGATTCGACGTTCTGCCGAGTGATCTTGACCAGCAGATCTTCGCGCCGGGCATTGTCGCCCTTGCAAGCCTCATCCTTGGTGTAGGTTCCGACAATCGGGAAGTCGTCGTCGCTAAAGACCGGTGTCACCGTAGCTGCCATCACGGCCAAGACGGCCGCGCCGCGAACGATGGTATTGAGCACAATGCCCCTCCTTGGCTCAGTCCAGGCCCAGAAACCGAAAGTAAACCCAAAGGAAGCCCAAAAGGTCCCCGGTTCTAACCGAGGGGTCGCCCCCGGCCAACCGTAGAAACAGCGTCGTGCACAGGTAAGCTGCGGCGGATTGGCGCCTGTAACGATATGAACGGCGTCAACGTACCTTCTGGCGAGCGTAAACTTCACGTCTTCGTTCAGGGCCAGGTTCCGCTCGCCCTGGGAAGCCCTATCAGAGTATGCTAGGCGCCGGACATGTTGACGCAACTGAAGCTTTGGCGCGATGCCCGGGGTCGTCTTTCGGCGCTGCGAATCGTCGCGCTTGTGCTCCTCCTCCTGCCGATCGCCCTGGCATTCACCGCGCCCTGGACGTCGGAGGAGTTCAACGCCCGCCCGTTCAACGATCTGACCCATCGTGCCGGCTATTGGGCGCTGATGTTCGTGATCATCTCGCTCGCGATCACGCCGCTGCGGCGGATTGCGCGCTATGGCGCGCTCGTGGACGTGCGCCGCATGATTGGTGTCGGCGCTTTCTGCTACGCGGTTGCGCACATCCTGCTCAATATCGCGCACGAGAAATTCAACGTCGGCAAGGTTGCGACCGAGATTGTGCTGCGGCTTTATCTCACCATCGGCTTCATCGGTTTCCTCGGCCTGACCGCGCTCGCGGTCACTTCGACTGATGGCATGGTGCGCCGGCTCGGCGGGCGGCGCTGGCAGAAGCTGCACCAGCTCATCTATGTGATCGTGCTGCTCGCCCTCATCCATTTCTTTCAGCAGACCAAGCTCAACGTCTGGTGGCCGACCCTCATCGCGGGCCTGGTCGGTTGGTTGTTGGGCTACCGCCTCATGGTGCGCGGCAGGAGCGGGGAGCCGTCCGCGCTCATGCTGCTTGGGCTGACAGTCGCGGTCACAGTGCTGACATTCGTCTGCGAGGCGATCGGCATCGCTATCGGGTTCAACACCTCGCCCTGGATGGTGCTGCAGACGGCTTTTGACGTTTACCTCGACGTTGATACGTTCGACGTGCGGCCGGGCTGGCTGGTGCTGGCCGCGGGTCTTGCGGTGGTCGTGCTCGATATGGTGCGCTCGCGGATGCGCAAGCCGCGTGCGCGGGCGCCGGTCGCTGCCAAGCCGATGCGCGAGCCGGCTTAAACACCCAGCATTTGTGACACCTTCATTTTTCGTATGCGAGCCGCCCGACGGCGCGCCCTTGCCATGATTGCGGTGCACAAGCATCCGCAGCAGGCAAACAACAGGGAGCCCCCAGATGGCCAAGCTCACGCTCTATCACGCCGTTCCCTCGCGCTCGATGGTCACACGCTGGATGCTCGAGGAAGTGGGCGAGCCGTACGATGTCCATCTGGTGAGCCTCGCTAAGGGTGAGAACCGTGCGGCCGACCATCTCGCTGTCAACCCGATGGGCAAGGTCCCAGCGTTGCGCCATGGCGATGTGGTGATCACCGAGAACGCCGCGATCTGCACTTATCTCGCCGACGCCTTCCCTAAGGCCGGACTGAGTGTGCCGATCGGGGATCCGCGCCGCGGCGTCTATCTCAAGTGGCTGTTCTTTGGCCCAAGCTGCATCGAGCCGGCGATCACCGATCGCGCCTATCCGCGCAAGGAGGAGCCGCGACGGGGAGCGCTCGGTTACGGCGACTTCGAGACCACGATGGACGTGACCGCGAAGGGAGTGTCGGCGGCACGTTACCTGATGGGCGACCAGTTCACCGCCGCCGACGTGGTGATCGGCTCGGCCTTGCGCTGGGGCATGATGTTTAAGCTCCTGCCGGAGCGTCCGGAATTCGTGGCCTATGTGGGCCGGCTCGGCGAGCGCGAGGCGCTCAAGCGGGCAGACGCAAAGGACAAGGAGCTGATGCCGGCGCCTGCGCCGGCGTAGCAGGAACGCGCCAACAGCAACGGCGCTTACGGTATGTGGCCGCCGTCGTAGGTGCACGCGATGCGTCCGAGCGCTGCCAGAAAGGCTTCGCTGCGTACGAGCTGGGCAAGCGCCTCCCGCTCCGCGCCGTTATAGTCGCGTGCCCGCGCGAGCAACATGGCTAGGGTCTGCTCGTCGAGCAGAGGCAAGCTTGCCCAAAATCCGCGCGCTAGCTCCTCGGCCAATGCGAAGTCTGGGTGGTTTGAATTCTCCGGCGCGCGTCCGATCTCATACATGTGAGTCACCAAATCCCAGGGCGCTCGCTCGCGCGGCATTCGTTCCAGGACATCGGCACATTCGGCTGCGACATAAAATCGATTCAAGGTATCGAATAGTACGAACTGATAATCCTGCTCGAGCAGAAGCGGCTCCCAATCCGACCAGGCCGGCGTGTTCGAGAGCGGCGTCACGGCTTCGAGAACCACAATCCGCGGACGGCATTTCGACCAGTCGGCGCCTTCGAGCACATCGCGCTCAGCGCCTTCGACGTCGATCTTGAGAAAGTCGACCTTATCGATCTGGTACGTGCGACAGAGGTCGGCGAGCGAGATCGACGTCACCTTCATCGTTTCGAAGCCGACGCCATGCACATCTGCGGCCTCCGCGTTGCTCCGGACGGTCGTGGACAAGCCATGTAGCCGGTCGATCTTGAAGAACTCTGTTTCGCCCGACCTGCGGCCGATGATGGCTTCGACCAGAGTGTCACGCGGGCGCACTCGCCGATGCAGCGCCGCCAGATCGGGCTGCGGCTCGACCACGATACCGCTCCATCCACGCTGGTAGAACCAGAACGAGGCGCTGCCCGCAACCGGATGTCCGCCGCCGATGTCGATGTAGCGTCCCTGGCCCGATCCAGCGAACGCGACATCGAGGTGATAATCTTCCATGTTCTGAGCGTAGGACAGCGGTCGTCCGAAGGCCTTGACGGTTGGCATCATGTGCCGGTCACCATAGGGTTCGCTGCTCAGACGCCCCACTTTACCACATATTGCCATGCGTTGGCCGCATTGGATGACGCAAGAGGTTGGCGAGCTCAGAGGAAGTCATGAACGAACAGCTCCGGCATGTTCCGCTGCGTCCTTTGCCCTGGAATGCTGCAGCCGTTGCACAGGCGATTGACGAGATTGTCCACGATGCGCTCAAGAATTTCAGAGGCGAACGGTTCTGGCCCGCGCACCCCATGGATGACAACGTCGAGGATGGCAACAGCAGCATTTATATGGGCGCAGCTGGAATGATCTGGGCGCTCGAATACCTGCGTTGTGTCGGGGCGAACAAGACACCGTTTGATTTTGGACCCTACCTGACGGCACTCCTGGAGAAGACCCGAGCGGAGATGCAGGGCTACGGCGGCTATTCGGTCACCGGGTCGCTACTGCTGGGTGATATGGGAACGGCGCTCACAATCATGCGCTTGGCGCCGAGCGCGGCCATCGCCGACATCATCGCGGCGCGCGCCAACGCCAACACGGAGCTTCCAATTCGCGAGCTGATGTGGGGCATGGCGGGCTCGATGATGGCGTGTCTTGCCATGAGCGAGATGACTGGCGAAAAGCGCTGGCGCCAGATCTTTGAGACCCAAGCCGAGCGGCTGCTCGGCGACCTCGGGGACAAAGCCGATGGACCGATCTGGGAACAGGATCTCTACGGCAAGCATCTGAAATTTCTTGGGCCGGTGCATGGCTACGCCGGCAACATGCTTCCGCTCATGCGGGGATGGAACTGGCTCACCGACGATCAACGTGCGCGTGTCGTCGATGCGGTGCCGCGTACGCTCAGCCGGCACGCCTGGCGCAGCAATCTCGGCACATCCTGGCGAGGAACCGTCGAGCAGCAGGAGCCGCCCGATCTGTGTCAGTACTGTCACGGCGCGCCCGGCATGGTCACGACATTCGCTGACGCGCCGTTCACGTCTCCCGAGCTCGAGACGCTCCTGCTCGATGGTGGCCGATACACCTGGGCTGTGGGTCCGCTCGCCAAGGGCTCCAATCTGTGCCACGGCACTGGCGGCAACGGCTATGCGTTTCTTAAGCTCTATCGCCGAACAGGCGACACCGTCTGGCTCGAGCGCGCACGTGCCTTTGCAATGACCAGTATCGCCCAATGCCGGGAGACGCGCGAGGAGCTTGGGCGTGGTCGTTACACGTTGTGGACGGGTGACATCGGTCTTGCAGTCTATTTGTGGGATTGCCTGACATGTGTGCCGCGGTTCCCGACGGTCGACATTTTCTGACGACACCGAAGTGGCAGGGAGGAATTGATGACAGACGTGACGAGGCCGATTGCGGTGCATCTCGTTGGCAGCATCGGCCTGGATACGGTCGAAGACGTCTTCCGGACGGTTGGCAAGACCCTGGGGCCCTATCTGCGGCGCGCACCCGATGGCGAGGTCGGTGGCCGGAAGCTTTGGATCAGTTGGCAATATCCGCTGTTGCGCGCGAGCGTCTTCCTGAAGCCTGATCCTTCGGGCGCGGTGCGCCCGACCAACAAGTTTCCGCTGCTCACGCTGGCCGATGGCGTCAAGCCGCAGGATGTCCGTTTCGGTGAACTCGGCTATGCCCGCGAGGCGAGGGCGTCCTATCTCGACTTCATCGCGGCGCGCGACCGCGGCGAGTTGCCAAAAGGCATTCGGTTTCAAGTGAGCCTTCCGACGCCGTTTGCCGTTGTGAGCTCGGTTGTGGTGGCTGATGCGCTTTCGGCAGTCGAGGCCGCCTATGAGCAGGCTATGATCGCGGAGGCGGCTGCGTTATGCCGGCATATTCCACACAACGATCTCTGCATCCAGTGGGACTTGTGCAACGAGATGATCATCTGGGATGGCCAGAAGACCGATGGCGTTCCGCACGCGGAGCAGCCGCGCGAGAGCATCCTTGCGCGCGTGCAGCGCCTTTGCGCCGGCATTCCAGCCGATGTGGAGATCGGCGTGCATCTCTGTTACGGCGATTTCGCGGGGCGTCATTTCGTGGAGCCGCAGAGCGCGGAGCGGATGGTCGACTTCGCCAATGCGCTGGCGCAGGCCATTGCGCACAAGCTCGCTTACGTCCACATGCCCGTTCCGATCGATCGCACGGACGACGCCTTCTACGAGCCGCTGCGTAGACTGAAGCTTGCGCCCGACACGCAGCTTTATCTCGGGTTGGTTCACGCCAAGGATGGCGTACAGGGAACCAAAGCGCGCGTGGACATTGCGCGCCGCTATGCTCCGGCGTTCGGGATTGCGACCGAGTGCGGCATGGCACGGGCGCGTTCGGAGGAGCTTGTTCGCAATCTCCTGACGATTCATGCCGACATCTGCTCGGGTGGTTGAAGACCCGGCAGAGCTTCCGAACACGCTCTGCAGTGCGAAAATGATAAGCTTCAGAACGGCCGGCCGCCGTCCTTGCCGACGCTGATGCTCGTGGCCGTATAGGTGCCGTCTGACTGCTTGACGGCCGCCTGGATCCGGAAGGGCGCACCCGGCTTGAGGTCGTCTTTGCTGCCGACGATGTAGCGGGCGATGTGCGCGCTTGCCGGAACGATGATTGTCTTCTCGCCTTCTGGATATTTGACCACCAAGCTTGGATCGCCGCCCTCGGCGCGCGCCGCGGCAACGACCACCGGCTGCACGAAGCCGTTGGTCATGGTGCCGTTAGGCGCGCCATACCAGCCGGCATAGTGATGGCCGCCGTCGACTTGCGGGCGGGCGAAGATGTGCACCTCGACTGCCTTCTGGCTGCCGTCGGCTTGCGGCACCGCGCCGCTGCCGATGTAGTCGCCGGGCTTGATGTCGGCGACCGTCGCCTTCAACACGGTCGTGATCGTTGCGTTGTCGGCGAGCTTGATCGTCATCGTGCCGCCGTCGCGCCCGCTCGCAAAGATAAGACTGCCAAGCATGCGGTCGATGGTGCCGCTCAAGCGCTCGCCCTGTTGCTGCCGTTGGGCCAAAGCAGAGGACAGGGTCAGCAAGGCGGTAACGGCAGTAACTGTCAGAATGCGAATCCGGCTCATGGCGACCTCCATCGAGAGAAGCCCTCAGCCTACAAGGTTCGCCCCCCGCGCAAAAGTTGTAGGCGCGCTGGAATGTGCGCTGCTGGAGCCGTGTTCGCTGCAAGCGGTGGATGTTGATCCGCTGCCATTCGAACGCTCATGGCGGCGCAAGACGTGGGGACAAGCATTCAATACCCACCATAATACCGCGCGAGTGAAAAGTGCTGCAAAAGTTCCCAAGATTCGACAGACTTCTTTTACGCGCGGTGGTGCATGCTATTCGTCGCGTTGGAATCTTCCTCATGCCGCGGCCTCGCGCCCCAAGACTGTCAGCGCCGTTCCTCAGGCGCGTCGCGCTCGATGAATCCAGAATCGAGAATCGCGCCGCGTTTCCATTCAGCCTGCCAATTTTTCAGAAGGGATTTGAGCTCGAGTTCGATCGCCCTGTGACGATCCTCATCGGTGAGAATGGCATCGGGAAGTCGACGATCCTTGCGGGCATTGCAACCGTCGCCGGCTATGAGGACGCCGCCAGGATCAGCTCATCGCGCCGCGTCGAGCCGACGGCCGGCGACCGGCTAGCCGAGGCTTTGCGTCCGAACTGGCTTCCGAGGATGACAAACGGATGGTTCTTTCGACGTGAAAGTGCTTTTTCACTGATGACGCAGCGGGAGGAACTCGCACCGGCGACAGGTGCGCAGCTATCCCTGCCTTCGCACGGCGACGACTTCCTGCGCTTTGTGGAGGAGCGCCGCCATCGCCAGGGCGTGTTCATCTTCGACGAGCCCGAAGCAGCGCTGTCGCCCGCACGCCAGATCGAGTTTCTCAAGTTGTTGCGCCGCATGGAAGCGACTTGCCAGGTGATCATGGCAACGCACTCGCCCTTGCTCATGGCCTTTCCAGGTGCGCGGCTGTTGCGCCTCTCCGAGCGCGGTCTCAAGGCAGCGACGCTTGAGGCGACCGACCACTATCGGCTGCTGCTCGGGTTTTGCACCAACCCGCGCGAATTCGTGCGCGTTGCGCTCGAGGAATAGGCTCCGACAAGCATGCGACGATCGGTTGCGCGAGCGCTGGAGCGTCGCCGCGTCGCAAACAGAACGCCGATTTCCCACCTCAGCTGACAAATCCGTAAGCCAACGAGTAGTCCAATCGGAGGAGGACAGCGTTTGCAGTCTTGGCGCGCGGGATGCGATGGGGCCGAAAAGCCTCCCAAAGAGTCTATTGAAAGTGCCGGTTGAAGTAGCGACTGGTCGCCAGCGCAATGAGCATGATGGCGAGCGCAATCGCAACCTGCATGGTGTCGTAGAACATGGCGTCGCTCATGATTCGTCTCCTTTCGCAGGAAACATCAGCAAATTGAATGGCGATCAGCTTTGATTTGGGTCAAGTAGCGAGGAACGCGCTTCTCAGCGCTTGTGCTGTCGCGGCGGCAAGGCCTCAGACGGTGATGCGGCCAACAGTGCGCATGTCATTTCACAGACGATGGTGGTGATTGTCTCTTGCCGTCCTCTATCGCGCTTCATTCATTTTGCGCTGCTGTTTTATTGAGACGCTGGTTTTTCTTATGGTGAACGGTGATCACACACCTGTGACAATCAATGGTTGTGCTCTGCCGCAATTGTGACGACGTGCTTGCGCAGAAGCTGTGTCGGGATGAGGGAGGGCCAGAGGGAGAGTAGGAGGAGGCGAATGGCCCTTATACTAGAAGACACGTTACCACTGATCGAACCGGTTCCGATTGATGACGAGCTTTGCTCGGGGCTTGCACTGATTGAGGACGTGTCGGGCATCGCCGCCCGCTTCGTATTCTATCACACGCAGACGCTCTACGAGGCCGGCGCCACCGCGTTTGTGGTGAAGAAGAAAGTCGTGTTGCCCTATGAAGCGATCCCATTCGGCGCGAAGATGACGGCCGAGTTTATGGCGCGTCGGACAGGGGGGCGGCTGATGCGGATCGTGGCGCCATAGGCTGGACTTAAAAGAATCTTTCAAACATTGCGCCCGCCCGCGCAAAGCGGCGGGCGTTATGTTTTTCTGCCGCAGTAGGATGCTTTTCGCGAAGGAGTGCTTATCGAGACGGAATAGTGAGCCGCAGCCCCGGTGCCGGTTGGGTTGGCGTCTGTGTGCTCGGGGTCTGTTGGAGCGGCGCGGTGGTGTAGGGGTTGCTCGCGCCGCCGACCGATCCGGGATTGAGCTGTGAGTTGGGCGGCAATGGCACGACCGGTGGAAGGAGCGGCTTTAGATCCTGCCGCCACTTGTCCTCCTGCGCTTGCGCAGTGGCGGAGGACACCGCGCCCAACAGCGCGATGCATAGTGCAAACTGCACGAATTTCGGACAGCGCATCGTCTGCTCCTCCTGTGCAGGGTGGGCGACAGCGATACCGCCGATTGCCAGAAGTGGCAATGGCGCATGAGGGTTGCTCAGCGCCCGGCGAAGATCGCCTTTGGGATCATGCCGTGAATGCCCTTGGTGCCATCGACCACCTGGGTGACGTGATAGTCGACCGCGACGCTCGCGATCATGTAGGCCTCCTCGCGCGTGAGATCAGGGAAGCGTTTGGTGATAAAGTCGATGGTCTCGCGCACTGCGATCTTCATCGCCTCTTCTAGGCTAGGGTTGAGTCCCATGACGATCCAGTGTGTCGCCGTCTCGGCGCGCGGCCAGACCAGCTTCATGTCCTTGCGCACGATGAACTGGAAGCGGCCCCGCAGGCCAGTCTCGATCGCGCTCAGGTCGACCTCGCCATGGCCTTGCGCCGCATGCGCATCACCGGTCGAGAACAGCGCACCTGGCGTGTGCACCGGCAGATAGAGCGTCGAGCCGGCGCCGAGATCCTTATTGTCGACATTGCCCGTGTGGATGCCGGGCGGTCCGCTGCTGATGCGACCCATAGCGCCGGGTGGTGCGACACCCATGGTGCCGAAGAATGGGCGATCGAGCGGCACCACCACGCCGCGCGCAACCTCCGCGGTCTTTGCCGTGCGATTGATTGGAATGATGCGTTGCCAAAGGGCGGTGAATTCCTCCGGCAACGCGCCATTGTAAGGGCGCTGGCGGTTGTAGCCGTAGTCAACCGCGAGACTGACATCGAGAATACGCACCTCGAGCACGTCGCCGGGCTGGGCGGCACGCACTTCGATCGGACCGGTGAGAATATGTGGGCCAGGGCCGCGATCCTTCACGTCGCGATAGATGTCGCGCAGATATTGCGGGATCGCGCTGGGCGGCACGACGCCCGAGCGCTCGATCGGCTCGGGCTCCATTGCGGCCGCGGTCTCGATGGTGACGATGTCGCCGGAATCGATGCTGAGGACCGGCTTCACATTGGCGGCGAAATGTCCGATGTGCACAGTCTGCGGACTCGGCATCAAGGTGAATTCAGCCGCCCGCGCCAAACCCGAACTGATGACGAGCAAGAGCGTGCTTGTGGCAAGGCGCGACACGCAGCGCGCAGGACGATTGCGGCCGGAGGTACGCATACAAAGACTCCTCGTGGCTGGACCAAAACGGAAGCTTAGCGTGCCCGCTCGCTGCGGCACCAGGGAGTGGCGTGGCGTTTTTTTGGATCAGGTCCCATGTGCAGAGAGAGATCGCGAGCCAGCTTTCAGCCAAAGACAGTCGCGCGCCGCCCTGGAGCGACCGCTTGGACTGCAGTAGGCTGGTGCCCACTGCAGCGGGGTCGGGATGCCGAAGATCGTCATTTCCTATCGGCGGGCGGATTCGGGTGTGATCGCCGGACGCATCCGCGACCGGCTGGCGCAGCACTATGGTGACGCCTGCATCTTTATGGATATCGACAATATCCCGTACGGGGTGGACTTTCGCAAGAACATCGCTGACGCGCTGGCCAAGAACGACCTGCTGCTGGCCGTGATCGGGCCCGACTGGCTCGGCACTGCGCCAACCGGGCCTAGCCGCATCCACGATCAGGACGATCCTGTTCGCATCGAGGTCGAGACCGCGCTGCAGCGCGGCATTCCGACGGTTCCCGTGCTCGTTGGCGGCGCCAGCATGCCGAAAGCCGAGGAGGTGCCGGACACCCTCAAGAGCCTGTCGTTTTACAACGCAGCCGAGGTCGATTCCGGGCGCGACTTTCACGCCCATATGGATCGGCTGATCCGCTCGATGGATGCGGCGCTGAAGGGCAAGTCCTGGCGTTCATGGAGCCCGTTCGGCTTCAAGCGGGTATCGCGCCGGCAGGCCGGGATCGGCATCGCGGGCTCGATGGCTGTGATTGCGGTTGTTGTCTTTGCGCTTTTCGCACGTGACAGCGGGCCGGTGTTCATCGGCAGTCTCGTCGTCATCGAGAACCAGTATCTGCAATTCTACGGTGCGCTGCCGACTGTCGAGGTAAAGCAGCAACTGGGGCAGGCGATCGAGTTGGTCAACAACCAGCAGTACGACCGCGCGCTCGAGGTCTTTGTCAAGATTCCCCCTGATATGCGTGTGCCGGCGGTATGGAACGATCTTGGCGTCGTCTTTGAGAGACTGAACGACCTGGCCAATGCGCGTGCCGCCTACCAGTCTGCGCTCGCGAAGGATCCCGGCCTGACCCTGGCGAAGAGAAATCTGGAGCGGCTTGAGAATGCGGCAGCGCCGGCTGCAACGCCGAAGTCGGCGACTGTCACGTCCGCCAACGACATCAACCTGTTGGCCCCGGAGGAGGGCGGGCAATTGCTAGCGGCGCCGAGCGAGAGCTGGCGCAAGATCACGAGCGGCAAGGAGGACGATTGGATCGAGATTAGGACCGGGGCTGACGCCGATTCCGATGCCGTCTATGCCTTCAAGGACAAGAGGCCGGCCCGATTTCATAAGCTCACCGTGCTGATCAGCGGCAGCAACGACTACAATCCGAAGGAAATTGATGTACTGGCCGGAAATGAGGGCCCGAAAGGAGCATTTGCTTCGGTCGGCAAGTGCACACTGACGAACCGGCTCTTGTTCGAGACCCGCTACCAGGAATGCGAGCTGCCACCGACCACGGCCCGCTATGTCAAGCTCAAGATATTGTCGTCCTATCACTTCAATGCCTGGGCCCATGTGCCACAAGTGCGGCTGCTCGGACGATTGGGGCAGTGAGCAGCTTGGTGCAGTGAGCAACAAGACGCTGGCGCACGCGCTCGTAGAATTCTGAACATCCGTTTGGTCAAATTGCCAAATTAAGCCATGTGCTCGCTCTAATTCCGACAAGCCATTACCATCAAATTCTACCGCTATCCTGGGGGCGACAATCCAGGAGAGGACCATGCAGGAGTTCGTGAAGTGGGCGGCTGCTGCCGCGCTCAGCGTGAGCGCGGGTGTAGGCACGGCGGCTGCCGCTGATGTCGAGGTGCCTTACAATCAGCCTCGATACAGCCAGCCTCAGCCACCACCGCCCGATTACTATCCCGAAGAGAACTATCGACAGCCGCCGCGAAATTATGGCTATCGCGAGCCGCCGCCGGTCTACCGGGAAGTGCCGCCGCCGAACTACCGGCAGGTGCCGCCCAACTACGCTTATCGTGAGGCGCCAGCGGACTACGTTTATCCGGAACCGCCGCCACCGGTCTATCGCTACTACGAAGGACCTCCGGTCGTGAGAGTGGTGCCGCCGGCCGTCTATCCATATTATCCGTATCGGCGACACTATTCGTATCGATACGGCGGCCCGCGCATTGCCAACGGGGCGTATTGGCCGCGCGCCTATCGCAACTGGTAGGCCTAACCGGCCGAAGCGACTCGAGATCAGAGCCCGGATGGCGCGTCAGCGCCTTCCGGGTTCTTCATTCAGGACGGCAGTGCACATGGCCGACCCATGCTAGAATTTGGCTGGATCGCCTTAAGAGGCGAACACATAGAGGGGAGGAAGACCATGACAAAGGTTACACGTCAGCTCACCTGCATGGCGTTTGCGATCGCTGCGATGGCCGCCGCACAGACGGTCTCGGCAGGTGACATCGTGGCCGACTGGGCAACCGTCAAGACGCCGCCAGCGCCTGAGCTCAAGCCGGTGACGGTCGACCCGAAGACCACCGCGCTTCTTCTCCTCGATTTCATGAAAGGCAATTGCGGCGTGCGCCCGCGCTGCCAGGCTAGCGTGCCAAGCGTGAAGAAGATCCTCGATGCCGCGCGCACCCACAACATGGTCGTGGCCTACAACCTGACCGGCCAGAACCCCAAGATCGAGGACATGGTCGACCCGAGCCTCGCGCCGCGCGCGGGCGAGCATCTGATCAAGAACGGGCGCGGCGCCAACAAATGGTACAACTCCGATCTTGAGCAGGCGCTCAAGGACAAGGGCATCCGCACCGTCATCATCACCGGCACCTCGGCGCAAGGCGCGGTCGCCGGCACGACCCAGGGCGCGACCGAGCGCGGCTTCAAGGTAATCGTGCCGGTCGACGGCATGTCGTCGGAGGACGCCTTCAACGAGCAATACGCGGCCTGGCATCTCTACAAGGGTGGCCCGGTGGCGCTGGTCGAGCATGTGACGGTGACGCGCGGCGACCTGATCAAGTACGGGCCTTGAGGCCTCAAACGACGGACAAGCCAGCGTTTTTCTCGTCCAGCTGTGCCGGTTCCGGCGATGGAACCGGTAGAATCCTGTGGGCATTCGATTGAGCAGCGATTTTGCCATGATTCGGCCGGAGCTTTTTTGCGAGTATGGTATTTTGGGCCATCATAGAAGAGCGGGGGCTCATGTGAATCCAGCGCGCCAGATTGCCGCTTCGGTTGCGACAGCGTCATTGCTGATCGCAGGCGGCCTTTGCTTGTCGCTTGGCTCGGTTGCACAGGCGCAAGGTCCGTCATCCCGAGCCACAGCAGGCACCTGCGAAGACGCGGCTGATGTTGCCGTGCTGCCGTCGCCGGTCGCGCCCTGGAAGGGCGCGCCGCTGCGGGTGATCTTCGCAGTGGAGAAGCCGCTTTCGGGCGAGCTTTCGCTGATCGGGCCGAACGGCAGCGTCGCGGTGAAGTCGCACGAGCGGCAGGGCGGGCCGCCCTATTTCTGGTACGCCGAGGTCGCCGCGCCGGCGGCTGGCACGTGGCGTGTCGAGCTCGCGACTGACCAGGCCGGCTGCGGCACCATCAAGCGCGAGATTGCGGTGAGCGCCGCGAAGCCGGCAGGGCCGCGCCAGGCGGCAGGAAGTCTCTGGCCGGTGCGCGAGACCTGGAGCCGCGCGACCGAGAATCTCTATTCAGCCTGGATCGAGAAGCTTTTCGATGCGCCGCTCGACGCATCGCCGTCGTGGAAGGCACTGCATGAGGTGCTGCGCGACAAGTCGCGCAATGTCCTGTTCAACCACTTGGGGCTCGGCGAAGACTCGATGAATATGGTCGTGCGCCCCGATTGCGCCGACCTGCCTTACTTCCTGCGCGCCTATTTCGCCTTCAAGATGGGGCTGCCATACGGCTACGCGAAGTGCACGCGCGGCTCGGGTGGCGATGCTCCGCGGTGCCCGGTCTGGTGGAACATTCAGAATCTCGAGGAGCGAGCCCCTCCGCCTGAGGCAGTCGCGGCCGGCGTCCCGATGGAGCTGTTTCGCCAGCCACCTGCGAGTGTGGCGAATGCCGCCGGGATGCCACCGGCACCGACGGCGAAGCCTGTGGGGCCGCCACCGCGGCCATCTGGGCTGGTGCCGGGGTTTGGCTACTATCTGCGCTACGACATCGCCGATGGCGTGCATTCTGGCGCTGGGCGTACCGCGCTGACCGACGACAACACTGATCTTTATCCCGTGCCGCTGACCGAGGACACGCTGCGTCCGGGTACTGTCTACGCCGATCCTTACGGGCACCTTTTGATACTGGTGCGGCGGGTGGCGCAGGCGGAAGGCGATGCAGGCGTCTTCCTTGCGGTTGATGCGCAGCCCGACGGCACTGTCGCGCGCAAGCGGTTCTGGCGCGGCAATTTCCTGTTTGCGACCGACCCCGCACTCGGCGGCCCCGGGTTCAAGCGCTTCCGCCCGATCGTGCGCGAGAGGAGCGGCACGTTGCGGCGGCTGACCAACAACGAGATCGCCAAGCATCCGCAGTACGGCGATTTCTCGCTCGACCAGGGCAAGCTCTCGATCGAGGACTTCTACGATCGCATGGATGACGTGATGTCGCCGGAGCCGCTTGATCCGCTGCGCGCCATGAAGGAGGCGATCACGTCGCTCGAAGAGCAGGTGAAAGCACGCGTGACCTCGGTCGAGAACGGGCGCAAATATCAGAACAGCGGCAAGGGCGAGGCCAGCATGCCCGACGGTGCCGCGATCTTCGAGACCACCGGCGCGTGGGAGGACTTTGCAACGCCGTCACGTGACCTGCGCCTTCTGATCGCGATGGACGTGGTGCGCACCTTCCCGGAGCGCGTCGAGCGGCGGCCTGAGCGCTACGCCATGCCGAGGGGTAAGAGTCCCACGGAGGTGAAGAACGAATTGGCGAGGGTGCTCGCGTCCGAGCTCGCGGAGCGCACCTTCTCCTATCTGCGCAGCAATAACTCGCCGTGGACGCTCTCGCTCAAGGATGTGATCCACCGCGTGGTGGATCTCGAGATGGCGTACAATCTGAACGATTGCGTCGAGCTGCGCTGGGGCGCGCCGGAGACCAGCGAGGAGGCGTCGACCTGCAAGCGCCATGCGCCGAGCAAGCAGCGCGCCAAGATGCTGGAATATCGCGCCTGGTTCAACGAGCGGCGCCGCCCGCCACGGGTGTAGCCGCAAGACGGGCAGCAAGCAGAACCGTTGTTTCTGTGCCCTCTCCCTGTGGGAGAGGGCATGAAGGCTTGTCCACAAAAGATGATGGGTGAGGGATGAGTCTATGGGACCCATACCCCTCACCCATCAGTGCATTGCGGGACCTCCGCCTCGCCCTCTCCCACAGGGAGAGGGCGCAATAACGGACGTTGCCGTTGCTGGCAGTGTCGTATTCGCAGAGTGTCTATTTCAGCGCCGCGAGATAGCGCGCCATCGCTTCGCGCTCGCTGTCGCTGAACAGCTTCATGATCTTCACCATGTCCTGGTTGTTGGTGCGCTCCTCGTTGGCGAAGGCCTTCATGGCGGCGACCATGTAGTCGTAGTTGAGCCCGGCAATCCGCGGCCACGAGATGCCGCCCTGGAAGTTCGCCTGATGGCAGGGCACGCACATGGTCATCCCCTTGGGCTGCTCGGCGGACGCGGCGGGGGCGTTGCCCGCAGCCGGCCAGGGCTTGGCCGCGAAATAGGCCGCGAGCGGCCGCAGGTCGCTCTGCTGCAGGCCCTTGGCGATCGACGCCATCACCGGGTTCTCGCGCATGCCATTCCGGTAGTGCACCAGCTGGGTGAGGATGTAGTACGGCTGCTGGCCCCAGATGTTCGGCATGGTCTTCGGGTCGAGCGGCGTGCCGTTGGCGCCGTGGCAGGCGGAGCACATCTGCGCCTTGGCCTCGACGTCGGCCGGAGTTGGCGGGGTAGGTGGGGTTCCTTGGGCCAGTGCCGGGGCGGCCAGGATGGCAGCGACGCCGGCCGCAATGATGGTCGATACGCAACGCGACAGCATGGTTTCCCCCTCGGTGGGTGTTTTCAGTTTCGGATGATTCCAGTATCCGCAGATGGCAGGCAGGCGCAATAGGGGCGGCGGGCTCTGCGGGCCGTGCGGCCTCCGGACGCGGGCCGTATTGGCGGCGTTCCTTGCCGGTCCCGGCTTCTATTGAACAACAGGTAGGGCCGGCGCCTCAGCCGGAACGCGGCTAGAAAATGCGGCAGTTCCTCGGGTCGGCTCGCCAATGCGCCGGCATCGACCATCAGTTCTCCGGGCATGCCTCGAGCGGCTGCCCGTGAGCCTTGTCGTTCGCCCGACCCAGTATGGGACAGCAGGAAAGCGCCGCCAGATTGACGGACTGAACGTAGAGCGAAGCCAGCTTTGGCTAGGATTTCGCCGCTCTCAATGCAGGTGACTTGCTGCGCAGACGCGCGCTCCATCCGTCAGAGAAATGAACGCAAGGCGAAATACAAAATAGCAACTGCCCAGACAGTCGCGACGACGATGGTGCCAGTCGTGCGCTTATCCATTGGGCTTTCTTGCGATAAGCGAAGTGGCATGGGGCCATTCTCCCAGCTTGTGCTACCCGCAGCAGGGTCTCGTGCTGTTTAGTAGCTTGAGCTGCGGATTTGGTTCTCCAGATAGGCAAAAAATCTCCCCTGCAGATGGAGGCCAAGGTGGAGATACACACAGGATGATCGGCGCGCGGTTCCTTCGCGTGGCGACTGTATTTGAGTAGGGGGGGCTCCAAGGGGCAAGGCCGCGGAGCACTTGAGCGTAAGGATCGTAGCCCGGGTTGAGCGGAGCGAAACCCGGGGTCAGACCGGTAACGGCGGATACGTGCGGCCGGCAGACGCGCCGTGAAGATCGTTGCCCGCCTCAAGCGCTA
>Ga0075424_100001799_pt1 | contig 19075 bp, 12 predicted proteins | sample SoiMethybrSBSTD3_FD_75301 | JGI IMG/M metagenome (GOLD analysis project Ga0075424, IMG submission 75301) | Bulk soil microbial communities from a Populus tree surrounding site in Tennessee, USA - Soil MetaG P. TD hybrid SBSTD3 | ecosystem: Environmental > Terrestrial > Soil > Tree plantation... | reverse complement strand
GAGCGCTACTACTGCATTCCCCGCGTCTACACTCCCGCGCGCAGCTGGCTCTTCCGTAACAATGGCGACGGCACTTTCACTGACGTCAGCATGGAGTCCGGCATCGGCAAGGTTCTCGGCAAAGCCTGGGGAGTCGTCGCTACCGACATCAACAACGATGGCTGGATGGATCTTTTCGTCGCCAACGACACCGTCCAGAATTTTCTATTTCTCAACAAGAAGGGCAAGTTTGAAGACATCGGCCTGCAATCCGGAGTCGCCTTCAGCCAGGATGGCCGTGAACGTTCAGGCATGGGCGTGGACTCCGCCGACTTCAACCAGGACGGCTGGCAGGATCTCTTCGTCACCAACGTGGATCAGGAGATGTACGCGATTTACAAAAACAACCACGACCTGACGTTTGAAGATCTCGCCGGGCCGATGGGACTCGGCCGCACCACGCGCCTCATGAGCGGCTGGGGCTTGAAATTCTTCGATTACGACAATGACGGCAACGTTGACCTCTTCATTGCCAACGGCCACCCCGACGACCGCATCGAACAACACTCCGCCAACGTCCAATACAAAGAGCCGCTACTGCTCTTTCACAACAACGGAAAAACTCTGGTGAACATAAGCGCCGAGGCCGGTCCCGCCTTCAGCAAAGAGTTTGCCGCGCGCGGCCTCGCCGTCGGCGATATAACCAACAGCGGCGCGCTCGACGTCTTGATCTCCATGAACGGCGAAGCACCCGTGCTGCTGAAAAACAAAGCAGCGGCGGGCAATCACTGGCTGGGCGTGAAGCTGGTCGGAAAAAAATGCAACCCCGACGCAATCGGCGCGAAGGTTACGTGGACCGCAGGAACTCTCAAACGTACGCAAATGAAGGTTGGCGGCGGCAGCTATCTGTCGTCACACGATCCGCGCATGGTCCTCGGCCTCGGCGCAAACACTCGCGTGGATCGCCTCGATGTGCAATGGCCTCTGCCTAGCGGCAAAGTGGAGTCCTTGCGGGACCTTCCCGGCGATCGCTACATCACCATAGCCGAAGGCGAAGGCATCAAAGAGAAAGAGACATAAAGAGAAAAACGGAAAGGAAAAATGTAGCGGCGAGTTTATCCCGCCGCCGGTTCGCTTATCGCTCCGTGATGTTCAGCGTAGTCGGTTCGCCCTCAGCGCTGCTCGGCGCAACCCACAGCGTCAGGCGCGCCGGCTCTACGCCGAACTTGTTCTCGCCGCCCCAGAACGCAAACGCCGACGCGTCCACGTCAAACGCGACTTTGCGCGTTTCCCCGGGAGCCAGCGTCACGCTCTGAAACCCTTTGAGCATCCGCACCGGCATCGCGATGCTCGTGCCGTCAAGCCGCACATAAAGTTGCGCCATTGTTTCTCCCGCGCGGGATCCGGTGTTCGTGATTCTGGCGCTCACCGTGAGAACCTTTTTCCCTTTTGCCGCGAGGGCTTGCCGCAGCGAGCTCACCGAGATCTCCTTGGCGCTTGTGGACGTCGCACCGTAGCGGAAGCTGGTATAAGTCAGCCCAAACCCGAACGGATACTGTGGAGTGTTCTTCTCGTCAATGTAGCGCGAAACGTATTTGGTTTCGCCCTTCTCCGCCGGATGGTCGGGATCGGTAGCAGGGCGGCCGGTGTTGAGCGCGTTGTAATAAAGCGGCTCCTGCCCAACCGAGCGCGGCCAGCTCAGCGGCAAGTGACCAGTAGGGGCAGCGTCGCCGAGAAGCAAATCCGTTAGCGCGTTGCCGGCCTGCACGCCGGGGTACCACGCAGCGAGGACCGCGGGAATGTGCTCGAACGCCCCGGGGAGAGTGAGCGGGCGGCCGCTGAACAAAATCAGAACAACCGGTTTGCCGGTGGCGGCAACTTTTTCGAGGAGATCCTGCTGGCGGCCGGGCAAGCCGAACCGAGCGCGCGACGCGGCTTCACCGGTCATGCTCGGAGCGTCTTCGCCGAGCGCGAGAATCGCCACGTCGGAATTTTGCGCGGCGCTCACAGCTGCGGATATATCGCTATCCAATGTATTTAGAATTTCGCCGCCCTTTGCATAGTGCACGCGGGATTCGCCGAGTTTCTGCGTCAGCGAAAGGCGCAAAGTAACGGCGTCTTCAGCGCGGCCGAGCGCGCCCCAGGAACCGATCATGTTGCCTGCGTCATCAGCCAACGGGCCAATCAGCGCTACGGAAGAAACTTTTGCGGACAGCGGAAGCAGTGGCGCACCGGAGACCGCTTCGTTGCGGAGCAGCACGATGGATTTCGTGGCTGCGGTTTTTGCGACGGCTAGGCTCTCGGGACGAAGCATCGCGGCGGATTCCTTGCTTTCATCCGCGTAAGGGTGGTCGAAGAGCCCCATTGCGAATTTCACGCGGAGAATGCGGCGGACACCGTCGTCAATGGCAGCTTGAGAAACTTTGCCAGACTGGACGAGCTTCAGCATGTTCTGGTGATAGAGATTGCTTTGCATGTCCATGTCGACGCCTGCTAGGAACGCTTTGCGAGCAGCTGTGGCGCCGTCAATGGCGATGCCGTGGGCCATCACTTCGCTGACGGAAGTCCAGTCGCTGACGACGAAGCCCTGGAAGCCCCACTCTTTTTTCAAAATCTGCTTGATGGTGAACGGATTGGCGGAGGCGGGAATTCCATTGAGCGAGTTGAACGCGCTCATGAAAGTGCCAGCGCCAGCTTGTTCGGCGGCGTGAAACGGAGGCAAGTAATACTCGCGAAGAGTGTGTTCGGAAATTTCTGTGGAGTTGTAGTCGCGGCCTCCTTCGGCTGCGCCGTAGCCGACATAGTGCTTGGCGCAGGCGACGATGCTGTCCGGCGCATCCAGTTTTTCTCCCTGGTAGCCGCGCACATATGCGCGGGCCATCGCCGAGCCTAGAAATGGATCCTCGCCGGCACCTTCCGATATGCGGCCCCAGCGTGCATCTCGTGCGATGTCTACCATCGGCGAAAAAGTCCAGCGGATTCCGGCCGCGGAGGCCTCCTGCGCTGCGATACGCGAAGCTTTCTGGACGGTTTCCGGATCCCAGGTAGCGGCGAGGCCCAAGTTCAGCGGAAACGTGGTGCGGAAGCCGTGAATGACGTCGAGACCGAAGAGCAAAGGAATGTGCAGGCGGGATTGTTCGACGGCAATGTGCTGCAGTTCGTTGGTGGCGCGGGCGCCAGTGACGTTAAACAGCGAGCCGACCTGGCCCTTGCGAATCATGTCCTTGTCGTCGGTACGGCCGGATGTTGGACCGGTTGCGGCGCCGGCGGAGTACTGAACGAGCTGGCCGATTTTTTCTTCAATTGTCATCTTGGCGAGAAGGGCGTTCACCTTGGCTTCGATCGCGGGGGAGCTCAGCTGATTTCGCGAAGCAGTTTTCGCGGGATCTTTTGCAGGCGTTTTTGCAGCGGCCGCTTTTTCCGTTTGAGCGCAAGCAAGGGGCACAGCGAGAAGCGTGACCAGCAGAGCAAGGGGCAGAGAACGGAGCGGCGCTCGAAAAACTATCCGAGCGTTAAGGTTGCCGAACGAAGCCGAGCGAGGTTTCATGACGGACCTAAAACCGCCTTTGCTGTGAGTGAACTCTTCCTAGCGGAACGGCGAACAACGCGAGCGCGGCACCCCAGGTCGGCACCGTCACGCAACGAGACCGGAGCAAGCATAGTCCAGAAAAAGCCATAAGTAAATCGATTTATCTTAATAAGTTGGCGCCGGGAAAGCCTGCGCCAAGCGGGTCCTAGAGAACATTCCTCCGCTTGCCGGAAGGCCGAAGCCTGTGCCAGACTACGCAACCATCAAGACATGTCACGCAGGAAATCGGATAAAGCCGGCGCCGGTCAGAGCGTAGGGGAACAGAAAGTGAACCTGCGCGAGCTGGCCGACCACCTGGGATTGTCGGTGGCGACAGTGTCGCTGGTGATGAACCGGTCGCCTGCGGCGAAATCGATTCCACACCATACGCAACAGCGTGTGCGCGTCGCCGCCCGTGAACTCAATTATCGCCCGAACGTGATGGCGCGGATGCTGCGGCAGCAGCGCAGCTTCACGGTTGGCGTGATCGTACCGGAAATCAGCGAGGGCTATGCGGCGCTGGTGCTTTCCGGAATCGAAGACCACTTGCTGCAAGAAGGCTACTTTTATTTTGTGGTGAGCCACCGGCATCGCGCCGATTTGATCGAAGAATATCCGCGCTTGCTGCAGCAGCGTGCCGTGGAAGGATTCGTTCTGGTGGACACGCCATCGCAGACGGGCGTTTCGGTGCCTGTTGTCGCGGTCTCTGGCCACAAGCACGTTGCGGGCGTGACGAATATTTCCCTGAATCATAGCCGCGCAGCGCGGCTGGCGCTCGATCATTTGAGCGGTCTTGGGCACCGGCGAATTGCGTTCATCAAGGGGCAGGTGTTCAGCTCGGATACGGAGGTGCGCTGGAAGGCGGTTCGAGCGGCGGCGCACGAACTGAATTTGCACGTGGATGAAAAGCTGACGGTGCAACTGGAGAGCGAGTCTCCCACGCCACAGCCGGGCTACGACATGACCTGCAAATTGCTGAAGAGCGGACAGCCCTTCAGCGCGCTGTTTGCGTTCAACGATATTTCAGCGCTGGGTGCGATCCGCGCGTTGCGCGAAGCTGGGCGGAGAGTGCCGGAAGACGTTTCAGTGATTGGTTTCGACGACATCCAGAGCGCTGCCTACCAGAACCCGGGATTAACGACGATCCGGCAGCCGCTGCGGCAAATGGGGATGACCGCCGCAGAAACGCTAGTGCAGCGCATTAACGCTGCGAAAAACGCGGAATATCCGAAGAACATCGTGGTGGAGCCGGAGTTGATTGTGCGAGGGAGCACGGCGGCGGTGTGACCATGTTGGCCCGGACGTGTATCGTCCACAGCTCATATCCCCTTTGAATCGCCACCAAACAGAAAGATCTATGACTCGAGCCTTCTTAATTGACACAGACGGTGGATCGGATGATGTGGTAGCGCTAATCATGGCGCTGCGTTCGTCTGAAGTGCGCGTGGCGGCGATTACCACGGTTGCCGGGAACGTGCCGGTTCCACAGGCAACCCGCAACGTGCTCTTCACTGTGGAACTGTGCGGGACCGAGACACCGGTGTACCCGGGTGCCGAAAAGCCGCTATTGCGGGAGCTGGTCACCGCAGAGTGGTTTCACGGGAAGGATGGTCTGGGAGGCCACGGATACGCTCCGAAATCACGGCGGGCGGAAGCAAAACACGCGGTAGACGCGATTGTTGACACGACGCTGGCGAATCCGGGGATTGAGATTGTTACGCTGGGGCCGCTGACGAACTTGGCGTTGGCCATTCATAGAGAGCCAAAGATTGTGCAAGCGATTGGGCGCTGCATTGTGATGGGCGGTGCGCCGTGTTGCGAAGGGAATGTGACGCCCGCAGCGGAATTCAACATCTGGGTGGATCCGGAAGCGGCGAAGACAGTCTTCCGAGCCGGTCTGCGTTTGGAAATGGTGGGATGGCATTTGTGCCGCGGCACTGCGGCGCTAAATCAGGACGACATCGAGAAAATCCTGGCGCTGAAAACGTCTTTGGCGGAATTTGTAATTCACTCCAACAGCGTGGCGGCGGAAGCGTATCGGGTGCAAACGGGAGAAATCGGGATTTCGCTACCGGATCCGATCACCATGTCGATCGCTCTGCGGCCGGAACTTTGCAGCTCTTCGAGCGTGCGCTATGTGGATATCGAAACGGCGAGCGGGCTGACGCGTGGAATGACGGTGGTGGACCGGCTGGATGTGGCCGGCGACGATAGAAATAAAGACTTGTGGGAGTGGGCGTTGCAGGCGCAGATGAAGACGCGAGTCTGCTGGACGCTGGACATCCCGGGTTGGAAGGCGGCGCTTTATGCGGCGCTCAAATAGGCGCCTAAGCAGCCAAGGTCAAGTCTTGGGTGAAGGCGAAATTTTGTGGCGATGAATCGTAAGCCGATCGTCGTGGTCGGGAGCATCAACATTGACCTGGTAGCGCGGGCGGAGCGGATCCCGCTTGCGGGAGAGACCATCTCCAGTACCGACTTTCAAATACATCCCGGCGGCAAGGGCGCGAACCAAGCCGTCGCCGCAGCGCGGCTGAGCTATCCGGTACGGATGATTGGACGAGTCGGTTCGGATGCATTTGGAGAAAACCTTTCGGCACAACTGGTGCGAGCTGGCGTTGATGCTTCCAGCGTGCGCACTTCCGATGGTCCGTCGGGAGTTGCCGTGATTGCGGTTGCTCCAAATGGCGAAAACGCAATTGTGGTGACGCCGGGCGCGAATGCGCAGGTTTCGCCGCAAGACATAGATGAGAATGTCGAAGCGATCCGCGCAGCCGGAGCGGTGCTGGCGCAGCTGGAGATTCCCTTTGAGACGGTACGGCACATCGGAAGGATTTGCGCCGAGCTGGATGTTCCCTTGATTCTCGATCCGGCTCCGGCGCGCAAGCTGCCAGCGGAGTTGCTGGAACAAGTGAGCTGGCTGACGCCGAACGAGACGGAGATCGCTGAGTGTTTGCCAGAGGCGGAGGAGAGCCTGCGTGCGAAGAACAATTTCGAAATTATTGAAACGCTGGTAAAGCGGGTCAGACGCGGAGTGGTGTTGAAGATGGGTGCACGGGGCGCGTACCTGGCGTCGCAGGACGGCATCCGTCAGCAGATTGGCGCGTTTCGAGTGAATGCGATGGATACGACAGCGGCCGGAGACGCATTTAATGGAGCTTTTGCCGTTGGACTGATGATGGGTAAGTCACCGCTGGAGAGTGCGCGCTTCGCGGTAGCCGCGAGTGCGGTCTCCGTGACGCGAGCCGGAGCGCAGCCGTCGATGGCGACGATGGAGGAAGTGGAACGCTTGATGAATGCCACAGCCCGACAGGACTAAGGGGCGATGAGGATCAGTTGAGATCGAATTCACAAAAAACGCGTGTCAGTCTTGTTCCTGGGTGACGATGTGGACGTCGACTTCGGGGGATTCGCGCAGGAAGCGGTGGGCGGCGGAGAGGTACAGATATTTGCGCCAGCCGTGTTCGACGGAACGACCGAAGATGACGTGGGTGATATGTTTTTCGCGGACCACTTTGGCTACAGTATCGGCGACGCTCAATCCCTTCAGTTGAACGACTTTTGCACCGAGGTTCTCGGCGAAGCGCAGATTGGCGGCGAGGGTTTTTTTGCTCGGGTCAGAATTGTTGCGGCCAGTGTCCACGTGAATTACGTACAGCTCGGAATCGAGACGGCGGGCCATGCGAGCCGCGCGGGCGATTAGATACTGCGCGGAGGGATTCGAGCTGACGCACACGGCGATACGTTCGCGTACGGCCCAATTTTTCTGAATGTCTTTCGCCGCCATGTAATTTTCCAGGCTGCGGTCCACTTGTTCGGCCACCTGGCGGAGGGCGAGTTCGCGCAGAGCGATGAGGTTGCCACGGCGAAAGAAATTGCCCAAGGCCTGTTCGACTTTGGCCGGCATGTAAACATCGCCGCGGCGCATGCGATTCTGCAGGGCTTCGGGCGTCAAATCCACCATGACGGTTTCGGTGGCGGTCATGGGCACCCAATCCGGGACAGTTTCGCGGATAGTAATTCCGGTGATGTTACGGACAACCGGTGAAATGCTTTCGATGTGTTGGATGTTGAGAGTGGAAATTACGTCGATTTTTGCGGCGAGGATGGCCTGCACGTCTTCGTAGCGTTTGCGATTTTTGCTACCGGGAATGTTGGTGTGAGCTAGTTCGTCCACCAGGACCACGGCGGGCTTACGAGCCAGAATCGCGTCGAGGTCCATCTCTTCAAAGAGCGTGCCTTTGTACTCGATTTTCTTGAGTGGAACGGCTTCCAGTTGCGTGACCAGCTCTTCGATGGCCTTGCGGCCGTGGGTTTCGACGACGCCGATGACGACGTCTTCACCGCGGCTGTGACGGCGAATGGCTTCGCTGAGCATGGCGAACGTCTTGCCCACGCCCGGCGCGTAACCAAGAAAAAGCTTGAAGGCGCCTCGCGCTTTTTCGGGCGGCGAGGCTACCGCGAGCCATTCTTCAGGATTTTTGGTCACTTATGCTTCCCTAATCAGCTGGTGGCAGCGACTGCGCTAGAATTGCGAGATGATTCCAGCCGTCCACCGCCGCACGGTGCGCAGCTTTTTAGCCCTGCTAATCGTCGCGGGAATCACCGTGTTTTTCCGCAAAGCTTTGCCGCATGTGAACCAGACCACGGTGGCGTTGTCGTTTCTTCTGGCAATTTTAGCAGTTTCCGCGGTGTGGGGCATGACGGTGTCGGTCGTCATGTCCGTCGTGGCGATGGTGGCGTTTAACTACTTTTTTCTGCCGCCGGTGGGAACGCTCACAATTTCCGACCCGCAGAATTGGGTGGCGCTGCTGGCGTTTTTGCTCACGTCGATCACAGGTAGCAGGCTGTCGAGCCGGATCCGGCGAGAGGCGGACGTGGCGAATCGGCGGCGGCGCGAAATTGAGCACTTGTATTCGTTCAGCCAGAAGCTGCTGGGCGAAGGCAACGTCATTCAGCTGATGAATGCGATTCCCAATCACATCGTGGAAGCATTCGAGACGGGAGCAGCAAGCCTGTATCTGGCGGACAAACAGAAATTTTATCGGTCGGGTTTTGGCACACTGCAGCTGGAAGAAGAGCAGCTACGGGTGGCCAATGAGCGCGAAGAACCGTTCGTGGATGCGGCACGCGGATTTTGTTATGGCCCGGTTCGAATCGGTATGAAGGCGATTGGAAGTTTTGGGATTTCTGGAGCGCCGCTTTCGCGGCAAACGCTGGAAGCGGTGGGCACGCTGCTAGGCATTGCCATAGAACGCGCGCGGGCCGTGGAGCAACTGGGCCGGACGGAAGCGGACCGGCAGGGAGAACGGCTGAAATCGGCGCTGCTCGATTCGATTACGCACAATTTCCGCACTCCGCTGACGTCCATCAAGGCTTCGGTGACTTCGCTGCTTTCGTCGCGGCCGCCGGATGCTGCACAGCAACGAGAGCTGCTGCACATCATGGACGAAGAGTGCGACCGGCTGAACCAACTGGTGGAAGACGCGTCGGAAATGTCCATGCTGGAAGCGGGTGAAATCGAGCTGGAGTTCCGGCCGATAGCGGCGCGGGAACTGATTGATGCAGCTCTGGCGTATTGCAAGACCTCGCTGGGCGGGCGCGAGGTGAGGGTTCAATTGCCGGACGCGTTGCCGCGTGTTCGAGCAGACTTGCCGCGTACGAAAGAAGTGTTGGTGCACTTACTCGAAAATGCGAATCTCTATTCGGAGAAGGAGCAGCCGATCACCGTCGGCGCGGAGAACAATGGTGGCGTGGTGACGTTTAGCGTGGCTGACCGCGGGCCTGGAATTGACGTGATGGAACAAGGACTGATCTTCGACAAGTTTTATCGCGGCAGGGATCAGCGGGCAGTGATTCAAGGCACAGGAATGGGATTGCCGATTTCCAAGGCCATCGTTGAAGCGCACGGCGGAACGATCGGTGTGACGAGCCAGCTGAATCGAGGGTCGGTGTTTACATTCACGTTGCCCGCGGTGCGAGACGGAGTGGAGCGGCCGTGACTTCCGCAAAAATCCTGATTGTGGATGACGCGCAACAAGTGCGCCGTGTGATAAGGACGGCGCTCTCCGCGCAGGGCTACACGATTTTTGAAGCCGGCACGGGAGAAGAGGCGCTGGAGGCGGTCCGCCAGTCTACACCTGATGCGATCTTGCTTGATGTGAACATGCCCGGGATGAGCGGGCTGGAAACCTGCCGCGAGATCCGCCGCACGATGGATGTGCCGATCGTGATGTTGACGGTGCGCAACGCGGAGCGCGACAAAGTGCTGGCGCTCGACGCGGGCGCGGACGACTACGTGGTAAAGCCGTTCGGCATGGCGGAGCTGCTGGCGCGCATTCGTGCCGCGTTGCGGCGACGCGCGACGCCGGGAAAACTGGCATCGTTTTCGGCCAAGGATCTTTCGGTGGACTTCGAAGCGCGCAACGTCACGGTGAAAGGGCGCGACGTCCATTTGACTCCGAAGGAATTTGAGCTGCTGCGGCAACTCGTAACGAACGCTGGAAAGCCGATTACGCACAGGAGGCTGCTGCAAGCGGTGTGGGGCCCCGATTACGGCGACGAACCCGAGTATTTGCGAGTGATGATCAATCAATTGAGGAAAAAAATTGAAAGCGATCCGGCGCGGCCGAAACTGATCCTGACGGAGCCGTGGGTGGGTTACCGGTTTCAGGCGCCGCGCGAGGCAAAGGCTGCGAAAGCGGAAGAGTTGGAAAGCACCGACGAGTAGCTTCTCCTGACCGCGCGGCCTTCCGCCCATCGAACCGGACCAAGCTTGAGGCGATAAAAATGGCATCCGCGCTCCGCCGCCATCGCCAATTTTCGCGTATGATGCGCTCGTGCGCGTGCTGATTGCAGAAGATGATCCCGGCGTCCAGCGCTTTGTGCTGAAAGGCCTGCAGGAGCAAGCCTACGCGGTCGACGCCGTCGCGACCGGCCCGGCCGCTCTGGAACAAGCTGAGATCAACTCTTACGACCTGATCATTCTGGATGTGATGCTTCCGGGACTCAGCGGATTCGAGGTCTGCCGACGCCTGCGTGAGCTCGGTCTGAAAATTCCGGTGTTGATGCTGACCGCGCGCGACGCAGTCGAGGACCGGGTCACCGGACTTGATCACGGCGCCGACGATTACCTCACCAAGCCCTTCGAATTTCGCGAACTGCTGGCTCGTATGCGTGCACTGCTTAGGCGTCCAGTAGAGCTGAAGCCGGCGCAAGCTCACGTTGCCGATTTGACCCTCGACACCGCCGCGCAAACCGCGACTCGCGCCAGCCGCAACATTTCGCTCACCCACAAGGAATACGCGCTACTCGAATATCTCGTGCGCAATGTAAACCGCGTCGTCGGCCGCGCGGAAATTGCGGAGCACGTGTGGGACGAAGAGTTCGACCCTTTTTCAAATTTGATCGAAGTCTACATCAACCGTCTGCGCCACAAGATTGATGGTCCGAAGGAAGCGCCGCTTTTACATACCCGCCGCGGCGCCGGATATTTGCTGGGAGTTGTTGAACAACAGGACGACACCTCAGAAAGCTCTTCTTCAGAGGCGGTGCGCGGGAAAACCAAGTCTCACGGCAAGCGAAACGATGTTTAGCTCGGTCCGCGCACGGCTCACGTTCTGGTATGCAGGCGTCCTGACCTGCACGCTGCTCCTGCTGTCGCTCGTGATCTATTGGATTGTGAAGCGTAGTGTGATGGAGCGCACTGACGCGGGCCTCGTCGAGCTTGCCGATTCTTTCCTGACCACGCTGGACGCGGAACTCAGCGACGCAACTCCCGCGAACGACGTGGCCGGGGCAGCGCGTCAGTCCATGCTGGAGCACCAATATCCGGGCCATTCCTTCGTGGTGCTCGAGCATAGCGGCAAAGTGCTCGCCACTTCAGAAGAGCTTCCCGCCGCAACCAGAGAAACCCGCCGAACAGAGCCCAATCCCAGAATATCGCCCGAAATTCTAGAGTCCTGCATCGCTGCGACATCAACCGCTGACAAGCCACTCATGACGCTCCCGGGCAGACGTGGCGGAACCCGTTGTTACGTCCGCCGCTTCGCCGCAGCGCGGACCGACTGCCGCCTTCTAATCTTGTCTTCTCTTCATCCCGAAAGCGAATTGCTCGCGAATCTCCGCGTCGCTTTGGGCTGGCTCGTTCCGATCACCGTCATTCTGGCGTCGGCCGGAGGCTATTTCCTTGCGCGCAAAAATCTCTCGCCCGTCGCTGACATGACGGCCCGTGCCGACCGCATCAGCGAATCCACACTTCACGATCGCCTGGCTGTACAGAATCCCGCTGACGAGCTCGGCCGCCTGGCGACGACTCTTAATCGTCTTCTTGATCGCCTCGACCTCGCCTTCGAACGCCAGCGCCGCTTCATCGCCGACGCTTCTCACGAGCTCCGTACTCCGCTGGCAATTTTGCAAGGCGAATCCGAAGTCGCGCTCTCCAATCCGTCTCGCACGCCGGAGGAATATCACGAATCTCTTTCCGTACTTCAGCATGAAGCGCGGCGCCTCACGCGCATCGTCGAAGATATGTTCACGCTTTCGCGCGCCGACGCGGGCCAATATCCAGTGAATCGCCGTGAACTTTATCTGGATGAGCTGGTCGCCGAATGCGCCCATTCCGTTCGAACGCTCGCCGCCGCCAAATCCATCACATTTTCTGTTGAGTCCAGCGGGGAACTGCCATTCTCCGGTGACGAATCGCTGCTCTCTCGCATGCTTCTGAATCTGCTCGACAATGCCATCAAGTACACGCCAAACGGCGGCGAAGTCACAGTCTCCGCACGTTCCACGCCCGCAGGTCCGCAAATTACGGTCGCCAATAACGGAGCGGGAATCCCGCAGGAATTTCATTCGCGCATCTTCGAGCGTTTTTTCCGGGCCGACCAAGCCCGCACCCGTGCAAATGCAACAGCAGGTTCCGCCGGGGGCGCGGGGCTTGGCCTCTCCATCGCCCGCTGGATCGCCGAAGCTCATCGCGGCACGCTCACTCTGACGCGGTCCGACGCAAGCGGTACCGTATTCACCGTAACTCTGCCGGCGGAAACCGTTACTCCCTCGCGCCCTGATTAATCCTGGGTTTAACTGCCAATCGCTACATTCGAACTGCGCGATTCTCTCTTCGGAATCGTATGAACATTCACCATGCGTTTGATGCGCCATCAAGTTGGCTTTCCTCTGGGCCTCTCGCTGTTGCTTGCGCTCGCGGCCACGCGCGTTTGCGCGCAGGACAAACCGGAAGCGCCCCAGCCTCAATCTCAACCGGCCTCAGGGCCAACAGTTTCTCCGCAAGCCCCTTCCGCTACGCAACCAGTAGAGGTTTCCCTCTCCAGGGCTATCGAGCTAGCGCGCACGAACAGCACCGTCTACAGCGCCGCTCTGACCGAAGCAAGCTCCGCGCATGAAGATCGCACACAAGCGCGCGATGCACTTCTGCCGCAACTTACCTTCAACAATCAATACCTCTACACGCAGGCGAATGAGCTGGGTCAGGTTCGCTTCATTGCCAACAACGCGGTCCACGAATACGCCAGCCAGGGCAACGTTCACGAATCTATAGACGTCGCCGCCTTCGCGGCGTACCGCAAAACCGCCGCCGCCGCCGTCGTCGCACGCGCGAAGGCGGAGATTGCCGCGCGTGGCCTGGTTGTTACGGTGGTGCAGTCGTACTTTGCCGCACTAGCTGCTCAGAACAAACTCGATTCGGCCCGTCGCGCCGCCGATGAAGGCGATCGCTTCTATCAGCTGACGCAACAGCTGGAACATGGCGGCGAAGTCGCGCACTCCGACACGATTAAAGCGGAGCTGCAAGCCCAGGATCGCCGCCGCCAACTGCAGGAAGCGCAACTCGCGCTGCTGAACACTCGCCTTGACCTCGCCGTTCTGATTTTTCCCAATTTTCAGGACAATTTCGTCCTCACCGAAAATCTCGCCGCCTCGGCTCCGCTCCCGACACTTGAAGAAGTCCAGCAGCAAGCAGCCCGCGACAATCCAGTTCTCCGCGCCGCTCTGGAGACAGTCAACATGACGAATCACGACGTGACCGCCGCGCGCGCCGAATATCTTCCATCCCTAGGCCTTGATTATTTCTATGGCATTGACGCGGCGCAATTTGCCACCAACTCCGCGGTCAACGGCCAAAAACTCAGCAACCTCGGCTCTTCCGCTCTTGCTTCGCTCAATTTCCCGGTTTGGAATTGGGGCGCAACACAAAGCCGAGTTCGCCAAGCGCAACTTCAGCAGAAGCAGGCCAAGCTCGAACTTTCCTATGCGCAGCGCAAACTGATCGCCGAAATCCGCTCGCTGTACGCGGAAGCCGAAAGTTCGCTCAACCAACTCGTTGGCTTGCAGCGCTCTGCTGAACTTGCCGCCGAAAGCCAGCGCCTCATCACGTTGCGCTACAAAGGTGGCGAAGCGACGGTCCTCGAGGTCGTGGATTCGCAAACCGCGTTCGTGCAAGCCAACAACAACTATCAGGACGGAGCAGTTCGGTATCGCGTTGCTCTTGCCAACCTGCAAACTCTCACCGGAGTCCTCACCAACCCATGACTTCGCATAAGCTTTTGCACTTCAGCGCAATCCTCCTTCCGCTCTTGTTCCTCTCCGCCTGCTCCAAAAAGAAAGAGGAAGTCACGCCGGAAGTTTCCGTTCAAGTCACGCCAGCAAAGGTTGGAGACATTTCGCAACTCGTGACCGCCGAGGCCGTGGTCTTTCCGCTGCAGCAGGCCGTCGTCACGCCAAAAATCACTTCCACCATCAAGTCGTTTCAGGTGCAGCGCGGCGCGCGCGTTCAAAAAGGCCAGCTTCTGGCCGTCCTCGAAAATTCCGACCTCTCGGCTGCGGCCATTCAAAGCAAAGGCGAATACGAACAAGCCGAAGCGACTTACGTGACCTCCACCGCAGCCGGAGTGCCCGAGCAAATCCAAAAAGTGGAACTCGACGCCGCTAGCGCCAAATCCGCCTTGGACGCGCAACAAAAAATCTACGACAGCCGCAAGGAGCTGTTCGAACAGGGAGCTCTGCCCCGCCGCGACCTCGATTCCGCGCAAGTCGCGCTCGTGCAGGCCCGCAGCCAATATCAGCAAGCGCAAAAAGCGCTCGACGATCTTCGCCGCGTTGGCAAAGAACAAGCGCTGAAGACCGCGGGCGGCCAGCTTTCCGCCGCGAAAGGAAAATTGCTCAGCGCCGAAGCTCAGCTCAGCTACTCCGAAATCCGCAGCCCGATTGATGGCGTCGTCACCGACCGTCCGCTTTATCCCGGTGAACTGGCCTCTGCGAATCAGCCGCTGCTCACCGTGATGAACACCAGCTACCTCATCGCGAAAGCGCACATCGCGCAATCGCAAGCCGTCACGCTGAAGGTCGGCGACCCGGCGAACATTCAGATCGCCGGTGTCGACGATCTCGTTCCCGCAAAAGTCAGCATCGTCAGTCCTGCTCTCGATCCGGGCAGTACCACCATCGAAGTGTGGGTCGAAACTGGCAAACCTCCAACCGAGCTCAAGCCGGGGATGACGGTGCAAGTCTCGATCACCGCCGCCACTGCGAAAAACGCCATTCTCGTGCCAAAGGCTTCCGTGCTCGAATCGCCGGAAGCGGGTGCCTTCGTCATGCTTGCAGGCAAGGACGGTCTCGCGCATCAAACGCCGGTTCAAGTCGGACTGCTGGGCGCAGCGGAAACGCAAATCATGAAAGGAGTTTCGGCGGGAGACTCGGTGATCGTTTCCGGCGCATACGGCCTGCCTGACAAAACGAAAATCAAAATTGAAGCGCCGGCTGAACTAGGCAAAGAAGAAGACGAGAACCGCGACAAAGCCGGTGAAGCTGGCAAAAAATCTTCCTCCGGCCCGGAAAAGGAATAACCGCTGTGCCCGATCTGAATCCCTCTACTTCCCCTGCGCCCGCCGGTGAAGCGCGCGCTTTCTGGTTTCAGCGGATTTCTCGCCCCATTCTCTTCTTGATCATCAGCCTCGCGCTCGTTGGCGGCTATCTCGCCTTCAGCATTCCGGTTTCCGTTTTCCCAAATACGAATTTCCCGCGTGTGGTCATCGGGGTGGACAACGGCGTCATGCCCATTGACCAGATGCTCGTCACCATCACCCGCCCGATCGAAGATTCGATGAACGACGTACCCGGCCTGCAGCGCGTTGTTTCCATCACCAGCCGAGGCTCCGCCGAAGTCGATCTTTTCTTCGACTGGCAGAACGATATGGTGCTTACACTTCAGCGTGTGGACGCTGTCGTAGCTCGCCTGCAAGCGGAACTGCCGACCACTGCTAAAGTCGAAACTCACCGCCTAACCTTTGCCACCTTCCCAATCATCGGCTACAGCCTCACTTCCGACACGCTATCGCCGGACAATCTGTGGGAAATCGCCACCTACGACATCAAGCCGCGCGTCAATCGCCTCGATGGCGTCGCTTCAGTATTGATCCAGGGCGGCCGCGTGCCCGAATTTCAGATCACTCCCGATCCTGCGCGTCTTGTCGCCTCTGGCGTCACAGTCGCGGACATTCTTGATGCCGTCCGCCGCACTAACTTGATCGATTCGCCGGGCCTATTCGAACACAATCACCAGCTCGTTCTCGGACTCGTCAGCGGTCAGGTGCATTCGCCAGGTGAGATCGGCCAAATCGTCATCAAGAATTCCGCCGCCGGAGTCCCCATCCGCGTCGGCGACATCGCCACCGTCGTGCGTTCCGTCGCGCCCGTCTACACCATGGTCACCGCCAACGGAAAGTCTGCTGTTCTTCTCGGTGTGAATCGCCAGCCGGATAGCAACACTCTGGCCGTCGCCGACGAAGTTCACCAGCAGATTGCAAGCCTGCGCGGGAGTCTGCCGCCCGGAGTCCACCTCGAACCGTTCTACGACCAGTCCACCATCGTCCGCGAGGCCATCTCGAGCGTGCGTGACGCCGTTCTTATCGGAATTGTGCTTTCGGTCGTGATCTTGATTCTTTTCCTTCGTGATTGGGGCGCATCTCTCATCTCCGGCCTGGTCATTCCAGCGACGTTACTCATCACCTGCATCGCGCTAAAAGTTTTCGGCCAAAGCTTTAATCTGATGACGCTCGGTGGCTTGGCTGCAGCAGTAGGTCTGGTCATTGACGACGCGATAGTCGTCCTGGAAAACATCGCCCTCCATCGCGACGCGGGCCAGAGCCGCTTCCAGTCCATTGCCAGCGCCTTGCGCGAGCTTACCGTGCCGCTTGTCGGTTCCACCATCACGCCCATCGTCGTCTTTCTTCCGCTCATCACCGTTACTGGCGTCACGGGAACTTTCTTCCGTTCTCTCGCAATTACCATGACCGTGGCCCTTCTCGTCTCTCTTCTTCTCGCGATGACCTGGACGCCGACGCTCAGCCAATTCTTCCCTCGCTTGAAAAAGGCCGGCGAAGAGCATGCCGCCACAACGTCCACCTCCACCGAACTCGACTCGCGCGCTCTTCTCGCCGCAGAAGAATCGCATCTCACCGGCTTTTTCGGCCGCATCGTCAACTTCTACACGCGACTGATGCAGAGTATCCTACGGCGTCCGTTTCTCCTTGTCGGAAGTTCTGCGGGCATCATCGTTCTCTCTCTTGTCTGCTACAAGTTCCTCGAAACCGACCTTTTGCCCTTTATGGACGAAGGCGGCTTCATCCTCGATTACTACACGCCACCCGGCAGCTCGCTTACCGAATCCGACCGCATCCTGCAACACATTGAACGCATTCTCAAATCCACTCCCGAGGTCGAAAACACCTCGCGCCGCACCGGTCTGCAGTTAGGCCTGGCTGCGGTCACCGAGGCCAATCGCGGCGATTACACCGTGAAGCTCAAGGACCAGCGTGAGCGTGACATCGAAGAGGTGATGAACGACGTTCGCACGCAAATCAAGAAGCAGGAGCCGGCTGCCGACGTAGAGTTCATCCAGGTTCTCCAAGACATGATCGGGGACTTGAGTAATGAGCCGGAGCCGGTTGTCATCAAGCTTTACTCCCAGGATCCGCAGGCCCTGCTAGCCGCTGCGCCCCGTGTCGCCGAAGCGATTGGTAAGGAGAACGGAGTCGTGGACGTTCTGGACGGCGTGGAAAATACCGTTAGCGGCCCCGCGTCCACGTTTCAGGTGAACTCCCTCACCGCGGCTCGTTCCGGCTTTACTCCGGAAGAAGTCGCCGTGGACGCGTCCGCCATCCTCGAAGGTGAACCCGCCGCAACTCCCGTCGTCTTGAACGATCGCTCGTATCCCATTCGCGTTCGTTTCCCGAATTCAAGCCGCACCTCGCTCGAGCAGATGATGAACACTCCGATCATCAGCGCGACGGGACGCACGGCTACGCTTGGCTCGCTCGCTTCGCTGGCCAGCGATCCTGGACAAACCGAAATTCGCCGAGAAAATTCCCAGCGCCTCATGCAGGTGACCGCGCGCCTTGAGGGAGTCGGTCTCGGCTCCGGCATTGCCGCGGTACAAAAGGCCGTCAACAATCTCCACCTGCCGTCTTCGATCCGCGTCGAATACGGCGGTACCTATCAGGAGCAGCAAAAATCGTTCCGCGACTTGCTTAAAGTTCTCATTCTTGCCTTGTTGCTGCTCTTTATCGTTTTACTCTTTGAGTTTCGCAGCTTCTCAGCACCCGCAGCGATTCTCGCCTCTGCTTTGCTATCCACTTTCGGCGCGCTTTTCGCCCTGCTCATCACGCGCACTACGTTCAACATCGCTTCGTTCATGGGCATCATCATGGTCGTCGGCATCGTCGCCAAAAACGGCATCCTGCTTCTGGATGCTGATCAGCGATTTCGTCTGCTCGGTTTTTCCGCGGAACAAGCAATGATTCAAGCCGGGCGGCGCCGCCTTCGCCCCATCGCCATGACTGCTCTCGCTACGGTAGCTGGAATGTCGCCGTTAGCTTTCGGCCTCGGCGCCGGTTCTGAGATGCTCAAACCGCTCGCCATCGCAGTGATCGGCGGGCTGCTCAGTTCTATGGTTCTTTCGCTAGTCTTTACGCCCGCGATTCACTACAGGCTGCACCGCGGAGTTGTCTCGCCGGTCTTAGCCTCTCCAGCAGGGAACACGCTCCGCAGTAGCTAATCCGTTTGGTTCCGTTTTCCGCCTAGGATGTCGCGCACCCGCCGCCCCAGATGTGTCGGGCTGTATGGCTTCGACAGTTACGAAGCCATCGGCAAGTCCGCGGTTCGGACGTCATGATCGTGCGAATGGCCGCTCGTGAAAATTTCGCTGCCAAGCAAAACGGCAGAAAGTTCCTAAGCTCCATTAGCGTTCTCTAATTTTCGCAGCAGAAATGCAGTCAATCCAGATAGTAATCCGCCTGCAATGATGATGCCTTCCCAGATCAATCCGGAAGCTAGCGCGAGTGAACTCGGCGCTCCGAACGGGAGCAGCAGCGCGACCAGAACAGCTTCACGGATTCCCATCCCGCCCTGCGTGAGCGGTAAGAGTGCCGCCAGCTTTGCGAGCGGCCAGGCAAAAAGCCAAACACGAAATGGCAAAAACAATCCGCAGGAAATCGCCAGCAGCGCATTCAGCAAGAT
>Ga0075424_100001798_pt1 | contig 19080 bp, 18 predicted proteins | sample SoiMethybrSBSTD3_FD_75301 | JGI IMG/M metagenome (GOLD analysis project Ga0075424, IMG submission 75301) | Bulk soil microbial communities from a Populus tree surrounding site in Tennessee, USA - Soil MetaG P. TD hybrid SBSTD3 | ecosystem: Environmental > Terrestrial > Soil > Tree plantation... | reverse complement strand
TACGCGCGCTCCTGCGAGGCTCTCGCGGAGGCGCGGGCGGTGGAGGTGGCCGGCATCGATTGCCCGACGCTGCTGGTGACCGGCGACGAGGACGCCATCGCCCCCGCCCAGGGGGTGCGACAGATCGGCGAGCGCATCCGGGGGGCGCGGGTGACGGTGCTGCCGCGCTGCGGGCACTGGACCATGGTCGAGAAGCATGAAGAGTGCGACGACCTGCTGCGACGCTTCTATTCCAGGCGCATGTAGCGGGTCGGGGTCACCGGCGCGTGTCACTCTTCTGGCGGTGGTTTTGGGGGCTGGTGGTCGGGGTGCCGGCGGCGGCGTTCGTGGTGTGGGGGCTCGCCGACAACCCGAAGCTGTTCCTCACCACCGGGATGAACGGGCTCACGCTCGCGGCGCTGTACTTCCTGGTGGCGAGTGGGTTCACGCTGGTGTTTGGGCTCATGCGCAATGTCAACCTGGCCCACGGCTCGCTCTACCTGCTGGGCGCCTACGTGGGCTACGTGGTGGGCGACCGGACCGGGTCGTGGCTGATGGCGGTGGCGGCCGGCTTCGCGAGCGCGGCTCTGTTCGGCCTGGTGCTCCAGGTTGCGGTGTTCCGCTTCATGCACGGCGAAGACCTGCGCCAGACCCTGGTGACCATCGGGCTCTCGATCATGATGGCGGACATCCTTCTCTGGATCTTCGGGGGCGAGATCTACCAGTTCGACCCGCCCCGCGCCATCTACGGCCGGACGCTCCTGCCGATCGTGGAGGTGTATCCGACCTACCGGCTGGTGCTGCTCGCGATGTCGGCCGCCATCGGCGTCCTGCTCTGGTGGTTCCTCAACCGCACCCGCGTCGGGATGATGATCCGCGCCGGGGTGGACGACCGGGCGATGCTGTCCGCCGCCGGCGTCAACGTGCAGTTCGTGTTCGCCATCACCTTCGCGATCGGGGCGGGCCTCGCCGGCTTCGCGGGAGTGGTCGGAGGCACCGCGCTGTCGATCGCCCCGGGCGAGGACACGCGCTACCAGCTCGCCTCGCTGGTGGTGGTCATCGTGGGCGGGATGGGGAGCGTCGTCGGGGCCGCAATCGGGGCCATCCTCATCGGGGTGGCGGAGCAGTTCGGGCTCGCCTACGCGCCGACCTACAGCGTCGTCTTCACCTTCGTGATCATGGCCCTCGTGCTCGCGTTCCGGCCGCAGGGGATTCTCGGGAGGCGGGCGTGAGCGCGGCGGACTGGCGGAAGGCGATGAACGCGGGGGCGGGGCGGTACGCGTGGGCGGGCGGCGCCGCGGGCCGTCGGGCCGCCGCGCGGCCCGCGGCCCAACCCTCGTCCCGGGGAGAAGAGGCGATCGCGGGCGGCGCGGCGGCGTGGGCGCGGTGGATCGCGCGGCGGGTGCGGGCGCGTCATCTGCTCGTGCTGCTCGCGGTGCTCGTCTATCCGTGGGTCGCCACCCCGTTCTTCACGTTCCAGATCGGGGCCCAGGCGCTCGCGCTCGGGCTCATCGCGCTCTCGCTGACGTTCCTCGCCGGCTACGGGGGCATGGTCTCGCTCGCCCAGATGACGGTGGCGGGAATCGCGGGCTACATGTACGCGATCTTCGCCACGAGCGGCACCGACATCAGCCTGCGCTGGCCGTGGGGGCTCGCGGTGGTCCTGGCCCTCGTGATCGCGACGATCTGCGCCACCCTCATCGGCTGGTTCTCGGTGCGCACCGAGGGCATCTACACGATCATGATCACCCTGGCGATCGGGGTGGCGTTCTACTACCTCGCCCAGCAGAACTATTCGCTGTTCAACGGGTTCCAGGGCTTCCAGAGCGTGATGACGCCGGCGGTGGCGGGCGTCGAGCTCCGCGCTCCGATCCCGTTCTACTATCTCGCGCTGTTCTGGTCGCTCGCGGGCTACTTCTTCGTGAGCTATCTGCTGCGCGCGCCGTTCGGGGTGGCGTTGCAGGGCATCCGCGACAACCCGCGGCGCATGAGCGCGCTCGGCTTCAACGTGACCGCGCACCGGGTGGCGGCCTACGCGGTGGCGGGCGTCCTCGCCGCCATCGGGGGCATTCTCATGGTCTGGTACAACGGCCTGGTCTCGCCCGGCTCGGTGGGCACCGGCTGGCTGATCAACATCCTAATCATCGCGGTGCTGGGCGGCATGCGCCATCCGATCGGGGCGTTCGTCGGGGCCATCGTGTTCGTGCTGCTGCAGAACTTCGCGGTCGACCTGGTCGGCCGCGAGCGCTTCAACCTGCTGATCGGCGGGGTCTTCCTGGTCATCGTGCTGTTCTCGCCGGACGGCGTGCTCGGCTGGTGGACGCAGGCTCGGCAGTATCTGAGGACGCAGCTCAACCGCGGCCCCGCGGCCGCACCAACCCAGAGGAGGGGACAATGACGTCACTCACGAGACGGCTGTTGTGGACGGGAGTGGGAGCGGCGGCGCTCGCCGCCGTCGTCGCCGGGGGCGCGATCGCCCAGGCGCCGGCGGTCAAGATCGGGCTGCTCGCCACCCTCGAGGGCCCGTTCGCGGCCGGAGGCCAGGACGGCATGCGCGGGGCCGAGCTCGCGGTGAAGGAGCGCGGCGGCGTGGTGGCGGGCCGGAAGATCGAGATCATCAAGGCGTCGTCGGACGCCAAGCCGGACGTCGCGGTCAACGCGACCCGCAAGCTGGTCGAGCAGGACAAGGTCGACATCATGGTCGGGCCCCTCTCCGGGTCCGAGGGCATCGCGGTCAAGGACTACTCGAAGACGCAGCCCGGCATCACCTTCATCAACGGCTCGTCGGGGGCGCAGGCCACCACGCTGCAGGATCCCTCGCCCAACTTCTTCCGCTTCAACACCGAGGGCGCGCAGTGGATGGTGGGCCTCGGTGACTACGCGTACAAGACCAAGAACTACAAGAAGATGGCGCTGATCGCGGAGGACTACGCGTTCCCGTACTCGCAGGTCCAGGGCTTCATGACCGAGTACTGCAAGGCGGGCGGGCACGTCACCCACAAGGCCTGGGTGCCACTCGGGAGCAAGGACTACTCCTCGGTCATCGCCAAGCTGCCGCGTGACGTCGACGCGCTCCTGGTGGTGCTCGGCGGCGCCGACGCGGTGAACTTCCTCACCCAGTACGAGCAGGCGGGCGGCAACAAGCCGATGGTCGGCGGCTCGATCACGGTGGATCAGACGGTCCTGAACTTCAAGGGCAAGCGGCGCGAGTCGCTGCTCGGCACCCCGTCGGCCGGCCCCATGGCCGACAGCTACGACGGGGCGGACTGGAAGAAGTTCGTGGCGTCGTACAAGGAGAGCTTCAAGGACGGCTTCCCGAGCCCCTCGCTCTTCGCCTACGTCTACTACATCAACATGAAGGCGACCCTCGACGGCCTCGACGCGGTGAAGGGCGATCTGTCCGGCGGGCAGGCCAAGTACCGCGAGGCCCTCAAGAACCTCAAGCTCAAGACCCCGACCGGGGAGATCACCCTGGACGAGAATCGCCAGGCGATCGGAACCACGTTCGTCACCGAGGTCGCCAAGGCCGCCGACGGCGGCTTCTACAACAAGGTCGTCAAGGTGGTGCCCGGCGTCAACCAGCGCCTCGGCATGAGCAAGGCCGAGTTCGAGAAGGTCGGCCTCGGCTCCCGCGACGTCCCCAGCTGCCCGTAGGCGAACACGGAAGGAACCGAGACGGAACAAGATGCCACCGGTTCAGCCGGGATCGGCACCGCAACCGCCCACCCACGACGGTGACGCCCTCGTGCTCGAGGGCGTCACCCGGACGTTCGGCGCGCTCAAGGCGATCGAGGACGTCTCGCTCTCGGTCGCGGCGGGAGAGCGCCGGGCCCTCATCGGCGCCAACGGCGCCGGCAAGACCACCCTGTTCAACGCCATCACCGGCGACTTCCCTCCCACCGCCGGGCGGGTGCGCTTCTTCGGCGAGGACGTGACCGCGATGCCGCCCCACGAGCGCATCCGCATGGGCCTGCGCCGCACCTACCAGTCCTCGCTCCTGTTCCGCGATCTCACCGTCCGTGACAACCTCTTCCTGGCCGTGCGCGGCGTGGCGCGCGGGCGCTACGGATTCCTGCGCCCCCGAGCCGCGCACCCCTCTCGCCCCGCCACCGAGGACCTGCTCCGCCGCGTCCGCCTCGAGGCGGTCGCGGACCAGCTCGTGTCGTCGCTGTCGCACGGCCAGCAGCGCCAGCTCGAGATCGGCATGGCCCTGGCCGGCGCGCCCCGCTTCATCCTGTTCGACGAGCCGGCGGCCGGGCTCTCCCCGGGCGAGCGGCGCGAGCTGGTCGCCCTGCTGGGCGCGCTGCCCGCCCACATGAGCTTCATCATCATCGAGCACGACCTGGACGTCGCGTTGCGGGTGGTCGAGCGGGTCACCGTGATGCACGACGGTCACGTGCTTAAGCACGGCACGCCGACCGAGATCGAGAGCGACCCCGACGTGCAGGCCATCTACATCGGCGGAGGTCGCCGCTGATGCGCTGGTTCTCCCGCGCGCGCCGCGCGCGTCCTCCCGGCGACGTCCTGACCGTCGAGAAGCTCGACGTGTACTACGGCCGCGCGCACGCGCTCCAGGAGGTCTCGCTCCGCCTCGACCACGGCGTGACCGCGGTGGTGGGCCGGAACGGCATGGGCAAGACCACCCTGTGCAACGCGATCACCGGGCTCGTGCCCGCCTCGGGCAGCGTGCGGCTCTGCGGCGAGGAGATCCTCGGGCTGCCCCCCAACGCGATCACCGACCGCGGCATCGGTTACGTCCCCCAGGGCCGGCGCGTCTGGCCCTCGCTCACGGTGGACGAGCATCTGCGCCTGGCGCTGCGCGACCGGTCGGGCCCCTGGACGGTGGCGCGGGTGTACCAGACCTTCCCGCGGCTCGCGGAGCGGAAGGGCAACGGGGGCGCCGAGCTCTCCGGCGGCGAGCAGCAGATGCTCGCGATCGCGCGGGCGCTCCTCTTCAATCCGATCCTGCTCGTGATGGACGAGCCGACCGAGGGCCTGGCCCCGGTGATCGTGCAGCAGGTGGCCGAGATGCTGAAGCGGCTGGCCGCCGACGGGGCGATCTCGGTGCTGCTGATCGAGCAGAACCTCGGCGTGGCGATCGAGGTGGCCGACACCGTGGACGTGATGGTCAACGGCCGCATCGCGCGCTCGATGCCGTCGGCGGAGCTGGCCGCCGACCGCGACCTCCAGCAGCGCCTGCTCGGGGTCAAGGTGGGCGGCGACGAGGGCGACGCGGACGACTCCTCGGCGGACGGGGAGGCGCCGGCCCCGCCGGACACGGTCACTGTCCACACGGTGCGGCGCGCAGCCGACGAGACCACTCCGGCCCCCGACCCCCCTCCCTCTCCCCAAGGGGGAGAGGGTAGGGTGAGGGGGCCCGTACGTGGCTTCACCCGCTGGAACGCAGCGGACCCGCGCAGCGCGCCGCGCGACCGGCTGCTCGACGGCCGCGCGGATCCGGGTGCCCCGGTGCCGTCGCTCGACGAGGCGGCCGCGACCCTGGCCGAGCGCCGCCCCGACGGCCGGGCGATGGAGTTCGCGGTGGCCGCCACCCTCGGGCGCGCGGCCTACGTGGCCGGCACCTTCGACACCAAGGGACGCGAGCTGTTCTTCCTGCGCAACTGCCTGGACAAGCTCGGGCTGCGCACTGTCACGGTGGATCTGGCGACGTCGGGCAAGCCGTCGCCCGCGATGATCCACCCCCGCGAGGTCGCTCGGCACCACCCGAAGGGGGAGCGAGCCGTCTTCACGGGTGACCGGGGCTCGGCGGTCAGCGAGATGGCGGTGGCCTTCGAGCAATTCATCGCGCACCGGCGCGACCTGGGCGGCCTCATCTCGGCGGGCGGCTCCGGAGGCACCGCGCTCGCTACCCTGGCCATGCGGGGGCTGCCGATCGGCGTTCCCAAGGTCATGGTCTCCACGGTCGCCTCCGGCGACGTGAAGCCGTACGTGGGGCCGTCCGACATCTGCATGATGTACTCGGTCACCGACGTGGCCGGCATCAACCGGATCTCCGAGCGCGTGCTCGCCAACGCGGCGCACGCCCTCGCGGGCATGATCGGCTACGGTCGCACCCGGGACGGAGACTCGAGCGTCAAGCCCGCGATCGGCCTCACCCAGTTCGGGGTGACCACCCCGTGCGTGCAGGCGGTCACCCACGCGCTCGAGGCGCGCTACGACTGCCTCGTGTTCCACGCCACCGGGACCGGCGGCCAGTCCATGGAGAAGCTGGTCGACTCGGGCCTGCTCACCGGGGTGATCGACGTCACCACCACCGAGATCGCCGACGAGATCGTGGGCGGGGTCCTCTCCGCGGGGCCCGCGCGGCTCGACTCGATCATCCGCGCGCGGCTGCCGTACGTCGGCTCGTGCGGCGCCCTCGACATGGTCAACTTCTGGGCGATGGACACCGTGCCCGCCCAGTTCCGCGGCCGCAACCTCTACCGGCACAACCCGAACGTCACCCTGATGCGGACCACCCCGGAGGAGTGCGGCCGGATCGGGCGCTTCATCGTCGAGAAGCTCAACCGGATGGAAGGCCCGGTGCGGTTCCTGATTCCCGAGGGCGGCCTCTCCCTGATCGACGCGGCGGGCCAGCCGTTCTGGGATCCCGCCGCCGACCGGGCGCTGTTCGACGCGATCGCGTCCGGGTTCCGGGCCGGGTCCCGTCGGACACTCGTCCGGCTGCCGTACAACATCAACGACCAGGCCTTCTGCGACGCCCTGGTAGCCGCCTTCGACGAGGTCGTCGGCGAGCCCGCCCTGGCCCGGTCGCCGGTGAGGTGAGCCCGCCGATGCCGCGCATCTCCCGTCAGGACTGCCTCAAGAAGTTCCGGGCCATGATCCGGCGCGGCGAGCCGATCATCGGCGGCGGCGCCGGCACCGGGCTCTCCGCCAAGTGCGAGGAGGCGGGCGGGATCGATCTGATCGTGATTTACAACTCGGGCCGGTACCGCATGGCCGGCCGCGGCTCCCTCGCCGGGCTCATGGCCTACGGCAACGCCAACGACATCGTGGTCGACATGGCCCGCGAGGTGCTGCCGATGGTGAAGCGGACGCCGGTGTTGGCAGGGGTCAACGGCACCGATCCGTTCATGATCACCGACGACTTCCTGGGGCGGCTGATCGAGCTCGGCTTCTCCGGGGTGCAGAACTTCCCCACCGTCGGCCTCTTCGACGGGACCATCCGCGCCCAGCTCGAGGAGACCGGGATGGGCTACGGGCTCGAGGTGGAGATGATCCGCGCGGCCCACGAGCGCGACCTGCTCACCACCCCCTACGTGTTCTCCGAGCAGAACGCGGTGGACATGGCCAAGGCGGGGGCGGACATCGTGGTCTGCCATCTGGGGCTCACCGCCGGCGGCGCCATCGGCGCCGAGACCGCGCTCAAGCTCCGGGACTGCGTGCCGCTCATCGACGCGTGGGCGGCCGCCGCCCGCTCGGTGAACAAGGACGTGATCGTGCTCTGCCACGGCGGACCGATCGCCCGGCCCGCCGACGCGCGCTACATCCTGAAGCAGTGCCGGCAGTGCCACGGCTTCTACGGCGCCTCCAGCATGGAGCGGCTGCCCACCGAGGTGGCGCTGACCGAGACGACCCGCAAGTTCAAGAAGATCCGCCGATGAAGGACGTGAGGAAGAGTCGGGACGCAATCGCACGGGCGCCAGTGGGAATGGACCGGGTGGTGGGGGGGCTTGGGGGAGGAGCGGCGCCGCTCCCCCCCAATCAGAACAAGTCGTTCAGGAGGCTCTCATGACTGGAGCGCAGTTTGGCGCGGTGATTCTCGGGCTGATCGTGGTGGCCATCGTGGTCGCCATCGTGGTGTGGCTGATGAACTGGCTGTACCTGCGCTCCTCGAAGGAGCGCGCCTTCGTGCGTACCGGCCTCGGCGGCCAGAAGGTGGTGATGAACGGCGGCGCCTTCGTGCTGCCGATCGTCCACGAGGTGGTGCCGGTCAACATGAACACGCTGCGCCTCGAGGTCTCGCGGGGGCGGGACAAGGCGCTGATCACCAAGGACCGCATGCGGGTCGACGTCGTCTCCGAGTTCTACGTGCGCGTGCAGGCGGGCCCGGAGGCGATCGCCTCCGCGGCCCAGACCCTGGGCCAGCGTACCCTCGAGCCCGAGACGCTGAAGGAGCTGGTCGAGGGCAAGTTCGTGGACGCGCTCCGCACGGTGGCGGCCGAGATGACGATGGAGGAGCTGCACGAGAAGCGGGGAGAGTACGTCAAGCGGGTGAAGGGGGTGGTGGCGGCCGACCTCCTCCAGAACGGACTCGAGCTGGAGACGGTCTCGCTCACCCAGCTCGACCAGACCGCCATGGAGTTCTTCAACCCGTCCAACGCCTTCGACGCGGAGGGCCTCACCCGGCTCACCGAGCAGATCGAGCGGCGCAAGAAGATCCGCAACGACATCGAGCAGGACACCATGATCCAGGTGCGCAACAAGAATCTGGAGACCGAGCGCCAGGCGCTCGACATCGACCGCGAGCTGGAGTACGCGCGGCTGGCCCAGGAGCGCGAGCTCGAGATGCAGCGCGCGTCCCAGCGGGCCGACGTGGCCCGCCAGCGCGCCGAGAAGGAGCAGGAGGCCGAGCGGGCCCAGATCGGAGCGCGGGAGGCGGTCGACCGGGCGCGCATCTCCTCGGAGCGGGCGGTGGAGGAGGAGCGGATTGGCAAGGAGCGCGAGGTGGAGCAGCTCGAGATCGCGCGGCGGCAGGCCGTCGAGCTGGCCGAGCAGCAGCGGGCCATCGCGGTGGCCGAGCAGTCGAAGGCCCAGTCGGAGGCCCAGGGCGCGGCCGACCTGGCCCGGGCCCGCGCGGTGGCCGAGGAGGAGCGCGTCTTCACCGTGCGCGAGACCGAGATGGCCGAGCGGCGGAAGCGCATCGACCTGATCGGGGCCCAGCAGGAAGCGGAGCGCGACGCCCTCCGGGTGCGCGTCGGCGCGGAGGCCGAGAAGGCGGCCGCCGGCGACCGGGGCGCCGCGGTGCGCGCGGAGGCCGAGGCGTACGCCGATTCCGAGCGCGTGCGGGCCATGGCCGCCCGCATCCGCAACGAGGTGGAGGCGGAGGGGACCCGGATGATGAACGAGGCCCAGAACCTGCTCTCCCCGGAGGCGCGCCTGTCCGCGATGCGCATCCGGCTGATCGACAAGCTCGAGGGCATCATCCGCGAGTCGGTCAAGCCGATGGAGCGCATCGAGGGCATCAAGATTCTCCAGGTGGACGGTCTCGGTGGGGGTGGGGGCGGCCGCGGCGACGGGCGCGACGGCGGTAGCGGGGGAGGCTTCGCGGACAGCGTGGTGAACTCGGCGCTCCGGTTCCGGGCGCAGGCGCCGCTGGTGGACCAGCTCCTGCGCGAGATCGGGGTGGATGCGGGCGACGTCGGCAAGGCGGCGCGCGGCCTGCTCGATCGCAGCCAGAGCGCGGCGCTGCCGCAACCCGGCGGGCCAGACCAGACTCCCGCCGAATAGCCCGTGATCAAGGTCTATGTGTCGAGCGTGATCGAGGCGCCCGCGGACGCGGTGTGGGCGCAGATCCGCGACTTCAACGGCCTGCCCAAGTGGACGCCGTTCGTGGCCGAGTCGCGCATCGAAGGCGGGATGGCGCCCGACACGGTGGGCTGCGTGCGAAACTTCCGCCTCCGGGACGGCGGGGTCATCCGCGAGCAGCTCCTGACCCTCTCCGACTACGACTTCCAGTGCACGTACTCGATCCTGGAGTCCCCGATGGGGGTGGACAACTACGTCGCCACCCTGAAGCTCACCCCGGTGACGGACGGGGGGCGCACGTTCGCGGAGTGGTCGGCCGAGTTCGACTGTGCCCCGGAGCGAGAAGGCGAGCTGGCCCAGCAGATCGGGCAGGGCGTCTTCCAGGCCGGCTTCGACTCGCTGAAGGCAATGTTCCGCCGCTAGACCACGATGATCCGGGTCACCCGCTCCGCGGTCATCGACGCGCCGATCGAGCGGGTGTGGGCGTTGCTGCGCGACTTCAACAGCCACACCGCGTGGCACCCGGTGGTGGCCGAGTCCCAGATCGAGGGCGGGGAGCCCTCCGACCAGATCGGCTGCGTGCGCCGGTTCACCCTCCGGGACGGGAACCGGATCCGCGAGCAGCTCCTGTCGCTCTCGGACCGGGATCACGTCTCGACATACTGCATCCTCGACGCGAGCGTCCCCCTCCGCCGGTACGTGGCCACGCTGCAGCTGAAGCGGGTGACGGATGGGGAGCGCACGTTCTGGCACTGGCAGTCCACCTTCGACGCGCCGCCCGGTCGCGAGCGCGAGCTGGCCGAGATGGTCGGCACCGAAGTCTACGAGGGTGGCTTCGAGGGCCTGCGCGCGTATCTCCGGCGTGCCCGCCCGGCGCCCGCTCGCGGCGCCGCGTCCGGCCGCACCCTCGCCGCCGGCTCGCCCATGCCGGCGCAGGGCGTGGTCGTCTCCGCCTTCGGCGGCCCCGAGGTGCTACGCCATCAGGCGCTGCCCGCGCCGTCGCCCGGCCCCGGCGAGGTGCGCATCCGGCAGACCGCGGTCGGCGTCAACTACATCGACGTCTACGTGCGGAGCGGTGCCTATCGCATGATCGAGCCGCCGGCGGTACCCGGGATGGAGGCGGCCGGCGTGGTCGTGGACGTGGGCGAGCGCGTCGCGCACCTGCTGCCGGGTGACCGCGTCGCCTACGCCTGCGCGCCGCCGGGGGCGTATGTGAGCGTGCGCACGATGCCGGCCGACCAGGTGGTGGTGCTCCCGGACGACGTGGACGAGGAGACGGCGGCCGCCCTGATGCTGAAGGGCATGACCGCCGCCTACCTGCTCCACCGCACGCATCGGGTGCGGGCGGGGGAGACGGTCCTGGTGCATGCCGCCGCCGGCGGCGTCGGTCTCTTCCTGTGCCAGTGGGCCCACGCCCTCGGCGCGCAGGTGATCGGCACCGTCTCGAGCGACGAGAAGGCGCGGCTCGCGCGCGCCAGCGGATGCGAGCTCCCGCTGGTGGCGCAGGACTATCGGTTTGCGGCGGCGGTGCGCGCGGCCACCAATGGCCGCGGCGCGGACGTCATCTACGACGGCCTCGGGCGCGCCGCGATGGCCGAGAACCTCGACGCGCTCGCCCTCTGCGGCCACTGGGTGAGCTACGGGCAGGCGAGCGGCCCGCTGCCGTCCATCGAGCCCGAGGCTCTGAGCGCCAGGTCGACGACGCTGACGCGCCCGGTGCTCTTCCACTACACCGCGGAGCGCGCGGCGCTCAACGAGATCGCCCGGCAAACCTTCGAGGCTCTCCGTACGCGAATCCTCCGCGTGGAGCTGCGCCACCGCTACCCCCTCGCCGCGGCGGCGGAGGCGCATCGCGATCTCGAAGGCCGCCGCACCACCGGCCCCCTCGTCCTCCTGCCGTAGCTGGGGTCAGGTCTTACATTCCGACATTTGTCGCACTGCGATGTCGCAATGTAAGACCTGACCCCAGCTAACTGAGCAGGTGCTTGTAGGTGCCTTCCTCGAAGCCGACGATCAGCGTGCGGCCCTTGCGGAGCGTGGGCGCGCGCAGGTTGCCCGTCGGGCCCAACAGCAGTCCCAGGAGGGTGGCGCGGTCGGGCTTGGCCTTCTTGAGGTCCACGTGCTCCACTTTCTTGCCCTTCGCGACGTAGAGCTCGTCCACGCCGTCGAGGACGCCGAGGGCGGCCGCGCCCTTGATGGTGGCCTTCTTGGCGTCGGTCTGCTCGGTCACGCTCACCTTGTGCTTCGCAAGGAACCCTTGCGTCTTGGCACAGGTCATTCAGCCGTTGCGGTGGTAGCTCCAGTCGACTTTGGCCATGGCGTTCTCCCTGGCTAGCGTGAAGACGGTGGATGGGACGTGAGGCGCTCGGCGCGCAGGGCGGAGCGGCGCACCTTGCCGTCGTCGCCCCGGAGGGGCGTGGTCACGAACTCGAAGGTGCGCGGCCGCTTGTACTTCGCCACCCGGCTGCCGAGGAACGCAGCGAGCTCGTCGCCGGTGAGCGGGGTGACGGCGTGCACGATGGCGTGCACCAGGTTGCCGTATTCCTCGTCGGGCAGCCCGATCACGCAGGAGGACGCCACCGCGGGATGCTCCTCGAGCGCGGCCTCGACCTCCGCCGGGTACACGTTGCTCCCGCCGACCAGGATCATGTCGGTCTCGCGGTCGCTCAGGTATAGATAGCCGTGCTCGTCCATCCAGCCCATGTCGCCGAGCGATTCCCACTGTCCCGGCCGGGTCTTCGGACTGGCGCCGACGTAGCGGTAGGTGGGAGGCGCGTCGGGCCCGCGGCGCATCCAGATCTCGCCGACCTGGCGGGGCGGCAGCTCGTGGCCGTCCGGGTCGAGCACGCGCATCTCCCCGATGAGGACGCGTCCGACCGACCCGCGGTGCTCGAGCCACTCGCTGCCGGTGATGAAGGTGATGGCCTGGGCCTCGGTCCCGCCGTAGAGCTCCAGGATGCGCTCGCCACCCAGCCAGCCGATCCAGGCCTCTTTGAGCCAGGGCGGGCACGGCGCGGCCATGTGGAACACCACGCGCAGGCTCGAGACGTCGAAGCGGGTCCGCTCCGCCGCGGGGAGGCGCCAGATCCGGTGCATCATCGTCGGCACCGCGTACATCCAGTCCACCCGATGGCGCTCGATCAGGCCGAGCGCGCGGGCCGCGTCGAAGCGCTCCATGATCACCAGGTGATTGCCCTTGAGCAGGGCGAGGGTGGCGCTGCCGAACGGCCCGTTGTGGTAGAGCGGCCCGGTCACCAGGTGGACGCCGTCCGCCGGCATCCGCAGCAGCGTCGCGTAGTCGGCCAGCGCCCCCCACACCGAGGCCTCGGTCGCGACGATGAGCTTGGGACGGCCCGTGCTCCCGCCCGATGTCGGAGCTTTGAAGGCCGTCGCCACCGCCGGCGGCAGCGGTCCGGCGGGGAGCGAGGGATCCGGCTCGAATACGGCCGGTATCGTCGCCCGACCGGAGGCCTCGGCGGGGTCCACGCCCACCACCAGAGAGGGGGCGGCGAGCTCGACGATGGCTCGCCGCTCCGCCGCCGGCAGGCGCGAGGAAATGGGCTGCGGCGTCGCGCCCAGCTTCCACGCCGCGATCGCCGCCTCGATGAAGCCGATGCCGTTGGGCAGGCCGATCGTCACGAGCGAGTCCGGCGTGACGCCGAGGCGCTGGTAGGCGCGCGCCAGGCGGTTGGTGCGCGCCTCGAGCTCGGCCCGGGTGACGGTCACCTCGCCGCAGGTCAGGGCCGGCGCGTTCGGCGCGGCCTGCGCGAGCTGCCCGATGACGATGCCGAAGGGTGTGTCGGCCATCGGTCGACCGGCTTACGCCATCAGTGCGTGTAGCGGCGTGCGTACTGGGCCACGCAGGCGGCCTCGAGCGCCGCGCCGTCGCGAGCGGCGCCCGCGAAGCGCTCGACCGAGAGCGGCGCGAGATCGGGATCGCTCTTGCCGTCGACGATGAGGTCGGCCAGCGCGCGACCGGCGGCGGGCGAGAGGCTGAGCCCGCCCACGCAGCAGCCCGAGGCCACGAAGAGCCCGTCGAGCCCGGGCACGCGGCCCAGGATGGGTCGGCCGTCGGGCGTCATGGTGGGGGCACCGCCGCGGTGCACCGCGATCTTGGCGTCGCGCAGGGCGGGGAAGTGCGCGGCCACCTCGTCCACCAGCCCGCGCAGCACGCCCAGGTCCAGCTCGAGCGCGGCGATCTGGAATCCGGGGGCCAGGCCCTCGCGCCCGAGCACCCGCGGGGCGTCCTCGTAGCCGCCGAACATGAGCCCGCCCTGCTCGTAGCGCACGTACACGCTCGCCTCGACGAGGCGCACGATGGGCTGGAGCGGGGCGACGCCCGGGATGGCCTCGGTGATGAAGAGCTGGTGCCGCACCGGCACGAGCGGCAGCGTGATACCGGCGCCGGCGGCCACGCGCGCGGTCCAGCCGCCCGCCGCGTCCACCACCACCGGGGCGTGGATCGGCCCGCGCGGGGTCACCACCCCGGTGGCGCGACCGCCGTCGCTCAGCAAGCCCTGCACCGGGGTGAAGGGGAGCAGGCGCGCGCCCAGCTCGCCCGCGCGGGTGGCGAAGCCGATCGCCACGCGGGCCGGGTCCACCCAGCCGTCGCTCGGCACATGGAGGATGCGCCGCGCGTCGCCCGGCTTGAAGTGCGGCGCGAGCCGCTCGGCCTCCGCCGCGTCGATCAGGCGCGCCTCGATGCCGAGCCCCTGCGCGGTCTCCTGCGCGATGCGGACGCGCTCGATCGCGGGGTCGGTGTAGGCGGCACGCAGGCTGCCGGAGCGGTGGAAGTCGACCGAGCGGCCCATCTCGTTCTCGAAGCGCTCGAGCGCCTCGCAGGCCTCGTGACGCAGGCGCGCCATGGTGGGCATGGTGTCGGCCTTGCTGGTGAGCCCGGCGGCGCGCGGCGAGGTCTGCGAGCCGAGCGCGTGCTGGTCCACCAGCGCGACGGTGAGCCCGCGCCGGGTGAGGTGATACGCGGTGCTCGAGCCGAAGGCGCCCGAGCCGATGACGACCGCGTCCGCAGTGGTCACGCCGGTGGCCATCTCAGGCGAGCCTCGAGCCGTGCGCGGTCTCCTCGTCGGTCACCGGGCGACGGCCGCGCAGGAAGTCGAAGTCGACGCCCTCGTCGGCCTGCAGCACGTGATCGAGGAACATGCGCAGGTAGCCGCTGGTGACGCCGTCCGGCCGCGGCCGCCACGCCGCCCGCCGCCGCGCGATCTCCTCGTCGGCCACTCGCAGGGTGAGCCGGCGTTCCGGCACGTGCAGCTCGATCTCGTCGCCGTCCTGCACCAGGGCCAGCGGCCCGCCGACCGCGGACTCGGGTGTCACGTGGAGCACCACGGTGCCGTACGAGGTGCCGCTCATGCGCGCATCCGAGATGCGCACCATGTCCTTCACGCCGGCGCGCAGCAGCCGCGCGGGCACCGGCGCGGCGCCCCACTCGGGCATGCCCGGGCCGCCCTTGGGCCCGGCCTGCTTGAGCACCAGCACCGAGCGCTCGTCGATGGGCAGCGCGGGGTCGTCGATGCGCCGCTCGAGATCGCGATGGTCCTCGAAGACCACCGCGCGGCCCCGATGCGTCATCAGGTGCGGCGAGGCGGCCGACTGCTTGAGCACCGCGCCGCCGGGGCAGAGGTTGCCGGTGAGGATGACCGTTCCGCCCTCCGGTTGCAGCGGCAGCGAGAGCGGCCGGATCACGTCGGTGTCGTGGCACGGCGCCTCCGCCACGTTCTCGCCGAGAGTCCGCCCGGTCACGGTGAGGGCCTCGTGGTGCAGCATCGGCAGCATCTCGCGCAGCACCGCGGGGACACCGCCCGCGTAGTAGAAATCCTCCATCAGGTACTTGCCGGAGGGCCGCACGTTGGCGAGCAGCGGCGTGCTCCGCGACAGCTCGTCGAAGCGCCGGAGCGGCAGCGGCACACCGGCGCGCCCCGCGAGGGCCACCAGGTGCACGATCGCGTTGGTGGAGCCGCCGAGCGCCATGTCGGCGCGGATCGCGTTGTCGAACGCGGCCGCGGTGAGGATCTCGGAGGGCTTGGGCCCACGGGCGAGCGCCATCTCCACCGCGCGCCGTCCGGACATCTCGGCGAGCGCGAGGCGCCGCGAGTCGGGGCCGGGGATGGCCGCGTTGCCGGGCAGGGCCAGGCCGAGCACCTCGGCCATCGCCGCCATCGTGGAGGCGGTGCCCATCACCATGCAATGCCCGCTGGAGCGGGAAAGGCAACCCTCGACTTCGGCCATCACCTCGTCGGTGATCTCGCCCGCCCGTCGCTGGGCCCAGATCTTGCGCGCGTCGGTGCCCGAGCCGAGCTCCTGGTTGCACCACACGCCCTTCAGCATGGGCCCGCCGGTCACCATGATCGCGGGCACGTCGGCGGAGGCCGCGCCCATCAGCATCGCTGGGGTGGTCTTGTCGCAGGCGGCCAGCAGCACCACCGAGTCGATCGGGTAGGCGCGGATGCACTCCTCCACGTCCATCGCCATCAGGTTGCGGAAGAGCATAGTGGTGGGCTTCATCAGGATCTCGCCCAGCGAGATCACCGGGAACTCGACCGGGAAGCCGCCCGCGCTCCACACCCCGCGCTTCACCGCCTCCGCGATCTGACGCAGGTGCGCGTTGCAGTTGTTGAGCTCCGACCACGAGTTGCAGATGCCGATCACGGGGCGCCCGTCGAAGACCATGTCGCTGAAGCCCTCGGCCTTCAGATACGCGCGGTGCATGAAGCCGTCGAGGTTCTTGGGGGCGAACCAGTTGCGGCTACGGAGCGGCGGGGTCGCGGCGCGCGGCGTCGTCATAGGGCCCACATTCTGCCCTGTTTGCTAGACTTCCGCCATGAGGCCGTCGCGGCTGGCCGGGCTCGTGGCGGTGGCGGCGCTCCTCGCCGGGTGCTTCACCATGTCGCCGGCCCAGAACAGAAGCCTCGACGAGGTACGCGCCTTCGCCGATGACACGGCGCGCCTTTACGGCCTGCCGCAGATCCACGTTCTGGTGAGCCACAACCCGGACAGCCCGGTGGGCTCGTATCGCCGCGGCTTCTTCGCGGTCAACCAGCTCGTGCTGCGCTCCGAGTTCCGCGACGCGATCGTCGCCCACGAGCTCGCCCACTACGTGCTGGGCCACGACGCGGCCCTGACCGCGGCCACTCCCGAGGCCCGCCTGGCCGAGCGGCAGCAGCGCGAGCTCGACGCCAACGCCAAGTCGGTGGAGATCCTTACCCGGGTGCGCGGCGTGCCCGAGGACCAGGCCCTCCGCATGGCCTACAGCTATCTGCTGAATGTCCACCGGCGGCTCCAGCGCTCCCCCGGCGAGGACCTGCTCGGCCACCGGCCCCCCTGCGAGGAGATCGCCGACCTGCTGGCCCGGTACCCGGCCCAGCTCACGTGGACCTCCGAGCTCGAGTGCGCCCCGGGCCACGCCGCGGCGGTCCGCTAACCGGGCGCCGGATGGACAGGCCGGGAGCCGACGTGGTATAAAGATGCGTTCTCGTTACGGGCTCGTGGTGCAGCCTGGTTAGCACACTGGACTGTCAATCCAGAGGTCGCGGGTTCAAGTCCCGTCGAGCCCGCCATTGAAACAATGCCCTCCGCGGCGGTGCTCCGGCCGCGGAGGGCTCGCTTACGGCCCCTCCTCAGGCGTCATTGGACCAAGGTCCAACTTGGCTCGGCCCGGCGACGCCTGCAGTATGGGTTGCCTGCACCCCGGCCTTCGGCAGACGCCGCTGGTCGCCGAGACCCGGGTGAATCTGGCGTGTCGAATCCCGAGCCGTCGCGAGGTGCTCCACGATGGATAAGCCCACCCTTCGCCTCCTGATTCGAGCAAAGCTGGCCGCTCGTGACAAAAACGCAGATGCTGATGGAGGGGTTGAGCAAGGGCTCCGGCGCCGACAGCACCGGCGTCCAGTTCCACATCACCTGCTTCCACCCGTGGGACGTTGAGCGCCAGGTGCTCGGGCACGAGCCGAGTGGTCCGGCCGATTAGGTCGCTGCGCATGAGCTGCTTCCCTTGCGAATGCCCATCTAGCCGCCGCCGCTCCGAAGCTGCTCCATGAGAGTTCGGCGCCAGCTATCAGCGTCTTCGTAGAGCGGCATCAAGCTTTGCTCTGAGTGTCCGGCAGTCGCCAGGACATCCCCAGGGATCGCTTGCGCCACATAGCGATCCCAGAGCTCCGCGAACGCCATGAGGACCGGATACTGCTTTCGTGTCGATTCTTCGACCAACCACAACTTCTCCTGAAACAGCCCACACATCCGCTTGAAGGTCGGAATGATCTCCCGTCTTAGCTGCTCATTGTCGTACTCGATGCTCCTCTCCAGCGCCGGGGTCCGTTCGTCACCGATGCGAGTGTTGGTCTCGGGGTCGATCACTCCAGCAAAGGCCGCGGTCCATGCCGCGCCCGCCGCCGTGCTGACCTGTGCGCGAATCTCGCCTTTTGCTCGGATCTCGTCTCGGAGGGCACAGAACGGCGAGTAGAACTCCTCGAGCTGTCGACGGGCGAAATCGTACTGTCGCTGCTTCCGCTCACGGGCGAGAGTCAGCGATGAACCGACCCACACTCCCGTGAGCCCGGCGGCCGCGGAGATCAGAGGTGACCACCAGTCGGCCATAGTGTCCTCCCTGCTGGAGCGGGCTACTCGCCTGGATTATCGCTTCACATTCGGTGCTGGGAGTGTGCCACTCCCAATGCGATTCCCGTCTTTGTCGAAGACCTGGACATCTCCGGACTCTCGGGTAATCGTTCCCCAGCCGGTGCGATGCGATTTCGTGTCATAGGTGTCGAACCGTTTGGTCTTGGGATCGACGATGATGTAGCCGGTCCGGTTCGAGTTCGTGTCGAAGAGGTCGATCCGGTCCGCGGCGATCACGAGTTGCCCGCCGAGCAGAAGGCCCGTCCCGGCGCCGAGGATGAGAGCGATCAAGCGATGGGTCATTGTCCTATCCCTTTCATCGACCACGGTCGGCCGGAATCGGCGCGGGAATGCTAGCCGGGTGAGTGATGTGTGCGCCGCAGGAGCAGTGGAGCCAGATGCTCCCGTTGTCTCGCCCGCCGTCCAACTCACCGCAGTACTGGTGTTCGACAAAGAACGCCGTCAAATCCGCGAGGATGGGGTCTCGCATAGGAGGGTGGCCTCCGTCGCCTTCAGTCACCAAGTGACGCGGGAGTAGGCGGGATCACGACGGGGCGGCATGATTGCCCGCGACAAATGCCCTGTACCGGCAGACCTGGCACACGAGGACCGAGACAGTGCCGCCTGACCGCGTGAAACGGCGCAGCGTCTGGAGCGCGCCGCCGCACCGCGGGCACGTCTTCGGTCTCTCGTCCATAAGAGGTGGCCTCTTGTGAGCAAAGCCTGTGCCGAACGCGCGAGAGGCAGAAGAGCGGCGCTTCACGGCTTGGTAGTGACGGACTGAGCTTTCGGCACCGGGTAGCTCTTACCGTAGTGGAGTCGTTACTTCTTCCCGCATCGCCACGATGATTCCCTCCACGTTCCGATCGGGATGTCCGACTTCCATCGCCCTCCAGAGAGCCGCGCGTGCTCCGTCGTGAAGGTCGCCTTGGCATTCCGTCCTGCATACGAATATGCGGTTCTGCATCATGCGCCGCCTCC
>Ga0075424_100001796_pt1 | contig 19083 bp, 23 predicted proteins | sample SoiMethybrSBSTD3_FD_75301 | JGI IMG/M metagenome (GOLD analysis project Ga0075424, IMG submission 75301) | Bulk soil microbial communities from a Populus tree surrounding site in Tennessee, USA - Soil MetaG P. TD hybrid SBSTD3 | ecosystem: Environmental > Terrestrial > Soil > Tree plantation... | reverse complement strand
ACACGCTGGGCGGCCGATTGCACCGGCACGGCGACCTCTACACCGGCGTGCTGACGACGAGGCAGCGGCTCGGCTCCGCCCTGCGGGCGCTCGAGAGCGAAGCGCCCTAAGCCGATTGGTGTCCTGCGCCGTCCGTGCGGGCGGCGCAGGTGCCGGGCCACGGCGACTAACGAATTCCGGCCATCAGCTTCACCACGGGCCGGACGACGAGGAGCAGCGCAATGCCTGCCGCAGCCGCCACCAGCCCCAGCAATCCGAAGTAGACCGGGAGGCTGACGGCGTCGTAGAGCTTCGCGAACTGGCCGCCGCAGACGTCGCCGACGGATGTGGACAGGAACCAGATCCCCATCGTCGTCCCGACCGCGGCTTGCGGCGCCAGCTTCGTCGAGGCGGAGAGGCCCACCGGCGACAGCGCCAGCTCGCCCGCGGTCCCGATGAGGTTCATGGCGATGCGCCAGAGCGGCGACACCTTGCCGCTCTCGGCGGCCACGCCGGCGAGCACCATCACACCCATGCTGGCCGCGACGAGGAGCAGGCCAAGCGAGAACTTCACCGGCGTCGAGGGCTGACGTTCGCCGAGCTTGACCCAGAGCCACGCGAACACGGGTGCGAGTAGGAGGATGAAGATCGGATCGAGCGACCCGAACCAGGAAGCAGGGAAGCCGATGCCAAAGACGGAGTCGTTTGTGTCGTCCTGGGCGAACACGGTGAAGATCGTGCCGCCCTGGTCGGAGACGAGCCAGAACACGGCTGAGGCGGCGAAGAGCACGATCAGCGCGTAAAGCCGGCTGCGCTCCACGGCCGTGCGCCCCGGGGCGACGAGAGTCCGGCCGAAGTAGACGACCGGTAGGGCGACGATCAGGCCGTCGATGACGTATTCGGTGGTCTCGAACCCGCCGACCGCCAGCACGACTGCGAGCAGCGCGATGATGGCGCCTCCGCCGAGACCGATTCGCAGCACGAGCGGATTCCGCTCGGCGCGGGGGACCGGGTGCGAGGGGTGGTGTCCGACCTCGCCGAGATAGCGCCAGCCGTAGACGTACTGGCCGAGGCCCAGCAACATCCCGATGCCGGCGGCCGCGAACCCGATGTTCCAGTCGACGTCCTGCCCCAGGTAGCCGACCACCAGCGGCGCCAGGAGCGCGCCGACGTTGATCCCCATGTAGAAGATCGAAAACCCAGAGTCGCGGCGGGGGTCGTCCTTCGCATAGAGGCCGCCGACCATCGTGCTCATGTTCGGCTTGAGCAGGCCCGTGCCGATGACGATGACCACGAGCCCGATGTAGATGAAGAGGACGTTGTTGATCAGCATCGTGAAGTGGCCGATCGCGATCACGGTCCCGCCGATGAGAACGGCGAGCCGCTGGCCCAGCACGCGGTCGGCAATCCAGCCGCCCGGCAGCGCCATCATGTAGACGCTTGCGCCGTAGAGGGCGTAGACGCCGGCCGCCTCGCCGACGGAGAGCCCGAGTCCTCCCTGGGAGGCGGGCGCGACCATGAAGAGCATGAGGATGGCGCGCAGCCCGTAGTACGAGAAGCGCTCCCACATCTCCGTCAGGAAGAGCGTCGCGAGGGCGCGCGGGTGTCCGAAGAACGTCTTCTCCGTGACGTCTGTGATCACCCGCGGCGGGAGGGCGGCTGCCTCGCCGGCGGTCATCCGCGCAAGCAGCCGCTCAGGCGCCTGGGGAGAAGGAGCGAATCGGCGTCGCGGCCGGTCAGCCGCCCGAACCCGGTCTCGCGCGCCTGCCAGCAGCCGTTCGCGTTCAGCGTGACGGCGTACGTGTCACGGAAGATGTCGGGCCCCAGCGGGATGTCGGCGGTGCACGTACCGAACCGGGGCTCGAACCCGACGCACTGAATGTGCCGCGCGTCGCCGAACCCTTCATCGGAGAGCGCATCGCTGAGCGAGGAGTCCAGGGACGACTCCAGCCGATCGACAGGGCTTTGGATACCACCTCCGCCGCATCCGACGAGCCCCAGCACGAGGAGGAGCAGCGCCAGGCCTCGGCGGGCTGTCACGGGCGCTACTCAAAACCAGGGACCACCGCGTGTCGACGGACGAGGCCGGTAGTGAGATGATGGCCCCGGGTCTCTGTGTCCGGTCGAAGCACAGCGTTGCTTGCCTCACTCGGCGTGGTCGCGCTCGCGCTTCCCGTGGTTGGCCGCGCGGCGAACGGCATCGTGCGCCCCGAGATCGAGCGCGTCCGCGCCGTCGCGCCGCAGCACGGTCTCGGCGCGGGCCGCGTCGTCCTCCTTGTCAGGGTCAGGTATGGAGGCGCTGGGGCCGCGCTTCGGCTGGCACCGGATTCCGGACGCTCCGCCAACATCGGACGTCTCCTCCTGAGGGTGAGGGCCGGCGGGCGCGCGACCACGGTGAACGACGCGAACGAGCTCGTCCGCGACGCTGGACGGCCGTTCCGACTCACGCACCGGATCGTGCTCGGACGAGCAGTGAGCCGTCGCGCGCTGGCGGTCGGGCGACTGCATGTCGGGACGAACGCCACGCAGGTCGTGCGAGCCGGCGGACGCGGCCTGGTCGCCGCTCCGCGCGCCGACAGTGAGGCGAGCGTCGTCCGCGTCGTCGGGGTACGTTCGCTACCGCGGGTCCGGCCGCGCTGCGAGGCTTCGGCGCTGCGCGCCTCCTACTCGCGGACGACCCGCCTGTCGGTCGTCTGCATGGGGGAGGGCGTCCGGCTGCGCCTCCGCGCTCGTCCGAGGCACGGTCGCGCCCGGCTCGTGAGCCATTCCGGCGGCCGAGCGGTTGTGACCTATCGTCCGTCGCCCCGTTTCGTCGGCGCCGACCGTCTCATGCTGAAGGCGTCCGCGGGCGGCGCTTCGACGAGCAGAGCCGTTCGCGTCGCGGTGCAGCCGTACAAGCTGCGCGCGCTCGGCGACAGCGTGACCGCGGGGTTCGGCTACCTCGGAGACGGGACTGAAGTGGTGTTGCTGCTCGGGTGCACTCCACCCAGCACGCCCAACGATCGCTGCTCCTCGAACTCGCCCAACGGCATCGGCTCGGACTACCCGGCCAACCCGGTCGGCTGGTTGCCGGACTTCGGTCTCTCGAACAAGGTCGCCTGGCCGGCTCAGTTCGCCCAGAGCGCCGGCCTCACCGGGAAGGGTCAGTACGAGAACCGCGCCGTGAGCGGCTCGACGGCGACGGACTGGGCCAGCGGCTATCTGAACTCGACCCTCAAAGGAATCGTCGCCGACATGCCCGACCTGGTCGTGCTCACGCTCGGCAGTAACCCACTGCTCGACAACTTCCTCTTCGACACCGCGCCGTGTCCCGCGACGGTCGGCGACGACGTCTTACAAGCCTGCGTGCAGAAGCTGATCGATGACAACCTGATCGTGCCCAACCTCCAGTCGGTGCTGCTGCAGCTCCTGGCCTCTCCGAACACGCGTGTGGTCGTGTCCCAGTACCACCTCGCGCTTCCCTCGCTGCTCGTCAACGTCGTTTACAGCCCGCACCAGCTCGAGCTCATGTTCGCCATCGTCAACGAGAACATCAGCCAGGCCACGAGCGACCCCGGTTTCGGATCCCGCGTGTTCGTGATGACGCCGCCGCGCTTCAACACCGGTCTCCCTCCGGAAGCCCCATGTTCGTCGTGCCCGACCTGCCCGGGCTCGACGCTCACGGTCGAGGACGGGCCGAGCCACCAATCCGAGGTCACGCAGGACCTCTTCGAGCTCATCACCCCGTTCTGCGGATCGAACGACTACTGGATCATCTCGACCGATACGGGCATCCATCCGAGTGTCGCCGGCCATGCCCAGTACGCGCGGGCGCTCGGGCAGGTCGTCAAGGCGCACAATCTGCTGCCGCCGTTGCCGTAGCCTAGGCAGTACCCCCGAGTGCCCGCAGGAAGCCAGGGTCGTTGAGAACAGGCTCGAAGTCCGCGTCTTCCCGCGCGAACTCTGCGAACCTGGGATAGAGCTGGATCGCGCGAGCGAGGTGCTCGGCCACCGTCGCGACGTCGGCGCCGGCCCTGCTCTCGAAGCACGCGAGGTTGTAGTAGAGGCGCGCCGATTCCGGGTGGCTCTCGAGTGCCTTGCGGACGACGTCAGCGGCCTCGCCGTACTGCTCCTCGCGGTAGAGCTTCATCGCCTCCTGGTTCTCCTCCCACGCATCTTCCAGCGGCGTGACCTCGAAGGCATGGCCGGGCTGCGCGCCCACGGACAGCACCGTCGTGCCCGCCTCCTTCTCGACGGCGCTCCGCCGCATCTCAGGGTCGCCGACGAACACCAGCGTGCCTGCGGGAGCGTCGATTTCCTCGCCTCCGACGGTGAAGGTGGCATGACCCTCGACGACGACGTAGAGCTCCTCGTGCCCCGACCAGGTTTCCGTGTGTTCGCTGATTACGATGCCGGCCTCGTCGCCGAGCCACGCGTTGACGCCGAACGCGCCAATGCCGAAGTGATCACGAATCGCAATCCACCCGTCCCTGGGCGGGATGTCGTGCAGCTGGGTAACGGCGAAACCGCTCACATGTCAACTCGCCGCCTGACAGTTGGGCTGCACGGACTTGCCCTCAACGGTGTTGTCGAAGACGGTGATGTTGCCCCTGTTTTTCACACAGATGAAGTTCTTCAGGATCGTGTTTCTGCTGATTGATCCGCTGAAGGCGGCGTTGTTGACGAACCTCAGTTGCCCACCGATGGTCGAGTCGTCGAGGGCGATAACCCCGGCCCCGACGTGCGAATCGTGAATGGAGACGTTGTTGTCGGCGGAAATCGCAAGCAGAAGGACCACCGCCGTGGCCGCACCGATGTCGACAGTGTCGAACGTCGAGCGCTGGCCTTCGAGATCGACGACCGCGGGCCGCTCGGCGTGCAGGAAGCCGCCTACGTCGAGGAAGCCGCCGCTCGCCAGCCGTGAGCCGCCTGCGAGGAGCATGTTGCCATTCGCGGACAGGGAGCCAAAGACATTGGCGGGCACATTGCCCCGGATAAGGAGTCGTGCGTTCGAGCCGACGTCGACCTTCCCGTTGACATGCACGGTCGTCCCCGGGGCAACCTCGCAGGTGGCACCGTCCGGAACGGCGAGCGTATCGTAGGCCGCATCGGCGGTGATCGTCCCGGTACAGGTGGCTTTGTCGGGCGGAGCGGCGACCGCCGAGCCGGCGATTGCGACTGTCGCAAGCACGGCGGGAGCGGCGATCCAGAAAAGGAGACGAGTTCGCATGGGGTCCTCCTTGGCTGGGATCAGGATTCGCGTGGGGCGAAGATCGCTCGCCGCGATCGTATTCTCGCGTTCTCGAAGCGCCAGGGCGTGCTCGGAGGCGCCGCCGCGACGCTCTGACGCTCGTTACGCGTCGCGGAGCAATGTGTCCCAGTCGGGCTCGCGTCCTTCAGCGCGCGCCTTCTTCACCTCTTCCCAGCGCCGCTGTCCGCGCTCGTGTCGCTCGCGCGCCCGCTGCTGCTCCTCGGCCTCGCCGCGGCCCTGTTCTCGACCGCGATCCCGGCCGACGAAGTATGCGATCGTGGCGGCCACGCCACCCAGGAAGAGGATCGCGAGGACATCCCCGTAGGTGAGCGTGTTCAGATCCAGGAGAACGCTCACCGTGCCAGCATACGATCCGAGCCGGGGTACCAGAAACTGGCAAAAGGTGAGCCGGGACGGTCAGGTCAAGCGCCGTAGGGCCTGATCCGCCGGTTCTGGAAGCTCAGGTGCCGAAGCCCGAATCGAAGGGCTTCTTCTCCGACGCGCAGATGGTGCCCTTCGGCGGCGTAACCAGCCTGACCAGGTAGGCGACCCGCGCCCGGTCGACGCAGGCGCTGGGATCGTGGAAGCTGACGTGGCCGTAGCCGTCTTGGGTGAGCAGGACGGCGTTTCCGAGTCGCCGCGCGGACCTCACCGCGTTGACATAGGGAGTGGCGGGATCGTGCCGAAGGCCGATCACCAAGATCGGGGTCTTCGTCGGCTTATTCCACGGTCCCCCGTAGTTGTCCTGGCCGCGCACCGGCCAGGAGGCGCACGGGGCCCACAACCACCATCCCAGCAGCCGGCCATAGAGGCGGTCGATCCGAGTGAACCGTTCGATCACCTGCGGCCACGCATGCGAGCTCCTGCGGGCCGGCGCGTCAGCGCACGAGATCGCTGCGGACGTCGTCGCGCCCGCGAAGCCAGCCGGCGTCACCAACTGGCGAGCCTTGGTCGCGAGCGCCGATCCGTCGCCGCGTACCGCGGCGTCGAGGTCCTTCGCGTCATCCGGCCAGATCTCCGGGATCCTCAACGGATTGAACTGGGAGACCAGCAGTTCGGCGTAGGTCAGCTCGCCCGGCGGGCTCGCGGCCGGGGCCGGGATCGGCGCGCGCCTCACGCGCGCAAACAGCTGGTCCACCCGCTCGGCCGCGGTCTGGCCGCCACCGGCAAGCGCGCAGCGCTGCGGCCCCGCGTTCTCGCACAGCGCGAGGAGCTGGGCGAAGACCTTGTCGGCTCCCGACGCCTGGCTGGCGACTCTCGCCTCGGCCCCCTTCGAGTACGGGACCGGATCGACGACCGAGTCGATCAGCATCGCCCTGACCCGCCCCGGGAACATGTTGGCGTAGGTCTGGCCGAGATAGGTCCCGTAGGAGAGGCCGAGGTAGGTGAGCTTGCGGTCGCCGACGAGGCGTCGCAGGTGGTCGAGGTCACGAGCGGTGTCGGCGGTCGAGATGTGAGGCAAGAGCCAGCCGCTGACCTTGCCGCAGCGACGCGCGAGGTCGACGGTCTTGCGCCGATAGCGCTCCGAGGCGGCCGGCGTGGGGACGTCCGGCGACGCCGACCCAGACGTAGTCGTCATCGGCGGCGAGCCATTGCGGGTAGAGCCCGCCTTGACCATGACGGCGGTACGTCCTCAGCCGGCGCAGGGGGTGAAGGCCCACCGTTCGACGACCGACGTGCTGCCGTACGGCGCACCTTCCGTTGCGATCCAGAGGGAACCAGCGCCTACCCTAAGCGCGGCACTCACGGTGTAGGGCGGAACGGGCACGAAGGCAGCGCTCGGCTCGAGGCCGAGATCGTCGGTCGGCAGCCCGGCATCGACTACCTGCACCCTGCGGCGCCCGGGGCTTCCGACCCACAGGCGCGCGCCTCCGTCCCAGGCCAACCCGCTAGTGGCGTCGTACTTGCCAGAGTTGACGACTGATCCCGTACGCCGATCGACGCGCGTCAGCGTCCTGTCCCCCTTGCTCGCCGCGAACACGTAATCGCCGGCGACCGCTATCTCGTGCGGGACCCTGCCGACCGCGATGACATCGACGATCTTGTGCGTTCTCGCGTCGATCTTGACGACGCTTTTCGGCACGACGAGCGGCCGCGCGTCGCCATCGCGCGTGACGATCGCGACCGCCGTGGCGGCCAGGAGACGGTGCCGACGGACAGCGGCTCGACTGTGATGGACGCCGTCAGTCCAGGCCAGCGTCGATCACAACCGTCCTCAGGTCGGTCATGTCGAGCATCGTGTAGCGCCCTCCGATCCGCCCCCAACCCGTCCGCGTCCCGGCGGCGCCACCGAACGGCTCGTGCGCCTCCCAGTAGTCCGTCGAGTCGTTGACGACCACGTTGCCGACCTGGAGGCTGTCGACGTAGCGGAAAGCGCGTCTGAGGCTGCGCGTGTAGACGGCCGCCTGGAGGCCTAGGTACGAGTCATTGGCGACGTGGAGCGCCTGGTCGTCGCCGTCGACGGCGATCACGGGGACGATCGGCCCGAAGGTCTCGTCGTGGTTGATGAGCGTGTCGGTACCGACTCGATCGACGACGGTCGGTTGGTAGTACAGATTCGTCGGCCGGCCGGAGTCGCGTGACCCGCCGAGGACGATCTCGGCCCCCTTGTTCACGGCGTCCTCCAGGTGGGAGTCCATCTTCTGCGCTGTCGGCTCGTTGTTCATCGGACCAACCAGCGTGTCGTCGTCGTAGGGGTCGCCGAGCCGCCAACGTTCGGCCTCCGCGACAACCGCTGCGAGAAACTCGTCGTGCGCGCTCTGGTCGACGAGTACGCGCTCCGTCGCGCAGCACACCTGGCCGGCGCAGAAGAAGCCACCGAAAACCGCCCCCTTGGCTGCAACCTCGAGATCGGCGTCCTCGCAGACGATCACCGGACCGTTGCCGCTCGCCTCGATCAGCGACCGCTTCAGGCCGGCGGCACGGACGATCTTCTCGGCTGTCGTGTGGGACCCGATGAAGCCGACGCAGTCGACGTTCTCGTCGGTGATCAGCCGCTCGCCGACCTCCCCGGCTCCGTAGACGACGTTGACAACGCCGTCGGGTAGGCCCGCGTCCGCCATGGCCTGCATGAACGTGGCCATCGCGATCGGCGTCCACTCGGAAGGTTTCATGACGATCGTGTTCCCCGCGGCGATGCCCGGGGCGATCAGCTCGACCGGAATCAGCGTCGGGAAGTTCCAGGGAGTAATCCCTGCATAGACGCCGTTCGGCTTTCGGAACGTGAGGATGCGCTTATTGACGTCCTGCGAGGGGATGATCGGCGACTCCAACCGTTTGACGTCCTCGGCGGCGATACGGAAGTTCTCGGCCGTCTCCTCCAGGTCGGGAATCGCCTCGGCGGTAAACGGCTTGCCCTGCTCGAGCGTGAGCTCCCTGGCCATGTCGTCGCGCCGCTCGTCGATCAGGTCGGCGATCGCGTGGCAGATCTTCGCCCGGTCCCAGGCTGAAAGCGCGGCCCACGACGGCTGGGCCTCGCGTGCAGCCCTGGCGGCCCGGGACACGTCCTGCGCGCTCGCATCGGGCACCTCGGCAATCGTCTGACCGGTAACTGGGGAGACGATCTGCCTCACGTGCTCGCCGGTCGACTCGACCCAGTCGCCGCCGATGAAGTTCTGAAGCGTGCGAACCGTGGTCGCCACGAGCGCTCCTTTCGTCCGACACCGCCCGGCGGGAGAATAGATCAGCGGCGCGGCGCTGAAGCACGTCATGGGTCAGGACCCCCGCACATCGGCCGTTCTCGCTCGACGGAGCGGCCCAGGAGTGAACCTACCCAGGCCTCGCACAGTCGATCAATTGGCGGTGAGGGCGAGCCGGCCGGTTAAACAGGTTGGCTTGCCGCGAGTGGTGGGCCAAGGACCTTCAGGTCATCGCCTCCGAATCGCCTGAACGCGTCATCGGCCCGGCCACCGCCTGCCGCCGCTGTGCTGTCGAAGAAACCGTCAAGACCCGCCGGCGCGATGAGGACGAGGAAGCGGACGGGTCTCTCGCCGCGCCCCTCCCATGTGTGTGGCGTCCCGCGCGGGATGAACACGAATGCGCCGGTCGGCGCCTGCTCGAGCCGGTCGGCGAGCCTGACGCGAAGCGCGCCGTCAAGGACGTAGATCACTTCGTCGAGCGCGTCGTGGACGTGATACGGCGGCCCCTGCCCGGGCGAGTTCACCGCCTCGATGACCGTCAGCGACCCGCCGGTCTGCGCCGCGCGAGCCTTGAACACGATCTCGCCGCCGAGCGGGTTTTCGATGCGCTCGCCGCCGCCCGGCGGAAGAAGAACTGCGCCTTCCGACATATGCGCCTTGTAACACATTGTCTCGCGCCCGACCGGCCAGGCGCTCGTACGGTGGCGGCCGGCGCTTGAGAATCAACAACCGCAGCTACGACCTGTTCGTAGTCATGCACCACAGGGCGATGAGGACGTTTACGCCGGCGACGCCGATCGGCCCACGACGCGTGCCAACCGAATAGGTTGCGCTCGTGCGCCGGTTGCTCGCGCTTGCGGTCGTCCTCCTTGCCGGATCGGCATCGGGGGCGACCGCCGGCCGCGTCGTCACCGTGCAGTTCCGGCTTAGGTTCACGAACCAAGAAGCGTTCAGCGGCTCCCTCGCTGGAACGTTCCGCGCCACCGGCGCGATCTCCGCGGCCGGGACCGTCGCCGAGAACTACACGCTCTCGGCCCCGCGGCTGCGCGACCAGCAACCGGTCGAGTCGGTCGCGGGCGCCTCGACGCTGAACACGCGGACGGGGGTTCTGCGGGTCTCGTACACGGGCGTCGTCAGCAGCGCGTCTCCGACGATGACAGTTACGGAAGGGCGCTGGAAGGTCACTGGTGGCACCGGCCGGTTCAGCCGGCTGAGCGGCGGCGGTCGATTCTCGGCGATCGTTGATCTCCCCAGGCGCACCATGGTCAAGCGCTACGACGGACTCCTCAGGTGACCCGCGCTTTCGGAAGCAGCGCGCGGAGCGGCTGTCGGCGGTCCGCTCAGGACTCCAGCCGCCACTCTCGCTCGGCGCCCCTCCTGGGCTTGTTGGCGTGCCGCCTTGCGGATTACGGCGGAAACTCAGTCGCTAAGCGGGTCTTGGCCTAACGGAGCGGCGCAGGAGTCGAACCTACCCAGCCTGGGTTACCAGACCTCACCGGTTTGAAGATCAACCCATACGCTGCTCAAAGGACCGCTGAGCGCCTTCCCGCCGGACATACGGACCAGGATCTCCGGCACCAGCGCCGACAAAGGAGGAAATCGTGTCTGCCAAAATCGTGATGACCGACGGCACGCAATTCGTCACCATCGGATCCGCGACCGCCGCCACCTTGACGAAGGCATTCGAACGGCGGAGCTTCGCCGAGGTTACGTTGAAGGAAGGAACCGTCTACATCAACCCGGCTCACGTCGCGTACGTCCGGGATGAGTGAGAAGTCGTCGCAGAGGGTACACTCACAGTAAGCGACAGTCCCAATCCGACCTCTCTGACCCGTGACACGGCCATGGCGGCCGCGGCGGGCAGAAAAGGAGTGTGGGATGGGCGCCAAAGAACAATCGGCTCGCTTGTGATGCGGGTTATCAACGACCGCATCTACGAAGGCCGAAACGGCTCGCTCACCAGGTTTGTCTGCGAATGCGGCGACCTGAGCTGCTGGGAGACCGTTTCCATCTCGGCCGAGGAGTACACAGCGTTCCGCGCCGAGCACGAGGGCGCACCGCTTCTCGCGCCGAGACACACGATCACCAGGCTCTGAAAGTCGAGTCGCTCGGCGATGGTCGTCTACTCACGACCGGCGGACGAACCGAAACCGTTCGTCGACGTGCGCCGCATCTTCGGAAGACGAGGGAGGGTCCTCGGCGGGATTGCACTTTGCGTCCTGTCGGTCGCCGCCTGTGCGCTCGTTGGCCGACGTTTGACCCACACGAGTTGGCCGCTCCAAGGTGCACACGTGCCGTTGATCTTCGCCGCCGCGGGTGCGTATCTCGCGAGCTTCGGTTTCCGCGGCGTCGGCTGGCACCATCTGTTCCCGATGCGGCAGCGGCCGAGTCGTGCGCGTTGTGTGGCGGCCTGCGGGGCTGCGGCGGCGAGCGGTACGGTGCTCCCGTTCCGGTTGGACTACGTCGTCAAGATCTCGACGCTGCGCCGACTCGGGGGGGTACGCGTCGGATTCGGCACGATTGCGCTGTCGATCATGCTCCTCGGGCTTGTCGACGCGGTCGCGATGCTGCCGCTTGCAGTGTCCGCGCTTGTGACTTCGAACGCGCTCGTGCGAGCGCCTCTCATTGTGGTCGTCGTCTTCTGCGCCCTCTGCCTCGGCGTGCTGGCAATCGGGAAGCGAACAACTCGACTGCCGCTGATAGGCCGCTCGCTCCGCCTCAAAGCCCTGGCGCGACGTTTGGCCGAAGACGCTCGGATCTCGCGCTCGACGCTCACGGCGTGCGCGTTCCTTTGCGGCTGCTGGACGTCGCGTGCGCTCGGTAGCACGCTACTGCTCAGCGCTCTAGGTGTCAGCTTCTCGCCCACGCTGGCCCTTGTCGTTCTCTGCATGAGCGCGGCAGCCTCGATCCTGCCGTTCACCGCCGGCGGCGCCGTCGCCGCAATCGGAGCCAGTGCAGGAGTGCTCGTCCTGCTCGGCGTGCCTCACGAGACGGCTGTCAACTTCTCCCTTGCTTCCAGTCTTCTTCTCACGACGACCGCGCTGACCGCAGGCGCTGTTGGGGCCACGGCCTCGCTGATGGTCACGTTCGGCGCCCGCCGGATCGCTGCGCCGAGCGCAGCATGAGCTAGCCGCCGCCCTCCGATTGGCGCGCCTATCTGAATGGGCGGCCGCCGATGAGGCGGGATACGGCGTCGAGAAACGCCGCGAAGGCGGAACTCTCGTCGAGGTCGACGGCGCCCGGGCCGGCGCTGTCGCCTGAGGTTTCGACGCTTCGCCCGGCATGCGCCAGCGTCACCGACCAGTGTGTGCCGTCTCGCGTTTGCGCGTCCGGCTCGAAGCGTGTGCCGGCCTCGTAGCGGGCGTGCCAACTCCACACGTCGATTCTGTCGACCGTGCGCCAGAACCGATGCCACTGGGCATCCGAGGGAGACAGTCGCAGCTGGGTTGGTTCCTGGTAGCCGTTGCTGAAGCGCTCGTAGAAGAGGTGATCGCCGTCCCACCAGAGCCCGTATGACGTGTCGGCGAAGCTCCCGAGGTAGACGCCGAACTCCGCCGGGGTCGCCAAACTGGTCAACGGCGTGATTGCGGGTGGCGTCGCGCGCGTCCCGGCTCGGCATCACCTCGCTCGATCGCAGCGATCCGCTCCGCCGTGAGCCGCGAGGCTCCCTCCGCGAGCAAGCGCTGAACGAGCCCTGTCGCCTCGGCCGGGTCGTTCAAGGGCCCCGACTCTTCGCCGTGATGCACGATCTTCGCTTCCGTGCCGGCCATTGTGCCCTCCATGGTTCGACGGTTGGCGTCTGCGCCAGCTTGCGCCGGCCGCAGACGCCTATGCGGCCTACCTAAGAGCCAACGGCCACGACGTTCGTCGCCTCGGGCCCCTTCGTCCCCTCGCGGGGCTCGAACTCGACGGTCGCGCCCTCGGCGAGCGACTTGAAGCCTTCGCCTGCGATCTCGGTGTGGTGCACGAAGAGATCCTTCTCACCCTCCTTCGGGGTGATGAAGCCGTAGCCCTTCGCATCGTTGAACCACTTGACGGTTCCGGTTGCCATAGAAAAAACACCTCCCTCACCACGTTACGAACGGGTAAGGAAGGCGTCGGCCGCCCGAACTCGCTCTGAATCTAAGTCCACGGTAGCAGGCGTTCCAGCCTGCGCCCTTCGAACAGTGGTTTCACCGCCGGCCATGCTGCCCCGTCGCGCGCGCCTCTCTAGGTCGGCCGGTTCGATCGATAGGGTGAGCCGCGAGCGTCGTGCGGAACCGGGATCCAGAGTTCGTCATCGTCCGCGCCAGCCGCGTGCCGCCGGGAGTCATTGAAGAGCTCAAAGGGCGAGGTCTGGGGATGCAGCGGTTGACGCGGACGTTCGCGGACGGCCGACGCGAGGAGGCGCTGCGAATTCCGATTGCGTTCGTCCATGCCCTGCTCGACGAACCGGATGGGCGGCGTACGGCCACGTAGGAGTTGCTCGACGGCGTGTGGCTTGGACGCTCGCTTGCCGGAGCCACCGAATACAGACGTGCCGGAGAATCTGTACGGTGGGTTGCGGCAGCGAGAAGACGTTTTCGACGTCGCGTAGCTCGAGCGAGCGCCGCTTTCCCCTCCTCCGTGTTGCAAGAGACCTCGGCTGAGGGCTCTTGGATTTCGACCCGCGGGTCGGTCGGCGCCGGTGCGGTCGACTAGCGAGGAAAGCACAAGCAAAATGACGTCAGAACAGAAAAGCAAACTATCGTCCGCCGTTTCGTCCAAGAATCCTGGAAGGGAAATCTCGACGTCGTCGACGAGCTGATGGTTCCCAACTACGCTGTTCACGATCCCGCCGACCGGAGCCGGTTCGCGGCCCGGATGGCGTCAAGTCCTTCGTCATGACGTACCGCATGGCGTTTCCGGACATGGAGATCACGGTGGAGGATCAACTCGCCCAAGACGACCTCGTAGCGACGCGCTGGACCTCCCGCGGCACCCAGACAGGTGCGCTCATGGGCATCGAGCCGACCGGCAAGCAGGTCACCGTTTCGGGCGTGACGATCTCGCGACTTGTCGACGGCAAGCTGCGGAGGAGTTCCACAGTTGGGACATGTTTGGTCTCATGCAGCAGAACAACGCGATCCCGGCGATTGCGCTGGCCTAACCTATGCAGAAGATTGGGGGGACGTGCTCGGCGGTCCGGAGACCGCTCGTGCTCGTGGGCAAGAACGCCGGGCTGTCGCTGAGATCTGCCTTTGCCTCGACGGACCGGTCGCTCGCGATTGAGGCCCAGGGATATTTCTAGGCGGCCGGGAGTCTCTCGGTGAGCCTGATTCAAGGGCCGCCAACGGCTACCGGGTGGTGTGGGAAGCGAGCAGTCCACCAACGTTGAAACTGGCGAATCGGCGAGAATGCGACGGCATGAGCAGGCTCCCGGCGAGGTTCTTCACCCGTCTCGGCGTTCCGTGGCTCTGGGGCGCGGATGTGGAGAAAGGCTGGGTGTTCATGCGCTTCAACGCTGTTCCGATCACGACGAGGCTGCTGGCGCCCCGGTCGTACGCGTATGGCGTCAGCCGCCTACCGCCCACGGGCGGAGCCGTGTTGGCGGTCAATCACCTTTCCGCCATTGATCCGCCTCTCGTCGGGTCATTCTCGAATCGGGCGATCTGGTACATGACCAAATCGGAACTTCTCGACGTCCCACTGATCGGAGAGGCGCTCTCATGGACGGGAGCTTTTCCGATTCGCCGCGGCGAAAGCGACCGTGAGGGCCTCCGTACGGCGCGTGAACTCGTCCGTGCGGGGCACATCGTCGGAGTGTTCGTCGAAGGGACGAGGCAGCGCCTTGGCTATCCGGCCGAGGAGATCCATGCCGGCGCGCTCACTATCGCGATGAAGGAGAAGGTGCCGGTCATACCCTGCGGTGTCGAGTCTTTCGGCTGGTCACTAAAAAACCGGCGTGCTTGCTGTGTTGTCTACGGGCAGCCTATGGAGTTCGATGGGCTGCAGGCCAACGGCCGCGGCTATAAACAAGCGGCAGCGATCGTCCGTCTCGAGATTCTGCGGCTGTGGAGACAGGCGGCGGAAGCGGTGGCCACCCGCGGCCCTTCGGTGCTCCCGGATGGCACTCGCCGGGAAAGCTGGCCTCGCGCCCGCGAGTTTCGTCCTGCCCCTACTTCTCGCCGAGTCAGCGGCCTCGTCTGAGCCCGCACCTAAGCGAGCGCAGCAGGCAGACGCTTGCGCAGGAGGTCATCGTGCCACCCAAAGCATTCGTGCTGACTGTCGGCGCAAAGTCGACGCCACTCTGCTCGGGCCCGGCAGTGAGATGAATTCGTCGCAACCGGAATGCTCAGCATGGGCGGCGGCACTTACCCCGACCGGGGCGCGCGTAGCGGGAGACGTCCATGTGCAGCAGGTCGCCCGGGCAGGGCCACTCGAAGCTGTTGGCCGGCTCCTTGACCGTCGACGGGCGAGGCGAGAGCCCGGCGCGCTTGAGCACCTTCCAGACAGTCGAATGCGCCAAGCCGGTCGCGCCGGCGACCAGGCGCGGACCCCAGCCCGTCCTGCGACGGCAACCGCAGATCAGCTCCTGCAGCTCTCGGGCGAGCAGCCGGGGCGAGAGGCGTGGCCGACTCGAGCGATCCGGCAGCGCCGTCGGCGCGCGGCCACCGTCCAACCAGCGATGCCACCCGCGGTGCGCGGTCGCCGGCGAGATGCTGAACGCCGCCGCCCTCGCCTCCAACTACGTCCCCTCCTCGATCGCTCGCACCAGCGCAAAGCCGACCAGCCAGTCCGAGCTTGGCGTTAGCGTGCACGTACATCCGCGCCCTCCTTTGGGCGTGAGTCCGGGAAGACCCACAGCCTCAAAGGAGGGCCGGATAGAACCCTCAGCCGTTCACAACCTTTGTTAGGCAGGACAGCTAGACCACGCGAGGAGCCGGCTGGTGCCGGCGTGGTTCCTGAACTGCCGTCGCCGAACCTACATTCGGCCCTCATCCTGTTGCTTGGCGTGTGGCTCGCGGTCGCTGCCGGACTGGACTCGAGGGCCGGCGGGCGCTTGCGAGATCGACTCGACGACCTCGCCAGTTGTCTTTTCCTTGGTCGTCAGTGCCACGTCGGCCTGTGAGACCACGCCGATAAGACGGTTGTCAGAGTCGACAACCGGAAGCCGCCGGACTTGGTAGTGAGCCATCAGTCTCAGGGCGTTAGAGAGATCGTCATCGGCGCCAACAGCCACAACTTCCTCGGTCGCGACCTCAGAGACGGGCATGCCTCGCGGGTCCTTCCCTTTCGCGACGGCGCGCACCACGATGTCGCGGTCGGTGATCAACCCGAGCAGGCGATCCTCCTTCACCACCGGGATCACCCCGATATCCTCGCTCGCCATCAACTCGGCCACCTGTGACAGCTCGGTATCCGGAGTCACAGCGCGCGGCCGCGTCGTCATCACGTCTTTGACGTTCGTTCCCATTTTCCGCTCCTTTCGGGTCGATACTTTCCTTCCCCGCATCAACTCCGGCCAACCGTCCCAGGTGCATACGGCTGCGAACGGGGCGATCAACCTGGAATCGGCCCGCTTGAGGATCGGGCATCGGCGACTGCGTGCCCAGCCGGGTGAGGTCGGGGGTGCGAAGAGGATCACTTCGGAGGCCTTTGTCGGATAATCGAGCTCGACCTGGCGATGGCTTGGGGGATTCTTGACTACTCGGAGGGCGCCGACGAAGAGATCGGCCGTTGACTTCTGCTCTCCCCGATCAAGGTTGGGATCAGCTAGTGGTCATCCTTCACCCAGAGCTTTCCTGGCTAGTGCAGTTCCGATCACGCTCTCGGGCTCGCCTGCGAGCTCGCAAGTCGGATCTCCACTTCCCTCATCGCGCGGAACGCTGCCAGCTCGTACTCGCCCAGGATGAACTGTCGGCGGTTCGATGGGCAAGTCGCGCGTGGAGATCGACATCTAGTCGGGCTCTGGCCTGGAGTCCAGTCAGCGCGTGCGGGTCGGCCGCTGCGTCCTGTCTCCGCTTTGTGGCATACGTATGAATCTGCCGTGGCCGGTAGGCGATCAACCCGTGGAACAAAAGCCAGTCCCAAGCTTCGCCGAATGCACGGAGAGCCTGCTCCCGTAGGAACTGGTCGCCTTCGCATGAGTTCATTCGCCCGACCGCCTTCCTGGCGAATCCACACACGCCAAGCAACGATCCGGCACGACGCTGCATCAGACGGCACAGGCCTTGCAAAAGAGGATCTTCTGGGCCGTTGGGTGCAGGACCCTCGCCTTCCCGAGCGCGGGCAGTGACCCGCGAGGGCGAGCGGCTGATGCCGCGTCAAGCGGCGGGCGGATGTTTCCGGACGACTGTCTTCCGCCCCGAATCTACAGGGGTGACAGTTTCTGTAGGTATCGCACCGAGTCTCTCCGGGACTCGCTGAGAGCGGACGTTGTCGGACGAGATCAGAGAGACCAGTTGGTCGATCGATCGACACTGATGTGCCCATTCCCGGGTGGCGCAGGCTGCTTCGGTCGCATATCCGTGGCCCCAGCGCGCCTGTATTAACGCCCACCCAAGCTCGGGCTGAGCATGACCCCCTGCCTTTACCCAAGTCGACGGCGTCCAGCCGCGTGTGTCGAAGATCATGAGCCCAGCTTGGCCGACCACCTGCTGGCCGGTGGTCGTCGTCTCCAGAACGAACGCACCAAGCCCGTCGGTTCTCCAGCCGGCGATCATCCCTTCGATCATGGCTCGAGCCTCTTCGACCGCTGAGACGGGCTTCTTGCCCAAGCCCTGCATGACCTCCGCGTCCGCGAACAGGTGGTACAGAGCATCCGCATCCCGCGGAGCTGGCACGCGGAGGCTAAGCCTGTCCGTGTAGAGGTGGAGACCGTCCCAGGACGAGGTGTCATGAGCCACACCGTGAGGCTAGACCGGAGCCTGCAAATGCCGCTTGGGCGAGCGTACTCTCGCCAGAGCAGTCCAAGGTAATCGCAACTCTGTGGTCGCACCGAGGACTCTCGTCTGCGCCAGCGTTGCTCCTATGTCAAGGCAGGGCTCGTTTTCATGGTGTTGAAGACGGCGCGAGCGAGGAGTCGTTTGAGACAGCGAAGTGCTTCGCGTCGGCTTTTGCCTTCGGCTGTTTTGCGTTCGAGGTAGGCACGCGCGGCGGGGTGGTAGCGGGACTGGGTGATCGCGATGCGGTAGAGCGCGGCGTTGAGCTGCCTGTTGCCGCCGCGGTCGAGACGGTGACGTTGGCTGCGGCCCGAGCTCGCTTCCAGTGGCGCGACGCCGGCGTGACGCGCGAGCTGGGCGTCGCTGCGGAAGCGGCTGATCGGTCCGATCTCGGCGAGGAGCTTGGCGGCGGTCACCGCGGCGCAACCGGGCAGCTCAAGCAGCGCCGGCGCAACCTGCGCTGTCCGCTGTTCGAGCTGCTGGTCGAGCGCAGCGATCTCTCGATTCAGCACGCGACAGCGTGCGGTGAGCTCCCGCGCGAGCTGCACCTGCAGCTCCTGGTCTTGCCGTGCCAACCAGCGGCTCACCCTCTCGAGATGCGAGGAGCGGCTGAGCATGCGCAACGGCACGCTCAAGGTGGGATCAAGCGCGAACAGGTGCCAGCGAAGTCGCTGCTGCGTTCGGCGGCGCAGGTCGACAAGGTCGTCGCGGTGATCGACCAGCAGCTTGAGCTCGCGGTAGACGCGCTCGTCGGGGCGCGGCCTGCTCAGATCCGGCTCGCGGAGCGCCGCCCGTGCGATCGCGAGCGCGTCGATCGGGTCCGACTTGCCGCGTGTCCTGCCGGCTCGTCGCTCGGGCACCGTCAGCTTCGGCGGCACCCTCACGAGCTCTTCGCAGACGGCGAGCAGTTGTCGCTCGAGCCAGCTGGTCAATTGGCGGCAGTCCTCGACCGCCCACAGCCGCTGCGAGTCGAAGACGGCAGCCCAGGCGAGCAGCTCGTCGCTGCCGACCGGGATCTGCGTCTCGCCAAGCGGTCTGCCGGCTTCGTCGACGGCCACGGCGGTGACCGAATGCTTGTGGACGTCCAGTCCGATCACGATCATCAACATCACCCTCCAAGCCGTTGGGGGCGACCGGCGAGCGGACAGAGCTCAATCGAGGCCGAAGGCCACGCTCCTATCAGGTCACGCTCGACGGTCTCGGTCGGCGGCGGCGACACAACGCTGGATGGTCAGACCTCACGGGACGACATTCGGAATCGAGTCAGCCGCCGCCGATCGAGTCTCCGACAGCGGTCGGACGCCGCCACTGCGGCGAGAATGACATTGAGTTC
>Ga0075424_100001789_pt1 | contig 19111 bp, 16 predicted proteins | sample SoiMethybrSBSTD3_FD_75301 | JGI IMG/M metagenome (GOLD analysis project Ga0075424, IMG submission 75301) | Bulk soil microbial communities from a Populus tree surrounding site in Tennessee, USA - Soil MetaG P. TD hybrid SBSTD3 | ecosystem: Environmental > Terrestrial > Soil > Tree plantation... | reverse complement strand
TATGCTGTGCGATAAATGTAAAAAGAATGAAGTTCAGATTTACAATGATTGTTGTGACTGCTGTATATCTTGCTGGTACGAAATGACAGATCCTATTGTCTCTTAGTATTATTTTGAAATATAGCAGTATCAATTACTGTCAGCAGCTACTCCTCATTAGTTTCGTTTTTTACTATCATTGCGCGCATTCTAAGTGAAGGTTGGTTTTCAATCAAAGCAGATAATTCTTTTATAATTGTCAGTTGGCATTCTCCACATGAAGGAGATATAGCACTGAAAACAAAATAAGAGATTTAATCGAGTTCTAGACTGGATTATTTTATTTCAATACTAAGCACAATTCTACCCTAAAGGGTTTATATCTCAAAGGATTTAATAACTATCGTTATTTCAAGTCCAACTGAAACTTTTTATCATTAATGTTCATTTTAATAGTTACATTTGAAGAATGAAAATTAAAAAAGAGAAATAATTTTTGGTTGTATAAGTTACCTACATTGAGCAAGAGAGACAATATATATCTTCATTCAAGCTTCTCTTGAACTATTTCATCTTTATCTTCACTTTTGTAATCATGGAGATCGGGTTTCTTGGTGGGTCGATCCTTAAGTGTGCTTGCAGCGTTATTGTCATTATCCTTCTCTTTATCTTCAGACATTCGTAAGTAAGAATAGTAAATATTATTTATTACGCTTTTAGTTAGCAACAATAATTAAAATCTATCCAAACTAAAAAGTTATGGTATCAGTGATGAGCAAGTAATATCATTGGGTAACATGTTACAAGGAAATCAGATCAAAATATGAAAAAAGGGTGAGTTGATGTGAAATAGAAGTGTGAACTTTGCCACAAATTCGGAGCTCAACTCACCACTTTATTTTAATACACTCACGGTTAATACTAGCTATAAACTTAACTGGATACATAACCAGCAGCTAATACAAGTGCACAATACACATGCTTGAGTTCCTCGTTATAACAACGAGTTTATTTATATAAATCGCGGTAATTACAAATTATGGTAAAAGCTAGCAAAAGATTATCATTATCTTCTAAAAAGAACAAAGCAAGAAAAACAAGAGAAGGACTCGCATCAACAGCAACTAGAGATGATGTCAACATGTTGTTAAAGGTAGCTGAGATATACAATACAAGTTATGATTTCGAAGCAACGGAATGGTTTTGGGGACAATACAAAGAAACAAAAAACTATGAAGAATTTAGAGATAAATATCCACAAGGAAGTAAGGGAGCTCAATTATTTGAAAGGTTTACATCCAAATTTGAATTGGCAGGCGTATTAATAGAATATGGCTTTCTAGATGATAACTTGTATTTTGATAGATATGGAGATGTAAAAACAGAATGGGAAATGACCAAGTCAGTTATATATGGCATAAGAAAAGAATGGAATTATCCTAGGTTTAGAGAGAATTTTGAATTACTTTCAGATAGAGGAAGAAAATGGTCAGAAAGTCATGCTCCTAAACTTAAAGAACATCAACTATAGTCATTAGATGTAATGAAGTTGTTAAAGTTGAATTGAAGATACTCCTTTCAACTTCTTTGTATGGTAGATTGTATAACAATGGTTGGTTCACTGTTATAAGCTGGCTCCCAAAAATAATATCCATCTTTACATTGCTCCGCTTGGTCATTAATATCCTTTTTACGGTCTTTCGAAAATATTAATCCGTTTTTATACACTTTACAGCAATACGTATCCATTTTAGGTAATATTTATATAATATTCCTTATCTATAAAACTAATGAATACAAAAAGCGATAATTTTGGACAAACTCAGAAGGAGTTGATAGAGGTAGGAGATTTAGATTGACAATAAATATTGCTGCGGCAATTTAGACAATTATCTGCGCTGTTTTAGTTGCTGCACCTCAACCATTAGTTTCATAACTTGGTCTGAGAGGTTAGCTATTGCATCAGTATTAACAGAATCACGTTGTCTTAGGAGCCGAATCTCTTTTTCTTTCTCAGATATTTTGGCTTCAATATTCTTACCTGTTGCTTCTATTCTTGTATAGTCTAAGAATGTCAAATATTTCATGCATTTAGCTGCATAGATTTCTCTTCTTTCAGGTTTTTTTTGTATAATAAGGGCTTTTATTATGGCCTAAAAACCATTCAGAGTAATCTGTGTTTGTTTGGTCACTAATTACGGTTTTAACAAATCTGCGGAAAGAATGTAAAGTTATTTTTCTTCGCCTTTGTCTTCCCTCTTTTCTTTGGTCTAAACCCACAACTGAGAGCAACTTTTGAAATTCGGTTATTACTTTTACATATACCGTGGTTGGAGCTCTTGTCCGATATACAGTAAATACCAAATCATCATTGTCTATTGCCCTTGGCATGTCTTCATTATTATATTTCCAGTCAATCCATTGTTTTAGATATTGGCTTGCTTCATCTGAGATGTAAACATCTCTTGCAGTCTTTGTCTTGGAATATTCTTTTCTGATATGGACTTTAGTTGGGCTAACCGTAAAATCAATATAATCTTATTGCTAATCCTTCAATTGCACGCATACCCCCGCTAGCCAACACTAACAGGTATGATTTCAGTCGTCTATTGTTACATGCCAGCAAAATCTTTCTAATGTCAGATGCATCAAGGGGTTCTTCATCCTCCCGATACATTTTTGGCATTTTGACTTTTCTTTTAAATTTTGAAGGTATTGTATCAATATCGTAGTAGGCCAAGTAAGATCTTACAGCTGCCATGCATAATTTGATGCTGCTTAATGTGAGTTCCAAAGTAGGATCTACAAGACATGACACAAATTCATTTAGTATGACATAGACATCGAGCTCACTTTTTGATAGCGGTTTAAGAATAGTTTCTATGTTATATTGAGGGTAATTTTTGTTCAAGAAACCTTTGAAAATGTGTTAACCCAAATTGATAAGTTTGCTTTGACTTTAGGCTATTACGTGACATACTCGACAGAAATACGTTGACTGCATTGTGATCTGTTATGCGTTCTTTTGTTGATAATATGGACTGCAACAACAGTAATTATCAGAAGAATTAATATAACTTTTATGGTTATGCTAAGAATAGTTAGAATATATCCCCTTTGTCAATTCAGTTATGATTAAATCGCCCACGACATACTGCTACTAATATTACGTATGTATATATCTTCTTCATTCACTTCGTTTTTATAGCTCTCACTTCTTGTAAAGTGATATCATTTTGATACTTTTAATGCAATGATGTTGACAAATCTAGACTCTCCTTTTGAAAACATTTCATGTTAGAAGTGAGTGGAATTAACAGGTTTGCTAGTCATTTGAATCCCAATTATCGATTTAATATATGCATTTCAACTAAACTACGGGCCATATAATAGTATAATCCTGCCACCTTCTATGGCCATCTACATTAATGTCAATAGGCGAAGCTAATTCTGATGATATATATCGCTATACCCAATGTGAAGCATATGACTTATAAATATATTTATTCAATGTATGTATATGGGAGGCGTAAAGAAAAAACCTGTCGGCTCAACAGAAAAGTCTAGCGTTAACAATCAATCTGGCGATGCTACAATAAAAAAAGAAGATTCTAAGAAGTCCGGTTCAAAGCCAATGCAGAAACAGAAACTATCGGTTTTCGTAGAGGAATCACATGGATTAAAAGTGCTTGAAGGCATGAAGGCAGTCATGGCACAAACCTTTGCAAGAACCACAGGTGTCAAAATTTCTGTTGCTAATGCTTTTCTCAAATCGCTTGAGGCAAAAGGCATTATAACAAATGTAGGTGGCTATAGTGGTCATAAAGTGTACAAATTGGAAAAATTGTGAATTAACCATACAATTTACCTAAGATGCAATATCAAAGTTTGAAGGAGCTATGATTTGGCTTCCATGAAATTAAAAATCTCGACTAAATAGTACCGGCTATATACTACACAGGTGCCTTAATCCAATGTAATCGGAGTCTTGACATACATTATCAATTACATACTATAATATTAAAGAAAATTCAAGCGAATCATTATTTTTTACAGACTGGGCATTGTTGGCCAATGAAGACCTCCTTTGGATAGATACCGAGTCTACCTTTTTAGAACCATTATGTCACCTATATCCGTAGATTCCATCAATTCTATGTTTGATTTAACTATTCCTATGGGATTCATGGGCATGTATGATGAATCTTTGATAAAAATACATATTGAACTATTGGATGTCATGTAAGCTATGTCCCCACGCTTAAATTGCGTTTTCTGTTTCTCAGCTCCTATAGTTAGCCCTGTTTCGATATAGATCAATTTATCTGCATATTTGTGCACCCTATCCTGTAACGGAAGATTTTTTAAAATCGTTCCAACAGTTAACGGAGATAGGTGGCGTATTATTTCGCATTGACCCGATCCTCTATTTGATATTTCCAAACTCAGGGAAAATCTTGAAACCGAATATGAATTACTCATAGCAGTGCCTTATTGTAAAGAATCATTCTCTATATGAAAACGTTTATTCTCTAAATGGGCAATTCGCAACGTTTAATTATATATCTATTATCTTTTGCAGTATTCTTGGTAGTAAAGCGTTCTTCAAACGGAAAACATATTTCAAAAACGTCCTCTCATATTAAAGCAAAGACTGCTAAGAAGGTGGAATCTAAGGTGAAACGACCTAGCTCCAGCAAACATGTAAAAAACCCTTTAGAGACCGAACAAATTTCCAATGGTGTTGACGTAGGAACAGAATTAGAAGTTGACCAACCTATCAGGAAATCAAATCGTCCAGAAGATGAGGTAGTTACATATGACGAAGTCGAATTTGAATTGAAAGAAATCACTTCTGAAAACAGAGTCTTAATAGGACCACCTAGACTTACAAGATTTGAAAGAGCTCGAATTAGTGGCGCAAGATCCTTGCAATTATCTTTAGGAGCTCCATCATTAATTAGAGTTCCAAATGATATAAGGGACTCTATCACATTGGCAGTAGCAGAATTAGACCTTAAAGCATTGCCAATCTCGATTAGACGTATATTGCCAAATGGTCTATATCAAGACATTTCGATAGATATATTAAAATAGAAATGCTTCATTTATTCGAGTTTTTCTTCATATGCTATTACTTTATATACTATACATTTTCTTAGAAACTACAGATAATATATACACTCGATACTATTTGGGCTCTGTTCACTTGATAAATCTATAACTAAAGACGTCGCTACTTCCTTTTGATGGTCAGATTCAAAAGAAGCAGAACGCCTTCGATGTGACATTGTCATTGGTTTCACACTTCGTGTGCCAAAACTGATTATATTGCAACATAAAAGCCAATCGCAGTTACTGCAGTTACTGCAGTTACTGCAGTAATCCAAAGAAGACAAACGGAAGAAATTTTCAATGCATGCTGTTAGCAAATGTAGATTTTTCTATATAAAATCGACTTTGAAGTTGAAGTCTTTGATAAAATCGGCCAAGCGTTCTCCATATATATGACCACAAACAAGTTGCAGATGCTCAAATGAATTTTCAAGGATATGTCGAGCAAAAAAAATGCATCAGAAAATGCACTAATTAGCCTTATTGTCCCGCTGATATTCATTTATGGGTGTTATTTTCCTCTAAATAGAATCTGTTTGAGAACAGAAGAATTAACATCTCCTGCATCTTCTAATGCTGAATTAGATGTTGTACAGAGACAGGATAAAGATTATTCCTTTCAGCTATATGATGATAGTGCAAAGGAACAAAAACAGCAACTACAGCATACGCCTCTCTCGTTCAGAGTTCAAAGGGAACAAATTAATTGCAATTCCATTAATGTTGCTTTAAATAATCTAGAGCAAAGCCACTGGGCCTATCGAGCAATCAATGAAGCACAGAGTGATAAAAAATCCTCAATAATGTTGGACGGCAACGAATTAATGGAATTCGTCAAGGCCGCGAAAGGGAGCTACGGTATTCATTCAGAACATATGGATGGTTTCATGCGGCACTTTCTTATGTATTTATCCGTTTACAGACGGTATTTGAATTGTACGTACATAGTAAAATGCCAGCGTAAGAATAATAAATATTAGTAACAAACATTACCACTTTATTGGTAATTTCTTCTACTGCAACCTTGAACATTTTGACTGCACTAATAGGATATACATCTGAGTTAATTACAGTTGCAAGAATGAATGTTTTTTCCATTACTTCTCTGGAATGCTCTGACATATCTGATACCATTTTTGATTCTTGCTATGTTAACTTCAAATTTCATTTTAATTTAACAACACACAGTAGTAGTATACAAATTATTTTTATTGTATTTTCCTCTCTTGTTTTCTATTCTGGTTATTATTGTATTAGCAATTATAAAAACATCTGACTGCAATTTTATGAGATGGTTTGGTAAGAATGTAATTTGGGATCCATTATCGCCTATTTGTTGTATATGTGTGTATCCACATGAATAGTGTCGTATATCGCACTCTAACCTCCATTGATTTGTGCTATCCTTTATTATGCTGGTTATATCACTAAACAACTATCAAATATCAACATCATTTTAACTTGAATATATGCTACCGATTTCTTAGGAACAAGTAGCGCGTCATTATGCAAAATACAAATATCAAACAAGCTAAGATATATATGTATATCAGTTATTTGCTGGTAAGGTTGCTGTAAATGCAGTTAGTGAAAAAAATTACAATAACCTCTAATCTCATAAAAAAAGTTGTTATGCCACGTATGAGATCATCAAAAAAAGGCGATAATGGTATAGTTATAATTATTGGAGGAAGTAGAATATATCATGGCGCACCGATACTTGCTTCAATGGCGGCTCTAAGGTCAGGTACCGACCTTGTGTATACTGCGATACCAAGATCAATTCTTGTAGCCGTAAGGTGTTTTTCTCCAAATCTTATCGCCTTACCTATGCCCGATGATAAACTGACAGTAGGATCAGTTAACAAGCTAATAAAAACAATCCCAAGGAACGCTCATAGTGCAGCTATAGGAATGGGTATGAGTATAGCGAAGTCAGAAGCGTTACTTTCACTAATAAGACAACTGAAAAATAATGGTACAAAATTATTATTGGATGCTTCAGCTCTTATACCAGATGTCTTAAAAGAAATCTCTGGAACTAATACCATTATTACACCTCATATGGGAGAATACAAACGAATTTTTTCAGGAGACAACATTAGTGAAGTGACAACAGAAAAGGAACGTATTTCAAATGTTCACAGATTTGCAAGAAAATATGGCATTACTATACTTCTCAAAGGGTCTGTAGATATAATCTCTGATGGGGAATATGTGGCTATAAATAAAATGCATAATTGCGCGATGACTGTAGGGGGAACTGGAGATGTGTTGTCTGGTTTGACAGCGGGTTTCCTAAGTAAGTTGAAGCCTTTTGATGCTTCTATTCTGGGTGTATATTTCAATGGTGTCGCTGGGAACCTTGTTTATAATAGACTTGGTCTACATATAGTCGCGAGTGATTTAATAGAATCTCTGCCGAAAGCAATGAAGCAATTTGATCTAATCAAACAATAGACTTAGATAACTTAATAGGCGAGGTCGGGCAAATTTCCGAATTATTAGGAGGAATTCTTATATATGCAAAGCCAAGTTGGAAGTTACATAATAAACTTTAAAGCTGCAAATGAGAAGGCGTCGACCATACTAAATGAAGATTGCTTTTTGCAGAACAAAAATCAAAGAGGAATTTCCAATTTTACCTGATCCTGGATCAAATTCCATCAGACAGATGATAGATATAGCTATTTTAACCAACATTCACAACACTGTACACTGAATTCTAAATCTTTGACGTAGAATATTAAAATCATATTTTGTGATTTTGCATCATTGTTGTCATAATTCACGTCATTGTTTAACAAAAGTAATTTTGACCTACGTAATTAATGTGTAATTAGTTAGATAAACTCAATATATTATTATCTGACAATTGGTTAGGAGGATGTATAGTTAATGGGATTAATTCTGACATTTAGTGCAAATTATTTTGTTTGTTACGCAATATAGATTTACACCATAGTAATTCAAACCTAGTTCCAATTCTGATTTATACGGTAAAACATTATGAGTTTAGCTCCACAGGAACTAGAAAATACTGCCAGTAAATATGCTGCGGAGGCGATTAGATTAGATTCTCAAGGGTCAAGAGGCATGGCTGTCCAATCATATCAACATGCTATTGAGGCGCTTGTTAAATTAGTTCAGATTTATCCAGAATACAAGTTAAACAAGGTCTACATGGAGAGAGCAAGTGCATATCAAAATAGAATTAAGGCATTACAGATGTCTCGTAGTATCGACGACGTAGGGTCGGTTGTTAATGAATCTCCTAAAAGTCACCAAATAATAGGTGGCAATAGTAAAGCATCAGAACGTTTTGGAAATTCGAGGCAGGAGGTCAATGATAGAGCGGCAAAAGATGACATCGAAGAACTTGTAATGAAAGAAAAACCAGATGTTTCTTGGGATGAAGTTATAGGTCTAGAAGATGCAAAACGCGCAATAAGGGAATCTATAGTATATCCAACGAAAAGGTCAGATCTGTTCCCTCTTGGATGGCCAAGAGGAATATTACTCTATGGCCCTCCAGGATGTGGCAAGACTTTACTTGCAGCAGCAGCAGCAGCAGAAATTGATGGTTATTTTATAAATGTTGACGCTGCTTCAATGATGAGCAAATGGCTAGGCGAAGCAGAAAAGAATGTTTCAAGATTGTTTGCTATGGCGCGAAAACTCAATATTAATGAGGGTGTTCCGATATTGCTTTTTATAGACGAGATAGATTCGTTGTTGGGTACTAGAAACAGTGAAGTTGGAGGAGAGGTAAGAGTAAAGAATCAGTTCTTGACTGAAATGGATGGGATTAACGTAAAGTCAAAGGAGTCGCAACTCTATGTTATAGGTGCAACAAATAAGCCCTGGAGTTTGGAGTCTGGTTTTCTTCGGAGATTCCAAAAGAGGATATATGTTATGCTGCCAGATCATGCTTCAAGAACTAATTTATTTCATCAATATACTGGACCTCTTAAAAAGGGAGGAGCGTTGAAACCTGAAGAACTAGCAAAGCTTGCAGAAGGTTATAGTGCAAGTGACATTAAGGACATATGCCAGTCAGCTCAACTCAGGGTTGTTAATGAGCTATTCGAAAGTGGAAAGGCTAATGAGGCAGAGTCTATTCCAAGAGCTATCACTTTAACCGACTTTAAGGAAATTTTTAAGATGAGAAAACCAAGTGTAAGTACAGATATGATAAAAGGCTATATGAAATGGAGTGATCAATTTAAGGCTCTTTAAGTATGTGTTTCTATAGCTAATTCGTATGCATGTAACCACATATATCCAGTGTAAATCCATATTAGGCTTGAATTCTGCTGGACATTTTAAATTTAGTATAATCATAATAATCGCTACAGCCATTTGAGATATCTGAGAAATATCTTATAGTATAAAATACCGATAGGTAATACATCTATTAACAATGCATCGTCTAATGGAGAGTCTATACAGCAATGTCAATATCAGATCATCTTGTCATTTTGTCTATTTAGGAGTATATCCGCCTTGTTATACATGATATAGCAATATGGGAAGAATTATGGATTCAATCCATATATAGATACTCGCCATTTAAGAAATTGTAGTTGATATGCGTTTTACATATTATATGTTATTCCTATATCTATCTATCGCCTCCAAAATTCGCTTCTTTGCTATTTCTTTATTTTCCCATCCCTTTACCTTGACATATTTTCCTTTTTCAAGTTCTTTATAGTGTTCAAAAAAATGCGTAATTTCGTTACGGACATGCTCAGGAATACTATCAATATTCGTGATCTTTGAAAAGCTTGGATCCAATTTTGCAATAGGAACAGCAATTACTTTTGAATCCTGACCCTCCTCATCTTCAGTTAGTAATACTCCTACTGGATTGGCGCGTATTACTGACATAGGGAATACTGCATCGTTTCCAAGTACTAATACATCTATGGGGTCTCCATCGTCTTCTCTACTTTGTGGAATAAAGCCATAATTACAAGGATAAAACATTGCTGTAAACAGCTTTCTATCTACAAATACTGCTCCACTTTCGGCATCAATTTCGTACTTGATACTGCTGCCCTTAGGAATCTCTATTACTGCATTAATTTCATCAGGTGGATTCTTTCCTGGTGCTAATATATCGAGGATCTTCATTATATTCAACTTATCGAATATTTGATAAAATATATTCCTATTGTCAAATCATCATTCATTATCACAAAATATAAAGACAGGTCATAAGATTCGCTTCCATATAAATGGAATTTAGGGCAAAATTTGATGCCAAGGTGGCAGAAAATGAAATTCGGCGTTATTTGAATGATATAGATCTAACGTCTCTTTTGGAAAACGAGCTTCTAGAGAGTAAAAATCTAATAGGTTATATCGAAGGTCCCCCGACCATGAATGGTGAACCACATGCCGGACATTTAAGAGGACGTATAATTAAAGATCTCTGGTATCGCTTTAACACCTTGCAAAAAAAGAAGGTAATGTTCAGAGCCGGGTGGGATACACAAGGCTTACCAGTAGAATTGCAGGCTGAAAAGGAACTAGGATTAACAGGAAGTAAGGCCGATAATATCGACAAGGTCGGAGTAGAAAAAATTGTAGAATCATGTAAGAAATTAATTCACAGAAATAATCACAAATGGGTCAGCACTGATAGGCTGTTAGGAATGTCATTTGATTACCAAAATGCATATTGGACTTTTCGCGATGAATACATTGAAAGAGAATGGCAGTATTTGAAGAAAGCATGGGAAAACAGAATTCTAACTGAGTGGTTTAGAGTAGTTGCATATTGTCCTTCATGTCAGACTTCTCTTAGCAATGCAGAAGTTAATCAAGAATATGAAATTGTTGAAGATCCATCATTCTATTATAAAGTCAAACTATCTGATGAAAATGCATTTGTGATAGTCTGGACTACGATGCCTTTTACGGTTGTAACCGATGAAATGGTAGCTGTCAATCCAAATGCCAATTATGTGTACATCAAAGTCAACAATGAAAAGTGGATAGTCGGTGAAAGTCGGCTGCAGGATTTATCTAAAGAATTACATATTGAAAGCTTTGTTGTTGAAAAAAGGGTTTGCGGCAGAGAGCTCGAGGGCAGATATTACATTCATCCTCTATTGCATCTTATATCTGGATTAAAAGAGCTGGCAAAAACAGGCTCTATACACTTTATTGTAGGTGAAGACTTCGTTGATATCTCAACCGGCAGTGGAATAGTACATTTATCTCCTGCCAATGGGGAAGTTGATTTTGATGTTGCTGTAAAAAGGGGTGTACCAATTTTTGTACCAATAGATGATAGGGTCATTTTTACGCAACAAGCTGGCATCTTCAAAGATCTTTTTGTTCGAGATTCTGATCTCAAGGTTGTAGATGAAATGAAAGAGGTTGGCGCTAATATTAAAATAGGCAGAATAAAGCACTCGTATCCACTTTGTTGGCGTTCGCACCACAAGGTTGTTTGGTTTGCAAGACGCGAATATTTTTACATGATAGAAAAACTAGGCGATAAACCATTAGAAGCAGCACAAAAGGTGGATTATTTTTTTGAATCACCTAAGAACAGATTCTTTGAAATTATCAAGGAAAGAGTTCCTTGGTGTATATCTAGAGAACGCATATGGGGAACACCTCTTCCTATATGGCATTGTATAACCTGCGGTCATAAAATTTTGCTGCCTTCTAGAAAGGAGATTGTGCAGAAAGCAACAGATCTTCCTGACGGCCCTAACTTTGAGTTACATCGTCCATGGATTGATAAAATTAAAATAAAATGTGAAAAATGCGGACAAATAATGCAAAGGGAGCCTTTTGTTTTAGATACATGGCATAACAGTGGAGGAGCACCCTATGCTTCACTTTCAGATCAAGAATATAATAACTTGATACCTGCAGAATTTCTGACCGAAGGGATTGATCAAACAAGAGGTTGGGCTTATACTTTATTAATGGAAAATATTATACTGAATCAGAACGCCGAAGCACCTTTTAAATCATTTCTTTTTCAAGGACATGTGCTAGATGAAAAAGGCAATAAGATGAGCAAAAGCATTGGAAATGTGGTAGATGCTCATAGGCTACTTTTAGACAATTCTGTCGATATAGTTAGATTTTATTTTATATGGAAATCATCACCAATAGAGTCCCTTAACTTTAGTCTGACTGAGATGTCGACTAGGCCGTATCAAATTATGAGTACCCTGTATTATTTGCACATTTATTTTAAGCAGAATAGTACATTTGATAAATTTGAAAAAGATAAACATAATCTTAAATGGATCATGGAGAATGGTCTGCTTGATTTACCAGGAATATGGCTCCTATCGAAACTCCAGAACTTGGTCAAGGTAGTTACGACGGCAAATGAAAGATCAAGGTTCCACGAAGGTGCAAAGGCAATTGAAGAATTTATAATCAATTATATGAGCCAAACATATGTTCCTATTACGAGAAACGATATTTGGGATGACGATAGTACAACCTTGGTCCATAGACTAATGATCTATACTGTATTAGGTTATGTCTTGAAACAAATAGATATAATGCTTCACCCTTTGTCTCCTTTTGTCACAGACTATCTTTATTTGACTTGCTTTACAAATAAAAAAAGTATACTTCTTGAAAATTGGCCAAAGTATGATAGAAGCTTTATAAACACAGAACTAGAGGATGCATTTGACAAAATAAAGGAAATTGTGTCACTCGCAAATAGTGCTCGAATGAAAGCTCAATTAAAGCGTCGTTGGCCAATAAAACAGGCTTTGATTTGTGTATCAGATCCAAAATTTTTGAGTACGAGAGGTATCTCTGAAATATTGAGAAATCAATTAAATGTTGACAAGTATGTTATTATAAATATGTTTCATGATACGACTATTAAAAAAATATTAAGTCTTTTAGAGAATCGTATTCCAATAGTACCTTCTGTCAAGTTAATGAGGAAGAAAGTTGCACCCCGGGTGAAGGCTAATATTGGCAGGGTAATGCAAGCATTAGAACAAATTGATGTATTGGAATTGCTAACACATTTACAATTGTCTGGGAAATATTCCCTTTTTTATGAAGGAGGAATAATAGAACTTGAACCTGACGATTTGGAATTATCATATGATGTCGATGAAGGATATGCTATGTCAGAGAGGAATAATGTGATGGTATTTGTCGCAACAAAGCGAGACGAAGGATTAATCGCAAAAGGTCTACTTCGAGATATTGCCAGAAACTTACAGCAGTTACGGAAAGAGAGTGGATACAATCCAACACACATACTTTCTTGTGCGTATGTTGGAAATCTGGAAGACAATGAAATTTCTATATTGACCAAGTTAAAAGATGAGTTGACATACCTTGTAAGAGTTAGGTCTGTTGTATTTTCAAAGGAATCTATAGATATGGCAAATTCTAAAATTATAGATCTTGAAGGTAGAAAATTAAAAATCTCTATAGAATAGGAAAATACATTGTAAACCAGCATACTATTTAAACGTGACTTCATTTATTAATATTCTCGATAGTGTTGTACTATGGTTCTACATATTGCTTTATAAGCAAACAAGAAAAGAGTTAAAACAAGAAATAAGATGATATAGAATCCGCAAACAAATGGCTTAACAGACGCAAATTAGATACAAGCAAATGAGGAATTATGACGATCTATTAAGTACCACCGATATCTATCTCAGGAGATTTGACTGAGCTTACCAAGTCATCGTTGAAAGACTTGTCTATTCATCACGAAATGTTTGCTTAAGGCAGATTTGAATGTTCTTTACACAAAGATCTAATTTTCTTATAGACAAGAAGCAAAAAACCGGCTAAACGAGATGAAACAAAAGATAAATTAAACTTATCAACAAGGCATCTAATTGCAATACATTTTCATGAGTCATGATGTAGACTGGAGACAACAAGGCGCCCCAAAAGAGCACATTCTAACGAGAAGAGACCGCTTCGACAAAAGGACAATGGAAAATATAGAATCTAAAAATCCATATTATAATATACCTTGTTATATGGATCTAGAAAGCGAATTCGATGTAAGGTCTACCTTTTTCTTTAGAACTACATATGAGGGAGGCAATTACGAAGATTATGAGAATGACATAAGAGCATTAATCAATGGCGGTTGGGAAGTGGGCTTGCATACTGATCCTCTTTCAATTAACGATACATTAAAAATACTGGAGGAAAAGACAAAATTAGAGCGTTTAGCCAAAACTAAGATAAATGCCAATCGTGTTCATTTCCTCGGTTTTAATGATGAACTACCAGCTAGATTACAAGAGCTGAAATTTATATATGATTCAACAGTTAGAAATTCAAAAATCATAATAGGCAAGAACGAGATGGGATATTACAAATATAATAATTTAATAGAATTTCCAATTACATTGATGGATGCTTATATGTTTACATACATGAAAATAAAAGAGAACAGAATTATTGAAACATTTCAGAGTGTATTGAATTATGGGAGAAACTTGTTAATTCATAGCAATAATGAGAAAAAAGATTTTAACATTATAACAGTGGTCTGGCATGACAATGTATTGAAGATGAAAGGAGGCAGGATGTACAAAGAGATACTTGCCTATTTAACATCGCAGGATGATGTAATTATACACCGCGGAATTGATCTAGCTGAGATGATAAGTAAAAAGAATGCTAAATTCTGATCCCAAAATAAAAAAAGACATTTCTCAATCTGCTGAGGTAGTAGATTCTAATCTCCAGTCTGGACACATTGTTATAGAGTCTGGAGCAAAGCTAAGACGTGTTGATATAAAAGCAAAAAAAATACTAATAGGATCAAATAGCATTTTAACAGATTGCAAAATGTTTTCTGACGGCATGATAGATGTAGGAAAGAATGTAATCATTAAGGAACATGCAATAATTAATGCCTTCAAATCTATTTCAATAGGTGATAGAACAATTATTGATAGAGATGTATTTGTAGGTGGAATGCAGAGTGAAAAAAGTCAGATAATAGTAGGGCGTGACTGCGTGATCCTTTTTAGATCATATCTCAACACGACAAGGAAAATTTTGATTGGGAATGGAGTTGGAATTGGTGGATATTGTTTAATTTTTACACATAGTGCATGGCAAAATGTATTGGATGGGAGCCCATACAAATTCGCTGAGGTCAAAATAAAAGATAATGCATGGCTACCGTGGAATGTTACGGTTCTTCCAGGAGTAATAATCAACCAAGACGTTACAGTGGGAAGTGGTTCAGTTATTACTAAAAGCCTACCAAGTTCTGTATTTGCTGCTGGTGTCCCAGCGAAGGTGATACAAAAGAAAGGTGTTAAAAGGCTCTCTACAGAACGTAAACATATAATAGCATTAGAAATACTCTCTGATTTTCGTGAATATGCATTACATTATCTTAAACTGAAAAACGTTGTCATCAAAAGCTCACATAGCTTTGCCATATCTTTTCGAAGCAAGAGATTGATATACACTTTGGATTTCCAAAGTATTAACAGAGGTGATGTGATTATATCATTTCGGATTCCCAGAAAAATAAAGTACAGATATGATTGGATTGAGTTAGATACCTTAAATGCAAACACCGATGAAAATATCGCAAAACACTTTATAATATTTCTTAGACGTTATGGGATTAAAATAAATTCTTTATGACCACATTAAATATCCACTTTGCGTGGATATATATTGTATTGCCCTTGTTTCTTCAGTCACCATTACTCTTCATTCAAATATGAACAAATTTTTGTACTAGTATGTTATGTAGCCGAATCTAGATGGACACATTATTATTGGAAATGTTATAGATGACATTTCCACCTTCTATCTATTATTTTTTAATTAGATAATGCTTTTAAACTGATAATTTTTCTCTATACATAGGATGGCTGGAGTCACAGAGTTTAATAATTCTAAGGATAACTTGATAATGCACATCAGAAAACGGGATGGTAGAACAGTCAATTTTGCGAAATCTAAGATATCTGATGCCATATATAAGGCGCTTGTCGCAACAGGCAAGCCAAACTATCCATTGGCAGAAAAACTGGCAAACAGGGTTGTGCAGAAAATGATTCAACAGGGTTACGGATCAGTTGAGAAGGATGCAGTGCCAAGCGTTGAAGACGTTCAGGATATAGTGGAATCCATACTCATTGAGGAGGGCCTGTCTGAAACAGCCAAGTCTTATATTCTGTATAGACATGAGAGGCGGAAAGTTCGCGACGATAAAATGAAAATTTTAAACAAGAAAGATCTCGATGAAGTAGACAAAACATTTGATGTTAATTCACTAAGGGTATTAGCAGCGCGCTATCTCTTAAGAGATGACAATAATGAAATTGTAGAAGGTCCAAAAACGATGCTTGAAAGAGTATCAATTCTCGTAGCACTTGCTGATTTGATACATGATTCACAAGTGTTCAGCTTGGATGGGACATATGTTCAAAATATTGAAGAAGCAGAAAAATATTATTCCAAAATTGATGACTTTCATTTAAAGTTAAAAATTGGCGATCATTATATCAACAAATATCACTTCGAATCTTTAGTTCGTCATTATATTTACCTTGCAAAGTCCGGTCATATGAAAATCAGCTTTAAGGAACTACTTAAGCGTATTGCGAAGGGAGAATTGGATGTGTACGAAGAAAGGATCAAAGAGTATTATGATTTGATGAAATCCAGGGACTTCCTACCAAATACCCCTACATTGATGAATGCAGGTGCAAGACTTGGTCAACTATCAGCATGTTTTGTTCTTGATATGCAAGATGACATGTACAAAATCATGAAATCATCCACGGACGCAGCCATGATTTTTAAATCAGGTGGGGGAGTAGGAATAAATTATTCTGACTTAAGACCTGAGGGCGATATTGTTGCTTCGACATCTGGAGTGGCATCTGGTCCAACATCCTTTATGAGGATCATTGATACTATCACTGATGTAGTAAAACAGGGTGGAAAAAGACGCGGAGCCAATATGGGAATTCTTGAGGCTTGGCACCCTGATATTGAAAAATTCATAACTGCTAAAACAAAGCCTGGTGTATTTGAGAATTTTAACGTTAGTGTAGGTGTGTGGGAAGACTTTTGGAGATCACTTATAAACAAAGATAATAATCACAAATATGCCCTACGCAATCCAAGGACTAGCGAGCCTATAAAACAAATAGATTCACATCAGTTAATGGATTTGATTGCCCTAAGTGCATGGAAGAGCGCTGAACCAGGACTTATTTTCTTTGATAACATCAACAAGTATAATCCATGTGCTAATGCAAAAGGAGGGCCACTGCGTGCAACAAATCCATGCGGTGAACAATCTCTGTACCCATATGAATCGTGTAATTTGGGTTCAATCAATCTTGCAAACTTTGTAAAGCGAAAGGCAGATGGAATGTATGAATTCGATTGGCAGCGATATGAACAGACAATCAGGCTTTCTTCACGATTTCTAGACAATGTAATAGATATGAACAAGTATCCTGTAGAAGAGATCGACACCAACACAAAGCTCACAAGACGAATTGGGCTTGGTATAATGGGCATTGCGGATCTATTGTTCCTACTTAGGATTCCCTATAATTCAGCCGAGGGCTATGAATTCATGAATAAGCTTGCAGAAGCACTGTCATACTACAGCATGGAAGAAAGCGTAGCAATTGCGAAGTCAAGAGGTCCATTTTCTCTATTCAAAGATACTGATTATGTGAAAGGCAAAATTCCGGTAGCAGGATACTATGAGTTACCAAGAGAAATGCATTCATATGATTGGGATTCTCTGATTGGAAAGATCCAAAGGTATGGAATCAGAAATTCTTGGACAACAACAATTGCTCCTACTGGTACTTTATCTATGATCGCAGATACCTCAAATGGTGTTGAACCAATATTTGCGTTAGTTTTTGAAAAACGTGTAACAGTTGGAAGATTCTTCTATACCGATAAGATATTCGAGAACACATTAAAGGAAAATGGTCTATACAATGATGAAATACTAACCAAGATTGCAAACAACTATGGGTCAGTACGTGGGCTCTCAGAAATACCTGAATGGATTCAAACGATTTTCGTTACTGCAATAGATATACATTGGACTGACCATTTGATGGCTCAAGCAGTATGGCAGAAGTGGATTGGCAATGCAATTGCGAAAACAATCAATATGCCAGGAGATATCACTGCAGAAGATGTAAGATATGCATATTTGTTATCACACGAACTAGGACTAAAGGGGATCACAGTATATAGAGATGGGTCAAGACATGAACAAGTATTGCACATTAGCGGGAATGACATAAAGGAAAAGACATTTGCTGTAAAACCAAGTCAATACGTCATTGATTATGTAAATGCAAATATTACTGAACCATATGTTATACGACAGATAGAAGGGGTGTTCAAGCAAACACAAATACCGGAAGATGAAGTATCCATAAAAGACATTCCACAGACAACCCAGCAAATCAACCTCCAAAAAAAGATAATACAAATACCACCAGATGAATCGAATGAAGATGAAGTTTGTCCATCGTGCAAGTCAAAGCTAGTAATCACCGAGGGATGCAACCTGTGCATTGAATGTGGCTTCAGTAGCTGTGCCTCAGGTTGAAGCATACACTTCTCAACATTCTGACTAATGACAAAAATAAGAAATTTAAGTTAGATTTCAATTTTAGGCTTCTAATCTTGAAACATTATGCTATAATTAATTTTTATTTAGCGTTATTATTGAGTATTGTTTAGCATATACTTTGTTCTTTGTCTATATAGGATCTTCGTTTAATATCAAAGCAAGTAAGGCAGCTCTTAGTTCTTTGCCGTATGCAGCCTGCCTAAAGTAGATCGCGTTCTTCGTACTATCAATAGACTGCGAAATTTCCTCCATTCTTGGCATTGGATGCATGATCGATATATCTGATCTCGCCTTTGATAGAGTGTTCTTGTCCACTGTATAAGTACCCTTCACCTTTTCATATTCTTGTACATCGGGAAAACGTTCCCTTTGTAT
>Ga0075424_100001788_pt1 | contig 19112 bp, 16 predicted proteins | sample SoiMethybrSBSTD3_FD_75301 | JGI IMG/M metagenome (GOLD analysis project Ga0075424, IMG submission 75301) | Bulk soil microbial communities from a Populus tree surrounding site in Tennessee, USA - Soil MetaG P. TD hybrid SBSTD3 | ecosystem: Environmental > Terrestrial > Soil > Tree plantation... | reverse complement strand
TGCGCTACCAGACCGACGCATGGCGAAGGACCAGGGTCGAGGCGCTGTGCCCACCGCGACATGGAGGACGGCTCGACGGGTTGCCGTGGGCGATCCTCAAGGTTGCCGATCAGGTGCCGTCAGAGCGGCTAATCAGAGCGGTGCTGGCGTGTTGCCGCACCCGTGAACAGACATCATCTAGCGTTCAAATAAGGCAGTCTTGCTTTTCTTAAGGCCGGTGCAATACTCGGTGCAACGTGCTCGATGCGGGAGAGCAAGACTATGGACACAATGAACAGGTTTGGTATCTCAGGGCTGGTCACGCCGGACATGAACGACGTGGATATCTGGCGGGTGTATTTTCAAGGCCAGTTGACCGGTCCGAAGTTCGCAAGCCGCGCAAGGGCAATGGGCTACCTGTCCTCACTCAGGTCAGGCAACAGGAAGCCCGTGTTCGCTCGGTCGCACAATGGGAAGGAAGTGAGGTGAAGTGTGTGGGTTTGAGCTGGAAGGCTGGGCCTGCATGTCGCTTCGCCTTCTGTGCGCCGACTGTCGCGAAATGTTCCTGCAGCAACGCACAGATGCAAGGACGCGCAGCAACCGATGTCAGTAACGCCTGTTCAGACGAGCGAACCGCGCCATCGAGGCTGCCGATTAGATCCGCTTTTCGTTGCCCACCATCCGATGGATGATCGACCAATCGAGATGATTGGAGGCGACACCAATGGCAGGACCGAGTTTCGAGCCAGGACGGCCGACAGAGCCGACAATCCGACGATGGCGCCGCGCTTTCCGTTGTCGACCGCCAACGGCGGGCCGCACAGATTGGTGGCGATCTACTCAGCACTGAGCGCGATCTTTCATTTTTTGTTTGGGCCGAGTTACCGCAGGGGCTCCCGGTATGGTTTGGCGACGTCAACCCCGCCGCCATATTGGGCGCAGAACTCGGGACGCTACCGGCGGGCGACGCGGGCGGAACAAGCGCCGAGCATGTAATCGAGTACGTCGGGCAGCGGCGATGAACACCAATAGTACAGCCGGACAGGCCCCCATTCGTTGAAATCCGGCGCATTTCAGGAAAAGAAAACATTGAGTGGCGGCTCACCGTATTTGTCTGCCTTCGCCTGGCAGGCGTGCGAACTACACGCGCGGCGTAGTTATGGTACGCACCATTAAATGATGCGACGGGAGCGGGGAAAATAGCACCGCAACACTAACCTCGATTAGTGCCGCCAGCGCCGAACTAGTTTCCCATATCACGACCCAGCTCTGCTTAGGGGAGAGCGGCATGCCCCGCTTTTACTTCCACGTCAGACGTGGGCAAATCACCATACTTGACCATGAAGGCATCGAGCTCGCTGATACTGTGGACGCCGAAGTGGAGGCAGCACAGCGCGCCCAACAGGTCATGGATGGGGAAGCAATGAACGGGGCGTCAATGAACGAGGCGTCCGCCAGCCGTGGGAGGATAATCGTTGCTGACGACACCTGGCAGACCTTGTTTGAATTCCCCTTCTAGGAAGCGAAAGGTGGTGCTTAGGGGCTGCGACGAGCAATTCAGCGCCAATAGCAGCCAAGTCAACGACGCCGAGCGGCGACTGGCGGGCCAACACATATTTATCGACCGGCTACGCGCCTCGGGTAAAGATACCCGCTCGGCGGAAAAGGCGTTGGAAGTCATGCGCGACATTCTGCGCGACCTCTATCTCGCGCGCAGTTTGTTGAGGCGCAAGGGCGTGCCCCGCAAAGGTGCTCCGGACGCACCGCCGCGCATCTCAAAAGCCGCGAGCAGGCGCTAGCAGCCAACGCGTGGCGCTCGATGCTGACCAATCTCAGCAAGGTCGGTCATGCCCCGTCAGCCCTGTTCGCTGAGCGGCGGCTCACCGGCTTCGTCAGCTTTGCGCTGGGCGATGTTGGCAATCTCAGTCCTCACTTCGAACACGACCTGTTCAATGCAACGTCGGGTCGCAAGATTACCGCGCGGCGCACGCCGCGCAGGCATCGAGGACATGGCGGTGAGCGTGATGCCCAAAAGCTGATCGATGAGCGCATCGACATCCGACTGACGAATAAGCTCGCCGCGTTTCTCGGCCAGCTTGAGTTGCAGCATTTCGGTCTTGGCTCGCGTGTATTTGGCATCGGCGTCATGGCGCGGCGTTCGTTTGCGGTCGCGTCGCAGAAACCGGATGTAAGAAACGCGGGCCTCATCAAGCGGATAGCCGTCCGTGGTGCGGCGTACCACGCCCTCGCTTTCTAGCTTCCCGAGATAGGCTCGGCTGCAATGCAAGTGCTGCGCCAGGGCCGAAGCGGACACGATGAAGGGCCTGTGTGGCCGGGAGACCGTCGCCTTAGTGGTGAAGATTGCGCCAGGTCATGAACCCATAAAAATAGCCTCTAGCTCTGCCTTACCCAAACAATCAAGCCGAGCAATTCACCAAGAGCATCAGGAGCGGCAAAGAGCAAAAGCCACACCAATAGATGGCAACAACAATAAAAACAAAACCCGCGGGAAGTGTGATGTTGCGAGGGAGTGTCTGTTGCTCGACGGCCTTCTGCGAGAAGTATTCCCACCGGAAGAACGTCACCAGCACCACCACCCGGCCGAGATGCTTGAGAAAACAACGGTCACCCATAAACCCTCATGCGCTTGAGCGGAATGCCAGCCTGGACAATTGGGCGTTCCGCTTTTCTCTAAAAGCAAGATCGCTATGGCAGCGGTGACCGCAACGGCGCGGTAAACCGCCGCCCCGCGGGCTACAAGTCCGCAGGCATCGGGATCGAAGGGCTCCCAAGTTAGCAAATGGTGGCCTCGACCAGCGCAATAGGACTGAGCCCCTATGAAGACGACGAGAGCTTCGAGGGCCTCACCCCCGCAGCGCGCTGTTGGTGTCTGTTTGCGTCTCGCGCGCAGGTAGGGACGACAACCTGTAGCTCCGCCGAAAAGGTGGCAGCTGCTAAGGCTTAGCTGTGTGGGGGTCGAGGCAGTTCTGAGGTTAGGTGTGTCCGCGCTCGAGGTAATATCATCAGCATACTGTCTTAATTCTAGGGCATGCGCGGACGATCAGCGTCTCCGCCTTCTGTACGCGGGAACCCTGGCGATGCGAATAGTGTTTAGGCGGTTGGTGCGGAGTACTTGGTGATGTCGTGGCTTTTCGTATTTCGGATTGGGTTGACTGGATCGGCATCGCCTTGGTGCTGTTGCTGATTTTGCTCGCAGCACTATTGTGGATTTGGTGGGACAACAGCGACCGCTTTTGAAAACTACCTAGTTCAGTGAGCTGTCTTCCCCGCGAAAAAGCCGCAGGTTATTTGCGACGGCATCTAGGAGGTGGTTGCCGTAGCCGGTCGCATGTCTTTGGGCTTCCAGGGGTAGCGTTGCTGCCTGTTCACCGATAGCCACCCGCATCGTGGCGAGGAACTCGCCTAACTTCTGGTAATCGGGATCGCGCCCAACGTTTGATAAATGCAAGCCCAGCGCCGTCATAGCGATCACTTCGAGGGCCGCTACGCGCCCCACCATTTCCTCGTTTGACATAGAGCCTCCACGTACCGGCTAGTTGCGAACAATTCTCAGCTCCCGGAACACAGTAGAAAAATCGGAACCACGAAGGGAACTTTGGCGTTGGTAGCGGGAAAAGTCGCCTTTGATAGTGTACATTTGCGGCGGATGGAGGGGAAAGCGTCTTCATCTATCTTTTGCGTGATGAAAGCGATAGTGCCGTTTTTGCCCTCTCGACCGATGTGACGGGGAGAACATCTCACCTGTCCGGTCACACATAGAGTGGATTTTCCTCGAAGCTATTGACACACCCAGGTTTCCCGAACCCTGGGACATTGATGATTTTCAGCAAGTGCTCGATCATCTGAGGGAGAATGGGCATTACCGTTTAGAAGGAGAATTTATTGAGCAGAATTCGCCGAAGAAAGCATCGTCATTCGTCTCGCGAATGCTAATCTCTAAGACTTGCATACGCCCGGCGTCGAACATTTCCGGCCTTTAGCGGCTCCAGGTTTTGATCATCACTGCGACGGATCGCAATTTGCTCATTCTTGATCTGATGGTTTCAGTGACGGCGGCATAGAAGGCTGCCCAGTTTCGCGACGTGTTGGAGAACGTCGAAATCTTGGTACGGGCAAGCGGAACTAATGTTTGTTTTGTGCGCTATCTTCCAGGTGGCGCTGTAAATTTTCATTTCTCTTCGACCCCTATACGGCGGCCGCAGCGGGCTTATCCACTGCCCGCGTAATAATGGATTTTCCGCGGAGCCGGAGGCTCATGTCAGTAACTTGCAACCGGTGCCAGGATGTATGCTGGGTTTGTGAAAAGCACCTCGACAGACCACATGCGAGTGAGTTGGCAAATGGCTGCGAGTGCAGAGCGGGCGTACCTTGTCCCGATTGCCAGCCAAATGCGGGCCGATCGGTCCGTCGTGTCAGGGGTCGCCCATACTCGCACGTGAGTAGCAGCGAGCCCACGGAGTATACTTTTGAATTGAGCGGCCACTCTCCAGCACCGATGAGCCCCAGCAGCTCGGCGACGGATCCCGGTTTGTCGAGCGAACCGGCACGCGCCCCGCCGCCTCAACGCGCAAACGTAGCCGTAAGAGCGCAGCTCCGAAGGCGCTGAAAGCGGGGCTCGCGAGCTGTGCTCTAGCGCGCCGCCGATAGAGCGTATGCTTCGTGACCCTGACGAACCCTACGCACAGCGTCAGCTCCTGGCCTCGCCGGTCACCCACGGGCATCCTCGCAGATGTCTGGTGTCCCGTCGGGGCCTCTGTTTTGGCGAGGGTGGGAATAGAACACGTTTGCGAGCGTTGTCGTCCCGATCGGCTCTCCGCAAACCCCACACGCCTTAGAGCTGATCCCTGAGGGCACCGACCGGTGCCCAATCTTTTGGTCATGTTCACTACGGAACAGCGCTCGGCGGGGGCGGCCAGCGAACATCGGCCTCGGCACCAATCTTCCGCTCTCGTGTGAAACGCCAACGCGATGTGGCTTGAGCGCGCGCTCGGATGCTGCAAATCTGCTCCCTTCGCTCCGCAGTAAGTGCAGCGGGCCGAGCGCCGCAGAAGATCACTTGAGGCGTCTGGTCCCCACCTGATCATCAGTGGCGCGAGCGCCATCGGCGCCTTGTGCCGACAGTGAACGTTCCGACACCACAGCCAGAGCCACGGTGCCGCTTGCCGCATTTCTGCGAGCGTCGGTCGAGGCGCGCCCGAGCGGTAGGGCATGGGCGTCAGGCTGGCGTTTTATGCGAGAGCGGAGGATTAGGTGTTAACGTCGAGGGTAGGAATTGCGCCCACGATCAAACAGGCTGCGCAGACATGCGTACTATGGTCTGGCCGTTGCATTTGAGTGCAAGCGCAAAAACATCAGCCATGTTTGCCTTGGACACCACATCGAGCTGAAGGCCCAGATGCACGATTGTCTGAGCAATTTGCGGACGAATGCCGGATCACGCCAGCCCGTGCAAAGCGCAACGCCAGCAAGACCGTTGCGCCGACCCTGGTGAGCGGCGGCAAGCTGGCGGCGCATTTCGGGGTCACACGCCAGCAAGTGGATCAGCTCGCCCAGCAGCACGTGATTGAGCGGCTCGCAAACAATCTATTCGACCAGGACCAAGCGCGGCTGGCTTACCTGGATCACTTGCGCTCCCAGCACCGTAGGAGCCCGCGCGCTGAGGCCGATAGCGAGCTTGCCAAGGCTCGCGCCGAGTGGCTTCGGCTGCGATCGGCCGAGCGGATGAAGGAATTGGTGCCGGTCGAGACTTTGAATGAATCCATCGACACGCTGGCCGGTCTCACGCTGACTGTATGGCCAGCATTCCTGCGCGGCTGTACCCGTATGCCCAGAAACCTTGCAGAACGGAGGCGCTGCGAAGGGATGATCCGCCGGTGCGCGGGAGCTGGCCGACAAGGCGCTGCGTCGTGCTGGCAGCCTGCAAGAAAATGATGGCGTGGGCCAAGGACGTTCATCCTGACGAACGAAAGCATTCGCGGTCCTCACCATCACTCGTCAGCAAATTCAGGACTTTGCACAAGCGATAGGACAGACATCCTGCGGTGTCGAATTTCCTGGCAGCTTGATCGAATGGCAACGGTACATCGCGACAGAGACGAACCTCGGTGACTGACCAGGGGGACACGGCGCATCCAGAACAAGCCATTCACCGCGCCTATTGGTAATGCAGGTGTCGAGGGTCGTTGTACAATACCTCATACGCGGGTGGGGCCACATATAGAAGGCTATGCCGCTGGCGAACACCGCAATGATCGCCAAGCCGATCCACAATAGCCAATTCCGATCACCCACACTACGCCTGGCATATGACAAGGCTAAGCATCTGAATAGATGCCAAGTCATTATCGAACCCAGAAGGGACCAAGGTTAATATAGTGATAGGCACCTTCGGGCTGCATGATCCTCTATCTGTCCAATTTAGGTCAGTTGCCACTCCACTGTTTGTCTACGAACTATTTCCCCATCGCACCGCAACAATCGGTGCATCACAATTTCGGCATAGATGGATCGAACGTCGCACCGTTGGGGTTCTGCCCAAAATTCGTTCGTACTCATGCCTTGCGGGAAGGCTTCGAGGTGCCGCGCTACTTCTTCCACGTTAAACGTGGTCAAATGACCGTGCTCGACCAGGACGGTATCGAGCTAGACAACGATGCCCAGGCTGAGAAGGAGGCAGCCCGCCGCGTTCGGAGGATTGTGGGGGATGATGCATTGAACGGGTCGCCTGTCAGCGATCAAACCGGCCGTGGCATGATCATCGTCGCTGATGAGAACTGGCGTCGGTTATTCGAATTGCGTTTTTAGCACCTAGCCGGGTTCTCACAAATCCTTTGGCGGAAAGTCGAGCGGGTGGAGTGTCTTAACCGCGCTCTTCGAAGATAAAGTAGCCTGAGGTAGTCACTCAGCTGAGCGCCTCTTTGAAGTCAGCGAGGCCCAATGGAGGCTTAGCGTTCTCCGTGTTGAGGATCTCAACGAGAACCCAAGGCCCGTAAGGCGTAGATGACGGAAGGTTCCGACCGGTCACGTCAGTTGTGAGCGCACGGTCTGAGGTTTGTTTTTGTCGAAACAAAACGATGGCACTGATAGCAACAAGGTTGCTGGCCAACTGAAGTGCTACGGCGGGCCACGGTGCCCAACGGATGCCGTTGGCGAGATTGCTCGACATGCTCCGGTTCCCAAGCCAGGAAGCCAAGGCTCTTAGCTACGCGCCGCGTCAGCACGCCCACGGTCGGGTCAAATCGGATTTCGCCCGGTTGATGCCAAGCTTGCAGAACAACCGCAGTGCCTTTAGCACAATTCCTTGTGCACGATGGGCGGCCTACCTTTGATTGCCGCTTGAATGTTGGCTGTGGTGATACCGCGAAAAGAAATTGTCGCCAAAACGCCGGCCGCTTGGCGTTACGCAATCGCAAAACTTTTCAAGGATACGGCGCCGATGGTCTTGCGTGTCCTTCACCTCCTCGGTGAAGAGTTCATGTTGTAGCCATTTGCTAGGCTTCAAGCGTGCCGGCCATGACGCGCGAAGCGCCGACGTGCGCAATCGGGTTTTGGTTTTGCGCTAACAGCTCGCCATAGTGCGCCGTAAATTCGGCGCTACCCTCTTCACCCCGCAGCAGCACGGTTCTGGCCAGCGTCAACGATCACGTAGGCCACGATGGTTCGGGGTCCCTATATGTTTGGGCCGGACGGTATGCACCAGCTCGCAGATCCATCGGCTCCAAAGGTCCTATGGAGGGGACCACCGTCGCGGGTCCGCGCCACGGCATAGTTCAAGCCTTTTAAGTGCGATTTTTTCGGAACTTGCCTCGCCGCGAGTGGGTTTTACCCTTGTGTGGGGGCCTCGTTGAGAGGCGGAAAACCATGCCCGGCACGCAGATCACGCCATCCCGCGTGAAGCGTAACGGCAGCAAGCGCGTCGCGCCGATGCTGGTAAGCGGCGGAAGGCTCGCGCTGCATTTCGGGGTCACGCGCCAGTACGTCGATCAATTAGCACAGCAAGGCGTCATCGAGCGCGTGCCCACCGGCTTGTTCGATCAGGAACGATCGAGGCTGCGGTATTTCGAACACCTCAGGTCGCAACACCGCAGGAGCTCGCGGGCGGAGGCCGGTGCGCAATTGGCTGCGGCACGGGCCGAATGGCTTCAGGTTAGGACGCTAGGACGAAAAAAGGAGCTGGTGCCGGTCGAGTTGTTTGACCAAACAAGCGACGAGATAGCCGGCGCCACACCGGTCGCTTTCTCCGGTCTTCCGGCGCCGTTGTTTCCGCATGGCCTCGCGGAACGCAGGCGATGCGAGGCCATAATCTTCCAGGCCCGCAAGGAGCTGGCCATTGGGGCCTTGCGTTACGCCGAAGCGCTGGAAGCAGCGCTTGCTGCCATGGAACCGGAAGAGGTGCAAACTCGTCAGCAAGGCGCAGACAATCTACACAGCGCATAGGGTATGCGCTGGAGTGCGGCGCTCTAAATGGACCGAAAAATAAGAGCCACGCAACTATGGCCGCTTTGGTGGCGCATCACCATTACAGTGGCAGGCATAACGATAGCCTACCTGGTGCAAATCCCTCTGGAACGGCAAGCCCCGGGTGAACCTTTCCTTCTCTTCTTCTTGGTTGTGATCAGCGGCACATTGGCTTTTGGTTCGACAGCGGGATTTGTCGCCGTTGGGTTGAGCACATTGCTGACGGTCCCCTTCTTGGAGCTGCTTGGTTCCTACTTTGTGCTCAATCACGCTTGGGACCTGGCCAAAGTTGAGCTCTACGCAATATTGAGCTCCGGTTGCGTCTTAGCAGTTTCGCGCGTGCGCAAAACGCTAATTGCGGTCAGTGAGAAGAAGGAAATCCTGCAACAACTCGACGAGAACAAGTCGCTCCTCCTCCGAGAAACGGTTCACGGCGTGGCGAATAATTTCGCCTCGATCGCAGCTCTCCTCACCATGAAATCTTACTCAATTAGCGATATCGAAGCCAAACGGACCCTGGATGCGGCGGTTGAACAGGTCAAGGTGATGGCGCGCGTGCATAGGCGCTTGCGAGCGCGAGACCATGACGTGTCTGTTGATAGCGCGGCCTTCATCCGTGAACTCTGTGATGATCTCAAGAAGATGGTGTCTGGGCGACAAATTCACATCGAACGCAAAGTCGATAGCCTCCCACTTAACATGGAGCAGGCCGTACCACTGGGCCTGATCGTCAATGAGCTTGTGACAAATGCGATTAAACACGCATTTCCCAATGAGCGTGGCGGTCGCATTCGTGTGCGCTTTGAGGGACTCAATACTCAGTTGCGCCTGTCGGTTGACGATGATGGTGTCGGTTTTATGCATTGCCCCGAGAATGACACCCACATAGGTCAAGGGCAAGAATTGGTTCGGGGGTTCGCGAGGGAGTTAGGGGGAGACTTAGAAATCGAGCCCACGACAAGCGGGAGCTCCTGTCGCGTTACCTTTCCCTACGCAATCCCGAGATCAATTTAGCCCTCTCACCTACCTGCAAATTCCGCCTAAAACGAAAAACTGAACGGTTCTTCGACGCGCCACAGGGAACCGTGCCGAAAACGCGCTCGCCCTTAACAATTCGCCTCTGTAGCGCGTTTCATTGCACGACGAGCGCATGGCGACGCGGGGCCGCCCGGCACAACGAGCGATCAGGGATCAGGGGGGCGCGATGCGCATTTATCTGATCCGAGATGAAAACGACCGCGACGCGTTTGCCTGTTCAACGGACGTGACTGGCCAAAAACATTCCCTGCGCATCGCCATTCAGACATTCAGGCAATGGACTTTCCGATCGATATATGAGCTGCGCCGGCAACAACTCAGAGAAGGCCAAGCTGGCGAGGTTCACTGACGTCCTTGAGCTTACCAACGTCGGAGGTGTGCTTTGGCCGCATTCCCGGCGGAAAGGGTGGTACACCGTCACAAAAGAAACTGCTCTTGTTGCGCGACGAGAGCCAGCGTAACCGTGCCAACCGATGCGGCAGGTAGTTGGGTGCAGGCTGCCACGCTTGCTGGCACATCCATTATCAGACAACTGATTATAGGCCTCAAGGTACCATCGGTGTAGATCGCCTACGCCTAAGGTCGGATAGGTACGCAGGTTCATCACCCTCCGCAGTGCTCGCTAATCCGCTTTTTTCAAAAAGCCGCCGTCGCGCCCTTTATTGAGCTTTGACAAGCTCTTGGCGTACGCTTACCCCGCTGGACCGGAACTGCAATCCTTCACCTAGTGGCCGCTTGGCCACTCTCCATCCATTCCGTAACCTGACTATGGAATTCCAGAAAACGCCGTGCCAAGCTGGGTATCGGCTGCATTTGCACACACCCAGCAGCCATCAGGCGGCCCCGGCATGCTTACCCGCTACTGTGACCGGGGCCGTCCTTAACGGTGTGTCGTCTAGGCGAATGATCTGGCTACGCCATGCGCGGCGATTTTTGCGCTCCCTGCTTGTTATCTCGTTCCTGCAGGCGTTAATCGCTGTCTTGATCATCGTTACCGTGTTGGCTGAGTGCGGTCAGGTGTGGGGGACGAAACATGAAAAGGTTTGAGGCGGCCAGTCTTGTCTTCAAGGGTACCATGGCGTTGGCTATGGTTATGTTTTGCCTCGCGCTATTAGTTGCCGCATAGCGGCTGACCGACAGCACGCCCGGTTCCGTATCGAGCGCGCGGTTCCCATTCCGTAAATCTGACCACATACTTTCTCGCACGAGTTGCCTACAGGTACCGGACTGCGGGTCGAGCGAGGAGCTGGCTCGCGGTCCGCTGCGCCGTTCCTCGCTCTTTTTGCATGGTACCGCTTCCAAATTGGTCATCGCGACGTGGTTCGACGTTTGGCAAACTGCGCTTGGGAGGCAACGGCGCTTGAGGTCCACCCATAAGGATCGCGCCTCACTTACGGCCGACGCACGCCAACCGAGGGGATAGCCAATCGCCCGGACACGCCGCGACCGACTTCTTCAGCGCCGCAAGCTGTCCTTCAAAACCAAGCAAGGTTCTTGAGGAGGGTCGTATTGTCCGGAAAACTCTACATCAACCCGGCGGTGGGGCGTCACCATGTTCGAGGACAGCCGTTGCTTCGCTGTGGGCGCCTTGGTGAGCAAGCACCATTGCGATGCCGCCAAGACTTTCGGGTCGCGTCGGCACAACACCCAAGGCTTAGCCACTTTGGGCCTGGCAGCGCGCCCGTGCCACGGCATCAGCATGCCATGCTGCCTGCCTGAGATATTCTTGCTAGTCTCTGGCACCCGTGAGGTCCAACTCCGAGTTCTCTGATGATGGCGCAAAAGCCATCCGGTACACTGGCCGAGCGTTACGCGCATGGCGTGCGCCTGCGCAAGAAATCGGCACGGGAGCAACACGCGGACCTGCGGGGCTCGGCAGATCGCGATGCTCTGGCGATTCTTACCGCAACCGACCGGACCCGGGTGCCCGAGCTGGTGGCGGTGCGCTATCAGCGCATGCTCGAAAGTCCGTTTGCCTTCCTGCGCGGGGCCGCCGCGGTGATGGCAGAGGATCTGCGCCACCAGCCCAGCGTCGGGATCGCGGTCCAGGCCTGCGGTGACTGCCATCTGATGAATTTCGGGGCCTTTGCCACTCCGGAGCAGAACATCCTGTTCGATATCAACGATTTCGACGAGACCCTGCCCGGGGTCGATTTCACCGTCGATCTCAAGCGCCTGGCGGCAAGCGTTGCCGTCGCGGCGCTGGCGGCCGGCGCCTCGAAAAAGCGGGCGCGAGCGATGGCGGCAACCACGGTCGAAGCCTACCGTGGGCGCATCAGGAGCCTGGCCGAGCTTTCGCCCTTAGAAATTTGGCAAAGCAAGATCATGCTGGCCGAAGAAATCGATCACATAGCAGATCGTGGGCTGCGGCGCGAACTCAAGGCCATCCTTGCCAAAGCCCGCGACCACCTGGCGGAGGATGACAACTTTCCTCACTTGGTGAAGGGCACGCGCCTACGCATCGAAGACCGGCGGCCGTTGATTTATCATTTCAAGCCCAAAGGTGACGTCCACCATCACGTTGATGTGAAACGCGCGCTCGACGCCTATGCGGCACGACTTGCTCCGGATCGCCGCTGCCTGCTCGATCGCTACGCGCTCAGGGACGTCGCCTTCAAAGTGGTCGGCGTCGGCAGTGTTGGCACCTTCTGTGCCATCGGGCTTTACACCTGCGGCGATGGCACGCCCCTATTCCTGCAGATCAAAGAAGCCGGAAAGTCTGTGCTCGAGGGCCTGGGACCGACGTTCAAAGGCCACCAGGGCCAACGTGTGGTCGAGGGCCAGCGCGTCATGCAGGCGGCGAGCGACCTCTTCCTCGGCTGGACGGAAGACGGCCGATCGCGCCGCCAGTTCTATGTACGGCATTTGAAGAACCGGCGACTAGGTTCAATCGGGGCCCTGGTCGAGGAACGGGCACTGGAGAGTTATGCGGGCCTGTGCGGGCGCACGCTGGCCCGCGCCCATGCACGCGCCGCCGATTCGGCCATTCTGGCGGGCTATATGGGCAAGGGAGGCGCCTTCGATGATGCGCTGGCGTCTTTCGCAATGGCCTACGCGGCGCGCACGCAGGACGATTATGAGCGGTTAGTGCGGGTGAAGCGCAAAGCGAAGGGAATGAGAGAGCACTGAGCGATTGGCAAGCAGGCGATCCTCAATGCAGCAAGATTTTTAACAGAACGCGTTGGGCGCGTTGGCTCCTCGGCGTGTCGAAGAAGGCATCCTTATCCTCCTACCGCAAGGGGTATGGCCGCAATGCCGGCAGGCAGGTTTCGTTGGTTGCCAGGTCCGGGACAGCGGGGTCGATCACGTTGCTGTGCGTCGGCGAATGCCGATGGCTTGGCCGACCTCCGCCGGGCGTGGGCGGTCCTGGTGGGCAGCGTTGAGCGCGGCGACGCCGACCAGCGCTTCAGCAGGCCAAGCGGTGCTGCGCCGGGTATTCATATTCATGCAGATCGACAGTTGCTCACATGTGGCAGCCACCCAACGCTCCTGCCGATGCAGCATCCGCATCAGGTAATGCACGCGCTTGGCGTCGTAGTCGAGCAGCAGGATATCGAAGTCGAGCGGATCGCCGAGGCGTAGTTCGCGCTTGTAGTGCAGATGAGATTGCAGCGCGAAACTGCTGTAACCCCTCGCCAGAATTTGACGCGAATAGATCCCGAGCCGCGCCCAAGCCAGATCCAGAGCCCGGTCGAAGAGCACCGTGTAATAGCCCACGTTCATATGTCCGTTGGCGTCGATGTATTCGGGCAAGATGGTGATCTGCGAGTAGTCGAGCGCATCGATGTCTCGTGCAATATCGGGTGTCTCGATCATGGTTTGCGTCTTTTTCCGGGTTCGCGTTCCAAGCTCACAATCCACGCTGCAAAGGTCGCCCAAAAGTCTCGCTTCGCCAATCCTCAGCGCCGATTTTGCCTCGCGAAGCAGATACGCATTTTCTAATTTTCTCCTTCGTGATCGCCTCGCCTTTTTCGGTTTTTGTCCGGCGGCGCAGGCATCATCGTGATAAAATCCCAATGAAAAGCGCATCAAAGGTTTCGCGCTCAAGGTCGCGCGGACCAGCGCCGATGCGTGCTTGTTCGCTGGAGGTCAGTTGGGGGGGTGCGTTAGACACTGTGTCAAGAAACCATTGAGCCATTTGGTGCCAATAGAGCGGCGAAAAGCGTGTAACAGTGGAAGAAATGCCCGGAAAATAGGCGTCAGATTAGAAATTTGACCACTCCCGTAGGGAGCATCAAACCCCCGCCTGACGTGATGGGCACGATGCGCGACAGATCGACCATCGGCTCCGGCCGCTCAAAGTAGTGGCCGCATTTGCTTAGCACGCAGGCGTGCAACCAAATTCTATGCAGGCCCGGGCGCGCAGGAGCCGACCTTGCGCCGGTTCGGCCAGCAGTTTTCTCAAGCAGAACAATCAGCTGCTGGGGATGGCAGGTGGCCGTCCCGACCTGGCACACCACTTGCCTGCCTGCTGACGGTCTAACCCTTACGCCAACTCCGCGAGGCAGGCATGAAGCGCCGCGATTTCCTTAAGTCAGTTACCGCGGTGAGTGCCGCCGGCGCCCTTCCAATGCCTGCTGTGTGGTCGCCCGCCAAGGCCCAAGCGCGCCAGGAAACGCTGCTCGTCGTCAGCGAGTACAGCCCAAACAACTTCGACATCCACGGCGTTGGCACCAACCGGCCGGGCTACGAGGTGTCATGGAACTGCTACGACCGGCTGATGTCACATGGAGAAAAGACGCTACCGGATGGCACCTCCTCCTACGACCGCGACAAGTTTACGCCCGAGCTTGCCGAGGACTGGAACGCGACCGATACGTCCATCACCTTCAAGCTGCGCAAGAACGCCACCTTCCACGACGGCACGGCGATCACCGCCAAGGACGTGAAGTGGTCCTTCGATCGCGCCGTCTCCGTCGGCGGCTTCCCGAGCTTCCAGATGAAGGCAGGCTCGCTCGAGAAGCCCGAGCAGTTCGTGGCCGTTGACGACCGCACTTTCCGGGTCGACTTCATCCGGAAGGACAAACTCACGATCCCGGACCTCGCCGTCATCGTGCCAGCCGTCTACCACTCCGACCTTATCAAAAAGAACGCCACCGAGAAGGATCCCTGGGGCCTCGAGTACACCAAGACCAATATCGCGGGTGGCGGTGCCTTCAAGGTCACCCGCTGGCAGGCCGGCACTGAGGTCGTGTTCGAGCGCAATGACGACTGGAAGAACGGCGATTTGCCCAAGGTCAGGCGCGTCGTGTGGCGCACGGTGCCGTCTGCCGGCAACCGTCGCGCGCTCATCGAGCGCGGCGACGCCGACATTTCCGTCGATCTGCCCAACAAGGACTTTGCCGAGCTCAAACATGTCGGCAAGGTCAGCGTCGTTACCAACCTGATAGGCAATGGTATCAGCTACATCGGCATGAACTGCAAAAGCCCGCCGTTCAACAACGTGAAGGTGCGCCAAGCTATCGCCTACTCCATTCCCTACCAGAAGATCATGGACGCGGTTATGTTCGGCCTAGCCGGCCCAATGTTCGGGTCGAAGCCCGATGCGCCGATCGCAGTCGCCTGGCCGCAGCCCCATCCCTACAACACTGATCTCGCCAAGGCGAAGCAGCTGCTTGCTGAAGCCGGATATTCCAATGGCTTCGACACGACGCTCTCTTTCGACCTCGGCTTTGCGGTCGTCAACGAGCCCTTGTGCGTGCTGGTGCAGGAGAGCCTGGCACACATCGGCATTAAGGCCACGATCAACAAGATCCCCGGCGCCAATTGGCGCAACGAGCTGCTGAAGAAAGAAATGCCCCTCATCTCCAATTTTTTCTCAGGCTGGCTCGACTACCCCGAGTACTTCTTCTTCTGGTGCTATCACGGCCAGAACGCCGTGTTCAACACCATGAGCTACCAGGATAAAGACATGGACGCGATGATCGATGCGGCCCGCGCCGCCGCGGCGATCAACGACAAGGCAGGCTACGAGAAGAACGTGGCGAGCTTCGTCAAGAAGGCCTTCGATGAGGTGCCACGCATCCCGCTGTTCCAGCCGACCCTCAGCATGGCGATGCAGAAGAACGTCTTCGGCTATCGCTATTGGTTCCACCGGCAGCTGGACTACCGCACGCTGGCGAAGGCCTAGTGTGATGCTCGAGACGTCTGCAGGACACTGATGTTGGACGCCACCGGAAAAGAAGGCATCTCGCATGTTGAGCATGACGCTCAAGCGCATGATGGTCGCGTTGCCAAGCCTCGTGGGCGTGGTGATCGTCACCTTCGTCTTGACTCGCGCCCTCCCGGGCGACCCGGCGGCCTACTTCGCCGGGCCCGCAGCGACCAAGGAGGCGATCGATCAGATCCGCTCCAAGCTCGGTCTAGACAAGCCGCTTCCCACCCAGTTCGTCCACTACGTCTGGGACCTGGCCCGGGGCGACCTTGGTCAGTCGCTCTCCACCGGCCAGCCGGTGGCGACGGAGATCCGCACGCGCCTACCCGCGTCCGCCGAGCTCACTCTCGTCGGCCTTCTCGTGTCGATGACAATTGCCGTGCCGCTGGGAATTCTGGCAGCCACCCGACCCGGGTCGATCGTGGATCACACCTGCCGCGTAGTGGCCACGGCCGGCGTGTCGCTGCCCGTGTTCTTCACCGGCCTGATCCTGGCCTACGTGTTCTACTACCTGCTGGGTCTGTCACCGGCGCCGCTCGGCCGGCTCGACATCTTCTACTCCGCGCCGCCGCGGGTGACTGGTTTGTACCTGATCGACAGCGCGTTCGCCCGCGACTGGGAGGTATTCGCCGCAAGCCTCAAGCAGCTCATCCTGCCAGCGGCCACGCTCGGCATCTTCTCGCTGGCGCCGATCGCGCGCATGACGCGGGCCTCGATGTTAGCGGTGCTGGTGTCCGATTTCGTTCGCACGGCGCGCGCGAGCGGACTTTCCCCGTTCACCGTGGTCTTCACCTACGCCTTCCGCAACGCCATGCTGCCGGTGATCACGACGCTCGGCATGGTGTTCTCATTTCTGCTGGGGGCAAATGTCCTAGTGGAGAAGGTGTTCGCCTGGCCGGGGATCGGCTCCTACGCAGTGGAGGCTCTGATTGCCTCGGACTTCGCCCCCGTGCAGGGCTTCGTGCTGACGATGGCGGCAATGTACGTGATGTTGAACCTGCTGATCGACATCCTCTACGGCCTGATCGACCCGCGAGTGAGGATCGAGGCATGACTGCGAGCGCCGCCGTCGCTGTTGACGCTCCGGCCGCGGCGGCCGCCGTACTCGCCGCGGCCAAAGCTGAGCGTGCGCGCGGCACCGGCCTCACGGTCACGCTCGCTCACGCGCGCTATGTGCTGGCCGAGAACCCCGTCACCGCCTTCGCCCTTGGACTCTTTGCGCTGATCGTGCTCGCTGCTCTGATCGGACCATTGATTACTGCCTATGATCCGCTGGCAAGCGATACGGCGTCCGCCCTGAAGCCACCCTCGGCGCGGCATTGGTTCGGCACCGACCAGCTCGGGCGCGACATCTTCAGTCGCGTTGTCATCGCGACTCAGCTCGACCTCTTCATTGCCATCGCCTCCGTCGCACTCGTCTTCCTCATGGGGGGCCTCGCCGGCTTGGCGGCTGGCTACTTTGGTGGCTGGACCGAGCGCATCGTCTCGCGAATCGCCGACACCGTCATGGCCTTCCCGCTGTTCGTGCTTGCCATGGGCATCGTCGCAGCGCTCGGCAACACGGTACAGAACATCATCCTCGCCACCGCGATTGTGAATTTCCCGCTCTACGCCCGCGTTGCCCGCGCCGAGGCCAACGTGCGGCGCGAGGCGGGTTTCGTGCAGGCCGCGCGCCTCTCAGGCAACGGTGAGCTCCGCATCCTGCTCGGGCACATCCTACCCAACATCATGCCGATCATGATCGTGCAGATGTCCCTCACTATGGGCTACGCCATCCTCAACGCCGCAGGGCTTTCCTTCATCGGGCTCGGCGTACGGCCGCCGACGCCTGAGTGGGGGATCATGGTGGCGGAAGGCGCGGCATTTATGGTTTCGGGCGAATGGTGGATTGCCTTCTTCCCCGGTGCCGCCCTGATGGTCGCCGTGTTCTGTTTCAACCTCTTGGGAGATGGCCTGCGCGACATCGTCGATCCGCAGCGCCGCACGTGAGCCCCATGATGGAAATCACGGCACCTCCCCTCCTTGACGTGCGCAACCTGACCATCGAGTTCACCACCCGCCGCGGCGTCGTGCGCGCCGTCGAGCACATCGATCTCAGCGTCGCCCCGGGCGAGACGCTGGCCATCGTCGGCGAGTCAGGTTCGGGGAAGTCGGTCACCTCCTATGCCGTCATGCGCATCCTCGACCGGGCAGGCCGGATCGCGGCCGGGTCGGTGACGTTCTCCGGCATGGACCTGCGCGGTGCCCGTGAAAGCAAGGTTCGTTCCCTGCGCGGTCGCGAGATTTCGATGATTTTCCAAAATCCGCGCGCCGCCCTCAACCCGATCCGCAAGGTTGGCCACCAGATCGAGGATGTACTTCTGCAGCACGCCGAAGCCTCGCCAACCGATGTCGACAAGAAGGCGGTCGAGCTGCTCGAGCAGGTACGCATCGCCCGTGCCACCGAGAGCTATCACTCCTATCCCTTCGAGCTCTCGGGCGGTATGTGCCAGCGCGTCGTCATCGCTCTTGCGCTCGCCTGCCGCCCGCGCCTTCTTATTGCCGATGAACCTACCACCGGCCTCGACGTCACCACGCAGAAGGCCGTCATGGACCTGCTCGTCGAGCTGACGCGCCAGCAGGGAATGGCCACCATACTGATCACGCATGATCTCGGGCTTGCCGCGGCCTACTGCGATCGCGTGGTCGTGATGGAGAAAGGTCGAGTGGTCGAGACTGCCGTCGCGCGAGCGATATTCGCGGCACCCACCCACCCCTATACCCGGAAACTGGTGCGCGCCACGCCGCGGCTAGGCGTCGACCTGCGTGATCTCCTGCCCGAAGGTGAGGCCAACGGCGCGATTTTGTGCCCCAGTGGTGCGGCAAGGCCCGGCGTGGCGAAGCAAGACCGGCTGCTCGTTGTCGAAGGCCTCGTCAAGGAATACCCGCGAAGGGGTGTCGGGCGCCGCGCGCTTTTCAAGCGCAACGACGCGGCCGCCGGCGGCGAGAGCCAGGTCTTCCGCGCCGTCGACGGCATCAGCTTTGTCCTGCACCGGGGCGAGAGCGTTGGCCTCGTCGGAGAGTCCGGTTGCGGCAAGTCGACGACCTCGACCATGGTCATGCGGCTCATTGATGCCAGCAGTGGGCGTATCCTCTTCGATGGCGAAAACATCGGCGCCATTCCCGCCCGCAAGTTCGCGCAGCTGCCCGTCCGCCGGCGCATCCAGATGGTGTTCCAGGACCCCAGCGATAGCCTCAATCCGCGCTTCACTGCCGCGCGCGCGATCGCCGACCCGATCATGCGCCTCGGTGACATCAAAGGTGGCGAAACGTTGCGCGCGCGCTGTGAGGAGCTGGCGCGCCAGGTGGGCCTGCCGACCGAGTTGCTCAATCGTTTCCCGCATCAGCTATCGGGCGGCCAGAAGGCCCGCGTTGGCATCGCCCGCGCCATCGCCCTCAAACCCGACCTCGTCATCCTCGACGA
>Ga0075424_100001783_pt1 | contig 19125 bp, 20 predicted proteins | sample SoiMethybrSBSTD3_FD_75301 | JGI IMG/M metagenome (GOLD analysis project Ga0075424, IMG submission 75301) | Bulk soil microbial communities from a Populus tree surrounding site in Tennessee, USA - Soil MetaG P. TD hybrid SBSTD3 | ecosystem: Environmental > Terrestrial > Soil > Tree plantation... | reverse complement strand
ATCAACGGAAGCACCAGCCAGAGCCCGAGGCTGAGCGAAATGCTCGCCCGTACGCGCTCCAGGTCCCGCGTCAGCGGGACGAAAGTCGGTGCGCTCCGCGCCTCCCGGTTCCAGCGGATGTACTGGAGCGTCGGGGCGACGGCGATGAGGACGATGGCCAGAAAGATCGCAATCTTCAACCAGAACAATCGGTTAGCGAGATAGTAGTCGGCGGCCTGGCCGTAGTAGATCGACCGGGCGAGGCCGGTCGCGAGGCTCGCGATCAGGGCGAGCTGGTAGCCGAGGTCCACCGTGCCGAGGAGCCTCGCCTGGGTCCTATCCGGGGTCCGCCGGCACATCCAGTACTCGGTCATGAGGAGCCCGGCCCCGATGCCGGCGGCCAGGAAGTGCAGCCAGGCGAAGAGCGCGGCAACCATCGGCGGCCCGGCGGGCACGTCAGCCGCCGATGAGTCGGGAATAGGTCGCGGCGTCGATGTTCGAGCCGCAGACGATGAGGCCGACGCGCCGGCCCGCGAGCCGCTCGCGGAGCGGCCCGAGCAGCGCTGCCGTCGCCGAGGCGCCCGCCGGCTCGACGGCGAGGCGCACGTGCTCGAGCAGGAAGCGCATCGCCGCGACCATCTCCTCGTCGCGGATCCGGACGATCTCGTCGATGCTCGCGCGGCAGAGCGCATACGAGATCGGCAGCGCATACGGCGCGCCGAGGCTATCGGCGACCGTGTCGATCTTCTCGAGCGTTTGCGGCGAGCCTTTCTCGAAGCTGCGGTACATCGAGTCCGCGCCGAAGGGCTCGACGCCGTAAATCTCGATATCCGGCTTCGACAGCCGCATCGCCGTCGCGACGCCGGCCGCGAGCCCGCCGCCGCCGATCGGGATGATCACGGCGTCCAGATCCGGCACTTGCTCGATGAATTCGAGCCCGAGCGTCCCGGTCCCGCTCGCAGTCCGAATGCCTTCGAACGGATGGACGAGCGTGCGGCCTTCCCGGTCGCGGATCTCGTCGACGCGCTTGAAAGCGACATGAAAATCCGGCTCGAGCACGACCTCGCCGCCGTAGCGCCGGCACTCTGCGATGCGAAACGCGCTCGCGCCCACTTTCATGACGATCTTCGCGCTCGCGCCGACGGCCTGCGCAGCGAAGGCGGCCGCGATCGCATGGTTGCCGGCGCTGATCGCGCAGATGCCGCGCTGGCGCTCCGCGGCATCGAGCGAGAGCGCGTTCACGAGTGCGCCGCGCGCCTTGAAGCTTCCCGTGTGCTGGAAGAGCTCGAGCTTCAGGATCGCCTGCGTCCCGGGCGGCAGCGCCGCTTCGATCGCGGGGCCGCGGAGCGCCAGCGTCGGCGTCGTGCGCACCCGGTCGCCGAGCAGCGCCCGCGCCGCGCGGATGTCTGCCATCGTCAGCGAAATTGGGGCGGCTGACTCGGTAGCCATGGCCGCGCATGGTATCGGATTGACCTTAATCCGCGTCCTGCCGCACCGCAAAAGACCCTTCGTCGGGCTGCACTTTCAACCCCCACGGGCCGACGGCATACTGTTTCGCAGAAGACGGGTTCGCCCGGATAAGAGTGGGGATCAGGGGAAATGGAGCGGCGGCTTCACAGCCGGCATCGCGCGAGGGCCACCGTATATGTGGTGGTCCCCGGGCGTCGCGGCGCACTCTGCAAGGCGCACAACCTGTCGGCCAACGGCGTTTTCGTCGAAACGCGTAACCTCGGCCTCGTGAAGGGTTCGATCGTCGAGCTCGCCTTCGCCATCAACCTGGGCGCCATCACGAAAATTCATCGCCGCAAGGCGATCGTCGCGCATGTCTCGCGGGGCGGCACTGGCCTTAAAATGGAGTGCTACGCGGCGCGCTGAGGCGCCGGCGCGGGACTGAGGTTTCCATGTCGGGGAGGGTTCCCGTTCCCGCGGGGGAACGGGGACCCTTCCCTTTTCTCGGGATGAGCCGCCCTTGCCGAAGATCTTCGACAACATCACGCAGACCATCGGCCGCACGCCGCTCGTGCGGCTCAACAAGATCGGGCGCGACCTGCCCGGCAAGATCGTCCTCAAGCTCGAGTTCTTCAATCCCTACGGGAGCGTCAAGGACCGCATCGGCGTCAGCATGATCGAGGCCCTCGAGAAGCAGGGCCGCATCACGCCCAACACGGTGATGGTCGAGCCGACGAGCGGCAACACCGGCATCGGCCTCGCCTTCGTCGCCGCGGCGAAAGGCTACCGGCTGATCCTCACGATGCCCGAGACGATGAGCCAGGAGCGCCGGCGCATGCTCACTGCGCTCGGCGCGGAGCTCGTCCTGACCGAAGGCACCAAGGGCATGAAAGGCGCGATCGCGAAGGCGGAAGAGATCGTCGCCTCCGATCCGAGCCGCTTCCTGCTCGTCGGTCAGTTCAGCAATCCCGCGAATCCCGAGATCCACCGCAAGACGACCGCGGAGGAAATCTGGGAAGACACCGAGGGCGCCGTCGACTTTTTGGTCTCCGGCGTCGGCACCGGCGGCACCATCACGGGCGTCGCCGAAGTGATCAAGAAGCGCAAGCCCGGCTTCAAGGCGATCGCGGTCGAGCCGGCCGCGAGTCCCGTGCTCTCGGGCGGCTCGCCGGGCCTGCACAAGATCGCGGGCATCGGCGCAGGTTTCATTCCCGAGATCCTCAACACCAAGATCATCGACGAGATCATCCAGGTTACGAACGAGCAGGCCGGCGAGTACGCGCGCATGCTCGGCCGCGAGGAAGGCATCCTCGTCGGCGTGAGCTCCGGCGCCGCGCTCTACGCGACCCTCCAGGTCGCCGCGCGCTCGGAGAACAAGGACAAGCTCATCGTCACCGTCATCCCGAGCTTCGGAGAGCGGTATCTTTCCACCTGGCTGTACGAGGAGATGCCGCCCAGTGCGCCCCGTATCCTCCCCGCCTGAAGCGGCGGGCGAAAAGCATGCAGAGATCGCCGAGCAGCTGATCGCCTCGGGCGATCCCGACTACCACGTGCTGCAGGAGGGCTACTGGCCCAACCGCGAGCGCGTGCTCGAAGCCATCGACCGGCTGCATCGCCTGCTCATGGCGGAGGCGCTGCCGGATACGAAGCCGAAGGAAACACCGGAAGCCCGCATCGCACGCGAGATCGCGGACATTGACGCGACGCTGACGCCGCAACTCCAGTACGCCTTCGAGCTGCCGGCGCGCCTCGGCGAGCCGGGCGCGCCCGACGCCGCTGCAGCGGCGGCCTCCGCGCGCCGCGTGGTGGACGAGCTGCTGGCCCGGTTGCCGGAGCTGCGCGAGCGCATCTTCGACGATGCGCGCGCCGCCTGGCGCAACGACCCCTCCTGCCGCCATCCGATCGAGGCGCTCTACGCGTATCCCGGCGTCTTCGCGATCACGCGGCACCGCATCGCGCACATCTTCTATGAGCTCGAGGTCCCGCTCTTGCCGCGCCTCATCGCAGAGGACGGCCACCGGCGCACGGGCATCGACATCAACGCGGGCGCGAAGATCGGCCGCGAGTTCTTCATCGACCATGGCACCGGCGTCGTGATCGGCGAGACGGCGATCGTGGGCGACCGCGTGACGCTCTACCAGGGCGTGACTCTCGGCGCGAAGAGCTTCCCGGTCGACCGCTCTACGGGCCGGCTCGTGAAGGGGCTGCCCCGCCACCCGATCGTCGAGGACGACGTCACGATCTACGCAAGCGCGACCGTGCTCGGGCGCGTGACCGTCGGCCGCGGCAGCATCATCGGCGGCAACGTCTGGCTCACGCACAGCGTGGGGCCGAACTCGCGCATCTCGCAGGCTGCGCTGCAGCAGGGCGGCTTCACGGACGGCGCCGGCATCTGAGCTCCGTGTATCCGGGCGACCTCGCACGCCTCGTGCTCATCGGCATCGGAGCAACGGCCATCGTCGACCTGTCGTCGATCGCCCGAAGGCGGTTGTTCAACGTGCCGCTGCCGAACTTCGGCTTCGTCGGCCGATGGTTCGCGCACATGGCACGCGGGCGTTTTCGTCACGACTCCATCGCCGCCGCCCCGGCGATTGCCGGCGAGCGCCTCATCGGCTGGACCGCGCACTACCTGATCGGAATCGCCTTTGCGGGCCTGCTGGTTGCTTTAGAAGGCGTTGCGTGGATGCGCGAGCCGACGCCCGCGCCCGCGATCGCCGTCGGGATCGTGACCGTCGTCTTGCCCTTCCTGGTGATGCAGCCCGGCATGGGCGCCGGAATCGCCGCAAGTCGTACGCCAAATCCTCCGATGGCGCGCTTCCAGGCACTCGCGACTCACACGATATTTGGCTTGGGCCTGTTCGTCACGGCGTGGCTCGCGGAGCGCTTGTTTCCGACTTGACGTGGTGCCGGCGGAGGGAGTCGAACCCCCGACCTGAGGTTTACAAAACCACTGCTCTACCAGCTGAGCTACGCCGGCAACGGCGGGCATTCTAGCCTTGCCGTGCCGGCGCCGCCTTGCCGTTGAAGCAGAGGTGCACGAAGAGACCCAGCACCGCCATCGTCCACACGATGACCGCGGACGATGGCAGGTCCGTCACGACGGACACCGCGAGCCCGGCCACGTAGCTCGCGATCCCGAGCGCATAGCCGACCGCGAGCTGTTTCTTGCCGCTGATCCGGTACGTCGCGACCGCGGGCACGATGAGGCTCGTGAACACGAGGTACACGCCGACCATCTGCACCGACGCGGTGACGACGAGCGCGAACAGCAGGTAGAAGCCGATGCGCCCGATCTGTTCGCGCCAGAGGAACCAGACCACCGCGAAGACCGCGGTCAGGATCGCCGTGCGCACGAGCTGCGTGTTCGATACCCAGAGTATCTGCCCGGAGAGCAGGTCCTTGAGGTTGTCGCCGCCGTGCGGGTCGTTTGCGAGCAGGAGGATCTGCATTGCAGAGGCCAGCACGAACAGGATGCCGATGAGCGCCTCCTGCGCCTCGGGGCGCTTCTTTTCCGTCCAGGTGAGCAGCAGCGCGCCGGCGAGCGCCGCGACGCCCGCCGCGGCCTGCGCCGGCCAGCCGTCGATGGGCAGGCCGAAGCCGCTTGCGATGATCACGCCGAGTCCCGCGACCTGCGCGATCGCGAGGTCGATGAACACGATGCCGCGCGAGAAGACCTGCTGCCCGAGCGGCACGTGCGAGATCACGACGAGGACGCCGGCGATGAGCGCCGGCCACAGGATCGAGAGATCGGTTTCGAAAAGGTTCATTTCGCGGCTCCCAGGAGCTTCTCGATCGTGTCGTCGAAGAGGCCGAAGAGGTCCTTCGCCTCCTTGCTTCCGCCGACGGAGAAGGGCAGCACCACGGCCGGGGCATGCACGCGCTCGGAGAGCCAGTTCGCGGCCTTCGGGTCGTTGTAGGCGTTCAGCAGGATGAGCTTCGGTGGCGTTGCGGTCAGTTTCGTCACCAGCTGGCTGAGGTAACCGGCAGACGGCGGCACGCCTGGCTTCGGCTCGATGGCGGCGACTTCCGTGAGCCCGAGCCAGCGGCAGAGGTAGGCTTGATCCCGGTGCATGATGACGACCGGCGTCCCCTTGAGCGGCGCCGCCTTCTCCTGCCAGCGCGCCGTCGCCTCGCTCCAGCGCTTGCCGAAGTCGGCGGCCCGCGTCGCGTAGTAGTCCGCGTCGGCCGGGTCGATCGCAGTCAGCCGCGCCGTGAGCGCCTTGGCGACCGCAGCGACGTTTCGCGGGTCGAGCTGGATGTGCGGGTTGCCGAGCGGATGGATGTCGCCCATCGCGCGGTCGAAATGCTCCGGCTTCTCCACCAGCGTCACGACCGAGGTCGCCTCGAAGTAGCCGGGCGCGCCGCGCTGGATCTTCGGGTTGCCGGACTCCTGCTGGAGCACGGGCAGCCAGCCGATCTCGAGCTCGGCCCCGTTCGCGACGAGGAGATCCGCCGTGCGGGCGCGCGCGACGAGGCTCGGCTTCGCCTCGACACGGTGCACGTCCTGCATGGCGGTGGTCGCGACGTAGACGTCCACGTGCTCGCCGCCGAGCTCCTTCGTGAGCGCGCCCCAATCGGCCGTCGTCGCGAGCACGCGGATCGCCGCCTGCGAGGGCAGCGCGAGGGAGAGAAGGAACAGCGCCAGGGCGGCGCGGATGATGTTTTTCATATTGGCGATTTCCTAGTACTTGTGCGCGCCGTGCGCGCCGATGCCGTAGAGGTATTGCAGCTGGAGCTGGCGATCCGTCTCGCCGTCGTCGCGCACTTCGTCCCAGGCGTACTGCAGGCGCAGGCGCGAGAACTCGCTCGGGTTCCAGTCGAGCATCAGCGTCGTGCGCGTCGGGCTGCCTGCGAGCAGGGCCGGGAAGTCCCCCGGTGTCAGGACGCTTGACGTCACGAGGCCGATGTCGGCGTCGCCCGAGTCGAGCGCGTCGTAACGCAAACCCGCGCGCCAGCGCGGCAGGAACTGGTAAACGCCCTGGACGTACCAGCCGGACTGCGTACTCCGATAGGCGTCGCTGAGCGCGGCGCCATCCACGTCGAACGCGAGGTCGCCGGACTCCCTGCGATGCATGTACTCGCCCTGGAGCTTCAGGTAGCGCTGCGCCGAATTCCCCGTGGGCGCCCACTTGAAGACGGCGTCCGCCACCCAGGTTTCCGACGAGCCGGTGAAGGCATTCAGCACCGGATTGCCCGCGGCGTCGGTGTCCTCGTACGCGCGATCCTCGGCGTCGAGGTCGATCCAGGACGCGCCGGCGCGCCAGCTCGCGTTGTCGCCGACGTCGCCGCCGACGTGCGCGAAGAGCGTCGTGCCGTTCAGGCCGTTGCCGCCCTGGCGCGTGCCCGGAAAAGCGTCTCCGTTCCCCGTCTCCGCGCCGAACTCGAGGAAGAGGTCAGTGGGCGCGATCCACTTAACCTGCACGCCGTCCTGCGCGCGCTGGCCGCCGAAGAACGCCTGGTACACGAGCGGCTGGTCCACGAAGTCCCAGGCATGCGCGTGCACCTCGTTGAGGTAGCCGAAGCCCGAGAAGAACCGCCCGCCCTTGATCGTGAAACCGTCGGGCAGCGACGTCGTGCGGAAGAAGGCCTCCTCGACGCCGATCTCGTCCTCGCCCGTGATCGCCGCGGTCAACTGCGCGGTGAAGTACGGGTCGACGCTGGCGGCGACGGTCAGCTCGGATTCCCCGAGGTTGAAGCTGCGCTCGCCGGGACCGACTTCGCCGCCGCTCGGCATGAAGCCGGCCATGTGCCAGTCGGACGGGTCGCGCGAGGTGTCGGCGTAGGTGCCGGCGAGGATCACCGAGATCGCCGGGTTGAAGGCGGAGGCGCCCGACGCTGCTGTCGCGGGGGCGGGCGGCGTGGCGTCGGCCGCCACCACTTCCGCCGCGGAGGCGGTGTTCTCCAGTTGTGCGATGCGCGACTCGAGCGCGGCGACGCGCGTTTCGTAGTCGGATTTCAGGCTTTGCAACTCGGCACGGAGTGCTGCGGCATCGTCATCGGCGCGTGCGCCGGGTGCATGTGCAATGCACGCCATGGCGACGAGCGCCGCAATCGGCTTGTAAGCAGACATGGTAGTCCCCGTCTGAAAGAGTGAAACGCCGGCTGCGAGCGGCCGGGATCAACAGGCTTCAGACGAGCGCGGGGGGTGCTCGGGAGCGAAAGGCCCGGAAGGGCTCGGAACGGGTGGTGGGTGCGGCAGCCTCGGGAACGACTGTCACCCAGGCGACCGAACGGACAGGAATGACGGGCGGCGGTGTGCCGACCGCGATCTGCAGCTGCGACGACGCGAGGCAGGTGCCGCAGCTGCGCGCCGCGCTCATGCGATCCGAAGGATCGGCGAGCGGGTGCGAATAGATGTGGATCTCGGCGCCGAACTGGGCGACGAGCAGGGCCAGCGCCATCCACCGGCCGATCTGCGCAACGCGCTTGCGCGTCATTTGCAGCATCACGATGCCCAAGAGCCTATCACAACAGCCTTATGCGCCCGTTTCGTCGCAGGGCCGGACTTCGAGCCGCAGGATACGGCCGCCCTCCCCCTGTAACTGCGCGGCGTCCGGCAGTTCGGCCGGCGGCAAGACTTCGACGTCGATCCAGTACACGGTTCCGCTGCTCTCCCGATCGGTGATGCGCGGCTCGAGCCCGATCGCTTTGGCGTCATCCATGCGGCGCAGCGCACGCTGCCGCTCGCTGAAGAGGCCGAGCGAGATCGTGACGTTCCGGCCGTCGCCGGGCAACGCGTATGCATCTCCGACACCGGCTCTGCGCAGGCGTTCGATGATCGTGTTGGAAGTCGCCCGGTCCGGCACGTCGAGGGTGACCCAGTAGCCCCGCCACACGACCCCCTCGCCCGCCCGCTGGCGCGGCTCGAGTCCTTTTTCGTGCAGCAGCGTCGACGCGCGCGAGGCATCCGTGAGGTCGGTGAACGGGCCGAGGCTGAGGCAGTTGTCGCGCGGCGTTCGCGGGGCGACCGGCGCCTTCGAGGGCGCGGCTTCGCGCGCCAGCATGAGCCCTTTCCCAGCGGTCGTCGCGGCGGAAGCGACCGTCTCGTCCGGCCGGGAAATCCAGTGCGTCCACCCGTACCAGGCAATGTTGGCGAAGATCAGGATGGCGATCGCGAGGCGCACGGCGCGAATCTATCACCGAATGTGGCGGACGCTCACGTCGCCGGACAGGATGCGGCGGCGGACGCCGTCGGTCTCGAGCATCAGCGCACCGTCGCCATCCACGCCGCGCGCGAGCCCGTCGAGGTGCTGGCCGCCCTGCAGCACGCGCACGGGCCGGCCGATGAGCGCATCGGCTTCCTGCCACTCGTCGGTGAAGGCCGCGAGTCCGCGGCCGCCGAACTCGACGAGCGCGGCCGTGAGCTCCGCGATCATGACGGCGGCCACCTCGTTCCGGGACGGTACTTCGCCGAGCGACGCGAGGTCGGTCGCCTCGACGCCTTCGGCGCGCAAGCCGTCGCGGACGGATGTCGGCAGGCGGACATTGATGCCGATGCCGACGACGAAATACGCCGGCCCCGCCGCCTCGCCGCGAAGGTCAATCAGGATGCCGCCGAGCTTGTCGCCCGCGTGCACGATGTCGTTTGGCCACTTGAGCGACAGGCCGGGGAAGCCGAGGCGCTTGAGCGCGCGTCGCGCCGCGACACCGACGGCGAGCGAGAGTGCGCTCAAGGTCGCGGGCGCATCCCGATAGTTCCAGTTCACCGAGAGGCACAGTCCCGACGCGAAGGGTGCGACCCAGCGCCGGCCGCGGCGGCCGCGCCCGGCGCTCTGAAATTCCCCGAGGCAAGCGTCGAAACGACCCGCGGGCAGGTCATTCACGGCGAGCAGGCGGTCGTTGGTCGACTCGAGTTCGGCGTGGACTTCGAGGTTCCGCAGGCGCTCGCGCGCCGCCGACGGCAGGCGACCCTGGATCGCGCCGGTATCCAGGAGGTCGAGCGCCGATTCCAGTCGATAGCCGCTGCCTGGCGTCGCCTCGCAGGCGATGCCCCATTCTTCGAGCTGCTGCAGGCGCTTCCACACCGCCGCGCGCGAGATCGAAAGCGCGGCCGCGAGCTCCTCGCCGGAATGTCGCGCGCCGTCAGCGAGCAGTCGCAAAAGCTCGATACGCCCGGTCACTTCGCGCCACCGCGCGGCTTCAGGAGCCAGAGCTTACTTTCGCGCGGCTCGGTCCCGGCGCGGATCCGCGCAAAGTTGCCGCGGTGTGCCCAGGCGACGAGCGCCGCCATCGCGAAGCCGAAGGCGACGAGCGCACCGGAGGCCGGCGTGAGCCGCGTCGTGCCGATCGCGGCGGCAACGGCGGCGACTGTCGTCGCGAGCCCGACATAGCCGAAGAGCAGCATCGCCGCGAACCAGGCCGTCAGCGCGACGACGAGGAGCGCGGGCGAGAATGCGATCAGCGTGCCGGCGAGCGTCGCGCCGCCTTTGCCGCCCCGGAACTGGAAGAAGAGCGGCCACACATGGCCCGCGACGGCCGCGGCCGCGCAGCAGGCGGCGAGCCAGTCGCGCGCAATCGTTGGATCCTCCCGGACACCAGGCAGCGAGAATCCGGGCAGCCAGGCCGCCGCAATCCAGCCCTTGCCGACGTCGATGACGACGGTCGCCGCCGCGAACGCGAAGCCCTGGGTGCGGAGCGCGTTCGTGCCCCCTGCATTGCCGCTGCCCATCGTGCGGATGTCGACGCCGCGGAATGCGCCGACGACGAGTGCACCGACGATCGAGCCCAGCAAATAGCCGATCAGCGCCTTGAGGCCGAGTTCCAGCATTTCTACCCCCCGCGTGGCAGGAATATCTCTGCGATCATGCAGCGCACGCTCCCGCCGCCGAGCCGCTCGATGGTCGGGATCGGCATCGCAACGATCGTGCCGTGAAGTTCCAGGCGACTCCGCTTCGGCACTGCGAGCGCCTGCCAGGCTGCCTCGGACATCGCGACGAGCGGATCGCCGCCATTCGTTGCGAGCGCCAGGAGGTTGCCGGCGAAACCGTTCATTTCCTGGACATCGATGTCGATGACCTCGTGGCCGCCAGCCTCCAGCTCACCGGCGACCGCCGCACGCCGCTCCTCGTCGGGAATCGCCGCGCCGCAGAGGACCGCGAAGCGCTCGCCGATCGCCATCAGCACGTTCGTGTGATACGCGGGGAGCCCGTCGGGGCCGAGCGCCTGCATGGCGACCACGCGGTACCCCAGCGCCGCGGAAAAATCGGCGAGCGCGGCCGGCGTCGTGCGCGGCGAGCGGCAGGCATACGCGACGCGGTTCGGCCGATCGAGAATGAGGCTGCCCGTGCCTTCGAGAAACTCGCCGCGCGCCTCGAGCGGGCTCAGGTCGATCGTGCGCGCTCTGCGAAAGCCCGCGCGCCGCAGGTCATCGAGGATTTCCGGCCGGCGCTCGGCGCGGCGCGACGGCGCCATCATCGGATAGAGCACGGTCGTCCCATCCGCGTGGAAGCTCACCCAGTTGTTGGGAAAGCAGGCGTCCGGCTTCACGGGCTCGGGCGTATCTTCTGCAACCTGGACGTCGACGCCGGCATCGGCGAGTCGCGCGGCGAGTGCGTCGAACTCGCGGAGCGCCGCCGTCGCATCGCCCGGTCGCACGTCCGCGCGCTGGAACCGGTTGGAGTCGGCGGTCTCGGGGTTCGCGCCGAACCGCGCGGGCCGCACCATCAGCACGGCATCGGCGCACTGCCGCTCGGGCGGGGACATCAGAATTCGACCCGGAACCCAAGCTGGATGCGCCAGACCGACGGCAGCGACGACACGGTCTTGAACGGCTTGACCGGGCCCGTCGCTCCCGCGCGCGGATGGTAGACGTAGCAGCTCGCGGCGCCATTCGGGCAGCCGGACGTCTCGATGCGGTCCACGTCCACGACAGGCGCCATGTACGGGAAGCTCACCTGCCGCAGCTGTCCCCAGTCGCTGTTCAGGAGGTTCGCGAAGTTCTCGACGTCGACCGTCACGATGCCGCGCGACTTGCGGAAGACCGGAAGCTCCTGTGCCATGCGCAGGTCCAGCACCGAGACCCAGGGGCTCCGGTGCGAGTTGCGCGGCATGATGCGGCCGCGCCATTTCTCGAGACCCTGCCGATGGATGTAGCTGTCCATGTCCGCGGCAAAAGCCGCCGCGCCGGCATTCGCCGACGAAAAGCTCGTCGTGTCCGCACACCCCGGCACGCCGCCATCGACGTCCGCCTGGGTGCAGCGGGCCTCGAAGATGACGTCGCCGTCCGGCACATAGAAGAGCTGGCGCTGGCGCGCGTTTCCGCCCTGCCGCGGATCGCCCCAGATGCCGCCGGTATCCGCGTTGCCGAACGTGTAGCTGTACGGGCGGCCCGAGCGGTGCTCGCCGAACAGCGCGACGCTCGTCTCGTAATCGCCGAAGTAGGCCTTGCGCCAGGAGAAGCTGCCGTTGAGCCGGTGCCGGATCTCGTAGTTCGAGGTGGCGAGCCCCGGATCGTTCGGGTCGGAGGTCGCGACGTTGTCCCAGTTCGAGGACGCGGTCGAGCTCGTGCCCGGGTTGACGTCCGAGACGTTCTCGTTCGCATATCCGAGGTAGGCGTCGAACCGGCCCGATGCCAGGCGCCAGGTCTTGTTGAGCTCCAGTGACAGCACCGTGCCACTGCCCTGGCCGGTATTCGCGAGGACAAGGTCCTGGATGGACGTGCCGCGGCCGTCATCCCGCTGTGCATAGATCGGCCGGCCGTCCGGCGCCGCGCCGACCTGCTCGAGTCGCAGGTCTCGCCACAGCACTTCATCCTTGACGCGCGAATAGATCCAGTCCGCGGTCAGCTCGATCTCCCAGGGCAGCGTGTGCTTGACGCCGAGATTCCAGCGGTACTGCGACGGGACCTCGAACGCCGGGTCGATTGCATTGACCGTGCTGTCGCCGCGCTGCGTCGCGTTGAAGTCGAGCACGTCCTGAGGGATGTCGTAGCCGTTGACACCGTCGAGCGCGCCGACGAGCTGCGGGAGCGTGCCCGTGCGGTTGACGTCCGTGCGCACGACCGTCACGCCGTCGTTGGAGAAGCTGTTCGAGATCCACACGTTCGGTGTGCCGCCGCCGAAGAGGCCGAGGCCGCCGTACAGCGTGGTCCCGGGGGTCCAGTGCCAGTTGAAGCCGATGCGCGGCATCACGAGCTCACGCCCGTCGAGCGTCTCCTGGTTGTCGAAGCCGTAGCGATCCGTGAAGTTCTGGTTGAGCTTCGGCTTGTCGCCGCTCGAAAACAGGTCCAGGCGCAGGCCCGCCTCGAGCTTGAGGTCGGGCGTCGCCTGCCACTCGTCCTGGACATACAGGCTGTCGACGTCATAGCTGAAGATCGCCGCCCCATCCCGGGCCACGTTCGTGAAAGCGTTCGCGTACGAGAGGCTCGCGGCCGACTGCGCCTCGAAGTCGTCGATGCTGGCGAAGGTCCACTGGCCTTCGCTCCGCGGCACGAACAGGTTGAAGATGTCGAGCATCTCCCGCTCGTAACCCGCCGTGATCGTATGGTCGGCCAGGAAGAAGCTGCCCTTCAGCTTGACCGTGTCGATGTCATTCGCGTTCCGGTTCGCCTGGCGGAACTCGTCCGAGCCCATGTACATCGTGCCTTCGGACGGCGTTGCGATGATCATCTCGCCGAAGTCCGTGCCGAACAGCGAGGCCTGGACCGTGTCGACCTCCTTGTGCGCGTACTTGAACTCCGTCGAGAAGCGCTGGTTCCAGTCGGAGAACAGCTGCAGCGAGGCCGTCTCCATCGTGATCGCGCGGTCGAACCAGTTCGACGGCGCGCCGAGCCGGCTGTTCGCCGGGTTGTTGTTCGTCGTGTTGACGATCAGCTCGTTGCCCTCGGTTCGCTGGTAGGCGAGCGTCGCGCGGTGCGAGCCGTTGATGTTCCAGTCGAGCTTGGCGAGGATCTTCTCGTCCTCCTCGGGCGCCGAGCGCAGCGTCTCGCCGATGTCGTAGTCGTAGACGTCCAGGCCGATCTGGCGGACGCGGTCGTACTCGTCCTGAGTCACGCCCGGGATCTCGACCGGGAAACCGGAGCCGGTCGGCCCGGTGTCCTGCGGGGCCTTGCGATCGAGCTTCTCGTACGAGAGGAAGTAGAACAGCCGGTCCTTGACGATCGGGCCGCCGAGCGTCGCGCCGTACACGTCCTCGTCGAAGACGAGGTTGACGTCGACGTCGCCGGTCTTGTTGCCGAGCAGGCTGTCGTCGCCTTTGTAGTAGTAGGCGGAACCGGTCGTCTCGTTGGTGCCCGACTTCGTGATCATGTTGATGGTCGATCCGCGGAAGAACGAGTACTCGACGGAAAACGGCGCCGTCAGCACGGAGACGGCCTCGATCGCATCCACGGAGAGCGGGCTGCGCTGCGTCGGATAACCGTTATTGTTGAGTCCGAAGTCGTCGCTCTGCCGCACGCCGTCGACGGTGATCGTGTTGTAGCGGTTGTTGACGCCGCCGACCTCGAGCGCGTCGGAATTGGTCGGATCGACCCAGGCCTTCGGGTCGACGCGCACCACGTCCTTGATGTCGCGGCTGATCGAAGGCAGCTCCTTCACGTCCCGCTCGCCGAATCGCGTGCCCACGCCGATCGTCACGTCGCGCTCGGTGGCGCCGATCACCTCGATGCCCGGGAGCGTTTCGAACGGCTGGGCGAACAGGGTCACCGAGGTGCGCTGCGCGAGCTGGGTGTAGAGCTCCTCGACGGACGTGTCCTGCATGCCCTGCGCCTGGGCGGTCACGCGATACGGGCCGCCGACGCGCAGCCCGTTGGCCGTGAACTGGCCGCCCGCGTTCGTCATGGTGATTTCTGACGTGCCCGACGGCACGTGGGTGATCGTGACGCTCGCGCCGGCGATCGGCCGGCCGTCCGACCCGAACACGAAGCCGGCCAGCTGGCTCGTGGTTTCCTGCGCGGCGGCGAACGGCGCGGACAGCGCGAGCGCAGCAGCCGCGCCGAGGGCGGCGAGGCGAAGCGGACGGCGGCGTCGGGACATGAGCGTGGCTTCGGGCGTGCGTCGGCAGTTGTCGCCCGGAATGTTACCGCAGGGCGGTCCGCCCCCGTCAGGCGGCGCGCTCGAGCGCTGCCTTTTCCGCGATCATGATGGTGGGGGCGTTCGTATTGCCGCCGATGATGGCCGGCATGACCGAGGCATCGACCACGGACAGGCCTTCGACCCCGTGCACGCGGAGCGCCGCGTCCACGACCGCCAGGCCGTCGCGTCCCATGCGGCAGGTGCCGACGGGGTGATAAATGGTGTCGGCCCGGCGGCGGATCCGCGCGACGATCGCCTCGTCACCATCGCCGTTTGCGAAGAGCTCGCCGCCCCGGTGCGGCGCCAGCGGCGCGCCTTCCATGATGTCGCGCGCCCGCTTGACGCCCGCGAGCAGCGTCGCAACATCCTCGTCCGCGGCCAGGTAATGCGGGTCGATGGCCGGCGCCTCGCGTGGGTCCGCCGAGCGCAGCCGGACGCTGCCCCGGCTCTTCGGGCGCAGCACGGCGACATGGCAGGAAATGCCGTAGCCGTAATGCAGGCGCCGTGCGTGGTCGTCCACGAGCGCGTTGACGAAGTGCAGCTGCACGTCGGGGCGCTCGAGGCTTGCGCGCGTGCGCAGGAAGGCGCCGGCCTCGGCGAAATTAGTCGTGAGGAGTCCGGTGCCACGGCGGCGCCAGGCGACATATCCCGGGATCGCGCGCAGCGCCGTCCGCACGGTGATGCCCATCAGGCGCGGATCCGAGGAGCGGTACACGAGCGCGACGTCGACGTGATCCGTGAGGTTTGCGCCGACGCCCGGCAACTCGTGGCGCAGCGCGATGCCATGCCGCGCGAGCTCCTCGCGCGAGCCGATGCCTGACAGCAGGAGGAGCTGCGGCGAGCCGAAGACGCCGGCGGACAGGATTACCTCGCTTGAAGCCTCGATGCGCGCGGTGCCGCCCGGCCCCTCGACATCCACGCCGGCCGCGCGGCCGCCGTCGAAGTGAATGCGCGTCGCATGACGATCGGTCAGCACGGTCAGGTTCGGCCGCGCGAGCGCGGGCTGCAGGAAGGCGACGGCCGCGCTACAACGCCGCCCCCGGCGCTGCGTCACCTGGTAGAGGCCCGCACCGTCCTGGGTCGCGCCGTTGAAATCGGGATTCGCGGCGAGCCCGGAGCGGATCGCGGAGTCGACGAAGGCATGCGCCGCGGCGACGGGGCTCGCGAGATCGGAGACGGTGAGCTCGCCGCCCGTGCCGTGGAATTCATCGGCGCCGCGTTGCTGATCCTCGGAACGGCGGAACAGCGGCAGCACGTCGTCGTAAGTCCAGCCGGGATTTCCCAACGCGGCCCAGTCGTCGTAGTCGCCGCGATGGCCACGCATGTAGATCATCGCGTTGATCGAGCTCGAGCCCCCGAGCGTGCGTCCGCGCGGCTGGTAGCCGCGGCGGCCGCCCAGTCCCGGCTGTGGGTCCGTCTGAAACGCCCAGTTCATGTGGCTCGTCGGCAGCGTGCCGAGCAATCCCGCGGGGATGTGAATCAGCGGCGAGCGGTCGCGCGGGCCCGCCTCGACCAGGCAGACACGGCGCGTGGGATCGGCGCTCAGCCGATTGGCCAGCACGCAGCCCGCGGAGCCGGCGCCGACGATGATCGTGTCGAACCGCACGCCGGACACTTTGCCGCTCGCCGCGCCGAATGCAAGGCCGCGAACCACCTTTCGAATGCGCGGGCGGCCTTAGGTTGAACAGTCTAGAGTGGCGGGCGATGGCGACGCTTTCCGCAGAGCTCCGGCCGCACCCGACGACGCCCTGCGAAGCCATCCGCCGATTCACAGTCACGGTCGATCCGCAGTCCCCCGACGAACTCCGTATCCGCTACCGGATCGAAGGCGACATTGGCCGTCTGCGGCTGCCTGCGCCGGGTACCGCGCGCCGGCGCGACGGACTCTGGCAACATAGCTGCTTCGAGGCGTTTCTCCGACCCGATGCCCGCGATGCCTACTGCGAGTTCAACTTCGCGCCGTCCGGCGACTGGGCGGCGTATCGCTTCGGCGGCCGGCGGGAGCAGCGAACGTCTCCGGAAGTCCGGCCGCCTCTCCTCTCTTTCTCTCGCCACGCGCTCTACTGCGACTTGACCGCCGACCTCTCACTCGCGAGCCTTCCGGGACTTTCCGCTGCGGACGCGCTGCATGCCGGGCTTTGCGCCGTGATCGAGACGGACGACGGGCGGCTCTCCTGCTGGGCGCTCGCGCATGGCGGCGAGAGGCCGGATTTCCACGACCCCGCCACCTTCACGCTTCGCGTGGCGCGCGCATGAAGTTCGGCATCGACCGGCTGCTGCTCGACCGCGCGGTGCGCAAGCCGCTCGACGGCCGCCGCGTCGCCCTGCTCGCACATCCCGCCTCGGTGACGGCCGACCTCACGCACACGGTCGACGCGCTCGCCGCGCATGAGGACTTCCGCCTGACCGCCGCGCTCGGCCCGCAGCACGGCATGCGCGGCGAGAAGCAGGACAACATGATCGAGACGGAGGATTACACCGATTCCGCTTACGGGATCCCGGTGTTCAGCCTCTACGGCAAGGTGCGCCGGCCGACGCAGGCCATGATGGATACGTTCGACGTCCTGCTCGTCGACCTCCAGGACCTCGGCTGCCGTGTGTACACCTTCGTCACGACGCTGCGCTACGTGCTCGAGGCCGCCGCGCGGCTCGGCAAGGCGGTGTGGGTGCTCGACCGGCCGAACCCGATCGGCCGGCCCGTCGAGGGACTGCTGCTGAAGAGCGGTTGGGAGAGCTTCGTCGGCGCGGGCCCGATGCCGATGCGCCACGGACGGACGCTCGGCGAGCTCGGCTCCTGGTTCGTGCAGCACCTGAAGCTCGACCTCGAATACGTGCAGGTCGCCATGGACGGCTGGCGTCCCGCGCAATCGCCCGGGTACGGCTGGCCGCAGGGCGACCGCGCGTGGATCAACCCGAGCCCGAACGCGCCGTCCGTCTCGATGGCGCGCTGCTATCCCGGCACCGTGATGGTCGAGGGCACGACGCTGTCGGAAGGCCGCGGCACGACGCGGCCGCTCGAGCTCTTCGGCGCGCCGGACATCGATGCCGACAAGGTCCTCGCGAACATGCGCGCGCTGTCGCCCGACTGGCTCGCGGGCTGCCGGCTCCGCAGCTGCTGGTTCGAGCCGACCTTCCACAAGCACGCGGGCAAGCTCTGCGCGGGCATCCAGGTCCACGTCGACGATCCCGGCTACAACCACTCGAAGTTCCGGCCCTGGCGGCTCGTCGCGCTCGCGTTCAAGGCGATCCGCGCGATCCGCCCCGATTACCCGCTCTGGCGCGAATTTCCGTACGAGTATGAAACCACGCGGCTCGCCATCGATCTCATCAATGGCGGGCCGACGCTGCGCGAATGGGTGGACGATCCCGCCGCGGCGCCCGGCGACCTCGACGAGCTCGCGCGCCGCGATGAGAACGAGTGGCAGTCGAAGGAGTGAAGTCCTTGAATCCCGGGTGCCGACCGCTGGCCGCGCTGATCGCGATCCTCATGCTCGCGGCCTGCGCGAAGAAAGGCGACGAGCCTTCGACCTCGGGCATGGCGCCGTCCAAGGAGCCGCCGCCCGTGGTCGTGGCCGCGCCACCGGCGAACGCCGCCCCGGAAACCCTGCCGCTGGATCCGGGGGCCTCCCCGACCGACGCCAAATCCGCCGTGTCGAAGACGAAGAGCGCGGGCGCTCTCGAGCCTCCCGTGCGTCCGCCCGCGCCGGATAAGGCGGGACCGGAGCCCGAAAAGCCCGGGTCGCCCCAGTGATGTTGCGCGGTTACCTGGCCACCGCTTTGCTCGCGGGTTGGCCGCTCGTCGGTTCCGCCGCAGTGAAGTCCGCGGCGCCGGATGCGTTCCTGATCGAGCAGCGATTCACGATCGCGGCGCCGGCGGCGAAAGTCTGGGACACGCTGTTGCACCCCGAAGACTGGTGGCCGTCGGATCACACCTGGTCCGGTGACCGACGGAACCTCCGGCTCTCCGGCGAGGCCGGCGCGTGCTTTTGCGAGCGCTGGGTCGGTGGCAGCGTCGAGCACGGCCGCGTCGTCATGGCGATTCCCGGCAGCCTGCTCCGGATGAACGCGACGCTCGGCCCGCTGCAGGAGATGGCGCTGTCCGGCGTGATCACCGTGTCCCTCACGGAGAAGGACGGCAAGACCGAGATGGTCGTGACGCACCGTGTGAGCGGCGATACCTCGCACAAGCTCGACGCGATCGCGCCCATCGTCGACCAGGTGAACGCGCAGCAGTTCGGCGCCCTCGCCGCCGCTGCCGCAAAGCCCTGAACCCGGCGGGTCGGCGCCGCCCGGGCGCCGGCCCGCGAACCTGTCAGTGCAGGCGCCCGCGCTCCGGCCGAAGCGCTTGCACGGCAACCTCGAACACGAGCTCGTCGGTCGCGACCCGGAAGGGCAACTCCTCGCCGAACGGAGCCGAATACTCCGCCAGCTTGAGCTCGAGGCGGTCTTCGCCGCGATCGGCGTCCGGCGCTTTCTTCCTGTTCTTTCGCGTGCGGTTTGGGTAGTCCATGGCGCACCTCACGCCGGTTTCCGGATCCAGCGCCGCGCCGCGCGGAGGGCTTCCGTGAGACCGAGCAGGAGCAGCGTCAGGAATCCCGCCGCGCCGCCGCCACCACCGCCGCCGTTTCCCCCGCCCTGTTCCGGCTGCACCGGGTCGCTCGCGTGGATCGAGAACGTGGCCGAGCCG
>Ga0075424_100001782_pt1 | contig 19128 bp, 18 predicted proteins | sample SoiMethybrSBSTD3_FD_75301 | JGI IMG/M metagenome (GOLD analysis project Ga0075424, IMG submission 75301) | Bulk soil microbial communities from a Populus tree surrounding site in Tennessee, USA - Soil MetaG P. TD hybrid SBSTD3 | ecosystem: Environmental > Terrestrial > Soil > Tree plantation... | reverse complement strand
TCCTAATTTGGCCAGTTCACACGACCGCGTTCCAGTTCAGTGTCACCTACGCAGGCCGCGGCCGGCTTTCATAGCGAGGAAACCTACAGAATAATCGTGATGAGCGGGCAACCATATCGGGCGGAGTGGGTATTTAGTTCCACACGATTCGTGTAGAGGCGTGGTACTTCGGGGACAGGTGCGTGTTGGCTCCGCCGATGATACACGTTTAACCAGTTGACGAGCCGGAGGGACCTGTCCCGCGCAGCAAAAACTTAAACAACTTACTGGATAACCAGCGGGATCTCCGATGCAACCTGGATGTCCATCAGTGCATAAAGACGGCGATCAATTTGGAAAAAAAGTGCCGCCTTCTTTCCGGGGATCACTTTTTCGATGAGCGGGACCCATTTCTGCCGCGTTTTCGCCTGTTCGACCTGGACATCGCTCCAACGCTTGATCATGGTGATTGCTTGTGCATCCGTCAGGGTTTTTTGGTTCGCGGCATAATCCTTAATAACAGCGTAAAACTCGTCGTTATGCTTTTGCATCTCGGCAGCGTATTGGTCATAAACTGGCCAAAATTTTGTCGCTTCATCCGCCGTCAGCGGCACGTTGGCAGCGAGGATCTTCTTTTTCTCTCCCCGGAGGTCACGTCGAATTAACTCAAGGTCTTTTTCAACCTCAATACCATTGGCCGTTTCTCTTTGTGCGAAGGCCGGAATCTCCGCTGCTGCCAAGGCACAGACCAAAGCAAGACAGAAACACAGTATCTTCTTCATTATCGATTCTCTCCTTTGAAGGGACCTCGCGCTGAGAAGCGTGCAAACGTCGTATACGGCACGAACCCAAAAGAATAGAGATGGATTTGAGTCGAAGACATCCGGTGGAATTCGTATTCGATGATGCGTGTTCTATGTATGTACTAGCCAGAAAAAGCCCTTTGTGCTTTTTCTGGCTAGACCCCTGCAGTCGTCAGAATTGGTACGACAGCGAGTAAATAAATGCGGTCGTCTTGATTTTAAGGGACGTCAGCACCGGTTGACCGTTCAGCAAGTCGCGAACACGGATTTCGTCCGACTCACCTCGTCGAAAGTTGATTCCTCCGGCAAACTGCAATTTCGAGGCTTTGCCGCTCAGGCCGATCGTCCACGAGTTCAAGTCGATTTGTTCAAAGACCTGGTCCTCGGACGCAACGGGTGAGTGATCCGTTGTAAAGCCGGCATGCAACTCGTACGAGTGGTCCGCGGACAATTGATAGTGCCCGCCAACCGTGTAATTGGTAGTTGCATTAGATGCAGATTTTAGACCAGCAAATGGTAGCGACTGAATCGTGGGAGGACCACCCTGCCCGGCATCGCTGTAAGTAAGAATGGGATTGTTGCTTGCGAGCAACGTATACGAGGAAACGCTTGTGAACTGTTGGACGTTGAACTCCGCTTGAGCGCGTTTACCAATGTATGCGACGCCACCCTGAAACTCCCACGGCATTTTGTAACTAAATTCGGCCTCGTCGTCAAAAATAGAAAGTCCTTCGGAGGTCGCTCCGTTCTGGAGCGTACCGTCTGTTGCATATTTCCCGCTTCGATAAAGAGTCGCTGCCGGCGTCCGAATCACCAGACCAACACGCCATGATTGCGAGGGATCGAACTGGGCACCCAGGATCGGACGAAACTGGAACGCACTGCCGGATTGTCTGGAACTCAGAAGTAGTGTGCGAAGACCTGTACTGCTGCTAACCCGGTCACTAACGGTGTCGACGAGCCGTAGGCTCGTAACGGAGAAGGCTGCGCCGCCGCCGTATCGGAAGCGTCCGCGCTGGCATCCCGCGCTGAGGCTCACATTACGTTTACTGAATTCGGCATCCGCGGAGTACCCGAATCGCTCACCTGCCGCCGGTGTCCCCAAGATCAATTCGGAGTCCGTTTCCTGCGTCCAGGAATTGCTGGTGACGATCGCCAGGCCGCCTGTGCAATTCGGCGTGGCGCGCATCGAGAACCCCACAAGATTAGGGATCTGTCGCAACGTGCTGCTGTTGTTCTCTAACGACGACGGGTTGACACGGGTGTACTGGTAAAGCCCCGCGCTACCCGTGATTTGCGCGCTCGTTGCGCGTGACAAACCGGCAGGATTGAACCAGGCGGCTGACGAATCGTCCACTCGCGCCACATAGGCGCCCGACTCGAGCCCGCCGAAAGGGCCGACCGGAACACCGTTCGCGTTAGGGATTACGACGTTCGGGGGCGGTGTGATAAGCGGGTCCGAACTTTGCGCGAGAACGGAACTGCTTAGCAAAAATAGGAAATCCACGACAACCAGAGTGACGAGTAATTTACTTGAGAAGGATTTTCGCATCAATATAGCTCCCAATTCATTTGACCTTCCGTACCTTGTTCAAACGCACGGGTTCAGAGTTGTAATTCTCGAGCTCGAGAACGTTCGTTTTTTTGTTGTGCCGGATCTTCGTTGCAATGGACATACGCCCCTCGCCTGTGCCGTCCCTGGTAAGGCGCAATTCGATCAACGTAAATGGGTAATCGATGGTCCGCGGTTGGTTGCGCGCTTCGGTAACTCCGATTGGTCGATCTGTCGCAATCAGGATGCGGCGGCCTCCTGTTTTTTCATCCGGGACCTCTCTCGCATACCTCAGGTCATAGCCAATGCTGGTTGGCAGCCTGATGTAGCCGACGCGCGGATCGATCTTTTGCAGCTCCCTGAGAAGCCCATCCTGTTTGTTCTCCTGAAATGCCGCGAGCAGCCGGTTTCGCTCGGCATCCGTGGACCAGCGCTCGATCTCGATTTCCACAACGCTATTGGCGCCCGCGCCGATATTACCCATGTTGACCGCGAACGCTTCGAACGATTCCTTCTCGGAATTCTGTGCCGCCGGTTTGTAAATGCCGGTCAGCGCGAAAAACAAAGCAAGTCCGACCGCGGACTGCTTAAGGAGTCGCGGTTTGATGGTTCCGCTTCTGATTCCGTGCGATTCCATACGTTCCCCTTTTCATGCTTCGACGTGCTTCTCGCGCGGTATGGTTCCTGTTGGGCGCTTGGCCAATTTGAGGTAGCCGAAGGATAGAATTGCGCTGAGAATCAGGTACAAGAGAACTGCCGCGACCGCGAGCTTTTCTTCAGGACGGTTGGCTTGGGCAATAGCGATTGCCACCCCGGGGTGGCGAGAGGCGGTAGCCAGGGCAAGAACAGGGCGGTTCCCGGCTTCGGGTCCTCCGAGAAAGTGGCCCACAACGAATCCGACCACAGCGAAGATCGCGAAACTCAGCAGTGTGCCATTTCCAATTAACGACAAGAGGGTTCGGGCCATGCTGAACAATACCGGAAGAAAAGCCAAGATGAGCAGGACTGAACCTACCGCGGCGATCGGTTTCGCAACTCGCTGTGCGATTGAAGGAGCGAATCTTCGGACAGCGATTCCGATTAGGAGCGGGATCAATATGCTGGTGACCACCACTTGCGCGACTGCGCCTGCCGACATTTGCATTGGCACACCGGCGATGGCCTCCATTAACTTCATCGCGATCGGTATCAACACGATGGCGAGCACACCGCAGGCCACGAATAACCCCACCGTATAGTCTCCCTTGCCCCCTGCCTTGAATGCTTTTCGGGGAAGGATCGGCGGAATCGGAGATACAGATAGTGTAACGAGCGCAATCTTCACGGCGGGATTGAGGTCGAATCTCATTGCAAGCACCAACGCCACGAACGGCATCGATACATACATCGCTAACAGCGCCCGTCCGAGGTGTCCGGGCCGCCGAAGCAGATAGGTAGCATCGGAAAAGGTCGCTTCCAGGCCGATCGCAAGCAAGCACAGGATGATGCTTATCTTCAAGACGAGTATTACGAGAGCAGCCATGGTCATGGTGACCCCCTCCAGCGGCTTGGACCGAGCCGACCGCCGCATTCTGGACTAGATTGGCAACGCTGTCCTTATTCGCGGGACCGACCCTGACAGCGCAGTTGTGGGATTTGCGAAATCGAGGGTTCGCCCCGATCTTTAACGTCGCATAGGCTAGGTAATCCGCGGGTGCGGAGAGAATCAGGCAAAATGTGTAATTCGGGAAGGCGTTTTCACGTAGGGTTATACACGAAATTGGTAGCAGGAATTACGAACTTAACTTGATGGGCTGGCGAATACTGAACTGCTACACATGCGTGGAGTGTAGGAAACGATGGTAGATACGAAACAACGGGTCATTGGCTCAATCGTCAGGGCACGAAAGGACTTGGAAAGTGCGCTGACAGATCTGGAGAAACTGCCCGCTTACGACGAAAGTTCTGTTCCGTTTGCCGCGCATGCTCTAAACAATTTTCTCAGCGTCAGTGAGGCGACGGTCGAATTGCTGCAGAACGCGCTTCCAAAGGATGCAGATCCGAAAATTCAGAGGTGGCTCGAAGGTTTGCGTCATGCGACGCACTTAATGATGCATACAGTCAGCCAACTGATGAACAATGCGGTCGTCAATGGCATGAAGTTTCGATTCGAGAAGTTCGATTTTGCCGCACTCGTCAGTCGCGGTTGTGTGTATTACGAGCGTCTCGCGCAGCGCAAGCACATCAAGGTGACCTATACCGTCGGTTCCGATATTCCTCTCGTATGGTCCGATCGCGTTGCCGTCGCCGCAATCCTCGATAATCTTCTCTCGAATGCGGTCAAGTATTCTCCGCACCGGAAATCGATCAAAGTACACGTGGACAGGATTGACAGCGATGTTCTCTGCAGTGTGCAAGACGAGGGTCCCGGCCTCAGCATGGAAGACCAGGCCCGTTTGTTTCAACGCGGCGTCCAGCTCAGTGCAAAGCCTACAGGTGGTGAGCCGTCGAGTGGTTACGGCCTCGCCGTCACAAAAGAATTGACGGAAAAGCTTGGCGGCAAGATTTGGCTTGATTCCGCGTTGGGCAAAGGGACGTGTTTTTCGATTCGGTTGCCGACCGAAGCTGCCCTAATGGGGAGCGCACCTGGCACGGTCTCAAAATGAGATTCCGAAAGAACTCGTAAGCGCAAAGTCGTTACGGGGAGATCCTTCCGGCGGCCGGCTGTCAAAGTTCTCCAGTATGCTTGTTTTCCAGTAAAAATCCTTCCACACCTCCCAACTGACACTGGTGTCAAAGTCGATACGAATTCGGCCCCATTGACTGATTCCGGGATAGATTAGCAATTTGGAATTCACTTGCGACGAAGCAAAACGAAAGGCGTAGAAATCCATACCTAGAAGCGCTTCGGCATTATTCGTGCCGCTCGTATTGAAATATTTCTCGTAGGTTGATGCCGCGCCCGCGAATATGGCCCAGCCCGTGGCGCGGGAATGCTTGAGGAAATGGCCAGCAGCTCCGCTGAATGTTGCTCGTAGAGCGAGGTCCAGTTGATTGTCCTTCAATAGTTGTGTACTACCGAGAAGGAACACTTTCTTCGACAGAAACTCGTAGTACGCGCCCCCGAAACTCTGACGTACCGAATCCTCCGCGCCTTCCTGACTACTGAATAGCGAGTTGGCCTGAAGGTTGACACGAAAACGTTCCGCCGGATACTCCAGGGATGCATTTGCGGTCCACTGTGTTTGTCCACCTTCAGGCTTCAAAGTGAGGCCGATGTCCCCGCTTCCCCGGAATCGGCTCCACAGCGAGCCTTCGATGGGTTCCAAATTCACAACCTCGAGGAAATTCCTTGAGGTCTTGCCGATACTGTCCACGACGTCAAAATCGGCCTCTAACCCTGGCGAGTCTAATTTATGAATGGTGCCGAAACCCAGGACTCCGTCACTGAATTCAACTCGGAACCGGCGGATGCTCTCGAGCTCTTTGACCTTGGTCCAATCCAGGTTTACCGACGCCGCCATGTACCCCGCTTTGAACTGAAGTTTCCCAAACGCCAGCTCTTTGATTTCCCCTACTAAACGATCGCCATTTGCCATAACGACAACGTCGGTCTTGTCATCTTTGGCGATCGCTTGAGGCAATCCGACATGAAACAGAATTACGAGAAGAAGGAGCAGAAGCCGGACAAGGGAGCGGCGCCACGCCAGGAACAGTCTGCCTGGGTGACCGCCCCTCGTCGGATTCCATTGCACAAGGAGAGATCGGTTTTGGGTGGGAAAAGCTTCCGCAAAGGCCATGTTTGGCTATCGAAAACTGCACTGATTCCACCTACCCACCGAAGCCGGGAGGAGTAGATGAAAGAAGCATGATTGCGTCACAAGCAAAACGGCCTTGCTGTCGCTGAGATATTTAGGATCAGACGACGCCGGGAGTTGTATCGAGTGAATTGTGTATGTTCGCCTGATGGCTCCGTGTACCGTTTTGCGCATTACATCCTTTTATAGAAGCAGCTTCATCAGACCTTGAAAAATCTGTGTGAGCGGCACAGCCATCATCGCAAGCGGAATGAACGGGAGCAGTGCCATGATCACCAGGTTGTATAGGTCGCGCCACCCAAAAGGCAGGTCTTTTATTTCATAAACATTTCCAACGACCTGATAGAGGTCCGTCATCGCGGAGAAATCGTCGCTGTCCAGGGGAGGTTCGTCAAACGTTCTGGATCTGTCGAGCCACTTCTGCTCGAACTCTTTACCAACAGTCGCACCCAGGGGTCCGTATTTAAAAATGCCTTGCGTCTTTGTTGTGCGCAGCTTCGGGATAAACACCAGGAGCGGGCCAGCGGCCAACAACAGGACAAAGGCGACCACCGCAATGGCAGCGTGCTTAGACTCGAAAGGCTGCTGCCCTATTCGCAAGGCGATGTTCGTCTCCGTACCGGCTACGATGGCTCCAACAGCGAACGCCAACAACCGGTATCCTCTCAGAGAGGAGCTGACGAAGTGGAGTCCGCATGCCCGATCCGGATGGGCAGGTACAAGGCGAAGGTCGAAACGTGCCATCACGGCCAGGAACCGCCACCACAGCAGGACTCTCCACAGCCAGCCCATACAAAGGAACAGCAGGAGCGGCAGACTCACTAATGCTTGCCACCAAGCTGCCGGTGAAAGACCGAGCGGCCGGTCTGGCGAAGTCCAATACCAGGCCGGCACCTCAAACCGGCGCAGGTTGTAAATCAACCCCGCGACTATGATGTACGTGAGTAACACAGCGGCCACGTCTGCTACTTTGGAATCGAGCAGCTGCCGAGTAGACTTAACTGCGTCTGCGTACCGTTCGCGGTCCTGCTCCTCGATAAAGCCGGCGGAGAGAAAGTGAGACGCGACATGGCCAAATCTCGGGATGGCGTCGGCCTCCGCGAGAATCAATAACGGTAACGCGATCAGGAACCGAATGTGGACGGCGACGTCTGTTAAAAAGGAATGTGCCGTACCGCTTCGAAAAATCAACTCCGTGGCTGCGGCAAACACGGCAAGCGGTAACCAGCCAATGAGCGCAACATTCAACGCGCGCTGTGCGGTGTGACGCTCCTGGGCCGACGGCACGAGCCCAATCGTCCTCTGCCACGCGAACACCGGCCTAACGTCAAAGAGTTCTTCGTCAACCTGTACTGTAGCGCCCATATTGCTCCAGCGTGGCGGTCAGCTTGCGGAGAGGAGTTTCGCCGTCATGGAGTGGGTTAAGAACTGTAAACTCCCGCAGGTGTATCCTACTGAAGCGTTTCGTTGCTGACAAAGCCTGTCCGCCCAGTCATCCCCGAAAGATGACGGCGGCGAGAGCCAGGATTCCCAGAATCGCGATAAAACCAGCGAGAGCGGCCGCCTCGGATCGTGGAACTTCCGGATCGAGCGCTTTCAGATGGTTTCTGTCTCGACGGTGTTGGATGGCTGCCATAAGCAGTGAGAGCAAGCCGATGCTGATCATGATCACTGCAAATTCACGCGTTCCAATGAGCGTGCCGGCTTGAACGTCCTTTAGCTCGAACGAAAAAAATTTATATACGCTGAAACCGAACGTGATGAGTGAAGTCGCCGTCCGGACCCACGCCAGCATCGTCCGGTCGTAAGCCAAACGAGTCCGATCGAACGCGAGTCGTGTCGAGATATTGAATGTCGTTGCGTTCTGATCGTCCACGGGTGGAATCTATCTGCGCCGTCCACCACCGCGCGGACGGTAGCTGCCGCTGCTCCGGGACCCGCTGCTACCACCACTGCTACCACCACTGCTACCACTACGAACCGAGCCGTAATCGCTAGTCCGTTGGGTGCCCTCCGTTCGGGCTGACCGGTCTCGATTCAGTTGATTGACGGTGTTGGAATCGTATCCCGCAGAGTTGGCGCGCTCGCGAGCCTGTGCACCGGCCTGCGAGGCCCGTTCCTGTGCCTGCTGTCTTTGTTCTGCAGTGGGCGGCGGCAGGTTGTTCCACGATCCGCTGTCATACTTTTGCCAGGTTCCGCTGTCACGGCGATAGACGTTTCCGTCACGACCGGCATACAAGTCACCTTGGCTAGTCCCGACTACCCTTCCGCCTTGTGCTCCGGTGCGGCTGATAGCCGTGTTGCCTTGACTCCCTTGGGTGACACGTGTGGTCGCACCAGTGACGTTATTTGTCACACGCGAAGTCGTCGCCCACTGATCACCTCGCGTGACAGCCGTCGAGCCCCAACTGCCATAAACATTGGAACCTTGACGCGTCTGCGCGAATGCCCCTGTGTTGGGATTGTAGGCCGATGCTGCGCCCCGCGCGCCGTACGGCCCGTAGGCCGCCGCCCCGCGTGCATACGTCCCTGTGGATGGGTTATATCGCGCTCCGACGCCGGCACCTCCGTAAGGTCCATAGGCGGTTACGCCGCGACCATACGCGCCAGTCCATGGGTTGTACCACGCGCTGTAGCCATAGGTCGGGTAGCGCGGGTAGTAAACCGGATATCCTCCGCCGTACCACACATAAGGTGGGTAGTAATAACCGGAGCCCCAAACGGCGCAACCCCAAGCGATCATCACGCCCGTATAAGCTGCTGCTGCTGCAAACACAACGGCATCGTCGTTGTCTTCGACGACAGTGACGTGAGTCACCGGGCTTGCCGGCGAGCTCGGCGGGATTTCATAGATCTCTTTTGGAACGGTCCCGGTGACTTCCCAAGGGCCGGTAGGGGTTTTCGATAAGAACCACACGCCCTGGAAGCACATGTAATAATTGTCGCCGACCTTAATAATCTGCTTGTCCGTGTTTACGGCGCGTTGGACGGTAGTCATTGCGATCGGCTCAAATTGCGGCTCGCCCTGGTATTGCACTTCCGGCGCATTGACGCCTTTTTTGTTCACGCGAGCTGTTTCGGGTATTTGAGCTACCAGGACCGCCTGAGCGGCCTGGTCTGTGCCCGGTACTGAGGCAAGCACGCGGGAACGCGGATGCTCCACCGGAATCTTCTTAAAGTCCTCAGGAAGATTTAAGGATGCAAATGTCCATTCACTACCCGTGAAATCTTTGGCAGAGAACCAGCGGCCTGCGACGAGGTAGTAAATGAGCCCGGTCTTTCCAACACGGAATACGTCACTTTCTGTATTGCTGATCCAGAATAGGTTGGTATTGGTGATCACGGCATACGTCGGCTCTCCTTTCAGGAGGATCATCTCGGCCGGCGTCAATGTAACGAAGACTCGCGGCGCCTGCTCCGGAGAAACCTTTTTGCCGGGTAACGCCGCCTTCACATCCTTCCAATTGTCGTCTTGCGGCAGTTTATTGAAGCTTTCGGGCAGTTTTCCTGCGGGACCCCAGCCTCCCTCGAGCGTTGTGCTCTTGAGCCAGACCTCGTCATCGCGCAGATAAAATGTTTTGGTTGGGGTGTGCTCGAACAAATCCCAATTCGTGTTGATCGCATAACTCAAGTCAGTCCCCATGATGGGACCCCAGACGGGCTCCCCGTCCAAATTGACGAGAACCGCAGGCGTCTTACTGAAGTAGATTTTCGGTGGATCCGCCTTTATGTCGTCCGCGTTTTTCGGGATGATCTGGCTGCTATCCATCCCCGCTAACACGCGATCCAGAGCGATGACCCCGTCCTTCTTAACGGCATTCGTGATCTCTTGAACGATCTCCTGCACCTGCGGTTTGTCCAAGGTTGGAAAAGTCGCTTCGGTAATTCGCAGAGACGAATAATCAACCAGCCGTTCGTCCACCGAGACTTTCGTATCCGCGACCGTTTTGATCGTGCCTAGTTCGCGCTTGCCGCCCACCGGTGTATACGCTACAGCCGCATAGAGCGTCATCACTGTCTGATTGTCCCAACTCGCGACCTGTGGCTGATAAAGGACCAAATTGGCGCCAGACGCGACGGTATATGTACGCGGCCAAACTCCGTCGACCGACTCGGTTAATGCGCTTTGAGCTGTTGCTGTTTGGGTGGGCGGAGTGATAGCCATCCCGCTTGCGACTGAGGACAAAAAGACGCCGCAAGCCAGGGCGACCGCAACATTCCTGCGTAGCCGATAGTTTGGATACCTCATGCCCCGTTTTCTGATAACTACGGCACCAAGGGGATGCCGCCTGCAAGCTCGTATTTGAGGGCCGCGCGGATCTTATTTTCAATCTGGAAGTAGCGAGCCGTCATCTTGGCCGGCAATACAGCGTTAACCTTGGAAAAGTACGAATTGCGGAGCTTGACTTCGTCTTCATCTATTTTGATGGCGTCTTCCATCAGCTTTTTAGCCTGATCATCGGTGAGGCTATTGTTGACGTACCCATTCGCATAAGAACGGATTGTGTTGGCCAGACGTTCGTTGATTGTCTGAAGCTCTTTCTGATAGGCGTCGTAGATGGGCCAGAACTTCTTCCCTTCGGTTTCCGTCAGATTCATGTTCGCGGCGACAACCAGCTTTTTGTCTGCCTTCACCTTATCGAGCAGAATTTGCATCTCGGTGTCGGAAGATTTGGTCTGTGCTGCGACAGATGCCTGCGATGATGCAATCGGTAACACCACCCAAAACGCCACGATCGCCGAAGCTAGAATTCTGAACTCTGTTTTCATTTATGCCTCCTTCAGGCCATTCAAACCATGCTGTTCCGCGCTGCGAGTCTGGAGGTACTGTAAAGGCAGGCAGGTAGCGATAACCACACTTTAAAAATGCAGACCATGCGAATTGAAAATGATCTATACGTAAGCTTCGACGAGATAGCCTATGCCGGATCAGCCCATTCCACTCTTCCGAGTGCTGATTGAGGAATACAACAATCAGCAAACCGATCACTATCCGTCTACCGACGCCGCATTCAAAGCTTATGACGATCTTCCCGAGGAGGACGAGGACGGGCGCAAGCGCGTCAACTCCGAACAACTCAAGAAATTCTATGAGTGGCTCCACCTCGAATCGAAAACCAAGCGCGCTGCGCTTTGTTTTTCCGGAGGCGGGATTCGTAGTGCGACGTTCGGCCTCGGCGTTGTTCAGGGGTTGGCACGGCAGGGATTGCTCAGCAAGTTTGATTTCATCTCAACGGTGTCTGGCGGTGGTTATCTTGGAAGTTGGCTTACGGCGTGGATACACCGCAAGGGCTTGCCGAAGGTCGAAGAGAGACTAAAGAACAAAAACCCGTCGTCGCCGCTCGCGCCGGAACCGGATCCGATCGTGCATTTGCGCAGGTATAGCAACTACATGAGTCCAAAAGTGGGGCTGCTCTCCGCGGACACGTGGACGCTCGTCGCAATCTTCCTGCGCAACTTGATTCTGAACTGGTTGATCTTGCTCCCGCTCCTGCTGCTTGTCCTAATGGTTCCAAGATTTTTTGTCGCGCTTATCAGGCACGGGGCTGAGGCGAATGTACTTTCTTTCCTCAAACCTGAGGGTGGGCAGGGCGCCTACTGGATTGCCGTCATTCTTGGGATCATCGCTATTGCATACGTGTATGTGAATCGTCCCAGTCTGGCTGATCCGAAGCTGCGCGGAGTTAAGAAAGCCGGAAGCGTGTTCTGGAATCGATTAAAGACCCAGGAATGGTTTCTAGTTCTCTCTCTGACACCCTTGCTCCTTGCCGCTGCCGCCATCACATCCTATTACGCGTGGATGCCCGTGCGGCCAAGCTCGCCGGCCGCCTTCGTTGTTTTTGGAATAACTCTGAATGTGGGCGGACTTTTCCTCGCGCTGTTCTGGTTTCGGAAATTCCGGCACTTGGGTTGGGATCTTCTGATTGCGATTTTAGTCGGCGGGCTCGGCGGGTATTTAACGTGGCTGGTTGCAACGCATATTTTTCCAAACCCCGCGGCCCCTGTTCAGTCGGTCTATTACGCGTGCTTCGCGGTTCCGACGTTTCTCGTCCTGTTCCTTCTCGCGGCGACAGTTTTCGTAGGAGCGGCAACGAGGTTCACGGAGGATGCCGATAGAGAATGGCTCGCACGCTGCGGTGCATGGGTACTGATCGCAAGCCTTGCATGGACGGCAATAAGCGTGATTGTGATCTTCGGGCCGATGCTCCTCCTCTATGGTGTAAAGACGGTGCTCTCTACAGGCACGATTTCTGGTCTTATCACGCTTGCTCTCGGATACAGCGGCAAGAGTTCGGCAAAAAGCGGGCAGTCGATAAGCGCGACCGATATCCTTCTCGTTATCGCGGCGCCACTCTTCGCAATTTTCATTTTGATTTGTCTCTCGTTCGGCACCGCTTGGCTGATTGTTGCACTTCCATGGAGTGGATTAGAGTTTTCGGAGCTGACCAATTACAACGGTCTGCTGCACATCCTCTACGCAGTACCATCCTGGCTCCTGGCCCTGATTTTCGTCGCCCTTCTTGCAATTGGTGTTCTGGCGAGCTGGGCGCTCAACATTAATAAGTACTCGCTTCACGGGGCGTATCGCGATCGTTTAATTCGGGCATATCTCGGCGCGTCACGCGTCGAAAAGGAGCGGAAGCCGAATCCTTTCACCGGCCTCGACGAAAACGACAATCTGCAGATGCAGCAACTTCGCACTCAGCAATTTCACGAAGACAATGTCAAGTTCCCGGAGCTCATTGCCGCACTTGAACGAGCGCAGCCGGATGGCGTGACAACGTATGTGTTGGCACAGTTGAGCGAGACATCGACCGCCTTGCTTCAGAGTGGTGATACTGCCGCTGCCGCGGGACCTCTGATCTATTCCTTGCTTGACGACCTCAACCGAATACTTCAAGGGCCATTGATTGCCGAGCCTGCTTTCTTCAACGGGCCGAATCTAAGCGCAGAGGCGACGAAACTTGTCAAACAAACGCCGCTGGTGGAAACCATGCGTCTGAACCGGCTCCTTCTTGAAGCCGCTTTCCCCGGCGTCTTCGCCCCCGCTCCGAAATGCCGTCCGCTCCATATCGTCAACATCACACTGAACCTTGTGGGCGGTAAGAACCTGGCGTGGCAAAACAGGCGGGCGGAGTCGTTTACAGTTTCGGCGCTGCATTCGGGCAGCTATTGCGTCGGGTATAGAGATTCCAAGTTGTACGGAAGAAATCGTCGAAGGAATAATTCGATCTCGCTTGGCACTGCCGCCGCCATTTCCGGTGCAGCCGTCAGCCCTAACATGGGCTACTACTCCTCGACGTTCGTGACGTTTCTTCTGGCCTTGTTCAACCTTAGACTTGGCTGGTGGCTTGGAAATCCGGGCAAGGCAGGAAATGGAAAATTGGGTTTGACCACGTATGACACAGCGGGTCCGACTTTCGCCGCAAGACCGCTGATTGCCGAAACGCTTGGTCAAACCGACGATTCACATCCCTACGTGTACCTTTCTGACGGCGGTCATTTTGAAAACCTGGGTCTCTACGAGATGGTGCTGCGACGATGCAAATTCATCTTCATCAGCGACGGCAGCGCCGATCCGTCGTTCGGTCTCGAGGGATTAGGTAACGCTGTAAGCAAAATCCGTGTCGATCTCGGCGTCCCGCTCGAGATTGAAGACGTTTTCATGCTGGGCCCTGATGAGGACAAAGATCCGCCCCGATTCGGAGAGAAGAATCCCAAATTCAGCAACAAGTACTGCGCTGTTGGGAGGATCTGCTATTCGTGCATAGATCTTAAGGCGAATGCTGATCCCAAAAAATATGACGGCATATTCATCTACATCAAACCTTTTCTTAGCGGGACCGAACCGGTTGACGTTTACAATTACGCGAAAACGCACAAGGCTTTTCCGCACGAATCAACGGCCGATCAGATGTACAGCGAGACTCAATTCGAAAGCTATCGAGCCCTCGGCTCACATCTTATCGAAAAAATCTTCGAGAACATGCCGGAAGGATTCAACATTGACCAAGTGTTTCATTGGGTGGAGCAAAAAATCGGGGCTCCGCCGGAATGTCGATAGCCGTGCCGTTGCCGGGACCCTGTAGGAGCGGTCTATGACCGCTCGCTTCTCGTTGATTACGCGCCGAGCGGGCGCTCATAGAGCGCCCCTACAGTTGCTTGTTAGTAACTTCCCGCCAAACCCGTGGAGCATCATCGCAGAACACAACATCGATATCCGGCTGCATCGCATATCGATTGAAATCAGCGGTCGTGCGGACGCTGTATACCCACAGTTGAATCTTCGCTTCCGTGCAGTAACGCGCCAACCGCGGACCAATAAAGCTTCGGCTCACGCAGACGCCGCCACGTGATTCCTGCAATGCGGCAAGTAACGGCTGGGGCAAATTTCGACACCACAACGCGTGTTCAAAACCGTGCGACAAGTTCCCGAGAGGCTCAGCTGTTGTTTTGCTGCCAAGTGTTATGAACCCTCTCGTGCGAAGGCGGTGCCCGGCGATGCAGCGATCGACGACATTCCCAAGAACCCCAAAATCGAGCACACTGCAATACGAAAGGATCAGCGGCGCGGAGGTACCGAGCTCCCGCATCCGCAAGATCGTCTGCGGGATCCAGGAGACAAAGCACACCCGCGTTTCCAGGCCGGCATCGCGAACGAGTTTCAAGTGGTTCGCCTCGAACCCGAAGTCTTTAATATCGATGCACAATTTCTTAGGCGGTCTTGCCAACTTTGTGAACGATTCCAGTGCGCTTTCGAGTAGAAGCAAGCCGTCACCGTCTGGATAATGAACCGCTCGCAACGACGAAGCAGGTGTCGTGGCGAATGGAAGACCACGAACCCCGGGAAGATGGACCGATGGGTCATGATAGACGAAGACCACGCCGTCCGAACTAACGCGAGTATCCACTTCGAGAAACGGCACCTCGGACGCGCATGCAGCGACGAACGCGTGCCGTGCGTTCTCGAATTTGCCGAAACCTCGCACGCGGTGGCTGAGGAGTTTTGCCAGCGTGTTGATGCCGGAGGGCGGATTTTGCGTCACGTGAATAAACGTGCGTGCTGTCTGATCAAGCGGCTCGGGGCCAGCCGGGTTCGATCCTGTGAGCTCCGGGCGTCGGTTCCACATCGCGCCCATGTTCCTGTGCCCAGGCACGTGTGAATTCGGCACCGACCAGCACAATCGCGGCCGAAACGTAGAGCCACAACAACAGAATGGCGAGCGACCCTGCTGCCCCGTAAGTGTTGGCGAAAGATGCTCGCGCCAAATAAACGCTGAGACCATGTTTTGCCAGGACGAGCAAGGCACCAGCGAGGATTGCCCCGACTGCAACGTCTCCCCAACGGACTCGTGCGTCCGGCAGCACTTTGAAGATCACGGCCACAAGAAGAGAAATGACGACCCAGGGAATCAATAACTCCATAACGTAAACCAGATTCCCGGTAACCTGGAATGGGAGGCTGTCTCCGAACGTCGAGACGAGGGTTCCGAAGATCATGGAAGCCATCAGGACGAGGCCGGCTGCGACGACCATTAGAAATGAAAGGAATCTTTTCTTTGCAAGGGACACTAAGTATGAGTCGTCCGGCTCGACCGACCATGCGCGGTTCAGCGTTTCCTGTAGTTGCGTGAATACTGTGGTGCTCGCGTAAATCAGGCCTGCAAGTGCAATTAAGGTAGCGACGAGCCCGCCGTTTTTGTCCTGACCCGCATTGGATATGATGGACTGAATTTGACCACCCGCCTCTGGCCCGACAAAAGATTCCAACTGTGAGGAAATTTGACCTGCTGCTGCGGCGTGACCGTACCGGAGACCCGCGACGTAGATCATGATCAGCAGCATCGGGGGCAGTGAAAAAACAGCATAGTAAGCAATCGCGGCAGCCCGCGTTGAACATTCGTCTAAGGAAAACCTGTAAACGGCTCTTCGAATCGCGGCCACAATTCGCATATCCGATTCTCCGTAAGGGCAAATGCAACAATGCTTCCAGAAAGCCACGATGCTATCACGTGTCGTCAACTGCGGGGACTTGTGGGGAATGCAGGGAATAACGTCTGAAAGCGAACAAGTGGCATGTTGAACAACGTGCCTTTACTACATGTTCGGATGCCCTGCCTTGGCCATTCTGGCCAAACTCGCGAGGTCCGCATTCTTAAACCGGGCCTCCAACAGACAAACGCCGCCGTCTACGGCGGCTACTGGAAGCCGGCATAGTTCAACCCACGGGAATTCGTTCCAATAATCAACGTAGGCACTGTTGGAAACGATGATCGCGTCGCATTCTTGGGCTGTCTCGAGAACGGCGCGCGCGGGATCGGAACCGTCCGGTATCCTGAGGACGCACGATTGCGACAGCAATCTCTCGAGTAGTTCTAATTCCCCAAGGACGGAAAGCACCGCAGGTTGGACGATGACCACAGGTTCGCGGCCGCTGGCTTCGACTGCGGCAACGACGGCAAAAATGTTCTTAATGCTGGGTTTCCGTCTTGGGCTGTCCAAGTAGACGACATTGCATCCGTCAACGACTGCCTTTTCTTTATTCATGACGTCAGACTCCGGAGATGTCGGTTGTAGATTTTCGGCCTACAAAATCATGTGCACGTTTTCGTCCGAAAACCCTTGAGGTCAACTCATAAAACTTCGGTCACCGATTCCCCGCGGCTTCCTGATTGCAGTGGTCTCTTTGGTTCGGTTGACGAAGCAGGGGTCGGGCGTTGGGCAGGACGCACATCGGGAGCAGGGCGCCGAAATCGGAACTACCACTCTGAAAGGAATTCGTGGCCAGCAGGCGTTCCGTACCACTTCGCATCCGTACCTCTGAACACAATCCGAACAGAAGGAAAGGTGCATCGATGAAACGTTTCACAGGATCAGTATTGGTTTGTCTTCTGGCGTTGGCATTACAAGCCTCAGCACAAACAACAAACAGGCAGCCTACTGCCCCGGACAACACTAAAGTCAACAAAGGTGATCGTGACCAGGGCCGTCCGACGGCGGATCAGCAAAAAAACAATCGCTCGGACACCGAAATCACACGCGACGTTCGCCATGCGATCACAAGCGATAAGGCTCTATCCACGTATGCAAAAAACGTAAAGGTGGTCACTCAGAACGGCAATGTGACGCTGCGAGGCCCCGTACATTCCGAAGAGGAAAAGAGTGCGATCGAGGCGAAGGCTACCGAAGTCGCCGGCGCCGGACATGTGAAAAATGAACTCGAAGTCGCGGCAAAACAGAAAGACAAACAGACGCATTGATCGAAGCAACATTATTAAGGAGTACGTGAAATGGCAGGAAAAAATACAGCAGCTTTTGGGATCTATACAACGCAATCAGCCGTCGAGCGCGCGGTTGATCGATTAAAAGCCGAGGGCTATCGCAATACGGATATTTCCGTTTTGTTTCCCGAGAACCAGGGAACAAAAGATTTTGCCCACGAAAAGCACACGAAGGCGCCGGAGGGCGCGACCACCGGCGCGGGTACGGGTGTCGTAGTCGGCGGAGCACTGGGGTGGCTAGTCGGCATTGGTGCTCTGGCGATTCCGGGTTTAGGTCCATTCATAGCGGCCGGCCCAATTATGGCGGCACTTGCCGGTGCGGGTGTGGGCGGAACCGTTGGAGGACTGGTCGGTGCACTCGTCGGCATGGGCATTCCTGAATATGAGGCGAAGCGATATGAGGGTCGCGTGAAAAAAGGCGGAATCCTTCTTTCAGTGCACTGCGACAACTCGGATTGGACCAAGAAGGCGAAGCGGATCATGGAGGAGACCGGGGCCGAAGACGTCTCTTCAACTGGCGAATCGGGCGCGGATTTCTCGAAATCCGACAAGCCGATGCCGCGCTCTGGCGAGCGTCCCGTCGTCGTCGAGGAAATAGATGACGACGAACTGCCTCCGCGTGATCGTAAAATCAGCTGACATCTTTAGTCGCCGGCGATCCGCACTCCGGTTCGCCGGCGATTCCTTTTTACCTCTTGCTCACGCACACCCACTCAACGCGTGATAGACTCACTAGCATCCCTTACAGCCACAATCTAGGAGGATCAAATGAACGTCAGATCTGTTTTTCTGATTGCTCTGGTTGTTGCTCTCGCGCTGCCTCTAATGGTTATTGGTCAGGAAAAGAAGGATTCCGGCTCGGTCAGCGTCACCGGGTGTCTCAACAAAGGTGCCGCTCCAGACCAGTATGTGATTAAGGATGAGAAGACGGGTAAGGAAACCGTTGTTACTGGTGACGCCAAGCTGCTGGCAGCCCATGCGAATAATCATCAGGTCACGATCAGCGGAACCATGACGAAAGACAAAGACAAGGAGGTTCTGAAGGCCAGCGACCTCAAGATGATTTCAGTATGTAAATAGGCCTGACCTGAAATGCATTAGCCACAGGAAGCACAAAAGCACAAAGGCTTCTGTGCCTTTTGTGCTTCTTGTGCTAACCAACCTGACTACAAAATGCTCAGAAAGTTTACGAGGTCCTGTCTCTCGTTGTCTGTCAGCCCCATCTTGAAGCGACGATCGAAGAAGTCGACCAGTTCCCTCAGGTCCCGCGCGGAACCGTTGGCGAAGTAGGGCGCGCGTGCGGTAAGTCCGCGCAACTGCTGTATCACGATGGAGCCGACATCGGCGCATTTTCCGGTGATGAGTGCACGCCCAGGGTCCTGAGTTAAAAACGTCCGGCCCAGTTGTGGGTGAGGCGATGCCGAGGCGTCGCAGGTGATGCGAAACAGGGGCAGCTCGGGTGATTCCTTTGCGGTGGGCAGATTGGTGGTGCCGACGTCGATGGGTGGGTTGATGCCTTGCCGGTGGCAGCTGGCGCACGTGCCCTGCCTGCCGTCTGCCAGGCGGAACACACGTGAGGCGAAGAGGTCGACTCCGCGCAGGACGGATTCGCGAAAGGCGCGCTGGCGGATGGCGAGATTGGCCGCGGATAGATTGCGCCAGGTGTCGAACGATGCGGCGAGGTTATCGGCCGCAGGGAAAACGCCGACGCCCGC
>Ga0075424_100001777_pt1 | contig 19159 bp, 19 predicted proteins | sample SoiMethybrSBSTD3_FD_75301 | JGI IMG/M metagenome (GOLD analysis project Ga0075424, IMG submission 75301) | Bulk soil microbial communities from a Populus tree surrounding site in Tennessee, USA - Soil MetaG P. TD hybrid SBSTD3 | ecosystem: Environmental > Terrestrial > Soil > Tree plantation... | reverse complement strand
CCGCCACGCGGATCCTCGATGCAGAGGTGCGCCACGCCCTGCTTGATCGAGGGCGTGGGTCCCTTCTCGGCGGCGATCTTCTCGAGGGCCGAGGCGAGGGCGAGCGGGTTGCGCGTCAGCTGGGCGCCGGAGGCGTCCGCCAGGTACTCGCGCTGGCGCGAAACGGCCATCGCAACCAGCTGCGCCACGAAAGGGGCGAGCAGGATCGACACGATCCAGACGAAGGCGAAGAGCAGCCCGGCGATGCCCCCGCCGGCCTTCGAGTCGCGGCGCCGGCCCAGGCCCCAGCCGAAGCCCCGGCGGCCCCAGTCGGAGAGCAGCAGAATCGCCCCGGCGAGGGCCGCGACCACCGTCATCAGCCGCACGTCGAAATTCCGGACGTGCGACATCTCGTGCGACACGACCGCCTGGAGCTCGTCGCGGTCGAGCTTGTCGAGGAGGCCGCGGGTCACGGCGATCGAGGACTTCTCCGGGCCGGTGCCGGTGGCGAAGGCGTTGGGGTCCGCGTCCGGGATTACGTAGACCGCGGGCTTCGGCAGCCCGGAGGCGATCGCCATCTCCTCGACGACGTTGTCGAGGACCCGCTGCGGCGGATCGGAGGGGTCCAGCGGCGCGGCGCGCGTGGACTCCAGGACCGCGCGGTCTCCGCCGTGGAGGGACCACCAGGCGGACATACCTCCCACGCAGAGGGCCCCCAGCGTCGCGATCGGAAGCCCGGGCGAGAAGCCTCCGGCATAGAGCATCCCGTCGGCGGAAAGGCCCAGGAACACGAGCAGCAGGACGAAGCCGGTGATGAAGAGGCGCGTGTTGGCGATGTTGCGCTTCTGCTGCTCGTAGAGGTTGGTCACGCCCCCGGTTGCGGCCGGATGCTCAAGTCCACCTTCGGCACCGCCCTCTCGGCCGCGTCCTTGATCTCGAAGAGCTCGACGGTCTGGAACTTGAAGGTCTGCGCGATGAGGTTGTCGGGGAACACCTGCTGCGCTGTGTTGAAGCGCGTCGCGATGTCGTTGTAAAACTGCCGCGCAAACCCGATCCGGTTCTCGGTCGAGGACAGCTCTTCCATCAGCGCCCGGACGCTCTCGTTGGCCTTCAGCTGCGGGTAGTTCTCGGCCAGGGCGAAGAGGCGCGAGAGCGTCTGGGTCAGGGCGTTCTCCTTCTCCGCCGCGTCGGCCACACCGCGCGCGGCCACGGCCGAGTTGCGCGCCTGGATGACTTTCTCGAGCGTGTCCTGCTCGAACTGCATCTCGCCCTTGACCGCCGACACGAGGTTGGGGATGAGATCGTGCCGGCGCTTCAGCTGCACATCGATCTGCTTCCACGCGTTGGCGACCTGGTTACGGAGGCCGATCAGGCCGTTGTAGCGCCAGATCGCCCAGATCGCGCAAAAGATCGCGCCGATCACGAGGATCAGCAGACAGCCGCCGATAGCTCCCATCTTTTCCGGAATCCTCCGTTGGAATCTACGAAACTCTCGCGGCCGAGTTTAACGCGCTCAGGCGTTGAGGCCCTGGCGCAGCTCCCGCGCCAGGATCTCGACGGCGGAGCGGGTTCCACCCGTGAGCTTTTCCTTCCAGACCGTCTCGGTCTCGAAACGGCGGTCGCCGATCGCCTCGGCCCAGGGCCGGAGCGCGGCGTCGAGCTCTCCCGCCGACCAGACATCGCCGCCGCGCTTGCGAACCATCGCGATGACGTACGGCACGATGCGGATGAACGCCCGCAGCGAGGTCGAGCTCTTGATCGAGTACTTGCGTCCGGCGAATGCCGTCGGGAAGGCCCGCGCGGCCGCCTTGAAGTAGTTGAGGAAGAAGCGGCGCGCGTTCTCGCGGAATTCCTTGGCGACACGGCCGCCCGCCGTGTCGATCGCGGCGAAGACGTCGCGCAGTTCGTCGGCGAGCGACGCCTGCGTGACCGAGCCCTTTCCGATGCCGAGCACCTTGATCGAGCCCTTCAGAGGAGAGCTCTCGTCTTCGTTGAGCGTCCGGATGACGTCGTGGGCCGCGGCGAGGTTGTCGTCGCGATAGAGGCGGCGGCCCGCCAGCGAGATCAGGTGCGAGGGGTTCAACTTGGTGTGCTTGCTGTTGATCGTGACGAAGAGCTCGACGACCTGGTCCGGCGTCAGGTTGTCGAAGACCACAGCCGGGACCTGGAAGTCGCGCAGGTTGTGCTTCTCGGCGATCTGATGGAGCGCCAGCAGCCGGTGCTGCCCGTCCAGGGCGCGGAGGATGCCGGATTCCTCGGGGAGCTTCAGCGAGCCCGCGTCGGCCCGCCCGCCCGAGGGGGCGTACTCCAGCCGCTTTTCCGAGACCAGGAGCACGCTGCCGGGGATCGCCGGCAGCGAGCCGGCGTCGGCCTGCTGGAGGTAGTAGGCCACCAGCTCGTCGATCTTCTTCTTGATGATCGGCCGCTGAAAGGCGTGCTCGGAGGCGGCGATCTTCTTCTCCAGGAGGTCCCAGTTCACCCGGCCCGCCGGCTTGTGCTTGCCGCGGGTGGTCTCGCTGCCGGGGCCGAAGGAAAGGACCTCGAAACCCACCAGGGACTCGAGGTCGGCGCCCGAAAGCAGGGCTTCGTAAAAGCGAACCCCGAACTGGTTCAGGCGAAGCGAGGGAACCGAGATCATGGCCACCTCCTAGCCCGTGGACACCCTCCGGACTCGGGTTGCCGGTAGGGCGGCGCAAAGCGTATACCGCCCCAAGCGGGTTTTGAGCCTAGAGAAATGAAGGGTTCGGAGGTCCCGTCAGGGAGGGGAGACGGTCTTCCAGTCCTGTCCGGCAACCATCTGGTCGTAGATCTGGCTCGCGCCGGTCAGGATTCCGGAGAGCTCGGCGGTTAGGATCGCGGCGAGCTCGGCGAGGGCGTCCGGGCGCGCGACCGGCACGGAGCATTCCACCGTGGACTGGCCGAGCGAGGCGAAAAACGGAGAGGGGCGGCGCGTCCAGTCGGAGTCGCTGCGGCGGTGCTTGGTCATCAGGAACGCGGCGAGACGCCGCTCGTCCCAGGGCTCGGACATGGCCCAGCTGAAATTGGCGCGCAGGCCCTTCTGCTCGACGGAGGGCGCGTCGCTGGCCAGCGAGATCGACATGGAACCTCCGGAAACGATAGCATTCCGGCGTTCGTCCGACACTGTGAAAAGAGTCCTGTTTTCGGGCCTTCTGCTGCTCGGCTCCGGCTCCGTGCCGGCCGGGGCGCAGGACCGCGTCTACGCGTCCCACCTGATGGTCGACCAGGACGTCGCGATTGCGTCTCGGATCTCGGGAGTCATCGCGTCGATCGCCGTGGACCGCGGCGCCGTCGTCACCCAGGGGCAGGAGCTCGCGGCGCTGGATCCTCGCGAGGCCGACGCCGACGTCCGAGAGGCGAAGGAGGACATGGAGCTGAAGAAGGCCGAGTACGCCCGGGCGGAGTCGCTGGCCGCCTCGAAGGTCATGAGCGCCTCGGACCTGGATCAGAAAAAGGCGGAGTACGCGGTGGCCACCGCCCGATGGGAGAGGGCTCGGACGCTCCGGGACTACACGGTGATCCGGGCCCCCTTCGCCGGGATCGTCACGGAGAAGTACGCGCGCATCGGCCAGAAGGTGACTGAGGACAAGCCCGAGCCGTTGTTCAAGATCACGGCCGTCGAGCCACTGCTGGCGCGGATCTACCTGCCGGAGGAAGAGCTGCTTCGCGTCAAAGTCGGCGACCGCGTAGACGTCGTCGCCGAGCGTTTCCCCGACGTGAAAACCACCGGAGACGTCCAGTTCATCAGCCCGACGGTAGACGCGGCGAGCGGAACGTTCCAGGTCGTCGTCCGGGTCAAGCGGGAGCCCGCACGCACGGTGCTGCGGCCCGGCATCGCCGTCCAGGTGCGGTTCCCCAAAGCCCCTTCGAAGTAGAGAGAATCCCGGGAGGTCATGCCGCCGACCCCTCCCCGCAGCTCCGCGCGTCTTCGCTCGGCCCGCGACCGCGTGCTCGTGCACGACATCAAGAACATGTCGTTCCGACTCCGGTTGCTGCTGTCCAACCTCGACGAGCACTGGGAGGACGCCGACTTTCGGAGGACCGTCCGGGACCTTCTGGCCTCCTGTGTCGAGCGTCTCGAAGGAATCGCCGGACGCTTCGTCGAGCGCGAGGACGCGGTTCTGATCAAGGTGGCCCTCGACGTCAACGACCTGCTCCGGGAGGTTGCCGAGAGGCCGAGCCGCCGGTCGGGGAAAAGGAGCGTCGACGCCAGTCCGAGCGTTTCGCTCGCGCTGGGGGATGCACCCCGAATCTGGGCGGATCCGTACTACCTCGCCGACGCCGTCGCGAGCCTGGTCGACAACGCGTGCGAGGCGGCCGCGCCGGAAGGCCGCGTGCTCGTGCGGAGCTTCTCGGCGGGCAGTCCCAGGAGGCCCCGCGCCGTCGTCGAAATCATCGACAATGGGGCCGGGATGACGCCCGAGTTCCTCCGCGACCGGCTCTTCCAGCCCTTCGAGACGACCAAACCCCAGGGCGTGGGACTGGGCCTCGCGACGGCAAACCAGATCGCCCGCCTTCACCGCGGGACGATCCGGATCCTGAGCCAGCCCGGCGGCGGAACGCTGGTGCGGTTGTCGTTCCCGGGAATCCCCGCCGAGCCGGGCGGAGCCTGAGGCGTGGACGGGCAGGCCGCGGGCAGTCTCGGCCGCATCGTCATCGTCGAGGACGACGCCGTTCTTCTCGAGCAGCTGACCTGGGCCCTGAAGGGCAAGTTCTCGGTGTCTTCGGCGCGCGACGCCACGCACGGGAAGGCGCTCTGCGACTCGGAGCCGGATCTCTTTCTCTTCGACATGCGTCTGCCGCCGTCGGGCCAGGTCCAGGAGGGGCTCGACCTGCTCCGTCATGCGCGCCGCCGAGACCCCGAGGCGACGGTCGTGATGATGTCGGGCGAAGGGGAGAGATCGGACGCGCTGAAGGCGATCGCTCTGGGCGCTTTCGATTTCTTCCAGAAGCCGATCGACACGGCGGAGCTGCTCGTGATCTTGAACCGCGCGCTCGAGCGGCGCCGACTCGTGGCGGAAAACCGCGAGCTGCGCCGGGCGGTCTCCGAGCCGCCGGCCTCCGAGCGGCTGATCGGCGAGAGCCCTGTCTTCCGGCGGCTCATCTCGGAAATCGACCGGGTCGCCGCGAGCGACGCGACCGTGCTGCTCCAGGGTGAGAGCGGCACGGGAAAGGACCTCGTGGCCCGGACCATCCACGAGCGAAGCCCGCGGCGCGACCGGCCCTTCGTCGCGGTCAACGTCGCCGCGATGCCGGAGACCCTGGTCGAAGCGGAGCTCTTCGGGCACGAGAAAGGGGCCTTTACGGGAGCCATCGCGTCCCGGCCGGGGCGCTTCGAGCTGGCGCATGCAGGGACGCTCTTTCTCGACGAGATCGGCACCCTTTCGGCGGCCGCGCAGGCGAAGCTGCTGCGCGCGATCGAGAGCCGCCAGGTCGAGAGGGTCGGCGGGCGCCGGGCGATCCCCGTCGACTTCCGCCTGATCTCGGCCACCAACGAAGACCTCGAGGCCCGCGTCGCCGACGGAAGCTTTCGCGAGGACTTGTTCTACCGGATCAACACGATCCCGATTCACATCCCACCGCTGCGGGAGCGCGGCAGCGACGTCGCGCTTCTAGCCCGGCACTTTCTGGCGGAGCTTCGCGCGAGGCACGGGCGGGGGCCGTCGCGGCTCTCGGACGTAGCGCTGGCGCGTCTGTCCGCGCACCCCTGGCGGGGCAACGTGCGGGAGCTCCAGCACGCGATCGAGACGCTCGTGGTCTTCGCCGAGGGCGAGGAGGTCGGCGAGGAGGATCTGCCGAGGGCGTTGCGGGATCGCTCGGGGCCAGTGAAGGCCGTCCAGCCGCCCAAGTCGTTCGCACAGGCCGTCGAGGATTACGAGCGGCGGATCCTGTCCGACGCGATCGCCGCCGCGGGCGGTGTGAAGGCCGAGGCGGCACGGAAGCTCGGCTTGGACGCCAACCAGATCAAGTACCTCTGCCGGAAATACGAACTCTGATTCGCGGGTGAAAAAGTCACCCTAGGGTGGGAAAAGTTTCATCTGATCTTTAATGTCGAACCGGATGTGCTTCTGTAAATAGCTGAATACGAGTCACTTGTCGCCTGCAGCTCTCAGTCGGAAACCTGGCCCGGGTCTTGCCCTTACAGGTCGGCGTAGAGGAGGGAAGAATCAATGGCGAACGAAGTCAAGATCAAGCTGACGGACGCGCAGAAGGAAAAGATCCGCGAAGCCACGGGCAAGGACATGCCCGAGATTCGTGTCGAGACCTTCGCTGGCAACCCGGCGCTTTCGCCGACCACCAAGGCGGTTTCGGCGCGCGCGGCGGGCAAGTCGATCGCGGGGCGCGCGGCTGGCAAGTCGATCGCGGGACGCGCGGCGGGCAAGGCGGTCGCGGGACGCGCGGCCGGCAAGTCGATCGCGGGACGCGCGGCGGGCAAGGCGGTCGCGGGACGCGCGGCTGGCAAGTCGATCGCGGGACGCGCGGCGGGCAAGGCGGTCGCGGGACGCGCGGCCGGCAAGTCGATCGCGGGACGCGCGGCGGGCAAGGCGATCGCGGGTCGGGCCGCTGGCAAGTCGATCGCGGGTCGCGCGGCTGGCAAGTCGATCGCGGGTCGCGCGGCTGGCAAGTCGACGGGCCTCTAGGTCCAGTCGTTCAGTTAACCGGAACCACGAAACGCCCCGCTTCGGCGGGGCGTTTCATTTTCCGGGACTACCAGGCTACCGACTGGACCCAGCGCTTGAGAATCCGCCACACGCGCGCCGCGTAGGATGCGCGCCGTCCGTAGATCTTGGCGTAGCCGTTCATGCCGGCGAAGAGGCTGCCGTCGGAGTTGTCGAAGACGGCGACGGCCACGAAGCGCTCGGGCTGCTCGGTGGGCGCCGACGGATCCGTATTCGCGGCAGCCGTCTTGGGCTGCGCGAGGGCCGCCGGGGAGACCGCCACGATCGTGCCGTGGACCGGCCGCGGGTGCCCGCGAAAGAGAGCGGTGACCGGCGCGTTCGGCACCAGGTCGTCGAGCAGCCGCTCCGAGACGGTCAGATCGGCGACCACCTGGCTGTCGTCGCCGATTTCGGCGAGGAGCATTCCCGCGGGGACGGAGCGTCCCTCGAGGTCGCGCACGTACGGAGTCAGCAGACGCCCGGAAGACGGGCTCTTCACCAGCAGCCGCTCCTCGCGCGCGCGTCCGCTCTTCAGAGCCGCCTCGAGGGAGGTGCCGCGGGCCTCGGATGCGAAGACGCGCGCGGGCTCGGCGGCCTGGCGGGCGAGGCTGGCTTCCCGCGTCGCACGCTCGCGTTCGGAGGTGAGCCGCTTGGTCTCTTCGGATACTGCCGCGCTGACGAGCTGAAAGACCGGATCTCCGGCTTTCACGCGGTCTCCCTCCTGGGCGAGCGCGCGGGTGACGACCGCGTCCTCCGGCGCCTCAAGGCGAATCATGGCCACGGGTCGGAGCACGGCGGGGGAGCGAAGCGTGCGCCGGCTCCATGGAATGAAGACGAGCAGAGCGACCACGGCGACGGCGCCCAGTAGGGCCGCGCGGACGCGGGAGGACATGAGCAGCTCCTTCTTGTCGAGATAGAAGAGGTGGGTCGTGCGCGTGACGAGCCGGACGCGCTTGCGAAACAGACGGTACAGCGTGATCAGGAGGAGCACGACCGCCCAGTTGGGGAAGAAGTGGTTGTAGAGGTTATAGAAGAGCCCGCCGATGAAGCGCATGACAACGGCAACCCAGGCCAGAGCCAGGGATCCGAAGATCCAATAGATGCGGCGCTTGCGGCGCGAGACCTGCGGCACCTCGACGGGAAGGCGCAGGACGTACTTCTGGAAGCACGCTCCGATGTAGCGGAACGACTCCTCGCGCAGGTCGGGGATCTCGAGCACGCTGGAGAGCGCGTAGTAGCCGTCGATCTTGATCAGGGGATTGATGTTGAAGAAGACCGTCGACACGCCCGTGAAGAGCATCGTCTTGAAGGCGATCTCGTGGACGAGCGTGTCCGGATACGACACGACCCAGACGAGTGTCGCGACCGAGCACATGAACGCTTCGACGTAGATGCCGGCCGTCGTGACCCAGAGCCGGTGCCACTTGTTCGGAAAGAGGACCGAGTCCGTCGTGTCGCAGTAGAAGGCGGGCGTGAAATAGAGGAGGGCGATCCCGATGTCGTGCACGTCGCCGCCGTAGATCTTGACGACGTAGGCGTGCGCGAACTCGTGGATGCAGCCGATGAACGTCAAGATGAAGAAGAATTGCAGGACGTCGATCAGGGGCTTCGACGTCAGCGCGTAGAGCTCCATCGTGCCGCCCCAGACGGTGTCCCAGTGGACGAGGATCACGCCGAACGCCCAGGCCGCGAAGACCAGCGCGCCGGCGACGACCGGCGGCGTCCAGATCCAGCGGACGTACTTGACCGTTCGGTCGAGGAACCGATTGGGGTCGAGCACGTTGAAGAGCAGGAAGAACGGATTGAAGCCTTCGGCTTTCTCTTCGGCGGCGCGCTGGCGGGCGGTCCGCGCGTTGGCCAGCAGCTTCAGGTTCCGCTCCGCGGCCGACTGCTCGATCAGGCCCATTTCGCGCAGCATCTCCTCGTACTCGCGCACGAGGGACATCTCGACTTTCTCGCGCGGGAACATCGCCTGGTAGTCGGCCTGGATCTGCGCCAGCGTGCGCGTCCCGTCGAAGAGCTGGCAGAGTCCCCACTCGCCGTCGTCGAAGTTGTAGTACTTGGTCGTCTCGGGGTTCTTGACGACCCAGTTGACCTCGCCCAGCTGCACGACGCGCCGGATCACCGCGTCGGAGCGGATCGCCGGCTTGTCGCTCGCGACGCCGTGCCGGGCCGCGAGGGCCGCGGCGCCTTCCCCGAGGCGGGTGGCGGCGAGCAGACGGCCGGGGCGGGGAGAGCTCACGGAAGCGCGGGCCAGATCTTGTTCCAGAGGTACCGAAGGGGCTTGCGAAACAGCGCGGTGACGACACGGCGCGTCCCGACGGAGACCTTGCCGCTGCCGAGCATGCCGGTCTTGAGCTGCCCGTCGGGATTCGGGACCGCCACTTCGGCGATCAGAAAACGCTGGTCGCCTTCCTCGCGGATCCGGGGCGCGACCCGCGCGACCTCACCGTGGAAGAGCGTCCCCGGGTAGGGATTGAACTTCAGCGCAACCTTCTGGCCGGGCTTCACCAAGCCCGCGTCGGACTCGGGCACTGCCACCTCGGCGCGGACGGTCCGCACGTCGGCCACCACGCAGAGCTCGACACCTCTCGGCAGGAGCTGGCCGACCCGTTCCTCGATTCGCGGCGTCACGATCACGCCCGAGGCAGGGGCAGTCAGCCGTGTGCGGGAGACGCGGTCCTCCTCGAGCGCGATGCGGGCGCGCGCCTCGCGCCGCCGTGCTTCGGCGTCGAACACCGCGCTGGCGTCGGCGTTCTGGCGCGCCAGCGCCACGTCGCTCTCCGCCATGGCCAGGCTGGATCGAGCCTGCGCCAGGGCCGCCTGGTAGCTCTCGTCCTTCAGCGTGGCGATGACCTCGCCGGCCTCGACGCGGTCCCCCTCGCGGTGGAGAACGGCTCCGACGACGCCGTCCACCATGGACGTGACCGCGGCGCGGCGGCCCGGCAGGACCCGGGCGGGCCCGGCGATGCGCAGTGGCCACGGAGCGACGAACAGGATCAGGGCGGCCACCGCGGCGCCGATCGCCCAGCGGCGGCGGCGTGAAAGAGGAATCGCCGAAAGCTTGCGCTTCTTTTCCAGCAGCGGCTTCCAGAACCCGGCCAGAGGTACCTGCTGGTAGAGCTGCGCGTTGCGGACCGCGACGGTGGCCTGGTTGACGAGGATCGAGAGAAGGTCGCGGGTCTCCTCGTCGAACACCAGCGGCTCCTTGCTCTCGAATCCGAGAGCCCCGAGCTTGCCCTCTTCGTCTTTGAGGAGGACGCCGTGGAAAGACCTCAAACCCGTTTCCTGGAAGATCGCGCGGAACTTCTCCTCGGTCTCCGGACGATCGGCCGTGATGTGCCCGTCGTCGGTCTGGGTCACGGCGGTGTCGGTCCCGGAGAGATAGACCCATTGGAGCAGATCTTCCATGCGCCGCGTGTCGGGGTTCTTTCGATCCACCTCGGTTGAGCCCGAGACCGCGCCCAGGCGCAGCTTGCCTTTTTCCTGGATGGCGATTCCGCAGCGGTCGTAGTGGATCAGCGCCGACGTCGCGTTGACGATCGTCTGCATGACCTTGTCGAGGTCGAGGGTGGCGGTAATCTCCCGGGAGACCGCGAGGAGCGCATCGAGTTCCTGGACCTTCTTCTCGGCCTCGTGCTGGCGCGCGGTCCGCAGTGCCCGGACGGCCTGGCGGGCCACGTCTTGCAGGAGCTCCTCGTCCTCGGCCGAGAACTCGGGATGGCGGCCGCGTTTATTGGCCAGGACGAGCGCGCCGACCGACACCTCGTCTTCGACGAGGGCGGCCGCGAGAACCGACTGGATCCGGTATCCCGTATCCTCTTCGGCGGCCGGATCTCCGGACGGGATGCGGTTGCGCCTCACAGTGGACTGGTCGGCGACGACGTCGCCGACGATCGCAGCGCCGACCGCTTCGGGCGCGGGCGTGACGTCGTAGTTCTCGTTGACCGCCGTGGCCGCGAGGGTGACCTGCCCCTCGGCACTGTCGAGCATCCACAGCGAGGCCGACTCGGCCGTGACGAAGTCCGCGGCCTTGCGCACGATTAGATCCGAAAGCTCGGCGGTGTCGATCGTCGATCCGAACGCTTTCGAGAGGTCGTACAGGTTGGTCAGCCGCTCGATCGCGTGGAGCATGCCGACGGTCTTGCGCTCGGACCGCAGGGCTCGGCCCAGGGCCGGGGCCGCCTGCTCCAGGAATCGCTCCAGCCGCGCCAGCGCCTCCTCGGCGTCCGGCATGTGGGTGAAATAGAGAGCGAGGAGACCCACCACCAGGCCTTCCGCGTGGAGCGGCACCGCGAGACACGCGCGGAGCGTCGGCGGGAGTCCGCGCACGAACGGATCGGAGGTGGTGAGCTCGTCTCCCGCGAGAACGATGGCCTGGCGGTCGCGGACGAGGTCATGGACGATTCCGGTCTCGCGGGGCGCCGATCGCCGCAGGAGCGTCTCGACCCCCGGACCCGACCCCGCGATGCAGAGAAAAATCGGATGGACCGTGTCGGGAGCCCACAGCAGCGCGGCGTCCGCGCCGGACATCGTGGTGCTCCAGCGCGCCGCCCATCCCGACGTCTGCGAGAGGTTTTCGCAGAGCGCCAGCTCGGCCAGAGCCGAGACCTCGTCCTCGGAGCCGTGGTGGGCGGCTTCGGGCTCCTCCGGCTCCTCAGCCGGTTCGTCTTCCGTTTCTTCGGTTTCGTCCGCCATGCGCCTCCTCGGTGGACATCGACCGGGCCCGATGCCGGTATAGGTCTGACCCCTCAGAAGCTGGAGACCGCGGCCTCCATGTCGTCGTGGATCTCGAACACCGAGTCGAGCTTGGTCATCTGGAGGAGTTTTCGGATCTGAGGGCCGGCGCGGAGGAGCTTGGTCTGGCCCCCCTCCTTCTGCGATTGCGTCAGCGCCCGCACCAGCGCTCCGAGACCCGAGCTGTCGAGGAAGCCGACTCCCGAAAGATCCACGAGCAGACGGGTGTGGCCCTCCTCCAGCAGCCGCGTCACGGTCTTCTTGAACGTGGACTCTGCGTCGCCGATCACGAGATCTCCCGTCACGGTCAGCACCGTCACGGAACCGTCTTCATGAGTTTGAAGTTCCATGGAACCGGGGCATTATGCCAAAAGCCAGAGAGGCGTGGAGCCGGCCTTTCCGAGCCTCGAAACCCCGGTTCTCTCTCCGGCATCCAACTCCCGAAGCGGCGGTGTCACCGCACGGAAGAGGAACCGAATGAGCGCCGACGAGCGCCCCTACATCACCTGTCAGGAACTGCTGGATTTCCTCTCCCTCTACCTCGAGAACGAGCTTCCCGACGCTTCCCGGCACGAGTTCGAGCGCCACCTCTCCGTGTGCGACGCCTGCCGGGACTACATCCGCCAGTACGAGACGGCGATCCGCCTGGGGAAGTCGGCGTACGCGCGGCCCGACGATCCCTGCGGCGAGGAAACGCCGGAGGAGCTGGTGGAAGCGATCCTTCGCAGCCGCGAGAAATCCTAGCGAGCGGGTTCCCAGAGCGTGATGCGGGTCGTCCAGCCTTCCTGCTGGCGCTTCGCGAACGACTCCTTCGTGTAGGGCGTCTGCTTGTGGGCTTCCAGCGCCGCCGCGTCGGTCCAGCGTTCGATTCGAAGGAAGCGGTTCTTTTCCTTCGGCGACCGGTAGAGGTCGTACTGGAGATTGCCGGCCTCGGCGCGCGTGGGCGCGGTCAACGGTACCGCCATAGAATCCCCTCATGCCGCTCGACCGACGCTCCCTTTTCTCTCTCGGCGCAGCCTCCTATTTCCACGCCCTGCTGGGCCGTGCGCTCGTGCCCGCCGCTCCGGCCAGGGAGGTCAAGACCGCGGGCATCCGATTGATCCCGGTCGACGGGAAATACAAAGTCTGGACGAAGAAGCTCGGGTCCGGGCCCATCAAGATGCTCACACTGCACGGCGGCCCGGGTTTTACGCACGAGTACTTCGAATGCTTCGAGGATTTCCTGCCGCAGGCCGGAGTCGAGTTCTGGTACTACGACCAGCTCGGCTCTTTCTATTCCGATCAGCCCGACGATCCTTCGCTCTGGACCATCGATCGATTCCGTGAGGAGGTCGAGCAAGTGCGCACGGGCCTCGGCCTCGAAAACTTCATCCTCTACGGCCAGTCGTGGGGCAGCATGCTCGCGATCGAGTACGCCCTGAAGTACCAGAGGCACTTGAAGGGTCTGGTTCTCTCGAGCATGACGGCGTCGATACCTTCCTACATGTCATACATCGCGAAGCTGCGCGCGGCGCTGCCGAAGGAAGTCCTCGCGACGCTCGAGAAGTACGAGGCCGCCGGAAAGTACGACGCGCCCGAGTATCAGAAAGCGATGATGGAGCAGGTCTACAAGCGGCACGTGTGCCGGCTGGACCCGTGGCCGGACCCTGTCGACCGCGCGTTCAAGCATTTCAACCCTCAGGTCTACGGCACGATGCAGGGACCCAACGAGTTCGTCGTGACCGGAACGTTCAAGGACTGGGACCGCTGGAAGGATCTTCCGAAGATCACGGTGCCGACGCTCTTGGTCGGCGCGCGCCACGACGAGATGGATCCCGAAGACATCCGCAAGATGGGACGCTTGATCCCCAACTCGCGCGTCGTCATCTGCGACAACGGCAGCCATCTCGCGATGTGGGACGACCAGGAGGCGTACTTCAAAGCCCTCATCCCGTTCCTTCAAGACGTGGACAAGGGCCGGTTCCAGGCCTCGAAGACGCAAACGCGCTCGTGAGCGTGGCGCAGGGGAGGGGACGCCTCCTCGTGTTTCCCGATCCGGACTCCGTCGCTCGCGCGGCCGCCCAGGACTTCGCGCGCCGCGCCGCGGACGCCGTCGCCGAACGGGGACGGTTCATGGTGGCGCTTTCCGGCGGACGCACGCCCCGACGCCTCTACGCTCTTCTGGCCAACGAGCCTTATCGCAAGGCGGTCCCCTGGGACCGGACGTACCTCTTCTGGGGCGACGAGCGCTATGTGCCTCCGGATGATCCGCAAAGCAACTATCGGATGGTCCGGGAGGCCCTCCTTTCGCGCATCGTCATCCCGGAGGCAAACGTCCATCGGGTCCTCGCCGAGCTTCCCGACGCTGCCGAGGCGGCGGGCCGATACGAAATCGAGTTGCGCGAGAGTTTCGGAACGCCCTTCGGGCAGACTCCGCGCTTCGACCTGGTCTACCTGGGACTGGGTCCCGAAGGCCATACGGCTTCGCTTTTTCCGGGGACGACGGCGCTGAAGATCCGGGACCGTCTCGTCGTCGCGACGTGGGTCGACAAGCTCGAAACCTTCCGCATCACCATGACCTACCCGCTGTTCGCCGAGGCAAGAGCGGTCGTGTTTCTGGTCGAAGGCGGGGAAAAGGCCGACATTTTGTCTTTGGTGCGAAATCCCGAGACGGCATCCGAGTACCCGGCGGGCCAGGTAGAGCCCCGAGACGGCGAGCTTCTCTGGTTCGCGGACCGGGCCGCCGCGGGTCAGGGCTCGGCCTAAGACTCTTCTAAGGAGTGACTTTTCCGAGAAGACTCCGAAACCGCGCCTCCCGCACGGCATCCAAGGCTCCATGACGATTCATTCTTTCGGACCCCCCGGCGATCCCCGGCGCCGTCGGCTCTTCGACCTTCTGGCCTCCTCCGCGCCGGTGAGATCCGGCGGGGGCGTCACCGCGTACTACTCCTCGGACAGGCGAGGGCCCAGGATCTCCTTCCGGATTCCCGGGCCGGCGGGTGTCCGGGATCTCAAGGGGGGGTTGAAACCGGGGCAGCGGCGATAAGATCTCGCGAATTCAAACGGTCCGGGACGCGAGCCGGATGGGCGAGTCACTCGACGGGACCATGGCGGTCTCGCCGATTCGTTGGGGAGCCTCCCGCGAAGGGGGCAACGAAAGGAGACGCTGGATGAAGAAAGGTGATCTGAAGGTGAAGGCTCTCGGCCTCGCGGTCGCGGGCGTCATCGCGGGCTCCGGCCTGATGGTGGCGCAGCAGGCCGGCGGGACGCAGGGCGACGAGAAGAAGCCGGCTTCGAGCGACGAGAAGGCCAAGGACAAGGCCGGAGCGGCGTCGGACAAGCACGTCTGCAAGGGCATGAACGCGTGTAAGGGCAAGGGCGGCTGTAAGAGCGGCGACAACGGTTGCGCGGGCAAGAACTCTTGCAAGGGCAAGGGCGGCTGCGCTTCGGCCGAGATGAAGCACTCTTGCAAGGGCATGAACGAGTGCAAGGGCCAGGGCGGCTGCAAGAGCGGCGACTCCGGTTGCGCTGGCAAGAACTCTTGCAAGGGCAAGGGCGGCTGCGCGGTTCCGGTGGCTCCGAAGAAGGCGGCCTAACTCGATCGTTCCTAGACCCCGGGGGCCGCGGAGATCCCGCGGCTCCCGGGCTCATCGGACCTCCAACCTTGATACCCGAAACCCGGAATCGCTGGAGCTTCCCCGACCTCGGTGTCGGCGTGGGCCTGCGTACGGTCCACTACGCGCACATCCTGGAAAAGAAGCCCGACGTCGACTTCTTCGAGATCCTCTCGGAAAACTACATGGACACCGGCGGGCGTCCGCTGTGGGTTCTCGAACAAGTCGCCGAGCGCTATCCGGTCGTCCTGCACGGAGTGTCGCTTTCGATCGGCGGCTCCGATCCGCTCGACCGCCGCTACCTCGCGAAGCTGAAGTCCCTCGCGGACTCGACGCGCGCGCGCTGGGTGTCGGACCATCTCTGCTGGACGGGTGTTGCGGGGCGAAACACGCATGACCTGCTGCCGATGCCTCTGACGGAGGCGGCGCTGGCGCACGTCGCCGATCGCGTCAAGGCTGTTTCCGACGCGCTGGGCCGGCCGCTCTTTCTCGAGAATGCTTCGACATACGCCGAGTTCGCGGCGTCGAGCATGCCCGAGTGGGAGTTTTTCGGCCGGCTCATGGAGGCGGCCGACTGCGGGATGCTCCTCGACGTCAACAACGTCTACGTCAGCTCGTTCAACCACGGCTTCGATCCGAAGCGCTACATCGACGCGATCGATCCGTCGCGCGTGGTGCAGTACCACCTGGCGGGGCACACCAACAAGGGCACGCACATCGTCGACACGCACAACGACTACGTGATTGATCCGGTGTGGGAGCTCTACCGGCGCTCGGTCGCGCGCACCGGCCGCGTGGCCACACTGCTCGAGTGGGACGCGGACATCCCGGCGTTCGACGTGGTCCACGGCGAGGCGCAGAAGGCCCGCGCGTTCCGCGGGGAGGAGAAGGCGGTTGCCGCTGCCGCCTCTTGATCTCCCGCTCGCTCGCCTGCAGCGCTGGATGCAGGCGGTGATCGAGCAGCCCGGCACGCCCGAGGAAGCGGTCGGGGCGCCGGCGCCGCGCGAGGAACTCGATCCCGAGGAGATCGAGCGCGTGATCCTTCCGTCGAAGACGCTGACGCCGGTCGAGCGGGTCGGCGTTTACCAGGGCATGTACCTGCTCCGCATGGTCGAGGCCCTCGAGAACGACTATCCCGCCCTGGCCCATTTCTTGGGCCAGGACGAATTCGCCGATCTCGTCACGCGTTACGTCGCAGCAAATCCTTCGCGCAGCTACACGCTCAATCGCCTCGGCGAAGCTCTTCCCGAGTTCATCCGCACGACTCGAGGGATCCGGAAGAAGGCGTTCGCCGCGGATCTGGCGCGACTGGAGCGCGCGGTCACCGAGGTCTTCGACGCGGAGCGGTCCCCGGCCTGGCCGGCTGAGGAGATCGAGCGAATGCCGCAGGAGGCCTGGCCGGGCGCCGTCTTCGTGCCGATCGCGGCGTTTCGCTTGCTCGCGCTCTCCTACCCGGTCAACGCGTACTTCCAGTCCGTCAAGGACGAGAACCACGACCATCCCGACATCGGACGAAAGCCCACATGGGTCCTCGTGTGGCGCAAGGATTACGAGGTCTGGCGCCTGAACCTCGGCAAGGACGCCTACGAGTTCCTCCGCGCGCTCTCGAGCGGGCGTCCGTTCGGGAAGGCCGTCGCCGCGACGGCGCGCAAGCTCCAGGGCAACGCCGGCGATCAGCTGTTTCGATGGCTGCGCGACTGGGTCGCGGAAGGCATGTTCCAGGGAGTGCGGACGAGCTCGTAACCGCCCCTCCGTCGCGGCATCCAAGTCAGGTGTCCGCGCACGACCACAGCCACGCTCCGAATCGTTACGCCGTCCTTTCGACGGCGGAGCGGTTCGGGGACGCTCCGGAGCTGACCGGCCGCGGCGTCACGATCGCGTTCCTCGACTCGGGCTTCCAGCCTCATCCCGACCTGACGCGTCCGGCCGACCGGATCCTCGCGTACCACGACGTGCACGAGCCCTCGTCGGTTCTCGACGCCGCGCGGCCGCCGCGCGCCGACGACTGGCACGGCACGCAGACCTGCGTCGTGGCGGCCGGCAGCGGCTTTCTCTCCGACGGCGTCTACCGCGGGCTGGCGTCGGAGGCGAGCCTGGTCCTCGTCCGCGTGGCCCGCGACGGGAAGATCTCGGAAGACGCGATCGCAAGCGGGCTCGAGTGGGTGATCGAGAACCGCGAGCGCCACGGAATCCGCGTGGTCAGCATGTCGCTCGGCGGCGACCTGGACCGCCCGCTCGCCGAGAGCCGCGTCAATCAACTCGCCGAGCGCGCCGTAGCCGACGGTCTCGTGCTCGTGGCCGCAGCCGGCAATTCGGGCTGCGGCGAGCGGCATCGCTGCCTGCCGCCGGCGACGGCCCCTTCGGTTATCGCCGTCGGTGGCTACGACGATCGGAACGACCCCGAGCGCCGGCAGATCGGCCTGTACTGCTCCAGCTTCGGTGAGACCGCGGACGGTCTCGTCAAACCCGAGTTGATCGCTCCGGCGATGTGGGTCGCGGCTCCGATCCTCCCCGGCACGCCGCAATACGTCCGCGCGGAATCGCTTGCGCGGCTCGCGGCGACTCCCGACAATCGGCTGGCCGGGGCTCTGGCTGCGGCGCGCGACCGTCTCGGAGCGTCTCTTGCACCCGAAATGGCTGATCCGGAAGCCGTCCGGCGATGGATCGACGGTTCGCTGCGAAGCGAACGTCTTGTCTCGGCGCACTACCAGCAAGTCGACGGCACCTCGTTCGCGGCCCCCGTGGCCGCATCCGTGGCGGCGTTGATGCTCGAGGCCAATCCGCAGCTGTCGCCTCTGGGCGTGAAGCGAATCCTCCTCCAGACGGCCCGCCCCGTCGGGGAGCTTCCGCCTCTGCGGCAGGGATACGGCGTGCTCGACGCCCGCGCGGCGATCGCGTCCGCGCGGATAGAGAAACATGCCGATCGGTCCGCGACAGGGACCAGGCTCGCGTCCGGACGGATCGAATTCCGATTCCACAACGACATCGCGACGAGCGTGACCGTGGCCGGAAGCTTCGACGGCTGGCGTCCCGGAGGCACGCCGATGCGGCGGGAGGACTCCGGGGAGTGGAGCCTGTCGATTCCGGCACCCTCGCCGGGGAGCTACCGCTACAAGTTCGTGGTGGACGGGACGCGCTGGCTCTCCGATCCTTCGCACGCCCGCCGGGAGCCCGATCCCTACGGCGGGTTCGACTCCGTTCTGGAAGTTCCCTAGAGCACCAGCTCGCCGTCGCGCACGGCCGCGGCGATCAGAGTCCGCAGCGCCTGACGCGCCCGGTGGAGACGGATCTTGACGGCGTTGGCGGAGATTCCGAGCAGCTTCGCGACCTCCGCCGTGTCGAGCTCCTCGATGTCGCGCAGCAGCAGCACCGCGCGGTAGGGCTCGGGCAGCCGGTCGATCGCCTCGCGCACGCGGGTTCGGGTCTGGGCGCGGGAGATCGCCGTCTCCGCGGACTCGCGCCATTCCTCCGGCTCGGCGATCCGGTGGCCCGTCTCGTCGAAAACCGGTAGGAGCTCCTCGATCGGCGTCTCCGGGTGGCGGCGCGCCGATCGCAGGCGCATCAGGCACGCGTTGATGACGATGCGGTGCAGCCAGGTCGAGATGCTCGATCCTCCCTGGAAGCGGCCGATCGAACGAAAGGCCGCCACGAAGGCTTCCTGCACCGCGTCGCGCGCGTCCTCTTCCTGTCGGAGATAGCGCCGCGCCACGGCCAGGAGGCGGCCCGTCTGCGTCCGCACCAGGATCTCGCAGGCGTCCTCGTCTCCCTGGCGCAGTCTCGCCAGAAGGCCGGTTTCGTCGGCGAAGGGCAAATCCCGGTTCGAGTCGCCCTGGGTCGGAGGGATCGACCGCATGGACTCCACGTTCACGACGCCACCCCCTTCAACGTTTCCGAGATGAATGCCGAGCTGGACCGGATCACGAGTCCCTCGGCGGCGAGAGTTCGCAGAAGCGCGGCGCCGGCGGCGTCGACGTAGCTGACGCCTGAGAGATCGAGCGAGGTCGGAGCCGTCGCGTCGCGACCATCCGCGGCTTTTTGCAGCTCCGCGACCCAGGGGCCGGCGACGCGTCCCTCGACGATCAGGCAATCGTTTTGTCGGCTGATTCGCAGCATGACTGCGGTGACAGAGAGCAACGTCGGGGCCAGCCACATCGGCGAGGCACTGCGAGCGAA
>Ga0075424_100001776_pt1 | contig 19163 bp, 22 predicted proteins | sample SoiMethybrSBSTD3_FD_75301 | JGI IMG/M metagenome (GOLD analysis project Ga0075424, IMG submission 75301) | Bulk soil microbial communities from a Populus tree surrounding site in Tennessee, USA - Soil MetaG P. TD hybrid SBSTD3 | ecosystem: Environmental > Terrestrial > Soil > Tree plantation... | reverse complement strand
TTTGAATCAGAAAAGTGGTCTCGATAAATTAACTATTTTCTTTCTGATATAACTTCAGCTGTTGCGCTGTCCACAAAGTAAATGTGACTGTTTTTTATGACTTCCCATGCGAAATGATTCCCCGTTGTTATTGTAGGCTCGGCTTTACCAAGATATTTTCCGATCGAATTAGAATTAGCGTCAGATTCAAATATAGTACCATCACCTTTAATGTAGACGTATTTTGTAGCGAAGTCTGATACATTATATAGTGTGAGGTTTTCCTTGTGTGCAACTGTCGTAATTGCTTCTTTGGAAGATACAGGAGTAGAAAATAGAGTTGGCACCCTTAAAGAATTTTGCAATCCTAAATATACCAAAGATGTCACTATAACACCAATTCCACTTAAGATAATTATTTTATTGTCCATTTTATATTAAGGCCTTGATAATCAGTAACCTGTCCGTAGTTCAATTTTTTCTTTTTTATTGCCTGAAGTCCAGCTTATTCACTTATTCATCTGTTTACATCATAAGCTAAGCCAATACGATAACGCGTATAAGAGAATGGCGCATTCTATATGTGATAATATAGTGAAAAAATCAAACGCGTTCTCAACGACTGCAGTAGCTATTATCGTTTTGACGATATTGTCTGCATCACTATCAAACGTTTGCAACCAGGTTATGGCCCAAACAGGTTCCGCTTCTTCTGCTGTTGCTGGAACACAACTCCCTCGTTCTTCCCCTTCATCCCATTCTCCTCTTAATACTATATTCAAACAGGTACAGAGCTCTGTTGTTCAGATAACGAGCAAGATTCCTCTACCTACTGCAAATCCATCAAACCCCCAAACTCAAAATGCCACTGCATTAGGTTCTGGATTTGTCTACGATAAGCAGGGACATATTATTACGAACAACCATGTAGTAGGCGATGCAAAAATAGTAGATGTAACATTTGTAGATGGGAATAAATACACAGCAAAGATAATCGGAACTGATATCTATAGTGATGTTGCAGTCCTAAAAATTCAAATTCAAAATATGACGCAGCTACAGAAGCAACCCTTTCTCAAACCCCTTGTAATTGGAAACTCCTCAAAACTCGAGGTTGGAGATCAGGTGATTGCAATTGGTAATCCATTTGGACTTGACAATACCTTGACCACAGGTATTGTAAGCGCGATAGGACGTGTGTTACCGCCGGCTACTGAAGCAGGTGGGTTTTCTATACCGAATATCATTCAGACTGATGCACCAATCGCTCCTGGTAGCTCTGGTGGACCGTTGCTTAACATACAAGGACAGGTTGTTGGAATGAATACTGCTGGAATTCCACCTATTTTAGGCGGTGGCATAGCATTTGCAATTCCGTCTACCACAATAACACGAATAGCCGCTACATTAATTGAAAAGGGAGATTACATACATCCTTATCTCGGCCTTAAAGGCGGTACTATAACTTCAGATTTAGCACAGAACATTACAGGCATACCAACAACAAACTTCAAGGGAATATTTGTAGATACAATTACAAAGAACGGTCCCGCGGATAAAGCAGGAATACATGGAAGCACTACAGATCAATACTCAAAAAAACATGCTGGGGATATAATAGTAGCTGTTGACAGTCATCCTGTAGTTAGAATAGATGATATGATCTCATATATTGACCAGCATAAATCTGTTGGTGACAATTTAACCTTGACAGTATACAGAAATGGTCATACTTTAGATCTAAAAGCAATTCTTACAGCGCGTCCATCCCTGCTTCCATTGCTCCCCGCAATATCGTCTACCCCCCCTTCCACACAACCGCCGTTACCAATACCACCACATCCATAATTTTTACTTACAAAAGGTCACTTGAAAATCAGATGGGAAGTATGATTTGAGATCCGAAAAGATGACAATTTGCAGTCACATACAATCTAAGCAGTAGTATCGCCCTCCGTGTCAGTCTTATTTATAGAAAAGATAGGAATAAGAATAAAAGAGATCGTTTTTTATTTGAGGAGCATACAACAGCAATACCTATCCAGTAGTTTATGGTGTTCCTTTAAGAGGGTTTTGCCTACCATGGGTGGGCTTTATCATTCCTAAATTGTCCTACAGGAGCAATTGGATCTAGTTAACTATATTAAGTATTGGGATTGCTTTCAATTTTATGAAGGCGGCCTTGTTTCGTGAATATAGTAAAGATCCTGAAAAGGTTGTAAGGATTGAAGACGTTGATATGCCAAAATTGAAGCCTACAGAGGTCATGATAAAAACAGAAGTGGCAGGGTACAATTATAATGATCTTTGGGCCCTGTGGGGAGAACCTGTCAAAGTTCCGTTACCCCATATCTCTGGGAGCGATGTAGCAGGTAATGTGGTAGAAGTTGGTGATGATGTTACAAAATTCAAAGTCGGAGACAGAGTTGTGTCACATTCTAACCTAAGCTGCAGAAGTTGTGAAGCCTGTACGTCTGGCAGAGAGTATGATTGTATTGATAGAACAATCTGGGGATTCCAGACTGGTCCTTTGTGGGGTGGTTTTAGTCAATACACACACTTGCCTGAGGTAAACGTAGCCAGACTGCCCGAAAATGTATCCTATGAGGATGCATCTGCAATCTCAATGGTTGGAATGACTGCATGGCATATGTTGGTAGGAAGAGCCAAGATAAAACCCGGCCAAACGGTCCTAATCATGGGTGGAACTAGTGGAGTTGGTATGGTAGGAATTCAGATTGCAAAATTATACAATTGTACCATAATTGCCACAGCAGGCAACAAAGAAAAGATGGACAAATGTTTGGAAATAGGCGCAGACCATGCGGTTAATCACAGAGAAGAAGATTGGTATAAGAAGGTTAGAGCGATTACTAATAAACAGGGTGTGGATATTGTCTTTGAACATATTGGAAAGGCAACGTTCCCTCAAGAAGTTGGTCTGTTAAAGACAGCTGGAACCCTTGTTGCAACTGGTGCAACTACGGGTTATGACTCGACTATCGATTTAAGATATCTTTTCTTCAAGGGAACAAATCTACTTGGGTCTACTCAGGGGACGAAAGCTGAATTAGAAGAAGTAATTTATTGGACGAGCAAAGGAAAAATAAAACCTCTAGTTCATACGATTCTGCCATTTAGCGATATGGCAAAAGGTCATGTAATGATGGCGAAAGCTGAGCAGACGGGGAAGATTCTGACTACACCACAGAAACTCTAATCCTCCCTCTTATTTTCACATCTTTGTTCAAATGATGCTTAGAAGCCTGATATTTGTTCCTAGTAACAGCAAGCGCTTTATCGAGAAGGCTAAGGCGTTAAATGCAGATATTATATGCTTTGATCTAGAAGATTCTGTTCCCCTGAACGAAAAAACTACTGCAAGACAGGCGATCATAGACACATTAGCGAAAAGGGCAGAGTACAGATCAAGTATTTATGTCAGGATAAACTCCTTAGAATCAGGTCTCGCTTTTTCAGACCTAAACGCAATAATTCAAGAAGGAATCGACGGTATTGTCTTACCAAAGGTAAATGACAAAAATGAAGTAAATAAAATTGAACATCTAACATCCGCTCTTGAGAAGGAAAGGGGATTAGGCAAGGACAGCATCAAATTGATGCCATCTATTGAGAGCGCAAAAGGAGTCGTCAATGCTTATTCTATAGCGAAATCAGGTGGGAGAATAAATGCCTTAGTTTTTGGAGTCTTTGATTTTCTCTATGATATGCATCTTGATTACGTTGAAGATGACGAAGTTGAATATCGATATGCGCGTGCGAAAATCCCTGTTGACGCAAGAGCGGCAGGATTAGCGGCGCTCGATGGTATCTGGCAGAAGGTAGACGATCTAGATGGGTTGAGAAAAGACGCTAATACTGCGAAGAGATTAGGCTATTCAGGTAAAACCATAATTCATCCAGGTCAGATTGAACCAGTTCACAAGATTTTCATGCCTAGCAAAAATGAAATTGAATGGGCCAAGAAAGTATTGGAAGCACTAAGAGAATCAATGGAAATTGGAAATGGAAAGGGTGCAGTCAAATTAGAAGGGAAGATGATTGATGCTGTACATTATAAACAGGCGAAAGCAATATTAAATGCTATGGATGAAACAAAATAGAAGTGAGCACAAGCTACTGACATAAAACAGAAGGCGAGAATATCATTAGCAGCCATAATAATATAACAATAACAGCTCTTCTTCATCTTCTTTGTTGTAGCAGACAATCTTTGGTACAATATACTAAAGCAACGAAAATCATCATCTGTCAAATGTACCTTATAGGCAAGACTATCTGACAATCTCTCCGGTCTCTTCCAAAATTCTTTCCGTACCTGAGGGGTGCTTCAATATGCCATATTCTTCGAACAGTTCATCTAATGTCTTTTTTCTGATAAAGTATTCATCTTCATCAAATTCATCTTCATCGCCATAATATTCACGTATAAGAACCTTGAAAATGCCATCCTTGATCTCTCTTACAAGTATATCAGCATCGTCACCCTCATACACATAATACTTCACATAGTCGGATATTGGTATTTCTGTTTCCATTTTATTTCATTATCCTCAAAGAAGAAGTGAATTTGCCATATTTTAACTGATTAGGGCTTTATATTTTATTTTCAAAGTATGCTTTTTATCAGGTCTAAATATATGATAAACAATGAAAGTAGTTGTTTACTGGTATCATTGAAGGTCTTGGCACCGTAAAATCAGTATCCAAACTTAAGCGCAAAAACAAGGTAGCAGGAGCAGACACCAAGATGAGTATACACCTAGGACAGCTTAGGAAGGGTTTGAAGATTGGCAATAGTGTAAGCATCAATGGTGCCTGTCTTACCATTGTCAGATTGCATAAAGGAATAGCGGATTTCGAGTTAGTAGATGAAACTGTCAAGCGTAGCTGCATGGGTTTGATAAAGCCGGGTGATAAAGTAAATATTGAGAGAAGTTTGCGATTGGGTGATAGATTGGAAGGACACATAATCCTCGGTCATGTAGACACTACTGGTACTATCGAAGAAATCAGCACCTCCTATACAGGAACGAAGATATGGATAAAAATTAACGATGCTAGTGTGTTTCCTTCAATTGTCCCCAAGGGATCTATAGCGGTAGATGGGATAAGCCTAACTCTCATAGAAGTAAAGAATCAAAGGGTCTCCATCGCCTTGATACCCTACACCTTAGATAACACAACATTAGGTTTGAAATCGAGAGGCAACAGTGTCAATATAGAGATTGACCTAATCGGCAGGTATGTGACTAATAACCTACCAAAAAATTAGTTTAAACTCGGACTTTAGTAAACTATATAATGAATTTCTGTGGGAAGATACTTGCTTGTCTTCAATTGAAGAAGGAATTGCTGCTTTACGGAATGGCAAATTTGTCCTTGTGCATGATGACAAAGGACGTGAAGATGAAATTGACATGGTAATTGCTGCTGAGCACGTCAGGCCGCTGCATGTTACAATAATGAGAAATGATGCTGGAGGACTGCTGTGTGTAGCTATTGCAAATGAAATTACGGGAAAATTGGGTCTAGTGTATATGCACGAAATAATCCAAAGTCTCTCAAACATTAACCCGATCTTCTCAAAATTAAGTCGCGGCAAATCTCCGTATGGAGACAACCCTTCTTTTTCAATTGCTGTCAATCATCGTGATACGTATACTGGAATTACTGATATCGATAGAGCATTGACAATCTCTAGACTGGCAGAAGTATGTAAAAAAATTGATTCTGGCGGAATAGAAGAATTTGCAAATAATTTTAGAGCGCCAGGTCATGTCCCGATTCTAATTGCCTCCAAAGGCCTTCTTCAACGACGAATGGGACACACTGAGCTATGCGTATGTCTAACTCAGATGGCGGGATTGATCCCGGTCGTGGCAATCTGCGAAATGTTAGATTCTACCACCTATCGAGCGTTGTCAGCAAGCAAGGCAAAAAGATATGCTGATAAGGCTGCCATTCCATTACTGGAGGCAAATCAGTTAAAAAAAATCATGATGAGGCGGCTTGATACGAGTAATTGAACAAAATCAAAATAGCGATAGTGGTCTCCGAGTTTAACAGAAGTATTACGTTTCAGATGCTCGCTGCTGCGAAAAGTCAAGCTCAAAAAGTCAATGCAGATATAAGGTACGTATGTTATGTGCCTGGTTCATTCGACATGCCATTGATACTTGAAGAATTGTTGAAAAAGAGCGACGTAGATGCTGTTGTAACTCTTGGCGCAGTAATCAAAGGCGAGACGCGGCATGACGAGATTGTGGCAGAAAATGCAGCCAGACTGATCGCTGATCTTTCACTGAAACATGGCAAACCAGTCGCGCTAGGAATTACAGGTCCAAATATCACCATTGAACAAGCAAGAAACAGGGTCAGGCTTGTACCATTGCGTGCTGTAAACGCAGCAGTTAATATGGCAATCAGGATTAAAAAGCTGAAAAAAGAGAATCAGAGTTCAAGAGGGAAGGCGACAATAATAGATTGACAATACAAATGACAATTATCAGAATCGAAGGATACGGTCCATGGACACTTACGCTCGGCAGTGATAGAGAAGGAGTTCTTCAAATGCTCCAAGCAAGGATCTACTATGATGTACAGCGACTGTTTTCAGAAAGAGAATCATTAGTATTTGCAAATAGATATGATGAGTATTTTGCGATAACTAATGGCCTCTCCACACAGGACCACATACTCATCCAGAAGGAGCTTGAAAAGATTTACAACAATCTTAAACTATCAATGACGATTGGGAATGGGATGACATCATTTGAGGCTAATATGAATGCGTATGATGCAAGGAGGACAGGGAAGCTTCTTGATAAAAGAGCTAGAATTTTTGGGAAAGAATGTTCTAACTTGGATTCAGTTTATGACTTTGCTCAAATAATGCATATTGATATTGATGGTTCAACAAATGTTGGCTCCAAGATATCACCTTACGAAATTGCATCTTTAGTATCAAAGATCCATGCTAGCCTATCAGAAGAATTTCTTAAAAAAGAGTCGATGACATTTTTCATTGGTGGAGACAATTTCATGGTGATATCAAATGGAACAACAAAGCAAGATGCCGAGAAAATTATCGAGAGAGTAACTAAAGGCATGGATATAAAATTAAATTGTGGAATAGGTGTTGGAAGGACAGGAAGAAAGGCTGCCGAGGCTGCCACTAGAGCACTCGACACGATTAGAAGCTTAAGAAATGAGGGAAAAATTCAGCCGTTTTATGAGATAGAATGTCTATAGAAATAAGGAACGCAAGCCTCCTGCTAGGAAGAGATTTAACTTTCGTCAAAAGTGGATTTCTTGAGATTGGAAAAAACGGATTAATAAGAAAGGTCGGGACTGGAAGTTATCATAATGCAAATCATGATAGAAACAGGAAAACATATGATGCAGAAGGATTTTTTATCATTCCTGGATTCATAAACGCACATACACACATTGGGGATTCGATTGGCAAAGATATTGGAGTTGATTCCGGACTTGACACCAGGGTTCATCCCGTTTTAGGGGCGAAAAAACTGATTTTGCAGAGGACTATGCCAGAGCATCTGAAGATATTCATGAGGAGCTCAGCGGTATCTATGATGAAAAAAGGCATAATTGCATTTGCAGATTTCAGAGAGGGCGGCTATACTGGTGTGAAGCTGTTAAAGGATGCGATATCTGATCTGCCTATTAAATGTGTGATACTCGGTCGTGCTGAATATTACTTTAGTCATACGGGAAAAAAAGGATGGAAAAGGGGAGATGGCAAAACAAGCAAACCAGGAGAAGTGGGAGATGGCAAAAAGCTCCCATCAGAAGCATTACAGATGACTGCTGATGCTTTGAGAATTTCCGACGGACTTGGAATTAGCGGTGCAAACGAAAATACCGATGAATCGCTCCAGCAGTATTACGAACTATTGCAAATTAGCAATAAGAAGAGCAATAAGAAATTGTTGCTAGCAATTCATGCGGCTGAATCAATGAGCACCGCCAAGTTCTCAAGATCAAAGACGAATAAAACAGAGGTAAAAAGAATAATGCAATATCTGAAACCTGATTTCATAGTACATATGACCAATGTAACGAACAATGATATTTCCTTAGTAACAAAGAAAAGAACTGCAGTGATAGTCTGCCCCAGGGCAAATGGGATACTTGGAGCTGGCATTCCAAAGGTTGCAAAAATGTTGAAGAGCGGCTGCACTATTGGCATAGGTACAGACAATGTGATGTTGAACTCCCCAGACATTTTCAGGGAAATGGATTACCTCTGGAAAACATCTAGGGCAACAGAACATGAATTCATTAATGCTAAAGATATACTAAAGATGGCAACGGTAAACGGGGCGGAAATTCTTGGATTGAATTCAGGCTATATCGGAGTAAGACGCTCGGCTGATCTGATATTCATCGATAAGAAGCATATTGATCTATGTCCCATGCTCAACCCCTATGCTGCCATAGTTCACAGGGCAAGTAAGGATTCAATCAGGGCTATAATGATAAATGGAAAATTTGTAGATGAACCGCAACTTTGAACTGCAAGTAACAATTAATGCGGCAATGACAGTTGATGGAAAGATTGCAACTACACTAGGTGATTCTAAAATTTCCTCCATTAATGATCTGAGAAGAGTCCATAAATTACGATCAGCCGTTGATGCAATTATTGTTGGAATTTCAACTGTCCTTATGGATAATCCCAGACTCTCTGTCAGACTACATAAAAACAAGGGTGAAAATCCTGTCAGAGTCATAATAGATAGCACAGCTCGAATACCACTTAATTCAAAACTGTTGAAAAGCGCCCGTAAGATCAAGACTATAATAGCAGTAACAAAAAGAGCGTCTAACTACAAGATTCGTAAAATCGGGAATGCAGGCGCACTGGTTGTTATTGCCGGAACTGAAACAGTTGATTTGGGGAAGGTTTTTTTGTTTCTGAAAATGATAGGAATAAAAAAAATCCTCGTTGAGGGCGGAGGAGAGTTGAATTGGTCTCTTTTGAGCTTAAGAATGGTGGATGATCTAATTGTGACAATAGCCCCCACAATAGTGGGTGGTAGAAACGCCACTACACTAGTGGAAGGAGAAGGATATACCCAAATATCAAAAGCTATAAAAATGAAGTTGATAAAGGTATTGAAGCGGAATAGTGGTGAGATTGTTCTGTATTATAAACTCTAGAATGTAACAATAGGATAGATTTCATTCCATATCTACACATACATGGGTTGTTATACTTTGACAGTGAAACTCCACAGCGTAGCGCAGCGAACCTCTGTACAAGGTAGATGTATCTATCGACTACAGAATCATCATACGTAAGAAAGTATTAGAGTCATTGTAAGTTGGTATACGATAATCTATGTCATTAATATAGAAGGCATACACAGCCTTTCTAGGGTAATACGAGCTATGAAAATTTGAAGCATTTTTGAAATTCAGCATCGATTGCTTTTTGGATACAACCGGATATTAGGACGCAAATTATATGCTGACTCGAATTGCGAAAAACTTGCTTATGTTTTTGATGATCATTGACAACAAACAAACATAAGCAGCGATCATATGATATGTTTAGATCCACTTTTTCGTTAGTTAGTATCCCTGCACATGCAGTCACATAATTTTTGATTATTTTTACTTCACTTCATAGTTGATTAGTGATAATAACAAAAATTAATAGTAATTTCAGCTCTTCGTGATGGAACAAGTGCCACAATTACGAATGCTAAGATACCTAAGAAAAATGAAAGATCAGGAGTGAGTTGTTATTCATCACTGTTAGATAATAATTTATTTATCCCTAGACTTCTTCTGGATCTAAATCTGGATTATCGTCCCCATCCATATCGTTCTCAGCAGACTTCATTTGTTCATATTCTGCTTCGTCTTTACTTTCTATCTCTTCTGGTATAATTGTAGTTTCTACTGGTTTTTCTTCTTCTGAGCGAGATTATTTCTCTTCCTTCTTTTCTTCAGGGAGCTCTCCTTTTTGAAAGTGTTCTGTTACCACATGCCGCTGCATGTCACCAAGACTCTCAAATTTTGCTTTACATAACTTGCAAGTGATGCTATGACGCTCCTCTAACAATGCATTTCCTGTGGACAAACTTTTATCTCACATGGTATATAGCTAACACCACTAATAAATATTGGTAAAAAATTTATAGTAGATGATGAATTTTAAAATGTCTAGTAAGGATGCTGCACAAGCGGACTTTCAGTACACTTGATGCTATCAGAAATAGAACATGGAAAGAGAAGTGGGCGCTTGTAACTAGCCAGAAATGAAAAGAACTGGACCTTGGATTCTAAAACCATACCAATATCATAACCATACTTTTTGGCCCTAGACTACAGTAATAGAGATGTTAGCTAGAAGCAGATTTAGCAAAGCTGAAGGATGTAATATCCTACTTTCTAGACTTGCTTCAAATGATAAGTCATCCACATTTACATGCATTATATGAAGATAAACTCTGTTACCGATCAAGTATCTGGAGCATATCAATTTAAAACTGGGATAGGATAAAAGATATGAGAATAGTAATTGCCGATATCCTAGAAAAGATTAAAATTGAATCTCCTTCCAGTTATTCCGTGCAGAAGAGCAAAGAAAACCCAGTATTGCTTCTAGAGATGTCTTCACTACTAAATCGGTCATTTCTGAATTTGTGCGAATTTTTGCTGTACTACTAATGTTAGGCAATCATGCATTGAATGAGGACTTCGCCAACATTGGCGGGTGTTTCATAATTTATAATTAGTTGGACTATTCTAATCTATCATATTACACATCACATAAACAACATTAACAACAAGTTATTTGCATATGTGAAAATCCTAAAGTTAAAAAATGTGCAAAACGTACTATATTACACGGTATCTTGTAGAATATGCGGTAAAAACTTGGATGATGAAAATGCAATTAATCACATGTTGCAACATGATAAAAAAGGGGAATTTCCTCATGCAGAGCATTAATAAACATACAATATGATCGCAAAGGGAGACGAATAGATTGTTTAAACGCTTTAAGATGAAGAGGCAGTTTTACGCACGCAAGTTCTAATTTTAGTAGATAGATAATTTACAATTATTGGTAATATAGCATTAGTACATCATGTAACAAGGGTTTCAATGTTATTATAAATAAAATAAAGTACAGATAACTCCTTATTGTTGATCAGCTGCTGGTCCTTGCCTTCTTCCTAATCATTAATCTGCTTCGCTTGGAGTAAGCGTTAGCTTAGTCAATTTTTCACCTCGCAGTATAGAAAGATCAACTGGATTTCCAATACTAGCTTGCGTTAGTTGTCGGTAAAGATCATGCATAGAAGCGACAGGCTCCTTATCGAACTTTACAATAACGTCACCTATTAGTAGACCTGCCCTTTTTGCAGGCGTATCATTTTGTACTGAAAGAATCATTAGACCACCGTCTTGGGCTGTCCCAAGTTGTTCTGTGGCCACCTCTTTGGGTATGGTAATAGTATTAAGGACTACTCCCATGTAGGCTCTCTTGATTGTTCCGCCTTCCGCGAGCCTCTCAGCAATGCTCTTTACTCTATTGCTTCGAATTGCAATCCCTCGAGATGAAATATAAGCCGTACTTACTCCTACCATCTTACCTTCCGCATTTACAAGAGGACCACCAGAATATCCTGGGTTCAATCTTACGTCGGTAATAACTATATCATCCATCATCCTTCCCCACCAGCCTCTTACTGAATTTCTTATACTTGTGATTATTCCTCCGGTAATGCTTGGATGATCCCCGTACGGGTTAGCCATGGCCAATACGAACTGCCCTGCTTTTAAATTCTGAGAGTCACTAACATCAATTGGTTTCAAGTTGCTAACAATATTCGTCTTCAACAGAGCAATGTCAGAATAAGGATCAGTACCTACAACCTTTGCCGAAAGAGATGTACCGTCACTGAGAGCCACTTCCACTTCGCCGAGTCTTTTTACTATATGGTAGCAAGTTATTATGAATCCATCAGCATTCCAAATAACACCTGAACCATTTCCCCCAGTTTCTGAGCGTATGCATACTACTGAAGGACTTAGGTTCTCAGCTACATCCACTATTGCTTCAGAAATTGACACTAATGCATTGTTAGTTGAAATGTTTTTTTTGCTCATTTGTTATTCATCAATAGTATAATGCGCATTGATGATATTTTTTGACTAAGATTCGAAACAATTCAGTCACACATACAACCAATTACAACTCTGTACCCTGTTTGGAATATACTTTTACCATGTGTTCCATAAGTCTGTAAGAGGCCTTAATAGCATCGCTTAATTCTTTATTCTTCCGAAGTTTAGCCTCTATACTTAAGGTATCTCCCAAAAAGATAGCATTAATTTGTATTCCCCCATCATCAGTTATCCACTTAAGTGTAATCTCCTCATTATCACTATCATCCTTTTTGGAGTATCCTAACCAACGTAGTACTCCAAACCATTTACCTCGAAGATTTAACAGGAGTCTTTGGATGGATATATCTGGAGGTAAAAGTGTTTGAATTAAGGGAATTGAGGATTGAGCAGAATTATTTAGTAGATATATTTCTGGTCTTTTAATGTTAACACTGACTTTATACCCTTTAGGAGTATTTTCCACCATATGCTGTTCTTCGAGCCTATCGAGAGTCCTCGAAAGTGTTTCCTGATGCATTCCCACTATTCTCTTTAGCCCATCAAAGCTGAACTCTGTAAAATGCTCATCTTTTATCGTTTGTAGGATGATTTTATCATTCTCCCCAATGAATGGAGATTGATCTCCCATATCATGACTATCTTTTTCTCCTCTCGACATAGTGGCATCATCTTTTAGCCTCGGCTGTAGAACTCATCTCTGAACATACTCTGACAATATAGATGGCAAGAGGCTAACCTATTGCCTTGCTGTATCACTACATAATACATGGAGGCTAACAATAAATTGACTAGTTATTATCAAACTTAGTCACAACAAATTTGTCTGATGCAGATTGTTATTTTAGGATCGTTGATAATGGTATCTGATGCCTGTCTTGACATGCTAGCTGAATACTACAAAAACCATAGTCAAAAATTAGAAATTAGTGCCAGTATCTGTGGGAAAGAGGCAGACAATCGTCATTCTTTATTTTATCTAGATATTTGTTGATTTTCTTTATGTAATGTAGTGAATAAGTAACCTTAAGAATGATGTTGTTATAATTTACTATTATATTATTATAATCTACTATTTCATCTCGTTCTCTAATTGCAGATAGTACGTAGTACTTACTGTTACGATAAGATTCCACTCCTAAACTAAATCTACAAAATAAATTACATTATAATTCGTCTATCGGAAACTTTGTCGTACAGCCAACGCATTCATAGATCTCTTTTCCAACTGGACCAGTAACGTTAAATCTTACGATTGTTGTACATTTTGGGCAACGTCCTTGTACGCTACGAGTCTTTCTCTGAGGCTTACCAATTGTTCTTTTTCTTCTACCACCCATGAGCATATACATCACAACCTAGCTTTTAGAGTTTTACAATCTGGTAACTATGCATCGTTGCACTATAGGAAGAACACATATCTCAATTTGTTACCTATCAAACAATCGACCCTCTCAGCCAGTCGCGAGAGAATCACGAACTTATATAGATACGTTATCTATACATGATTGTCAATTAGTTGATAGATAGCAGGCCGTATACGTTTCCAAAAGGTATTCTGAGTTTCATACTTGTTGTCCTACAATACAGGACATCTTATGCCAAATCTCACATTGCTGATCTAATAAATCTTTTTCTCCAATTAATTCCAGTGGATATATAAAAATTATTAGTAAACCCTTGGTAACGTATTTTTCGCAGTCATGGATTAAGGACGAATTTACAAGAGAGTAACCCTGAATAATATTGATAATCCAGCTAGTTCTGCAATATGTATCCCTACAAAATATGGCAGTAATCCTATGGCATACAAGGGCTCCATTGCAAAATAAGCATATACGGCGATCATATTATGTAAAATGAGCAAACCTACGAAAAACATCAGTCCTACAGTGAATATTGCTCTGGTGTTCCTGTAGACCTTCCCGTACACAACAAACATTGCTGTTAAGATTCCAATATTCGCAAATCCCACTACTGCGCTGACGCTCATCAGAGGCTCCATGGAGTAAAAGAAATATCAATTGACTTCACTTATTTACTTTTTTCCAGATCTATTTTTATTATTTTTCTGTCTTAGACTTTATCTCGTTAAATGATTCTAGATTGACTTCAAGATAATTGGAAATAAAATATAAAACTCCATATTTTTCTCCCATCTTGACGACCAAGTTATTTTTTTCAAGTACTGTAATATGATGCCGGATTGCTTTATAATCAAGTGCTAGCGCTTCTGAAAGCTGGTTAATATTATATGGACGCTCTTTTAACAAATCAATAATCTTGATTCTATTATTCCCCCCCTTAGAGCCGGCAAAAAGATACCATAGTAAGCGTTTGGCATTAGGGTCAGGCATTATAACCAACTATTCGGATTATTCTGAATAATAATAATAATAATAATAATTTAAACTTGAACAAAATGGTAAAAGTAAAAATGATGAGCGCAGAATTATAGATCTTGACAAATCATGGCGATTGAGGGAATTTGGCGTTTTTTAATGCTGTTATTTGCTCCGTATTGCCGTCTGGAGCTTGTCTTTATTCTAGAACATTAAGCATTACCATACCAGTATAACATTTAACATTGATTCTGGACTTTAGTTAGAAATGCATTGATAAACGGATTCTGATAAATGCTAAACTATCCATTTAGCCGATTGTTAGATTCACTTTCAGAAAAACCGCTAATATGAAGAAACAGGTCACTCGCACATATTACTTGTTTTAGAATATCATCATTATTACATATACATCATAGGTTCTCTATCTGCTTAGTTATTGCATTCATTGATTCGTTGATCATGAATTAAGGATCGGAGTCTCTAGTAATACTTAAATCGTTTGCCGAAGCATATTTTATTTCCTTTTTTCTATCAGCATCCTTCGGTTTATTTACAAAATTGTGCACCTCTTTTTATGGTCGGAGTGAGTAGTGAGCGAAGCACAAGAATAAGAAAAGACAGCATCAAAATAATTGTCTCGACCGGTATTAAGCCAGCTTATCTTGCTGCTGTATCAGGATTGTTAGTTTACTTATCAGAAGAATGGAAATAATGTTGAAATGCAGAGTGTATATGTGAATAAAGAGCAATCTTTATTTCATATCATCATGATCCAACCCTTTTCATCTTCGAACCGCATTTAGGACATGCAGCTTGTCTATGCTTTGTTCCACAGCTCATACAATAGTAGTTCAGTGAATTATCTCCAAACATTGAAGAAGATGACATTGAACCGAACATTCCCCCCATCCCCATCCTTCGCATCATTCTCTTTCTCATATAGAAATTAAGCAAGATGAAAACTCCGAATATAGCTGCTAATGAATAAGGAAATGGTAATAATAGAGAGATGGCAATGCTAATGCCAAAAGAAATTCCCATCCATAGTATTTGGTTCATGAGGAATTGTTTGTTGCTACTCACGTTTACTCATATACTATTAAACATTACACAGTTATTAAAATAACGCTTAGAAATTCCAAATTAAATGATAAGCAACATATAATTCTAAAATGTCAACAAAAAATTTTCTATACCAGAATATATTTATGGAGTTAATATGTAAGTTAATATGTAATAGATTTATTATGACTACCTTAGAATCATCGCAGCAAGAGATTCAAAAACACAAAGCAAATTGCCGAAATCTCCTTACATTATCACCAAAAATACGCTATGTCGGAGTGATAAACAAATTTGGACGAACTTTGGTAGGACAATTACGTAAAGATGTGAAACCATTATTCAAGCCCGATGAAGCTAGAAATGAGTTCTTTATGGAAGCAACAAGAAATCAGTTAAGAAAAAACTTTGAATCATCTATTGGCAAAACAGACTACACCTTCACAGAAAATGAAAAGGTCAATATATTGACATTATCAAATGAAATTAACTTTTACTATATAACCTTCGATAAAGATACAGGCATCCAAGAACTCGGAAAAGTGATTGAATCAGCCAAAAAATTAGTAAGACACGGGCAACCGGACTGACTTTATTTGTGTTTCTTTCACTGATCTGATTATTTTGCAAAAGCTTTGAGTTTGCCACGCATTTCCTTATCTTTTGAAATAGACGGGTGATTTGGATCTACGAGGATGACCTCGTACCAAAGATGCATACCATCCTTGTGTAAGTAATAAGAACCTAATACTTCTAGGTTAGGAAATTTTTCGTTCACTCGCCTTTCAGCAACTTTACGCATGCTTATTCCTTGTTTAATATGAACTACACCCAGATGTTTAGGTCTTCTACCTGAAACGGGCCTCTGTTTTCTCATTCCTCCTCTGCCTACTCTAGCGCGTACCACAACTATCCCTTGCTTTGCCTTGTATCCTAATCTCCGCGCACGATCAAGTCTGCTTGGTCTTTGAATTTTATGAATCGTCGGTTCTGTTCTCCATAAAATGGATTTGGATTTTAGTTCATCGGCATTAGACTTCCACATTTTGGTCCAAGTCGCCCTCATGTAGCTATGCATGTTCATTTCTACTGATGATGCCCTTAATATCTGTATATAAGGCATTTATTCAGTCTAACACAAATGGGCATGAATGTAATGTCTCTATTATCGGCAGATAATAGAAATGAAGTATAGAACATATTAATGCCCCTGCCTGTATAATATACACGCATATGACTTGGGAGTTAACTAAAGAATTAAGCAAAAGATCAAGGGGATTCTTCGAATTTGTTATGCCGGCCATAGACATGGTTGAAGATGGGAATGATTTAATTGTTAGAATCGACTTGCCAGGTTTTGCAAAGCAGAACATCAATCTCAGAATTGTAGAAAATACACTATCAATTCATGCAAAAGGAGAAGAACATGAATACCATGGAACTCAATATTACAGACAAAGACCTCTTCAGATAAACAGAAAAATAATGTTGCCTATCTCGACTAGTGATGGTGAAAACATAGTTGGAACAGCCAAGTACGAAAACGGTGTTGTTACATTGAGGGTTCCAATTCCAAGATCAAGCTACATCCCCATAACATGATTGTCATTGTCATACTATAAAAATTACGATGTTATTGTAGGTGATCTCTGGGTCATCAATTAAGGTCAAATACAAAGCAGCACTTGATAATCGCGAACTGATGCCTGCATAACATTAGCAATTATAATGTGTATTATTCATGTACTCATTCATTCTGAACCAATCCATGAACGATTTCCCAAGATGGAACCTGATGCCTAGATGACTCCGCGCATTATCTGAATAACTTTCTCTGCAATTACCATAGATGCGAGTTCCTGTGCTTCTTTGGTTTGGGCTCCTATGTGTGGAGTACAAATTACGTTCGGTAATTCTAGTAGCATTTTGTTAGTTGGTGGTTCTATTTCAAATACATCCAAGGCTGCGCCGGCAATTTTGCCATCGGTTAAAGCTTCAAATAACGCTTTTTCATCAATAACTTCGCCACGTGACGTATTTATAATATAAGCTGTCGATTTCATCTTAGAAAAGCGTTGTATGTTAAACATGTGTTTTGTATCATGATTTAAAGGTACATGGCAAGTAATGAAATCGGCGCTTTCGACCAATGTATCTAGGTCAGTTGTAATTAAACCAACTTCTTTGATAAAGTCCTTATTTATTGGATATGAGTCATATCCAATTAAATTCATCCTAAGTGCTTTTGCTATCCGCGCAACATTCCGACCTATATTCCCAACTCCAATAATTCCCAGATACTTGCCCTTAAGTTCTATACCGATCAGATCCTTCTTTATCCAGTTCCCTTTTTTTGTTTCCACATCTGCATGCGGAATGCTACGAGCAAGCGATATCATATGCCCAACAGTAAGTTCTGACACGGCATTCATCGCCGCTTCTGCTGCGTTGATTACACGAATGTTTCTGGATTCAGCTGCCTTGACATCTATATTGTCAAGACCGACACCCACTCTGGCAATGATTTTCGTATTAGTTGCTGCATTTATAACCTCATTACTAATTTTTGTCCTACTTCTAACAATAATAACATCATAGTCTTTAACGGAAGAAATTAATTCATTTACCTTGATTTCTGGCATGTAGTCAACCGTCATTCCCGCTCTCCTTAAGCTGTCAATACCCACCTGATCAATAGAATCGCAAATGAGGACTTTGCCACTAACTTGCATAGGCCCTAAAAATCTCCACTTATATATTAATTTCTGCTTCCGCTAATGAGACCATACACGTAACGAATCCGCATGAGTAAAAATCAGCAACTTTCAGAATTTGAGATTGGTTTTATACGGTCATAAAACATATCGACTAATAGGTGTATTGATCTGCATGCATACAAACCATTGAATGTTTATTTCTGTTCCTGATCATACCATGTTATCCGGTTAATTGAATGCCTACTAATGGCAACTACATTATTAGGATAACCGGAGATGTAGTTGCAAATCATACATATGGACTTTCCACGTACTATATCAGATTCAGAAGGCAGTGGTCAAAAGGGTCAAAAATAATATTAAGAAAAATGGCTGTCACAGACGATGAAGATGTATTCATAAGCTTAGACACTATTGAAAAAACCTTTGAACCATTCGAATTGGAGTTTGTTGAAATTAAATGTGCATTGAAAACAACTATTGTAAGAAAATAGTATTTGAAAAACTGGTAAAATTTGTTCTGGAATTATCCATAAACGATACCCAAATAGCCTCATTGAGGCAAAGGGGTCTATTGCTGCAGCGGGTTAGATTTCAGATTCAGAAATATTGAAAATTGAAAGCTTGGTTACGATGATAATAACCTAATTGACTGTGGTTGTATAACATTGTGTCTTTTCTAATAATGATTAGAGAAGTCAAAGCGTTTTGAGTTGGGTACGTAAATTAATATAATAACTGCAAATTTGTTCTACCTGTACAAATAAAACTAATATATGAAAAGAATTCCAACAAGAAGCTACTATCATGGAACCAGCCTCGGATACTTCCTCTACTCCTACCTCAACTGCAAATGAAAATCTCA
>Ga0075424_100001774_pt1 | contig 19171 bp, 15 predicted proteins | sample SoiMethybrSBSTD3_FD_75301 | JGI IMG/M metagenome (GOLD analysis project Ga0075424, IMG submission 75301) | Bulk soil microbial communities from a Populus tree surrounding site in Tennessee, USA - Soil MetaG P. TD hybrid SBSTD3 | ecosystem: Environmental > Terrestrial > Soil > Tree plantation... | reverse complement strand
GCTTCCGGTGGTACGCTGTTTCTCGACGAGATCGGGGAGTTGCCCCTCGCCGCCCAGGCGAAGCTGCTGCGCGTCATCGAGCAACGGCAAATCACCCGGCTGGGCGGTAACCGCACGATCGCCGTGGCGGCCCGCGTCGTGGCCGCGACGAACCGCGACCTCGAGTCCGAGGTGCGGGCCGGCCGATTCCGTGAGGACGTGTACTTCCGGCTCAACGTCCACGTGGTGCGTGTCCCCGCGCTGCGCGAGCGGCGATCCGACATCCCTGCCCTCGTGGAGCATCTCCTGACGATGACCTGCGCGCGCTTCGGCGTGCGACCCAAAACGCTGGCGCCGGCGGCGCTCGACTGCCTGATGCAATACGACTGGGCGCGTAACAACGTCCGAGAGCTGCGGAATGTCGTGGAGCGCCTGATCATCGCGACGGATGGCGACGCGATCGGGGTGGACGACATTCCCGCCGACATCCGGGAAGGGGCGGGTCCCCAGGGCACCGCTACCGGGGGTAGCACGGCGCCGACCACCTTCCATTCTCTCAAGGCGGAGGCCGAGCGCCAGATCATCGTCGCGGCGCTCGAGCACAACGACTGGCATATCACCCGGACGGCGCAGGCGCTCGGCCTCGCCGATCACGCCAGCCTCTTGAAAATCATGCGGCGCCACAACATCAGCCGCGGACGTGTCGACCCGGACACGTAAGCCCGCGGACGGCCGTGTGCGCCCGGACACGAAGCGCTCCCCCCGCAGACGCAACTCCTTGATCCGACGATTGATGGCTCACGACTGACCGCTGGCCTCCGTCCTGCCTTACAGCGGGCGTCCACCGCTGTACGAACGGCGCTCTCTGAGCGCTCACCCAGGAGGAGGATCTCATGCGCAAGCTCACCATCATCCCGTGCGTCATCGCGGCGTTCGTCGCCGGCGCGTGCGGGGACAGGCACTCTCAGTCGGGCGACGCCAACGCGGCCGAAGTGACGACCGTGTCGCCCGAGCCGTCGAGCGTTTCGACCCCGACCGGTCCGGCCGGCGCGGGACCCGTGTCCTTCGAAGGCGCCAAGACGGCATTTGACGAGAAGCGCTACGACGACGCGGTGCGGTTGTTCACGACGTACACAACCGAGCAGCCCGACAACGTCTGGGGCTTCTACATGCTCGGCCTCTCGGCCTGGAAGACGGGCGACCGCGACGCGGCGGTGCGGGCGTTCACGCAGGCGCTCGAGAAGGATTCGACCCACGTGAAGAGCCGCCTGAACCTGAGCCGAGTCCTGATCGAGCAGGGCAAGGCACAGGAGGCGCTCCCATACGTCGAAAGCGTGGTCACGCTCGATTCAGCGTCGAACGAGGGCTACCGCCTGCTCGGCCGGGTGAAGCGCGAGCTGGGCGATTCGACCGGGGCGATCGAAGCGTTCCAGCAGGCGATCGTACTCGACGAGCGTGACGCCTGGTCGATGAACAACCTGGCCAAGGTGTACATCGGTCAGGGTCGGTACGAGGACGCGCTCGGACCGCTCGCTCGAGCGATCGAGATCGACTCGACCGTCGCGGCGTTCCATACCAACTTTGGGCGAGCCTTGGAGCATACCGCCGACCGCAGCCGTCTCGCCGAGGCGTTCGTGGAGCAGGTGAAGACCTGGCGGTAGCCTATACCGCGCCGATCTCTTGGCCGAGTGCAAGGATCTCTTCTCGAATCGCCTTGCGCTCGGCCAAGAGCCGCAGGAATGCCCACCGCCGGAACAGGAACAGACTGAGCGCCCGCGCTCCGCCAATGATGCGGTCGAGCCGTTCGAAGAACACCAGCGCGGCGTACGCGGCGAGCGGCGCGACCGCAAACGCCAGCATCCCCGCCTCGATGCCCCGCCGCCACCAGGCGGCCGCCGCCACGCCGGCCCACGTGATGGGAAAGAGCAGCATCGCCGCGAGCACCTTGATGCTCGCGAGCGCATCCTCGGCTCCCTTGGCCATCCCCGTCGCGACGAACCCGACCGCCCGGTACGCCGGATAGTGCACGACGACGCCCACCAGCGCCGCGGGCAGCAGTAGCACCAGTACGAGCGCTGCCTTGCCGACGTACCCCGCCACGCGGCCGGGCGTGAAGCGACCGGGGGCGAGCTGGCGGGGATCGAGCCCCGCTGCGGCGAGCACTGCCTCGTAACGGTCGATGCGAGTCGCCAGGGCCGCGAATCGCTCAGGCCACTGGGCCCGCACCACGTCGTACCCTGCAAGGAGGCGACGGCGCAACGCGAACTCGTCGGCGAGCGATGGGGGACTCGCCGGCACATCGTCCTGTGCGCTGACGATGCGCTGCGCCCGGTCCACGAGCGCGTGCGCTTCGGCTTGCTCCGCCTGCAGGGTCACGGCGGCCAGAGCCTGCTCGATCCGCGCGGTCAGCTCGCGCACGGGCCCGGGGGGCGGCTCTTCGCCGGACGCGAGCGCCACGGGCTCCACCGCGAACGGCTCGCCGAAATACAGCAGCGCGGCGCTCCGGAACGTACGCTTCGCCCGGTAGTACAGGCCCGCCGGCACGATCCGGATCGGTGACGACTGCGCGAGTCCTGCCGCAGCCCCGAACGCGATGCGGGCCGCGCCCGTCTTCAACGGCCGCAGCTTGGGATCCGAGTGCGACTGGCCTTCCGGAAAGATGGCGATCGCACCGCCGCGGGCGAGCACGGCGCGCGCCGTGTCGAACGTCTCGCGGTTCTGGGAGGGGTCGGAGCCCGCGTCCTGACGCCGATGGACCGGGATGGCTTCGAACGCGCGACAGAAGAATCCGATGACCGGCATGCGGAACAGCGGGGCCTTCGCGAGCAGCGAGACCCGTCGTGGAGCGAGACACAGCAGGAATGCGGGATCGATCAACCCGCTCGGGTGGTTCAAGACGAACATCACCGGACCGTGCTGGGGCACGCGCTCGACGCCCGAGACTTCGATGCGGCGGAAAAAGATGCGCAGGATCAGGCCGAACAGCGCCCGGAAGAACGCCCTCACGGCGACGGCTCGCCGCCGGCGCGTCCTCCCCGCCATGCGGCGTAGGTCCAGATGATGCCTCCGACGAGGACTGCCAGCGGGATAATGAGCACCGCCTCGCCCAACGAGCGTGCGTCGGACAACACGCCCACGAGGGATGGAGAGGGGACATCGCCCAGGAGGTGAATGGTGAAGATGCTCAGGGCCACCGCGGTGGCCCGCATGTGCGGCGAGACGACATTGACGATCGCGGAGTTGATCGGGCCGGTGGAAGCGAACAGGCACAGCTCAGCGGCCACGATTGCCGTCCAATACACGGCGGGGTGCGGCGCGGCGAGCGCGACCAGCGTGAGCGGCGCGGCCACGAGCGTGACCACCCCCGAGACCCACAGGTACGCCTGTCGCGAGACCCGCAGGAAGTAGTCGCCGATCCAGCCTCCCGCGTACGTCCCGATGAATCCCGTGACCACGACGATCGCTCCGAACTGCACCGTCGCCTGCGCCTTGGGAATGCCCCGGGTGCGCTCGAGGAACGCCGGCGTCCAGAACGCCAGCGCGCCGATCGCAAAGGTGTAGGCGGCATAGCCCAGCACCGTGAAGACGTACGGGCGGTTGCGAACCAACGCGGCATAGGCCGCCCGCGCGGCGTTGCCCAGCGAGACGGCGTGGGCGCCGGCCGCGAGTCCACTGGCCGCGTCTTGGGCGCCGCGCGGCGGATCGTACAGCCGCAGCGCGAGCGCCGCGAGGAGCAGTCCAGGCACTCCGGCCACGAAGAAGGCCTGGCGCCACCCGAAGTAGTGATCCACCAGCCCGCCCACGATGTATCCCAGCGCCGAGCCAACGGGGATTGCGGCGAAGAAGACGGCGAACACCCGGCCGCGCCGCTCGCGCGGGAAGTAGTCCGCCAGGAGCGCCGGCGAGATCGTGCCGTAGGCCGCCTCGCCCACTCCCACGGCGGCGCGAGCGGCGAACAGTGACGCGTAGCTCGTCGCGAGGCCCGCGAGCGCCGTCGCCACGCTCCAAATCGCGACGCCGAGGCCAAGCAGGCGCGTCCGGGATCGTGCGTCGCCCAGCGATCCGAACAGCGGCGCGGCGATCATGTATACGATGATGAACCCGGTCATGAGGGACCCGAGTTGCGTGTCCGAGAGCCGGAGCTCCGAGTGCTTCATGCTCTCGGCAAGTGCGGCGACGATCCACCGGTCCAGGTAGTTGAACAGGTTGATCAGCGTGAGGACGGCCAGCGCCCTCCTGCCGAGGCGAGCGAGCTCGGGTCCTACAGGTGGGCCTTCAGCCACGAAGTGAAGAGCCCGTACAGGTTTTCCCGCGTGGGGCCGCCGGCGATCGAGTGCGTTTTGTTCGGATAGATCCGCATGTCGAACTGCTTGTTCGCCGCCTCGAGGCGCGCCACCAGGCGTTCGCTGTTCTGAAAGTGCACGTTGTCGTCACCCGTGCCGTGCACCAGCAGGAAGCTGCCCCGGAGACTGTCGGCGTACGTCAACGGCGCGCTCTCGTCGTAGCCGGCCGCGTTTTCCTGCGGCGTACGCATGTAGCGCTCGGTGTAGATCGTGTCGTAGAAGCGCCAGTCCGTGACCGGTGCGACGGCGATCGCGGCCTTGAACACACCGCCACCCAGAAACACCGTGCGTGAGGTCATGTACCCGCCGTAGCTCCAGCCCCAGATGCCGAGCCGATCCGCGTCGACGAAGGGCTGTCGGCCGAACCAGCGCGCCGCGGCAAGCTGGTCGGCCGACTCGTACCGGCCGAGGTGCAGGTAGGTCATTTTCATGAACTTGGCGCCGCGGCCGCCAGTCCCGCGATTGTCCACGCTGGCGACGACGTAACCGTCCTGCGCCAGCATCTGATGCCACAGGTACTGCGCTCCACCCCACGCATCCGTGACGGTCTGCGAGCCCGGCCCGCCATACACGAACATCAGCAGTGGATAGCGCTTCGTCGGGTCGAAATCCCGCGGCTTGATGATCCAGGCGTTGAGCTCCACGCCGTCGGGCGTCGGCACCTTGAGAAACTCCGGCGCCCGGAGCCGCAGCGCATCCACCTTGCGCACCAGCGCCAGGTTGCTGGCCAACGGCCGGACGAGCGTGCCGTCGGCGCGCCGCAGCGTCTCGACCGGGGGCACCCCGGCTCGCGAATAGCCGTCGACGTACAGCCGGAACGTCGGATCGAACGCCACGCCGTGTGTACCCGGTTCCGACGAAATCCGCGTCAGCCCTTTCCCGTCGAGACCGATCCGGAGCAGCGGCCGGCCCAGCGGCCCGTCGATGGCGCCGGTGATGTACAGGACCTTGGACTGCTCGTCCACCCCGAGCAGCTCGAACACATCCCACCCACCGGGCGTGACTCGCCGGACCAGCGAGCCGTCTCGATTGAAGAGATAGATCTGGTCGTAGCCCTCCCGCTCCGAGACGAACAGGAATTGCTTCCCGCCGGCGATCCAGCGGGGCTGGTTGGCGTCGACCCACGCCGAGTCGCTGTCGGCCATGATCACCCGCGCCGCACCGGTCGTCGCATCCGCGAGCAGCAGGTCGAGCCGGTTCTGGTGACGGTTGAGACGGGTAAGCCAGAGCTCGGTCGGCGAATCGGCGAAGTCCATCGCCGCGATGTAGATGTCCGGCTGGTTGCCAAGATCCACCCACGTCGTACGGCCGGTCGCCACCTCCGCGACGCCGATCTTCACCGTGGAGTTCGTCGTGCCCGCCTTCGGATAACGCACCGGCACCAGGGTCGGATAGAGCGAGTCATGGTCGATCAGATAGAACGGGCGAATGGCCGACTGGTCGAAGCGCCAGAACGCGATCCGCCGCCCGTCGGGACTCCAGCGGAACGCGTCGCGCAGGTTGAGCTCCTCCTCGTATACCCAGTCGGACGTGCCGTTGATGACGTTCTCGCCCCCATCGGCCGTGAGCGCCGTTTCGGCGCCGGTGGCGAGGTCGGTGACGTAGATGTTGTTATCGCGGACGAAGCCGACCATTCGCCCGTCGGGCGAGAACTTGGCAAACTGCTGATATCCGGATCGCGCGCTGATGGGCGCGAGGCGCCGGCCCGCGAGGTCCCACACGAAGAAGGTCCCTTTGGTGTTCTGCCGCCATACCCGAGCCGAGTTCGTGAAAAGGAGCAGCTTGGAGCCGTCCGCCGAAAAGCCGTACTCCTCGATCGCGATCGGCTTCCTGCCACCGGGGGGAACCAGATCGGCGCCGCGAACCAGCAGCTGCTTCGTCCCTGTGAGGGCATCCACTCGATACAGATCGGTATTGCCCGAGGCGTCCTCCTCGATGGCCGTATACGCTTTGCCGTCCTTCATCCAGGCGACGTCTACCAGATCGCTCGCGTACTCGCGCGAGGCCCAGATGGCATGAACGGTGAGTGGGGGAGCCTGGACGCCCTGAGCGCCGAGGGGTCCGGCGAGGTGGACGAGCGCGCAAACGGCAATGCACTGGCGAGCCGCGGCTGAAATCATGATGACACTCGGCGCACGGTTGAAGGTGCCCCAAACCTACGCGCCCGCGCCCATCTTGGAAGATTGGACAGACGCAGCGTTTGGGAGCACGTTTCCTGCAACCTTCCTCCTCGCCGCTGGGATGGTGCACGCTCGCACACCCGAACTCCCTCGCCTCAGTGCCGCGCAGTGGCCCACCGGCGCCTACCGGCGGGACGATCTCCCGGAGCGCGTGCTGCAGTTTGGCACGGGCATGCTGCTGCGGGCCCTGTGCGCGGCCTTCGTGGACGCTGCCAACGCGGCCGGCGCGTTCTCCGGCCGCATCGCCGTCATCCAGAGCACCCCGCAGGGCCAGGCGCGTGCGATCAACGCCCAGGACGGCCTGTTCACGCTGGTGGAGCGCGGGCTGGAGCACGGAGCGCCCGTCGAGCGCACGCGGCTGATCGGCGCGTTCTCGCGCGCCCTGGTCGCGGACGCACAGTGGCCCGCGGTGCGTGACCTGGTGGCCCGACCGGAGCTCCAGGTCATCGTGAGCAACGTGACGGAGGCAGGCTTTCGCCCCGACGGCGGCTTCCCCGACAGGTTGACCGACCTGCTCCATACACGGTTCGAGCGCCTGCCCGACGGGCCGACGGTCTTCGTCATTCCCACCGAGCTGGTGGACGACAACGGGCCCCGTCTCGCCACGATGGTCGACCGCCGGGCAGGCGGGCTGGGGCGCGCCGCCGAGTTCCGGGCGTGGCTCGGGCGGCGGGTGCGATTCTGCTCCTCGCTCGTGGACCGCATCACGACCGGCACGCCCGCCCGAGATGTGCGCGCGGCCCTCGAGCGGCGTCTCGGGTACGCCGACGCCCTCCTCACCGTCGCCGAGCCGCACGCGCTGTGGGCGATCGAAGCGGATCCCGCGGAGCTGCGGGCGACGTTTCCGATCGACGCCAACCCCCAGTCGGTGATCATCGCGCCCGACATCGGCTTCTACCGCGAACGCAAGCTGCGATTGCTGAACGGCGCGCATACGGCGACCGCGCCACTCGCGCTGCTCGCCCGCGTGCGCACGGTGCGGGAAGCCGCCGAGCACCCCCGGCTGGGCGCCTTCCTCCGCTATATCCTGTTCGAGGAGCTCGCGCCCGCAACGGCCCTCCCGGGCGACGCGGGGCAGGCGTTCGCGGCAACCGTGATCGATCGGTTTCGCAACCCCTGGCTTGATCACGAGTGGCGCGTGATCGCCGCGAACCAGACGGCCAAGCTGCGGCTCCGCGTGGTGCCGTCGCTCACCGGGTTTGGACGGAAGGGTGCGGCCGCTGGGGGCACGGCGCCGCAGGGGTTGGCCTTGGGTCTCGCGGCGTACCTGCTGTGGGCCCACTCCCAACCCACGGGCGATACCGACCTCCCGTTGATCGAGCGGCATTGGCGAACGGTGGACCCGAATCCCGGTCCGGGTCCCCTGCCGGCGACCGCGCTGGCAACACTGGCCAGGGGCGCGCTGTCGGACACGGATCTATGGGGAGTGAATCTCGCCGATGTGCCGGAACTCCTCGCGGCGACGACGCGCTGGCTGGTGCTGCTGGAGCGGGAGGGAGTGCACGCCGCGCTCGAGGCGCTGCCCGGCCTGCCGGAGCACACCGTCACCAGCCGGATGGGACCATGACCCTGGCCACGGCGCCTCGCCCCGAGCTCGAACGCCTGCTCCAGAGCGGTGTGATCGCGGTGGTGCGAGTGTCCGAGCCGGTCCGACTGGGTCCCGCCGCCCGCGCGCTGGCGGCGGGTGGGGTGGGCGCGGTGGAGGTCACGCTGACCACGCCGGGCGCAATCGACGCGATCGCCGCCCTCGCCTCCGACAAGCAGCTCGCGGGGTGCGTCATCGGTGCGGGCACCGTGCTGGACGAATCCGCCGCTCGCCACGTGATCGACGCCGGCGCGCGTTTCGTGGTGAGCCCGGTGCTCAATCCGGCCGTGATCCGCGTCTGCCGCGACCGCGAGATCCCGTGCCTGCCCGGCGCGCTCACCCCGACCGAGCTGCTCGAGGCGTGGCGCGCGGGCGCGCCGGTCCAGAAGCTGTTCCCGGCCTCAGTCGTCGGTCCCGGGTACATCCGCGACGTACTCGCGCCGTTGCCGTTCCTGCGGCTCGTGCCCTCTGGCGGGGTGTCGCTCGAGAACACCGGCGACTGGATTCGCGCCGGCGCCGCCGCAGTGAGCGTGGGCAGCGCGCTCGCGAGCGCCGCCCTGCTGACCGAGGAATCGACGGCGGAGCTCACCGCACGCGCCCGAGCGTTCGTCGAGCGCGTGGCCCAGGCCCGGCGCCACCCGGGCAGCGCGCAGTGACGCGGGCGGTCACATTCGGTGAGCTGCTGTTGCGGCTCAGCCCACCTGGTGAGGAACGTCTGTTCGAGTCGAGCGACCTCGTGACGTGCTTCGGCGGCGCAGAGGCGAACGTCGCGGTCGCCCTGAGTCATTTCGGCGTGCCCTGCGACTACGTCACGCGCGTCCCGGACAATCCCATCGGCGACGCCGGCGTGGCGGCGCTCGAGCGAGAGGGCGTCGGTACCAAATGGATCGCGCGCGGCGGCGACCGCCTGGGGATCTACTTCGTCGAGCCGGGCGCCGATCTGCGTGCCATGCGCGTCGTGTACGACCGCGCGGGCTCCGCGCTGGCCCGGATCGAGCCGCGTTCGCTCGACTGGCCTCGGGTGCTCGCGGGCGCCGATTGGTTCCACGCTTCGGGGATCACCCCCGCGCTGGGCGACGGACCGGCGGCCGCGCTCGCAGGCGCCATCGCCTGCGCGCGGGCCCTCGGCATACCCGTCAGCTTCGACTTGAACTACCGCGAGGCGTTGTGGCGCGACCGCGACCCGCGACCCGCAATCGCGCCGCTGGCGCGACAGGCAACGGTCCTGATCGCGAACCCCGCCGCCGTGCGCGCCATGCTGGCGATCGACGCGGACGACACGTCGCTCGCGACTCCCGCGGCCGCGAGGGAGCTGGCGACCCGGCTCGCGGACCGCTGCGGGGTCGCGCGCGTCGCGCTCACACGACGCGAGATCCTCGGGCCCCGCCGCCACGGCTGGAGCGCCGTACTGTACGATGCGGAGACCCGCGCGTTCGCGCAGAGCCGGCGGCACTGCGTGGACGTGGTGGACCGGGTCGGCGGTGGCGACAGCTTCGCCGCGGGGCTCATCGCTCGGCTCGTCGGCGGGGACGCACCGGCCGCGGCGCTCGAGTTCGCCGTGGCGGCGAGCGCGTTGAAGCTCACCGTGCCCGGCGACTTCAGCCGAGCCAGCGTCCGGGACGTCGAGCAGCTGCTGCGCACATGATTCCCAGCTTCCGCTGGTTCGGCGCCACCGACCCGATCCCGCTCGCCCACATTCGACAGATCCCCGGTGTCACGGGCATCGTGAGCGCTTTGTACGATGTGCCGGTGGGCGACCCCTGGAGCCGCGCGCGCCTCGGCACACTCAAGGCCCAGATCGAGGACGCCGGCCTCGGCTTTGCCGTGGTCGAGAGCATCCCGGTGCACGAGGACATCAAGCTGGGACGCCCCGGGCGCGACCGGCTCATCGACAATTACTGCGCCAGCATCGCGACCATGGGCGAGCTCAGCATTCCCGTGTTGTGCTACAACTTCATGCCGGTGTTCGACTGGACGCGGACCGACCTCGCCATGCGACTGCCCGACGGATCCACGGCGCTCGCGTACGACGACCAGGCGCTCGCCGCCATCGATCTGTCGCGCGGCACCGGTGAGCTGCCGGGGTGGGCCACGGCGTACCAAGCCGCGGATCTCCACGCGCTCCTGGCCGCCTACCGCGACGTGGACGCGGAGCGCCTGTGGGACAACCTCGGATACTTCCTCGGGCGCGTCGTGCCCGTCGCCGAGCGGGCCGGCGTGCGCCTCGCGATCCATCCGGACGATCCTCCCTGGCCGATCTTTGGACTGCCGCGGATCATCACCAATGCCAGAGCCCTCGAGCGCCTGGTGACGCTGGTCGACAACCCGGCGAACGGCGTGACGTTCTGCACCGGGTCGCTCGGCGCGAGCCCCGAGAACGATCTGCCCGCGATGGTGCGTCGGTTGGGAGGGCGCATTCACTTCGCCCATTGTCGCAACGTCCGGATCACGGGTGAGCGGCGATTTCACGAGACCGCTCATCCCTCGCCCTGCGGCAGCGTAGACCTGTTCGAGGTGCTCGGCGCATTGAGGGATGTCGGGTTCACGGGCCCCATGCGCCCTGATCACGGCCGTATGATCTGGGGCGAAACCGGCCGCCCCGGATACGGGCTGTACGATCGGGCGCTCGGCGTGACGTACCTGCAAGGCCTGTGGGAAGCGCTCTCCCGGACCGGCCAGTGAGTACCGCGGTCGCGCCCCAGCGGATCGGGTACCGGTGGACGGTGTGCGCGCTGCTGTTCGTGGTCACCACCATCAACTATGTCGACCGCCAGGTCCTCGGCATCCTGGCGCCCACGCTGCAGCGCGAGCTCGGGTGGTCCGAGGCCACCTACGGCGACGTCGTGTCGTGGTTCAGCCTGCCGTATGCCATCGGGTTCCTGGCGGCGGGACGGCTGTTCGACCGGATCGGTGTACGGCGCGGCTTCGCGGCGGCCGTTGTCGCGTGGAGTCTAGCGGCCATCGCACATGCGTTCGCCCGCACGACGGCGCTGTTTTCCGCGGCACGCGCGTTCCTGGGCGTCGCCGAGTCGGCGAACTTTCCCGGCGCCATCAAGGCCGTCGCCGAGTGGTTCCCCAAGAAAGAGCGGGCGCTCGCGACCGGGATCTTCAACGCGGGGACGAACACCGGCGCGATACTCACCCCCCTCATCGTCCCCTGGATCGCACTCAGGTGGGGTTGGCAGTGGGCTTTCATCGCGACGGGCTCGCTCGGGTTCGTCTGGCTGCTCGTGTGGCTCGCCGTGTACCGCAGTCCCGGGTCAAACCCGCGTGTTTCGAGCGCCGAGCTGGCGCATATCCGTAGCGATCCACCCGACCCCGATCACACCCGCGTGTCGTGGATCCGTCTGCTCGGGTACAGGCAGACATGGGCGATCGCGGCCGGGAAATTCCTGGCCGATCCCATCTGGTGGTTCTACCTCTACTGGCTCCCGAAATTTCTGGACTCGACTTACGGCATCAAGCTTGCGCAGGTCGCGCTCCCGCTGATCGTCATCTATCTGGTGTCCGACGTCGGTTCGATCGGTGGCGGGTGGCTCTCGAGCGCCCTGATCAAGCGAGGCTGGACGGTGAATCGGGCGAGAAAGACTGCGATGCTCGCCATGGCGCTCTTGATTGTGCCGACGGCGTTGGCACCGCTGGCGGGGAGCATGTGGGCCGCCGTGCTGATCGTCAGCGTGGCCGTGGCGGCGCACCAGGCGTGGTCTGCCAACGTGTATACGCTGGCGAGCGACATGTTCCCACGCGCGGCGGTGGGCTCGGTGGTGGGGATCGCCGCCTTCGCCGGCGGGATAGGCGGCTGGGCGTTCCAGCGCGCCACCGGCCGGATACTCGAGGCCAACGGCAACAACTACACTCCCATCTTTGTCGTTTGCGGGCTTGCCTACGTCTCGGCTTGGACCATCATTCATCTCCTCGCTCCTCGGCTCGAGCCCGCGAGCACCGCATCAATCGCTACGAGGTACTGAGCATGCCCGATCAACACGTGCCGCGACGCGCCTTCCTCACGGCAACCGCCGCAACGCTGGCGGGCGCCGGCCTCATGCCTCTTCCCCCTCTCCACAACCTGGAGAGGGGGACCGAGGGGGTGAGGCCCGAGCCGTTGAGGTTGGGCGTGGCGAGCTACTCGCTCCGGAACTTCTCCCGCGCCAAGGCCATCGAGATGGTGCAGGCGCTGGGCACGCCGTATATCAACCTCAAGTCCGTGCACCTGCCCTACGAGTCGTCGCCGGAGGAGCTGGCGGCTGCGCGGCGCGAAATCGAGGGTGCGGGCCTACAAATCGTCGGCGGGGGAGTGATCACCTTCGAGCAGGACACCGACGGCGACGTGGGGAAGTACTTCACGTACGCCAAGGCAGCGGGCATGCCCCTGATCGCCGCGCACGCCGATGCCCAGATCCTGCCGCGCATCGAACGGTTCGCCCAGCAGTACGACATCAAGGTCGCTATCCACAACCACGGCCCGGAGGACAAGCGGTTCCCTTCCCCGTACGACGCGCTGCAGCTCGTGCGCAACATGGATCGCCGGATGGGACTGTGCATCGACATCGGGCACACCGTCCGAACGGGTACGGACGTCGTGCGCGCGATCGCCGACGCGGGCCCACGGGTGCTCGACATGCACGTCAAAGACCTGCGCGATCCGAAATCCGCCGCGAGCCAGTGCATCGTCGGCGAAGGCGTCATCCCCATCGCCGCGATCTTGCGGCAGCTCGAGATCACCGGGTATCAGGGCTACGTCAACCTGGAATACGAGATCGACGCCGACGACCCGCTGCCAGGGATGAAGCAGTCGCTCGCCTACATGCGCGGTGCGCTCGCCGGAATCGACGTCGCCAAGAAGGGAGTCATGAGATGATCCTACCTCTGCTGGTGGCGCTCCTCGCCCAAGGAACACAGTCCGCTCCGATCCCCTCGAACGTGTTGACCGCCGCGGAGCGGGCCGCCGGTTGGCGGCTGCTGTTCGACGGCCGCACGCTGAAGGGGTGGCGGGGGTTGGGCTACGACAGCGTCCCCACCGCCCATTGGGTGGTCGCGGAGGGCGCGATCAAGAAGGTCGCCAGTGGCGACGTCCCGAAGCTGCCGGATGGGCAGCCGTTGAACGGCGGCGACCTGATGACCGTGGATACGTTTGGCGACTTCGAGCTGACCTGGGACTGGAAGGTGACGTTGGGCGCGAACAGCGGCCTCAAGTACAACGTCTCCGAGGAGCTCTCGGTCCAAGAGGCGCCGAACCACGCCGCCCTAGGATTCGAATATCAGATCCTGGACGACGATCGGCACGTGGACGGCAAACTGGCGACCCATCGCGCCGGTGCTCTATACGACCTCATCGCGCCGAGCCGGCCGACCCACGTCCGTCCGGTGGGCGAATGGAACCAGTCGAAGCTCGTCTTCCGGGGCAGCCACGGCGAGCACTGGTTGAACGGTGAGCAGCTGCTCGAGTTCGACCTCGGCACTGCGCGTATGGACTCTGCCCTCACCAAGAGCAAGTTTCGCTCGCTCCCCTGGTTCGGCGAGCGGCGCCGCGGGCACATCGTTCTCCAGGACCACGGGGACGAAGTCTATTTCCGAAACATCAAGGTTCGGGACCTATGAAACGCCGCAAGTTTTTGAAAACCGCTTCGGCGGCTGGATTCGGCCTGGCTGCCACACGCTCGCCGCTCTTCGGCTTCCCCCGTTCTCCCACTGACACGGTCGCGGTCGCCGTCATGGGGATGAACGGACGAGGCACGGTGCTGGCGCGTGGCTTCGCCCGGGCCGCCCATGCTACGGTGACCTACGTGTGCGACGTCGATTCACTCGTGCTGGCCAAGGGCGGCGCCGCGGTCGCCCAAGTCCAAAGCAAACCTCCCAAAGGGCTCGGCGACTTCCGCAAGGCGCTCGAGGATAAGGACGTGGACGCGCTGGTGATCGCGGCGCCCGACCACTGGCACACGCCCGCCGCCCTGCTCGCGCTGCAGGCGGGGAAGCACGTGTACATCGAAAAGCCGTGCGGGCACAACGCCCGAGAAGGCGAGCTCCTGGTCGAGGCGCAGCGCAAGCACCGGCGCTTCGTGCAGATGGGGACGCAGCAGCGCTCCGCGCCCCGCTCGATCGAGATCATCCAGGCGATCAAGGAAGGCGCCATCGGGCAGCCCTATCTCGCGCGCACCTGGTACGCCAACAGTCGGGGCCCCATCGGCCGCGGGAAAGCCGCGCCCGTCCCGGCGAACCTGGACTACGAGCTGTGGCAGGGCCCGGCGCCCCGTACGCCGTACCGCGATAACGTCATTCATTACAACTGGCATTGGTTCCGGCGCTGGGGAACGGGCGAGATCTTGAACAACGGCACGCACGAGATCGACGTCGCCCGCTGGGCACTGGGCGTGAGCTACCCCGTGCGCGTCACGTCCGCCGGCGGCCGCTACCACTACGCCGACGACTGGGAGTTCCCCGATACGCAAGAAGCCTGGTTCGAGTTCGCGGACGGGAAGACCATCATCTGGCAGGGGCAGAGCTGCAACGGGCTGACCACGTTCGGACGGTCGCGCGGCACCGCCATCCTGGGCACCACCGGCAGCGTGGTGCTCGACCGCGACGGCTACACCATGTACGATCTCAAGGAGAAGGTAATGAAGTCGTCCCTCGCCGCGCGGGCCGGGGACGGCCTCAACACCACCGCCGACGACGAGATGACCGCGCTGCACATCGCCAACTTCGTGGACGCGATCCGCACCGGCGCCGCGCTGCGCCAGCCGATCGACGAGGGGGCGAAGAGCGTGCTGCTGGGTCACCTCGGTAACATCGCGCAGTCGACCCGCCGCGCGCTGCGGATCGACGCCACGTCGGGCCGCATCACGGGCGACGAGGAGGCGATGACATTGTGGCAGCGGGAGTACGCCCCGGGCTGGGCGCCGGTCGTCTGACCCCGTGACCGCCGTCCTCGACCCGGACCGCTTTTTCGATCCCGATCCCGCGGTGCGCCGGGTCGCGCGCGAGCTGTACGAAGAAACGCGCCGGCTACCCATCATCTCACCCCACGGTCACGTGGATCCGCGCATCCTGGCGCGAGACGAGCCTTTCCCCGAGCCCGCGGCGCTGATCGTCCAGCCGGACCACTATATCCTGCGGCTTCTATACGCGCACGGCGTGTCGCTCGAGGCGCTCGGCATTCCACGCCGGGATGGAGCGCCCGTCGAGACCGATCCGTGTAAGGTGTGGCAGCGGTTCGCCGACCACTACTATCTGTTCCGCGGCACACCCACCGGTGCGTGGCTCGATTACGAGCTGCACGAGGTGTTCGGCATCGGCGAGCGCTTGTCGGGCGAAACGGGACCGCGCATCTACGACGAGATCACTGAGAAGCTGGCCTTGCCCGAGTTCCGGCCGCGCGCGCTGTTCGAGCGCTTCGTGATCGAGGTTCTCGCCACGACCGACCAGGCCAGCGATCCACTACGGCACCATCAGGCCATCCGGGAGTCCGGCTGGAAGGGACGGGTAATTCCCTGCTTCCGCCCCGACGCGGTGTTCCAGATCGCCTCGCCCGGCTGGCCGGCCGAGCTGGAAACGTTGGGCCGAGAGCACGGCGCGCCTCTGGTGGACTACGCCGAGTTCTTTCGCGCCCTGGAAGACCGCCGCACGTTTTTCAAGAGCATGGGGGCCACGGCCACCGATCACGCGGTGCTCGAGCCCTACACCACCTGGCTGCCGCCCAACGAGGCGGAGGTCCTGTATCAGCGGGCGCGGCAGCGCGAGGTAACGCCGGCGGACGAACGGCGCTTCGTCGGCCACCTCTTGATGGAGATGGCCCGGCTGTCGCTGGAGGACGGCCTGGTGATGCAGATTCACGCCGGCGCGCTGCGGGACCACAACCGACAGATGTTCGAGCGATTCGGCCCCGATCGTGGCGGGGACATGCCGGTCGCCACCGAGTTCACGCGTAATCTGCGCCCGTTGTTGAACGCCTACGGCAACGATCCCCGGTTTACGCTCGTGGCCTTCACGCTCGACGAATCCACGTACAGTCGCGAGTTGGCGCCGCTGGCCGGCCACTATCCGGCCATGCGGCTCGGCCCACCCTGGTGGTTCCACGACTCGATGGAAGGCATGCGGCGCTTCCGCGAGCGCACCACGGAGACCGCGGGGATCTACAAGACCGCCGGCTTCAACGACGACACGCGCGCGTTCTGCTCGATTCCCGCCCGGCACGATCTGGCACGCCGCGTGGATGCGAACTTCCTCGCGGGGCTGGTCGCGCGTCATGTGATCGACCTGGATGATGCCCGCCGCATGGCGCGGGCGCTGGCCTACGACCTGGCGAAGCAGACCTATAAGCTGTGAGAAGCAGATCCTTCGGATGACAAGCCGGGCGGCGCTTGAGAAGGAGAAAAACGATGGAAGTCATGGTGGAGGCCGTGGCTCTCGGAACCAGCGACGCGCCAGGTCCTCCCATGTTGGGTTTCGCTTTTCGATCAGCCCCGCATCGGAGGCCAGTTCTCTCTTCTCTCTCAATCCGCGAAGCGAGCGGGCCTGTCATCCTGAGCGCCGCAGGCGCGAAGGACCTGCTTGTCTCGTAGAATGAGGAATGCCCTCGACCCTCCCTTCCCCTTCCTCCGATCTCGTTCGCGTGGTGCGCGCGCCCGGCCGCGTCAACTTGATCGGCGAGCACATCGACTACTGCGGCCTGTCGGTCTTCCCCATGGCCCTGCGTCGCAGCGTGCGCATCGAGTTCCAGCCCCGCGCAGATCGAGAAACGCGCCTCGTCAACCGCGATCCTGGCTTCACGCCCAGTTTCTTTACAATGGGCGAGCGCATCCCGCCGGCTCCGGCGGGGGACTGGAGCAACTACGCCAGGGCGGCGGCGCAGGCCCTGGCTCAGCGATTCCCGAATCTGCGAGGGGTCGACGCGTTGGTGGAGAGCGATCTCCCGATCGCCGCGGGGCTCAGCTCCTCATCTGCACTCCTGGTGGCGATGGCCCTCGCGATCATGCACGCCAACGGGGTGACGGTCGCGTCGCTGGAGCTGATGGAGCTCATGGCGCGGGGCGAGCGCTACGTCGGTACCGCGGGCGGCGGGATGGACCAGGCGATTATCCTCGGTGCCCAAGCCGGGTGCGCGTCACGGATCGACTTCCACCCCCTTCGGCTCATCCCCACGGCCGTGCCCGCCGGCTGGCAGTTCATCGTCGCGTGGAGCCTGGTGCATGCCGAGAAGTCTGGGGCCGCGCGACAGGCGTATAACGAGCGGACGCAGCAGTGCGACCAGGCGCGGCGCCTCGTGGCCACGCGGCTCGGCCGAAGTGAGGACATCACCTACCCTGCCCTCCTCGCGGCGGTCCCCGTCGAGGATCTGCTCGAGGTGGCGAGGCAGACCCTTCCAGAGGTGCTCTCTCGGCGGTTTCGCCACGTGGTCACCGAGGGAACGCGCGTGGTGCAAGCGCAGGCAGCGATGGCCGCTGCGGATTCAGCGGCGTTTGGTCAGCTGCTCGACGCCTCGCACCAGAGTTTGCGGGACGACTACGAAGTGAGCCACCCTGAGCTGGACCGGCTCGTGGAGCTGGCCCGGGACGCGGGTGCGGCAGGGGCGCGCCTCACGGGCGCCGGGTTCGGTGGCTCGATCGTGGTGCTGTGCCGCGCCGAGCGCGCGCCGGCGGTGGTGGCCGCTCTGCGGGACGGCTTCTACGCGCCGCGCGGCGCCGCGGACGACGTCGGCCGGCATGTGTTCATGGCCGAGCCGTCGGGCGGTGCGGAGGTCGTGCGTGCGTGAAGGACGGGTCATGCAAACTCCCGATACGCACCAAACGGGGCTAACTGATCTTCGCCCAGCTCGGCAGGGATTGGCAGACGCGGCTCATGGAGGTTCTCGCATAACTGGTTCCACAACGCGGTGCGGGCATACCGTTGGTGCACCTTTTGAAACGAAACAGAGAGCAACAGTTCTTTGGCCCGTTGAAATTCACCCTTGTCAATAAGGAGCTGTACTCTCCTTTCTATCACCCACTCGTCGTGAAGCGCGTCCACCTGGTCTAACCATTTCCGCCGTTCGGTAAGGGTGTGTGTTCCTTGCTTGCGAAGCAGGCTGTCCCGTTCAACCATCACCTGGGGATGCAACTGCAGCCACTTCTCCCGAATAGATCCGAAGGCTTTACCGGCACCCTCGAGATCACCAGCCAATTCAAGCACCCGGGCCAGCAACGCCCGTGCAACCCCCAGGGTACTCGTCGATAGAACCTGAATCGCCTCGTTCTTTTTTCCCGTTCCGGCCAGCCAGGTACCGTAGTGAAATGTCCATCGTTCCGCTTTCTCACCTTCGGTTTGCTTGATGGCCCATTTAAAGGCGCCGTCCATGGATTCCATACCGGAAGGGGCCCAAAGACACCGATGAATCTCGGGGGGCTCTGGTAGTCTTCCCTTGGTCTTGTGAGCCCTGGAGAGATGCTTCCATACCTGAACTTGTTCTTCCCTGGCCCAATCGAACAGCGGAACCCGGCTGACAGGTCTGAGCTCGAGATTGGGAACCTTCAACGCGTAGATATTCAACGCCTGGTCTGAAGGGATCCAAAACTCCGAGTGCCAGCGGGTCTCCTTGGGTTGTAACTCGAGCTTTATCGACTGATCCCGAATGGGTCCACCCTGAATTTCGACGTAGGGATCGTCTGTCGCCGTACTCAGCGTGGCCCAGGGGCGATCCTTCCCGACGCCGTAGCTCCATAATTTCATTCCCGGCGAGCTCGCTTCATCGGCGATGTGATACAACCCTGTCCTCAGCGAGGGTGTAAAAACACCGAACGCGTTGACGTCCTTCGTCTTCCAAAAAAAGCCCGTCATTTCCTTTATGTCCGACTCGCGCTTGGGTCCTGACTCCTGCCAGGCGATGGTCTCGAGCTTGGCGGAATGAGAAAGAACGTCACCGCTGGGAAAGTGAAACTCCGTATCCGGAGCGGAGGGCACCGCTGCATTCGACCAAGACATCCAGGGGTGTGTCGCACTTCCGGGGTTATGAAACACGGCGCGCTGCGTCAAGAAATCATCGTCCATACCCAGTGAGTACTCCACGGACCACTGCATGCCGAAGCGTAATTCCCGTTCGCCACACGTGACGT
>Ga0075424_100001771_pt1 | contig 19178 bp, 17 predicted proteins | sample SoiMethybrSBSTD3_FD_75301 | JGI IMG/M metagenome (GOLD analysis project Ga0075424, IMG submission 75301) | Bulk soil microbial communities from a Populus tree surrounding site in Tennessee, USA - Soil MetaG P. TD hybrid SBSTD3 | ecosystem: Environmental > Terrestrial > Soil > Tree plantation... | reverse complement strand
TATTGTCGTTTCTGAACCATTAAAATTATAAAGACGAAAAGGTGAGATAATTACAATACAATGGGAACTGAGCTGTTGACAGACCAAGAAGCGATGAAGAGTTCTACAAAGTTACTCTCTGTTTTATCTAAGAAGGACAATTTAAGTATATTTATTTTCGCTAAGGACGGCCTCAATGCTGAATCCTCCACAATGCAGAATCTTGGCCTTTCAAGGAAGGTATACTATACCGGGTTAAGGCAACTTATAGACGCAGGTCTTATCAGCAAGTCAGAAGGCGCCTATTCATACACGACACTTGGAGGTATCATTTACCAAGGACACATTGTTAGGTTGATAGAAGAGATGAAAAATAAGCAACAGATGATGATGATTGATACTTTAAAGAACAGTAAAGAATTTTCTGAAGAAGACATAACAAATTTTGTCGACAGGATAACACATAGCCGCAATGGTATGAATGCAGAAGCGCTGCCAAAAATCGAAATTGCATGGACATATCAAGACATGGTATCAGCAATAGTTGAACGTGTGCAATTGTGCAAAAATGAAATATTGCTTGCAAGCAGATCATTTAATGAGATAATAATCAACAACATACTTCGTAAGGCAAACTCGGGGATAGATGTCAAGGTTATTAGTGATTCAAGCTTAGTTAAACAATATATTGAAGCAGAAGGCAGAGGCCTGATTTTGAATGACAAGAATTCTAGTGAACGGATAAAGGTTGTTTCAAATCCATGGTATCCAGGTAAAGTCAAGAGAAGAGTAGCAAGGATACCATTCAGCATTATTGTGTTAGATGGCAAAGAAGTAGGAGTAGAAGTGGTCGACTGGAATGAACCAAAGAAATTCTACGGCGTCATTTTCATAAGGGAAGAAAAGACTTCCAAGACAATGTTGAACTTTTACAATAAAATGTGGGATGCTGCTACCGAGGGAGAGACACCGGCAGGAACAAAGGATACATCGTCATCAGTAGTAAAACTGGCAGAAAGCGCTAGTAGCGTAGTCAAAAGACATATCTGATTCAAAGTACGGGCAACTAACAAGCCGGGAGCTTGGATACGTCTAAGTGTGCCGATACTCGGACATGTATGTATTTTAAATAATTTTATTTCATCACAAGAACGCTACGAGCAGTGAAATCTGCATTAATACATGAAGATATCTCATTTTAGGTCTAGTGGATTTAATTACAGAAATGTCGTTTAACCTTTTGCTTATGTTTAGAAGCAATCCCAATGTTGCCAATGAGGTCCCGACAATAGGATAGATTCCAAACGTTTTGCTATTCAAGTGCAAGATAATATCTGATGATATTGTCAGAGATAGTATGATTATCGGTACAGAGAGCATTACCATCAAAGTAAGTTTTATTCCGAGAACAATGGGAAACGTACGCCGGCCACCTGCTCTGTCCCCTTTTAAGTCTCCGATATCACCAAGAGGTCCTAATATAAAAAAGAAAGCAAAAAAGAACAGGGCTGCATATATCACTGGCCAGGATAAGCCTGTTACAGCGGCCCCTCCAAGCAGTGATAACAACGCGGCTCCTGAGGCTGTTACCACAGTTTTTAGAGGGAATTTGTCCTTGAGGTTGAACCTTTGATGCGAATAAGCAATTCCCAACAGTATGAAGAATATTGAAATAAATATTGTGTAAAAATTCAGAGAGGCGGCAAGTAGCAGGGAAACTCCAAACAAGAAAGATACCAAGTTAGCAAGTTGGCTCTTTGTAGCTTTTCCAGTAACGGATGGCCTGTTTGTTCTGTTTATTTTGTCCACTTCAAGATCTGTCATGTCGTTATAAACATAGGCTCCGAGAGCCAAAAAATAACTTGCAGTAACCGCCTTGGCAACAATAATAGGATCTAAATTTGCATGTGTCCCAAGGATTAACGATACCATGGTTGCAAGGGCAAATATGTATACGTTTGAGCGCGCCTTTGCATAGTATATGAATATTCTAGGGTATTGATCCAGTCTGCTATTTTTCTCGGTTGATTTAGGTTGTACATTATCTTGTTCCATCAGCTTTTTTTCTTGTCTGCAGTTTATAGCACTTTTTTCACCATTGTTGGAGATTATAATTCAAAAAGAATACATTTTCATGACTTGGACCTATAATTCTCCCCTAATAGTTATTCAACTAGCATAGTGGTGCATTCTGTGGCGTAAGCTATGATGTTTGAAATTTTTGATATATATTATCCTATTATTTTATATCTATACATGTTATTTTATAAACTGATGAATTCAACGCCTTTAGATCGTGTATTAAATATTGCAACGGTGGCATTATATCCAAAAAACCAGCCGTTTGCTGTCCCTGGATTAACTGCTATTGTTTGTCCAGCAGTTATCTTTTCTAATTTATGCGTATGACCACAGACTACGACATCGTAGATTCCTGATTGAATCAACGAGTGTTTCTGTTGTGCTTTGGTTCCGTGATAGACAGCAAACCGCATACCGTCCTGTTCGATTTCACAAAAATCACCTTTAAGTTCTCCACCTATATTATTAAAGGCACTAGCTAGTCCTGATACATCGACATCGTTGTTTCCTAGCACACCAATTAACTTTATTCCTTGGAATGATTCAACAGCCTTCGGACATACATAGTCACCTGCATGGATTACAAATATTACCCTTCTCTCAATGAACACATTCACGGCCTTCTCAATATTTTTCATATTATCATGTGTATCCGATATAATACCGATTTCCATGTTAATGGATTAGCAATAACTATTATCATTATTATTTTTAAGCGTATATGCAGAGGTCCATGATAGATAACCCATTCAAAATTTTACATCGTAACGTTACTAACGTTGGCTTCCTTGATCTTCCTTCTCTCCTTCCTTATTCTTTTATCCCAGGACTTTGAAGAACTTTGATTCTTAACAAAGAGCTAGTTATAAACCCAAATATCGGTCCCCACATCATGTGAAATCCAATTGCATTAATTACGATACTAACTACGATAGATATAATGGACTGATTATATTATCTGAAAATATTGGCTGGTGTGCTTAGACCGCTAGTATAGCAACAATACGATTTATTGAAGTTGAATTAACAACGCAGTTATCGGAAGAAATAGAATCAGCCATATTGTAATCGCTGCTCCACCGCCAACTAACGTCCCTTTATAAGAATTGAATAAACTAGTTTTTCCATTTTGTTGCGATGGCTCCAAGTATGGCTCCTACAATGCGCTGTGATTATATGAAGGCCAAAACCCAAGGTATGCGGAATTAACAGCATTATTAAATCCTAATGCTATACTGATAATTGGATAGAACGTACCTATTTGCTGACCCGATTCCAATTCTGATGTCGCAGTAGCTGTCGATATTGACCACGTCGCAATGAACCCTGGTATTGCTCCAAATATTGCACCTGTATAGGTTACCATATTTTTGTTGTTAACTTTTGCCAAACTAATATATAATCAAATGCAATATTTTTAGTTTTATAGTAGTATGTATGTAATATTGACCTGATTACGATCAGCAAATAAAATAACTTTATGAAATACAAATAAATCTTAAATTTTATATAGTGATAACTTCTAGACATTATATGTACATGTCACTCATGGACTGCAACACCGATCGGAATAACAATGATGATATGTCCATTGACGTACCGATAGCCGTAATAAAATGCCCGTTATGCCATGGATCAGGCACCATTTTATGCAATATGAAGAACGCCAAAATTGCATGTTTTTTCTCAGCACCACAGGAGCCAGAGCAGAAATGCAGTTGTTGCGACGGTAAGGGTTGGGTGATCAAGACTCTGATGGAAGAAAGTAAATTCTGTAGAATCATACAATGATTTTTTACAACCTAAATACATCACGTCCGTTGTTTCAATATTAAACATTGGCTCAATACAATATTATTCAGTATTAGCTCAATTTTCAATAGGTAAATATCAGAGTAAAAAAATGAAATAAGTAATGAAAACCCTAAACATTGATGAGCAAACATACCGAAGACTTACTTCGGTGTTAGAGGAAGCAATGCATTCTAAAAGACGGGATATTAATTATGATGACATTATAAACGAACTAATTGATATTTATCAGGAAAGCAGATGGGGTCATATTGGTTCTGATGTGGCGGGTGGTTAGTCCTGGTCGGCATAATCAGATGCACGACAAAAGCCGAGGAAGAAGCGATCTGACTTGGGACTGTAAAGCGAGGAAAAATGATAGCAAGAATTAGCTCGAACATATATTAGATTTTGTTAATTCACATACACTAATCTTGGAATCAGGGGATTAGCATCATTTAAAAATACGTGAGTCAGACTTTATAAAATCTGTGAACATTGCAAAGATCATAAGGTCAGAAAATGGAATTCAATTGATCCTTTATGATGACAATCTTAATTTTCTCGAGTCAGATTCATATGCCGATAATTATACACTGAATTTTTACCTCCAAACGCTTCCAAGAAAATACAAATTTAAAAAGGCACTTTTGATAATACACGATAAGAACAAAAACTCTGTTGAAATGTTTATTGCAGATGACGAGAATTCATTTTTTATTTCTTAGGGAACGAACGAGAGAATCGTCCCATTTTCTTGATTCCGGTCTTCGTCCTCGCCCTCCTCCGGCAGCTTCTCTTCCTTTCTCATCCTTCGACTCTCTTCGAGGTCTCACATCGTCTTTCTTTTGGATTAAAAAATTTCTTTTTGCAATCGCTACTTTCATCATGCTGTGGCAAACTGGACATTCAGCCCATTGATGGCCTCCAAAATATTGCCATTCAAACGAACATTTTGCATAGGTGCACTTGAGCCAAATACCGCGTCCTGGCCCCTTAATCCAATTTTCTTGCAAAGGCTTGCGGGCACGACGGGCTGAACGAGGAGCCTTGTTTTTTAATGGCGGTTTATTGACTCCGGTGTAATCCTTCATATACTATGGATATAGGATCGTCTTTCATTTAATTAAATGATTAATAGTGAGGCGATGATTTTTGTGCGTAGTTTATATGATCTCCATTCCCCTGAAAAGAATACTGACAAACAAACATAAGGGCTATTTGGGATCATATGTATACAGACTGCGAAAATATCATAAATTTGACTGTAGAACGTGCTATTTTTTACATTTTGAGATACGATCCAACAACAACCTGTCGACTATACAATATCTGCATAAATAGTCAAATCCTGTACAGTACAAATACTATATCCTATTATTTTCACACAATATTTCTTGGGGAAACGACAATTTACTATTGAGACAAGCAATAATGAACAGATCCCTGTTGAAGGACAGGTTCATAGAAACGTTGCTGTAAAATACTTGATGAGGAGGCGTAGATCCCTGCTGATGACAAAAGATCCGCAAAAAGTCGAGAAATTGTATTCTGAGCTACCTCAAAGCATTAAAATCATTGGAAAACAGGTGACACGTGCGTATAATATAAATTGGGAGAAAGAAGGGATAGAAGAATACCAAGGATCACGTTTTGTATTCACCCTTGATGACAGAAGTGAAGGAGCAGCCAATTAACTAATCAACTGAATAGATCTGCGTCTAGGCCTGCAACTTGATTACAAATACTCTGCCATTCATTATTTATGCGTGACCATCTTCATTTCTGTCGAGAAAAGAGATATCCAAAAACTGCAGGAAGAGTGCCTCTGGCAAGTAATTCTTGTAACGTATATGCAGACGTATTGACAAACTATAGTGATTTTATATATTTTCTTTGTTATAGGTGTGCATATTTTTGTCATTATCATTGGGAAGATATCGGATTGCTTGGATATTTTCCTTGAGGCTAAACCTCATGTTAGTTATCTAGCTATCATCTAATATACATAGAATTGCCATAATAAGTGGCAAGACAGAGTATAGGGGGATTCTCGCAGGCCAACCAGCCCACTACCATCAATAATGCTCAACTATCTTTGACGGCGGCTTGGGATTTCCAAATTCCTTCGAGTAGGCTGAATACAACTTGATTGTCTGGCCATGTTTAATCTTATAGTCGACTATTGGTTTTATGGTTGTTCTATATTCATGTTTGAGTGCAATCAAATCCTCAGCTAGTCTGTCTGCCATCAATATGTGAAAGCTATCGCCTATATCCATAACCCGGCGAGCAAGTATAATTCCAGGTCCCCACACATTCTGATTATCTTTAATATCGTTTACAACGAACACAGGGCCGGAACCTAAGCCTATGCGTAGACCAATCTCATCTTCGTGAGACTTACCTCGATTGTATAATCGGAGTTTTCGGTGTAGCTGGGTACTGAGTTGAAATGGCAATTCAGGATTTAGGAAAAATCCTATTGCCATGCCGTCTCCTGTAGTTAAGACGATCTTCTTGTCCTTCGGAGTTCTGAAGTAGGCGTCGCAGGAACCAATCATTTTATTCAAAATACCGATCTTTTCCATCTGTTTCTTAACAGGAAGTGAGGGATCAGAAAGACTTACAATATCCGTATAGAAGAAATTTACGTCTACGACTTCCGATGGTAGTCCGATTTCCGATATGTTCGAACCGTATACTCCTGCAAGCTTCTTGTAAGTTTCCAGACAGGCCTGGCTATCAAATGTGAATTCAGAATCCAGTATAGGCTGGCCAGAAATAGACTTTCCACACAGCATGCATGACAATGAAGAAGATTGATCAGCAAACGCCAGGCTACCGTCATCGATAATCTTAAATTTGATCCACGAAGGGTTATAATGCAATCCCTTTATCGAAAGAAGTCTTACGCTCCTATTCAAACCCTCGTTATGTTCCTCAAGCTTCATTTCAATGATACCGTCAAAAATGGAGCTTAGAGCATTTTTCAAATACTCGCTTGTTGACGGGACAGTCAACGTAAAAATTGCAGTTGCTTCAACCTCCTTCAAAAGAAAAGAGAGATCATTGACAAATTTCAAAACAGCGCTCTCTCCAAATACTGTCAAAAGGTGAGTCAATGAATCGACCACAATGCGAACGGATCTATTGTTGTTGCCAAGGTGATTTGGGAGAAGGGGAGAATATGCGCTGTTGTTGTGATCTAGAGTACTACCAACATTACCAATACCTCTATCAACCTCATCGTCATCGTCGTTATCAATGTATTTTGTGACTTTGGCTAGACTGTCTTGAATATCTTTCAGTGTTAAATATAATTTGCCGAAGGAGTTTTCGTTGTCTATCATTCTCCCGCCTGCGCGATCATCCTCACTATCTGTATTATCATCATCAGCAGAGGCTGGGATTGAAGGAGAATATTGCTCTAGGCTATCAAGTGATCGATGATATAGGTATGGGTTTATGAATCTTGAATTTTGAACCAAGTTTAACTTTTCCACATTGGAGAAGTGGTTTCTAAATTGCTTGCTGGTTAAACTTGAGCTGATATAAATACAGTAGTCCCCGTCAAATAACCCGTCGGAGAAGAACTGTCTGCAGTACATGGTTTTACCGGCTCCGGCCGGTCCAATAAGAAGCAGCAGGCTATCAGGTATGGTTCCTTTTTCTAAGAGATCGGATATACCCGGAATCTGCATTAAATAATTTCTTCATCCAGCCATCTATATACTTTTTATGCTCTCGATTCAAGCTTTGCTTTGTACGCCTTCGATGGTTTGGGCAAGCAGCTCAAATTGCTTTGCGAACGGATGGTCAGGATATTTAAGGACAGTTAAAAACTCCTTGTTACTGAATTGGATATCGCAATAACAAGCGATAGAGGAAATAATATCCATTCTAATATCGCTGGCAAGTGCGCTGGTGAGTATGTTCGACTCATCTTTTTGCTGCTGCATCATGGAAGCTGGTTCGCGACTTGAAGAAGACTGCGATGATGGTGCTGAAGCAGTGTTCCCGCTGCCAGCCTCAATCCTGACGGCAGAAGAAGGAGGAAGAGGAACTGTGGCGTCCGATATATGCTGTGGAATGCAATATCCGGCAACTCTGTTCATCACAAGATATGACTTGGCACCGAACTTTGTAAAGGATCCATAGATTTCTTCGGCCATCTTTCTTGTACCATCTATGTCCAGGTCACCCATTTTAAGTGTCAAGAAGAGAGTATCTGCAACAGCCAGTGCATTTATCGACCAGTATCTTATACCTGGGCTGGTATCAATTATAATGTAATCCGCATCGTGAAGTGAAATCAGTTGTTCACGTAAAAGTATAAACCTTCTGAGTAACTGGATCTTGGAGGTATCCTGTTTTCCTCCTCCTCCTTCAAGTTTGTAAATCTCTTCTTTTCTTGAACTGCAAAAACCAACCCACAATTTACCGGTTATTTTTTCTTTGGATTTCTGTTTTTGCTTTAATGTATTACTACTGTCGTACGCCACCACCTCTTCAATTGCAGGTGTAAGATCCATTATTACGTCTCCAACTTCTGCAGTACCGTTTAGAAAATCGTTAATCCATCTTTTCGGCTCCTTATCAAAATAAGCCTGAAGGCTCGGGGCATATACGTCGAGATCGAGCAAAAACACCCGATAACCTTTTTTTGCTAGCAATGCTGCCAGATTGGCAGCTATTGTTGTCTTGCCGGTACCGCCCTTGTACGAATGAAAAGCAATACAGCTAGCCATTAAATATAGAGGTGGTTGTTGATACTCTCATATATAGGATTTCATATTGCAGATATCAAATAAGCACTTAAAGCTATGCCCACCAGCTACTCAAAGTAATTTTATTAACAACGATAGATATAACTTTATGTACTATGGAGGGTCTATAACGGCAAAGGAGTCTTCATGCCCTGATGTCAAGGGTGGAGGGTTAATAATAATAAATTGTTAATAAAAAGAGAGGAGCAAAGAAAAAAAGGGGACGAGAAGTAGATGGAAAGAAAGCGGCTCTGCAAGCTTAGGACATAATGGTCGGTGGATAGAGGACCGCCATGGCAGAGAACGACAGTAATGCGCAAGACCGATGCGCGTTATGTGGAAAGTCCTTGGATAAAACACGACGAGGCGGCGGGGAAGAAGAAAATACCATGATAATCGATGAAGTGATTGACGGCACACGCCATCTTTTTGATACAAAAGATTGTGTGACCATCTTCAAAAAATTTGGTGTTGTCTATGGGAGCACCTTTTACGACGACATGTGTGAAATACCTCAGAAGTAGTTTAATTAGTTGATCTATCTGGCTGATTATTATCAGGTTTGATGAGAGGATCTCCTTTTATCGACCAAATGTATGCAACATTTCGTACTAAAATGTATGCCTATAGTTCTCCCTGTTGTAGCTTCCACTTCATTAATGTAAAAGAACTTGTGAGAGAACAGATAGGGCAAGTTAGATATTGCGGATGACTGCTGGCCCTGGCCGATGTGACTGCCTGCGGTTGTTATTATTATTATCGACAGAATCCTCACTCCCCTGTTTCACCATAGTTAAAAAAATATCCTCTTTTCATTTTAATGACAAATATTGTGTCGAGCATGGAAATCATGGTGGGTAGGTAGCTTTTCATTAATATTATTTTTTTATGCATTCTGTATCGTGGCTTTCTATGATGGTAGAGAGAAATCCAAGTCAGGCAATGTCAAAGGGAAAAAGATCCAATCACCGTCGCACTTGTGAACGTACCTGTGCAAAGACATATTCGGGCGCGCAAATGTACCTGAATGGGTGCTCTCCCCCCCTATGTGGTACGCTCAATTATTAATACAAGCTGTAAGCATAGAGATATGAATACCACATGGTAGATAAAAAAACCTACGTAGAGGAAAGCGAATCTAACGGTAATAACAGTAATAATAACATCACTGCTGGAAAGCGTGATGACGTCAGTGCAGCAGTGGCAGAATCTGAAGGCTCTTCATCGCCCATCATCGAACTGGAGATACAAGATATTGAAGGAATCGGTCCAACAACGGCCAGGAAGCTAAAAGAAGCGGGTATTGTTTCCGTGATGGATTTGGCAGTAACAAGTGCAGACGAGTTGGCCGTAGAGATCAATGCCTCAAAAGAAAGTGCTGCTGCGTTTATAATTGCAGCCCAAAAGTTGTTAAGGGACTCCAATGTGTTAGAGAAGGAGTTTATTACTGCAGATGCGGCCCTTGAGAAAAGGAGGTCCATGCTAAGGTGTTCTACAGGCTCTGGTGCTCTCGACGATCTTTTGCTTGGCGGTATAGAGACCCAGGCTGTGACTGAATTCTATGGAGAGTTTGGTTCTGGCAAATCACAGATATGTCATACTCTGTGCGCCACAGCAAGGCAGCCTGTCGAATCAGGAGGACTCGATGCCAATACAATATACATAGACACAGAAGGAACGTTCAGACCCGAAAGGGTACAGGAAATAGCCAGATCCAGAGGCTATGATTCAACACAGATACTAAAGAGCATAGCAGTATGTAAGGTATACAACAGCTCCCACCTAGAATTAATAATAAAGAATCTGGGTAAATACGTAGACGACTTTAAAGCTAAACTGGTTGTAATAGACAGTGTAATCTCACTACACAGGGCAGAGTTTGCTGGCAGAGGTACTCTGGCAGATAGGCAGCAGAGACTTAATAGCATGTTGCACAAGATCATAAGACTATCAGAGATCTACAATATAGCCGTAGTTATAACAAATCAGGTACAATCATCCCCCGATACATTCTTCGGAGACCCTACAAAAGCAGCTGGCGGAAATGTGTTAGGACATGCCTCAACCTATAGAATATACCTGAGAAAGTCAGGAGAAAATAGAATAGCAAAGATGATAGACTCGCCGTATCATCCATATTCAGATGTCAGGTTTACTGTAAATGAAAGGGGCTCAGATGACATAGAAGAGGAATCGAAGAAGAAGAGCAGTGGCAGTAGCAAAAAGTCAAAGGTCGAAGAGGAAGAAGAGTAGCAGCAAGAAAAAGAAAGAAGGGCATGACGCACATATATAAAACAATAGGAATTCAAACTATGTAGCTAGCCTGTAGAGTGCGACATAGGCTTCCAACATATAGTATCGATAAGGTGGTGGGGCTTATCTTTTCATTCAACATACGACCATTATTATTGATTTTTGGGATTTCGTTTTCTATCTTTTAACTGCTGCATTGTATTTTTGTTTATGTTGATTACTCGAGATCTTCATCTTCCTATACTGTAAAGAGTATAAAAAATATATTGTAAAATACGATAAAGAATTAGTAAACCAATATACAACATAATTGTTTGATTAATTCATCTTCCCGTGTAAATCTTAAACCCATCACATCACACAAATGACGTCAGAATTCAACTAGCCCTACTTGGAAAATGACCAAAGATAGACATTTGTTACTGCCCTATTGAATCAATGAATAATGATTCAAAATTATGTGGTCCTATTTCTTTTGAATTTAATCCAAAGATTTTCTGGAACTTCAATATTTTTATTATTTTACTTGGATTCCGTCATTACATTCTTTTCTTTTTACCTAAGGCTTATACTACTTTATCCAGATAAAACCCCTATTTCATTGTCAGTCAGATGGCGCTACCCCACTCCATTGTGTAAATGCATAGGTATCATCTTCCGTCATCTTCATTACCTTGTCCTCTATCTCTTTTGTGATTTGAGTTGTCCCAATACTGTAGAGTAGTTTTGATGATCGTAGTAGAGCAGAGCTTTTAATTGATCGACGTAATCTTATGTCTTGTGCTACAAAAACTGCGGAATTATAAAGACCCCTTCTGCAAATTTCGGAATTGTCAAGCTGCCTTCGAGTATAGCGTTCGACGGGGATGTCATTGATTGTCTCTGGTCATCTATTGGTATCCTTACTATGCGTTCATGATGTTCATCATCTTGGTGTTCTCCTGTCATAGTCATCATATCCTTAATGATTCACGATAGATTCATAGTAGATATGTCAGATGTAATCAGCAATTTTCTATTGAAGCTTCCCCATCATCAGTGCGGTTACTACTTGCGTGTTAACATGATTTCCATCATAAGTAGAACTAGTAGTAGTAACTTAATAAATTTGAACGAAAGTCCTATGAATCACTAAATCTGTTACTTTTACACTAAACATAATTTTTTATAAATTAATATCTATATCTTAATACCATGGGACACGCTTACCTACAGTATTGGCGAAAAACTTCAAAGTTCAAAGAATGGAAAAAGAATTGTCCGACAGATTGCAGCCTAACACAGAATATATAATTGCAGAGTGTTGCACTGTGTAACACTTTGTTAGTAATCTGTAAGAGAAAGATCATGTGAGCAATAATTGTAGACAAAATGATCGGATAAACATATCAGGTAGGTTAGAGATGTAACTTGGGTCTTAGAAAGAGTACCGCAAACAGACACAGTAATAACCTTCGCTTAGGCGGCGGATGCTAGTTAGACATTATGAGTACATAGGTAGATGTGTAAATGCTAAATTTTTTGCAAAGCGGCACCTCACTATACAGGCGCAGTAAGGGGAGTCAGAGGGATGTATCTGACTATTTACCGCCATCACTGATAATAAAAGACGGGTTTTGTAACCGTTCCACGCAGTATAGTCCAGGAACGTGAGTATGGAAATGTAATCCAGCGCCCTCCAAAATCCAATGATGTCAAGAGGATATTTTACGCTCAATTCGATCCTCATTTACATCTTTTCACAATCCAGCTCATGTAAACACTCCTGATACTGTGGAAAAGTTGCCAAGAAGGATGCTAAAACTTAAGGAGATTGAAATATTAGCGAATAACATTGTCCAACACGGCATGCGAACCGAATCATAATAATAGCTGGCATGCAGGTCAATCTAGGAGATGATGATTCTGTAGATAAAAATTAGCACTTCTTAATATTGATAGAATGGGTCCTTGATAGTCATAGAAATAGAAAGCAAAGACGGTATATGTTCGTTGGCATACAAAACCTAGCTACACTGCAAGCATATCTTCTCTAAGAAAATATGACACATATACAGGTGGCAGCAACCATTCTTTCTTCCCTCTACCTCATATCTATGATGCAGCGACAATATTTCTAATTGGATCCCTCATCCTGAAAACAATTATCTTGGAGGATGTTCTCGCATTGAGGCTCTGTAGGGAAATATTCGCCTTACAATGTCGAGATCCTTCTTTAGCAAAGGGGACATACATAGGAACGCAATGCAAACATATACAGCTTATCAATGAATTTTAAATCCGTTTCAGTGGTCTAAGTATAAAAAGACGCTAATAGATTTAGAAGATTTTTCCCTATCGTTTTATATCTATATGTTTTGTATGACATCATGGAATTTGACCGTTGGCTAATAAAGTAACAACATCGGCTGCGAATGGCAACTCTGACGAAAGGACTGATGTATTTTATGGCGCTGAGAATGTCCTGAAAACAGAACTGCAAATCTTCTCTAATGCAACGGAAAAGATAGACAGCTGTATGAATTTTACACGACCGCAGTTAGCCGTTGAATTAGAATTGATAAAGAAAGCCTTTATTGACGCCAAAAGCAGAGGTCTGAGAATCAGGTACCTTACCGAAATTACTCCTGCGAACGTCTCTTTTTGCAAAGAACTCATGTCGATAGTTGATGAGCTGCGGCACCTAGACGGAATAAAAGGGAATTTCATGATAAGCCAATCAGAATATTGTGCACCTTCGATCTTATACAGAAAAGCGGGGATAGCCCCACAAATTATCTACAGTAATATCAGGGAAGTAATAGAACATCAGCAATATATCTTTGACACATTCTGGTCAAAAGGTATCGCAGCTGAGAAAAAAATAAAGGAAATCGAAGAAGGCGTCTTTGTTCATTACGAAACAAGAGTCTTAGAAGATGATCAGGAGATCTCCCATAAAATCAGAGAACTTGTCGAATATTCTGATGAGCTACTAGTTTGTTCTTCATTTGAAGGAATGCAAATGATATACAATGGCTTTCTTGATTCCTATAAAAAGGTCTTAGACAAATCAAAAAAAGGAGAGCACAAAGGGATTAGGTGGATAGGTAACATAGAAAAGCAATATGCAAAATTGGTCAAAGCCTTCTTGGACTTAGGCGTACAAGTCAAAGATGTCAAAAAACTGCCTGCAATGCACTTTGTTATTGGCAACATGAATAAAGGCAGAGAGCTGCAAGCAGCAATAGAATATTCAGATGGAGAATATGTGCAAAAGGATGTCGACGACAATAATGATGACAGGGGGCTCTACACAGTTAAAAAAACACTTCAAAGTCTATTGATTACTAACGAACCTGGATATATCAATCATTTCAGCCGGATCTTTGAAGAATTGTGGAAAAAAGGGATTGATGCTAAAGACCGAATAGCAGACATAGAAAATGGAATCGAGGCGGCAAATGTGGAGATCATTGAAAATCCAAAAGGCTCGATAAATCGTGCTTATGATATTTCGATGTCTGCAAAAGAAGAACTATTGGTAGCATTTTCCACAACGAATTCATTTCAAAGGAATATGCGGACGGGTCTGTCAATGCAGCTTCTTAAAGACCAGTATACGAGAAGCAACACAAAGGTTAGAATCCTTACACCTGTTGATGAGCGGATTTTTCACTCAATAGAAGAATTAAAAAGGACACTACCGCTGGTAAGTGTCCGAGACATTAATGGAAGCATAGAAGCCGGTAGAATCACCATTCTGTTAGCCGACAGAAAAGAATGTCTCATAATTGAAATAAAAGACGATACGAAAGATAACTTGTACGAAGCGGCAGGTCTGTCAATATATTCAGACAGTAAATCAATCGTATCTTCATACTTATCAATATTTGAAAGACTATGGAAACAATCGGAACTATATGAACAATTAAAGGCTCATGATAAAATGCAAGAGGAGTTTATCAACGTAGCAGCCCATGAGCTAAGAACCCCGATACAACCCATACTTGGGCTAGCAGAGCACATTTCCTCTAGAATAAAAGAGGGGAAAATAGGACCAAAGGAGCAGAATGACTTGCTAAATGTAGTCATACGAAACGCAAGGAGACTACAACAACTAACGGAAGATATACTAGACGTTACAAGAATAGAAGGCAAGTCATTAAAGCTGAGAAAGGAGCAATTCAGCTTAAACGATGTTATTTTAGGGATCATAGAAAATCATAGAAATATAATTCAAGAAACTGGCAGTAACATAAAGTTACTATATCGTCCCCTTCTTGAGGAGGAAACTGTTGTAATAGAAGCTGACAAAGCAAGGATATCCCAAGTTATTTCCAACCTCGTCAACAATGCGGTCATGTTTACAAAGGAAGGAATCATATCAATAGAAGTAAAGAAGGAGAAGAAGAGTGAAGACGATGGTGATGATAATAATGATAAGGAAGAATTCATTGTCGTTAGTGTAAAAGATTCGGGCATAGGAATAGACTCTGACATTGAGGCAAGGTTATTTTCAAAGTTTTCTACCAAATCATATCACGGGACAGGGTTGGGTTTGTATATTTCAAAGAATATTGTAGATGCTCATGGTGGCAGAATATGGGCTGAAAACAATCCTAAGGGGGGAGCTACTTTTTCATTTACTCTACCCATAAATAAATAACTATCGTTACAGTAAAAAGAAGATTATATCCTGTTTTGAAAAAAAGGATGTTAGCAATATTAAGCCTGGTTTTCCTAGAGTTTGACCTGTGCCACATCCTCAAGTATTTTTCTTATATCTTGTTTATTTTGCAGTATTTTATCCCATTGGTCTCCAGATTTCTTGAGCATGTCTGGTGTGTTTAAGATGGTAAAGTCCGTCGGAAGAATATTTGACAAGTCTTCCCATCTGACAGGCATGGACACGGTAGCTGAAACAGTAGGCCTCGCTGAAAAAACGGATGCTATTGTCTTACCCATGGCATTTTGTTTATGATCAAAGAAGACTTTTCCGGTCCTTTCAACTGTGCTCCATGCTGTTGTGATTTTCTGTGCATGCCTTTTGATTAATATCTCGCCTATAATTTTAGTAAAAGATCTAGTTTGTTCATACGTATAGGACAGACCAATGGGAACAAAAATATGCAGGCCGGTTTTTCCAGATGTTTTCACACACGATTTAATGTTTAATGTATCAAAGAGATCCTCCAGCGCATATGCAATCTGAACTGTCGCCTTGAACGCTTTGACATTATATTCTGGCTCTTCTCCTTTGTTTTCGCTACCTGAATAGATATATGGATCTAAATCAAATACCATGAAATCAGGCGAATCCAAGGCACATTTTTCTTCATCTTCTAATACGGGATCTTTGCATATGTTAAAGTCATCTACATGACTATACCATGGGTGCATTTCTATACATCCCAGATTCGCAAGCCATAGAAGTGTGTCTTTGTTATTACACATGACGTAATTGATTACGCCGCTTCTGGATTTTGAATAAATTTTGATGCTTTCTACGAAATCTGGTTTTTCCTGATCCCAATTTTTGTGATAAAAGTGTTTTCCTTTTATACCGTCAGGATACCTACTCAACGACAACGGTCTGTTTTTAAGATGAGGCAAAATGTAACTACTAATTCTATAATAGTAGTCAATCAAGTCCTTTTTTGTTAATTGTGGATGATTTTGGCTCTTATTCCAGAATATTTTATCAAGGTTAGAAAAATAAGTGGTACTAGCTTTCAAAGAGGATGTAGTATTAGCAGTTGTAGTTTGCCGAGACGGTGATGGCGATGGTGGTAATGATGATGCATCTGCTGATCGTTGCTGTTCCCCTCCTACTGGATGTTGTTGCTGAACTATTTCCCCTGTCATCTTTTCCTCTTCAATTACACATTCAGCTGGGCTCTTGTCTTCTCTAAATCTAAGGAATATAGGTGATCTCATAATTTTATCGCTCGTCCAGCTGCTGAATTTTACTTCTGCCACTAGATCAGGTTTAATCCAAATAGGATCTCTGTTGACATATGGCATATGGTCGATAGATCTTTTTCCGATTTTCATTTCTTTAAGTTTATTGTATATTTGTCCAAGCTGATCAAAATTAAATCCACTTCCAGTGTGACCAACAAATCTTAATTGGACAGCATTACTATTATTATTAACTGCGAGCAGTAATGAACCAAAATAGCCTTCCCTGTTTCCTTCGCCTCTAGTGTAGCCTATTACCACACAATCTTGGGTTTTCATGGTCTTGATTTTCAGCCATTGTCTTGATCTTACCCCCTGCAAATATTTGCTGGATTTGTATTTAGCTACCATCCCTTCCAAATTCATCTTCCTAACATTGTCAAAAACCTCCTTTCCAACTTCCCCTATAAAATCAGATATCTGTATTCTATTATTTTTGTCGATTACGTCTGACTGAATTTTCCGTCTTTGGAGAAATTCCAACGCTTGTAGGTTCTTCCCATCCATGTAAAGAACATCAAAAATATAGTAATTAGCAGGCATTTGTTGAGATAGAAATTCAATTTCTCTATCATCATCAACATTCATCCTTCTCTGATGGTCTTGAAAACTTGGAGTACCGTCTTTATCCAGTACCACTATTTCGCCGTCTAAAATAATCGATTCCTTGCACCTGACGGCGGATTTCAGTGGTCTTATTAATTCTGGATATCGATGGGTAATATCTTTACCGCTTCTTGATTGGATCTTGAATATTCCTTTCGTCTTGTGCCAAAAAAATATAGAACGTACTCCATCCCATTTGATTTCAAAAACCCATCTTTTATCATTAAAAGGTTCGTCAACTGCTGTAGCTAGCATTGGCTTAACGTTGATTGGAAACTGCGTGATAGATGTTGCATTTTTTTTCTCATCTGAGACATCATCATCCTTTGTATGATCTTTGTATGTTATCGTCATAGCATCTGTTTCCCTTCTGTCTCCGCTTTCATTCTGACGTATACTTACTACCTTTCTAGTTAGAACAGATTCAGGCTTCGTAACAGTCAAATCTTCACTAGATGCGAATTGGTCATTGGCCTTTATTAGCAGCCATTGATTCTCTCGGGACGTTTTCACTATTGAAGACTTATCAGGAACGTATTTTTTAATTTTAATTATCGAAAACCTGCCTTTTAACTTATGTCCAAATAAAGTGAAAGTGATCCTGCCATTATTGAATTGGTGGACAAGCTCTTGTTCCGATGTGAAGGTGCCTGTGTCCCAAACTATTACCGTTCCCGCTCCGTAATTACCTGGCGGAATTACACCTTCAAAAAGTAAATAGTCCAATGGATGATCTTCGGTCAAGACGGCAAGTCTCTTTACCTTGGGATCAAGTGAGATTCCTTTTGGCACTGCCCAAGATTTCAATACACTATCCTCTGACTCAAGCCTAAAGTCATAGTGCAGCCTTGTTGCATCATGTTTTTGTACTACGAATCTGAGCCTAGTCATTTTATTCTTTGACGGTTCACTACCACTACTACCTGCTGGTTCAGTTGTCCTGGCGAAATCTCTTTTCTTATGATATTCTTCCAGCATTTTTATCAACGGCCATAGTCATAATGTCACCCAGTGTGTCCGGACATCTAATAGTCTTCTGATCAGTAACACGTTTAAAACTCGAATAGGCCAAGAATCATACAAAATCATAGACGAAACATAAACAATTTTATTCATTGGAAAATTATAGTCAGCGTACGTGAAAAGCATAAATTCTGTAAGTCTCAGATTATCACCGCATAGCCGGTGAACTAGGAAAGAGAAATACTGCAACTAATCTTGCCATCTATGACAGAAAGACATTAGATGTAATTCACCCATGGCTGCGCCTGTCACATTCCCTGACAAAATACAGTCATTGATTCAAACCGTTAATATTGCAAAATACACCGTATTAAATGTTACAAAACTGGGCAAATACAAAGGTGAGGAGATTATCGCTCTGAATTCTGTGAGCTTTAGGGATGTATTTATTCATCCCTCGTATGAAGTTGATGAAGAAAAATTAAGAAACTCATTAAGGATAATTCTGTTTCACATTTTAAATTTCTTATAACATAGATCAATTAAAGCAAGAATTCAGCAGACTTGAATCCACAGGACATATCGACGGTCCGGTCATAGTTCGAATTGATCATGTCTTTGATGTCAAAGGATTTGGAACTGTCGTAATGGATGTCATAAAGCAAGGATCTATCAAAGTATATTATCTATTGAAATTCATGCCAAGTGGAAAAGATACAGTTGTGAAATCAATTCAAATGCATGATGATTAAGTAGATGAATCCAACAGTCCTGCAAGGGTTGGACCGGCTG
>Ga0075424_100001770_pt1 | contig 19189 bp, 11 predicted proteins | sample SoiMethybrSBSTD3_FD_75301 | JGI IMG/M metagenome (GOLD analysis project Ga0075424, IMG submission 75301) | Bulk soil microbial communities from a Populus tree surrounding site in Tennessee, USA - Soil MetaG P. TD hybrid SBSTD3 | ecosystem: Environmental > Terrestrial > Soil > Tree plantation... | reverse complement strand
GGTGCCGGAGACTTCGACGATCAGGGATTCCGGCGCGACGTCGACAACGCGGCCACGGAAAACTTTGATGAGTTCCATTAGATGGGGACGCGATTTCTGGTCAGCAGCAACCTTGATTAAGGCGAGGTCGCGTTCGAGGACGGACCGCTCGGAGATGTTTTCTGCGAGCAGAACGTCCACGAGCTTCTCGAGGCTGGCTTCGAGGCGATGCGCGCCGCGTTCGTCGGTGTGCGCGACGATGGTCATGCGCGCGACCTCTTCGTTTTCGGTTGGGCCAACGGTCAGAGAATCGATGTTGATGGCGAGGCGCCGCGCCAGAGAGGATACGCGGTTCAGTACGCCGGGTTTGTTTTCAACGTAAGCGATCAGTGTCTGCATGATTTCCATCCTCTCTCTATGGCTCTGCCGCCGTTTCCACGAGTGGATTATGAGGACGGCGAATCATTTCGTGCAATGAAGCGCCGGCCGGCACCATTGGGTAAACAGAGTCTTCCTGCTCGACGCGGAAATCGATCAGGACGGATTCCGCGGATTCGCGCGCGGAGCGAATCGTGGGAATCACGTCGCCACGTGTGGTGACACGTTCGCCGCGAATCCCGAACGCGTTGGCGAGCGCCGCAAAATCGGGAGCAACGAGTGGCGTAGCTACGTAGCGCTTGTCGTAGAAAAATTCCTGCCATTGGCGCACCATGCCAAGATAGCCGTTGTTGATGATGGCGATGTTGACTTTGATTTTTTCCTGAACGATTGTGGCGAGCTCGCACATGGTCATCTGGAACCCGCCGTCGCCTACCACGACCCAGACATCGGAATCAGGCTTAGCGAACTTCGTGCCGATGGCCGCGGGAAGTGCAAAACCCATGGTGCCGAGGCCGCCCGAAGTAACCAGCGTGCGCGGCTGGTTGTGGTGGTAATACTGCGCCTCCCACATCTGATGTTGTCCCACGTCGGTGACGACAATCGCTTCGCCATGAGTCTCTTTCCACAAGTCGTTGATGACGTGCGCGGCATATAGATGCCCGGTGTCGGGCAGGCTCTGGATGTCCCGAACGGCGGAGTCTCCCTTCATTTCCTTGATTCGATTGAGCCAGTCGGGACGATCCTTCTTCTCGACGAGCGGAATCAGCTGCTCGAGGATATTGCGAGCATCTCCGACAAGAGCTGCGTCCACCGGGACGTTCTTGTTGATCTCCGCGCGATCGATTTCGATGTGAATCTTGCGCGCGCTCTTCGCGTAGGTGCGCAGATCGCCAGTGACCCGGTCATCGAAGCGCATGCCGACGGCAATTAGCAGATCAGCTTCCTGAATCGCGTGGTTAACCCAGGCTTCACCGTGCATCCCCATCATGCCGAGGTTTAGCGGGTCGTTGGCGGGGAAGCAGCCGATGCCGAGAAGGGTCATGGCAACGGGGAAATGGCCGGCGCGAACAAACTGCTCGAAAGCTTTCATGGCTCCCGAGATCATGATGCCGTGCCCTGCGAGAATCAGAGGGCGCTTGGCCGAGTGAAGAAGTTCTAAGGCGCGATCGAGGTCGGCTCGGTTGACACCGGGGCGAACGCGTTTCGGTGGAAGTTTCGGCACAGAAGCATCCCAGTCGAATTCGGCGGACGCTTGCTGCGCGTCTTTGGTGATATCAACGAGCACGGGACCCGGACGGCCGGATTCTGCGATCACAAAGGCTTCGCGGACGGTACGTGCGATGTCTTCAACTTTTGAGACGACCACATTGTGTTTCGTGATCGGCATGGTGATGCCGGTGATGTCGATCTCCTGGAAAGCATCGGAGCCAAGCAGCTTGCTGCCGACCTGTCCCGTGATACAGACGATCGGCGAAGAATCGAGCATGGCCGTCGCAATACCGGTGACCATGTTGGTCGCGCCGGGGCCGCTGGTGGCCATGGCCACGCCGACACCGCCCGAGGCGCGCGCGTAGCCATCGGCCATGTGAGTGGCGCCCTGTTCGTGACGTACCAAAATGTGGTGGAGCTTCGATTTCCCGAGCGCGTCGTAAACCGGCAGAATCGCGCCGCCGGGATAGCCGAAGACGTGCTTGACGCCGAGGTGCTCGAGGGATTGGCAGAGGATTTCCGCGCCAGTGAGTTTCATAGCGTCCTTCCGATCGTTGAGCCTGACTGAACTGTTTCGCTTTGCGGCAGGTCTGTCACCGCGCCGCGCGATGATGAAGAAACAAGAAAAGCGTACTTAGCCATAACGCCGCTGGTGAAACGCGGAGCCGGCGCCTTCCAATTGGTGAGGCGCTGTTTAATCTGATCGCCGCTGAGCTCTACATCGAGCTTGCGATTGGGGATATCGAACAGGATCATGTCGCCGTCAGCGACAGCGGCAATTGGTCCGCCGCGCGCCGCTTCCGGCGCGACGTGGCCGACCATGAAGCCGCGAGTGGCGCCGCTGAAACGGCCATCCGTGAGAAGCGCAACAGATTCGCCCAATCCGGCACCAACGAGGGCGGCAGTTACCGCGAGCATCTCGCGCATTCCGGGTCCGCCACGAGGTCCTTCATAGCGAATGACCACCACGTCGCCTGCCTTGATCTGCCCTTTATCCACTGCTGCAAATGCAGCTTCCTCGCCATCAAAAACACGGGCAGTGCCGCGGAATGTCTGGTAGTCATGGCCGGCGACTTTGATCACACAGCCTTCGGGAGCGAGATTGCCTTTGAGGATCACAAGTCCGCCGGTAGGCTTCAGCGGATTCTTGGCCGAGTGAACCACTTCCTGCTTTGGGGTTTCCTTGGCAGCTTCCGCCTCCTCACCGATGCTCTTTCCGGTGACGGTGAGCGCGTCGGGCTTCAGCAGGCCCGCTTCGATCATGCGCTTGGCGATAAGCGCCGTTCCGCCTGCAGCAAACAGATCAGTAGCCACAAAACGCCCGGCAGGCTTGAGGTCCGCGATAATCGGTGTCTTGGCACTGATGCGGTCGAAGTCGTCGATGGACAACGGAATCTTGGCTTCGTTGGCGATCGCCAGAAGGTGCAGGACCGCGTTGGTTGATCCGCCCGTGGCGGCGACAGCGGCAATCGCATTTTCAATGGCGGTCCTCGTGATGATCTGAGAAGGCGTGATGTTTTTGCGAAGCAGATCCAGTACAAGTTCGCCTGCGCGTTCGCCCGCGGCCGCTTTGCCAGCATTCGTCGCGGGGACGCTGGAAATCGTCATGGGTGCGATACCGAGGAATTCGCAGACCATGGCCATAGTGTTCGCCGTGAATTGACCGCCGCAGGCACCTGCTCCGGGGCAGGCGGACTTTTCGAGCGCCAACAGGCGGGCATCATTCATTTTGCCGGTGGAATGAGAACCGATGGCTTCGTAAACGTCCTGAATGGTGACGTCATGTCCTTCAAAAGTTCCCGGGGCGATAGAGCCGCCGTAAAGGACGAGGCCGGGGACATTTAGACGCGCTAGAGACATCACGCCGGCCGGGATCGTTTTGTCGCAGCCAACCAGAACCACCAACGCGTCGAAAAGATTGCCGCGCGTGACGAGTTCGATGGAATCGGTGATTACCTCGCGGCTGATCAGCGACGCGCGCATGCCTTCGGTGCCCATCGTGATGCCGTCGGAAATGGAAACGGTGTTGAATTCAAGGGGTGTGCCGCCGGCGTTGCGAATACCGGCTTTGACGTGCTCCGCGAGTTCTCGAAGGTGATAGTTGCAGGGCCCGATTTCGATCCAGGTATTGGCGACGCCGATGAGTGGCTTGGTGAAGTCGTCGTCGTTAAGGCCAGAAGCGCGAAGCATGGCGCGCGCGCCGGCTCGGTTGGCACCGCCGATCAGGGCTTGGCTGCGCAGTTTGGGAAATGGATCGCTCACGATTGCTGTTCCTCTCGAACCAAAACTAAAAGGCCATCATCCTGTTTGGATGATGGCCCGAATTTCTCGGAAAGTTGTTGCTACGCCATCACCCGGTTTTGCCGTTGATTACAACGACTTGGCGAATTCGTACGACGCGATTAGTGAACCGAACCTGAACCGATCCGATGCGTTGTGGCGTCGTCATGGCGCTGCGAGTCACCCGTTTCGAGACACGGGCCGGTGCGGTCGGCGCCGTGTTACGCCATGTAAGGTAGCAGAATGGGGCAAGGAAGGTCAATGAGTCCAATTAATAGAGTTGGTCGACTCTATAAATACAAGTTATCTAAGGCATAGCGGACTTTCGCGGCCGGGAACTTCAGTCAGGTTTCCGGGGAATTAAGGAAGAGGGCGACATTTCTTTGCATTTCTTTGCACTCGCAATTTGCGAACCAGGTAACTCTGGCTGGAAGCCGGCCGTCTTAACCATTAAGTCTAAGGAAGCAGAACAAGGTGACGGAATGAAGGCGAGTTTAACTCTGGCAGCTCTATTGGTATTGGCGAATTTGGTCTTTTGCGGCGCGACGTTCGCGCAAGGGCAGGAGCAATCACAGCCGCCAGACGTGACGGCGACGCCCCGCAGTGGTGTACCGGGCCGTGGCAGTCAACAGCGTGGACCGCGCGGCGACGGCGAGGGGCAAGGACGGCCGGTTTTTGGAAAGATCTCGGCGATAGGGACTGACTCGATCGAAATAACGGGACCCGATGGGGATAAGACGACACTCAAACTGACGAGCAGCACAGAATTCAGAAAGGATCGCCAGCCTGCCAAGTTGGCGGATCTTAAAGTTGGTGATCCTGTGGTTGTACGCACCGACCAGGCCGATGGCAAGGGAACGACCGCGCTGATGGTCGCGGCCGGGCAGTTTGCTACGAGGACCGGTCAAGGTGCGCAGGGAGGGCCTGGCGGTGGCTTTGGCGGAGGGATGTTGGGCACATTGGGCAAGGATTTCGTGATCGGTGAAGTCAAAACGATCGATCCGCCGCGGCTCACAGTGCTGCGAACCGACAATGTATCTCAGACGTTGGAGCTGAATGAGGAGACGTCGCTGCGCCGTGGACGCGAGAGCGTCACGATGACAGACATCAAAGCGGGTGATCATGTGATTGCTCGCGGTGCGCTTGAGAACAATGTCTTTGTGCCCAAAAACTTGAACGTCGTATCTCTGGAACAGTGGAAACGGATGCAAGAGATGATGGCTGGCGGAGGGCCGGGAGCGCCGCCTGCGCCGGATGCACCTGCTTCGCCGAATTCGCCCGCGGCCCCGAACTCTCCGCCGAACCCGCCCAATCCGCCGGAGCCACAGAATTGATGCGTGTCCTTCGCGGCGTAATAGTGGTGCTCGCACTGGCGCTGATCGGCACCGTATTCTTGGTCTGCTTGAATGCGCAAGACGCGCCGAGTGCTGTAACCAATCCTCCCGGCCCGCCAGCCAATCCATCCAGTTATGAAATCACTGGAGTCGTAAAGAACGGAAAGACCCTTCTGCCCGGCGTGACCGTCACGGCTTCCAACACGCTAACCGGCAAAAAATATTCGATAGTGTCCTCGACGAACGGCATGTTTGCGTTCAAGCGGTTGCCGCGTGGGCGGTATGTCGTCCGTATCGAGTTCATGGGATTTGCAACGGTAACGCAGGAAGTGGTGCTGAAACCGGAAACGCCAAATGCTGTGGTCGAGGCCGAGTTGATTTTGGCGTCGCGTCAGCAGGAGCAACAAACCGATGCGGCGACACTGGCGGCGCGTCGCGGCTTTCAAAGTTTGGCTATGAGCAGTACTCTTTCGGCCCTTGCGGGCGATGTGGCGAACGGCGCCTCGGGTAGTTTCGGTGCGAACTCGGCCGATGCCTCGGCGATGCCCATGAATGGTGCGGGCGTGGATAGCCCTACAGAATCAGTCAGCGTCAGCGGCGCGCAAGGACGCACACAGGATTTCGGCGGCGGTTCCGAGCAGGACTTGGAAGACCGCATGCAAGAATTCCGTGAACGAATGCAGCGGGAAGGCGGCGGTAACCTACAAAGTCCGGGGCAGGGCACCGGACAAAGCGGTGCTGGAGCTGGTGGTCCGGGCGGCCCAGGCGGCCCGGGAGGACCAGGCGGAGGCGGTGGCCCGGTCATGATCGGCCGGCTCAGTCGCAACTTCAACGTCAACCAACCGCACGGGTTTTTGTATTTTCAGGACGACAATTCCGCGCTAGATGCGCAGCCTTACTCCTTAACTGGCATCGCAACGGACAAGGCTACCTACAATCAAGCGAAATTTGGAGCGAACCTTGGCGGTCCGCTGAACATTCCGAAGCTCTTTAACGGCGGCAACAAATGGTTCTTCTTTGCGGGATGGAATGGATCGCGCGGGAGCACTCCTTACGATTATTACTCGACGGTACCGACGCTCGATGAGCGCGCGGGAAATTTCTCCAACACCAGGAATCGCGACGGAACGCCGGTACAAATCTTCAATCCACGGACGGGCCAGCAATACCGGTACAATGGAGCGCTGAACCAGATCGATCCCGCGGACATCAGCTCCGCTGCGCAATCGCTGCTGCAGTACATACCTCTTCCGAACATAGCGACGACCGCAGCGGGCCAGAACTTCCACTATGTGACCTCAGGTGAAAGTAGTTCGGACGCGTTGAACCTGCGCCTAATCCACAACTTCGGCTCCGCTCCATCTGGTCCGTTTCAGATTGGCGGGCCGGGCGGAGGAGGCGGCGGAGGGCGGAGAGGCCGCCGGCAAAACAACGTCAACTTTGCGCTGAATTGGTCGCGTTCTTCGGTGGACTCGGTCGGCGCATTTCCGTCGCTAAATGGAGGAACAGGAACGCAGGGACTGAACACAAGCGCGGGTTGGGTTTACGGGCGAGGCCGGATGACCAACAATCTCCGCTTTAATTACAACCACAATCACGTTTCGACAACGAATCTGTACTCCGGCATTCTGGATGTGGCCGGCGACGCCGGCATCATGGGGATTGGTACCGACCCATTTGGTTATGGCCTGCCCAGCATCAGCTTCACCAGTTTTGCAGGGCTGAGCGATCCGACGCCGCGGCGCGAGCTCGATCAGACTTACACGATTTCAGATACCGTTGCCTGGAATCACGGCAAGCACAACTGGAGACTTGGCGGAGACTTTCGTCGGATTTTGCAGGCCTTTCGCTCGGCGAAAAATTCCAACGGTTCATTTGTTTTCACGGGATTTGCGACCGGTGAGTACTCGGCCGGAACAATAGCGCCGGGTACTGGCAATGATTTCGCGGACTTCTTGCTTGGCCTGCCGCAACAGACCAGCCTGCAATTGGGCGCGAATTCGTATGATTTCCGCGCCAATTCGTATGACACATACGTTCAGGACGATTGGCGGATCCGCTCGAATCTGACGCTGTTGCTCGGCGTGCGTTACGAATACAACGGTCCCTACACCGAAGCGCAAAACCGTATCGTCAATCTGGACATCGCGCCGCAGTTTACGTCCGCTGACGCGGTCGAGCCGGGGCAGTCGGGAACGTTCTTTGGCCCGTATCCAGCGTCATTGGTTCAACCCGACAGAAACAATTTTGCCCCGCGGCTTGGGCTCGCCTGGAAACCGCTAAATCTCACGGTCGTTCGCCTCGGTTACGGAATCAACTATAACCTGGCGCAGTACGGCACGGTCATTCAGAACTTTGCGTTCCAGCCACCGTTTGCCAACACGCAAACCAATTCCGTAACTGATCCTGCCACCACCAACCTGACGCTTATAAGCGGATTCCCCGGATCAACTGGTGTGGTTACAAACAATTACGCGATCGACCCCAACTACCGCCTCGGATACGTCCAGGTCTGGAATTTGGACCTTCAACGTCAGCTACCTCATGGATTTTTGTTGAACGTCGGCTACAACGGCGCCAAGGGTACGCACTTGGACGAGCAACGGGCGATCTTGACGGCGAATTCTCAACCATTCATCTACGAATCTTCGTCGGCCGATTCCATCCTGCATTCGGCTTCGATCCGTGTGCGGAAACGCATGTCGTCGGGAATCGGCTTTAGCGCCAGCTATGTTTTCTCGAAATCGATTGACGACGCATCTTCAGTCGGATTAGGCGCAGTCGTTGTGGCGCAGGATCCTTTCGACATTGCCGCCGATCGCAGCCTGTCCAGCTTTGATCAAAAGCACAAATTCACAGGCAGCTGGATGTACGACTTGCCATTCGGTGAAAATCACCGGCTCGCCTCAAAGGGCGCTCTGTCGCATATTCTGGACGGCTGGCAATGGAGCGGCAGCGCGACTATCGGCTCGGGCTTCTACTTCACTCCAAACGTGTTGGGCGGCGCCGTGGATATCGGGCGCGGCGTAAGCGGTTCTCAACGGGCCAACTACGTACCGGGGCAGACGATTACACTGAGCGATCCCACCAGCCTCGAGTGGTTCAACACTGCAGCGTTTTGCTCCTCGACGACTTCGGCCTCCTGCAGCAATCCGAATGGCTCTGTGTACGGCGATGGTGGCCGGAATATCATCGAGGGCCCAGGACAGTTTTCGCTGAACATGGCGCTGAGCAAAACGATTCAGATCAGAGAAACACGCGCCCTTGAGCTGCGGCTGCAAGCCGCCAACGTTTTTAACAATGTAGTTTTTTCCGCGATCAATACGACTGTGAACTCGCTAGCGTTCGGCGAAGTGACATCCGTCGGCTCTATGCGAAAGTTGACGATGGTTGCGCGGTTCCGGTTCTAGGAGAACGATTGCATGTTGCGCCGGATCATCACGGTAACTTGCTCATGCGCGCTGGTCGCGCAGTTCCCCTTGAGATTGTTCGCACAGCAGTCTTCCGTTCCGCAGTCGACGCCCGCGATACGCGCGACGACCGAACTGGTCTTAGTTAACGTTGTGGCGCGCGACAAAAAAGGGAATCTCATCCGCGATCTGAAACAGCAGGATTTTACGGTCCTGGAAGACGGGCAAAAGCAGCAAGTCGCCAGCTTCGATTTCGAAAACATTGATGAGCTGGCCTGGGCTCAGCAAACGATAGCCACGACGAATGGCACTTCCGGCACAGCCCCAGCTGCGGTCGCCGCGCAGCCTACGGAACGCCCCGCCGACGCGCGAGACCGGCGCTTGATCCTCCTATTCTTCGATTTTTCGGCGATGGATCCGGAACAGATTGATCGTGCAGTCGAAGCTGCGAAGAAATACGTCAACACCAAGATGCAGAGCGCAGACCTGTTCGCCATTGTGTCGCTGTCCACGAATATGCGGCTGGACCTTGATTTTACGGATGATAAGGCCAAGATCCTTTCAACACTCAGTGCCTACAACTCCAGCTCCGGCCACGGATTCGACAACGGCTCGACGGGTAGTGCAGAAGGTTCGTCGGAGACGGGCGGTTCGTTCACAGCCGACGATACCGACTACAACACCTTCAGTGCGGACCGTAAGCTGTTGGCGCTGCAGTCGATAATCCAGTCGGTCGGGAAACTGTCTCAGAGGAAAAGTCTGATCTACTTCAGCAACGGAATCAGCCAATCCGGCGTGGACAATCAATCCGCGTTGCGCGCAGCAACTGCCGCGGCTGTAAAAGCCAACGTCGCGATTTATCCGCTCGATGTTCGCGGCTTGCAGGCGCTTCCTGGCGGCGGCGAAGCGCAAAACGCCAGTTTGCACGGACAATCCGCGTACACGGGAGCCTCCGTTCTGAATGACCTGAACAGCAACGCGGCCACGCAAGAGACTCTTTCCACCCTCGCTGCGGACACTGGCGGAAAGGCGTTTTTCGATTCCAACGATTTCAGCGGCGTGTTCTCTCAGGTTCAGAAGGACACTTCGGCGTATTACATCCTCGGCTACACCAGTTCGAATCATCTGAAAGATGGGCGCTTTCGGCACATCAAAGTTGTCGTCAGTCGTTCGGACGCCAAGCTCGAATACCGGGCCGGCTACTACGCGGGCCGCGACTTTGAACATTCAGGCCGAGCCGACCGCGAGCAACAACTGCAAGATGAGCTTGCCTCCGATTTGCCGGCCACCGACGTTGCGGTCTACGCCGGTACAGCCTATTTCCGTCGGGACGACTCACACTACTTCCTGGCAGTTTCGATCGTTGTGCCGGGTTCGCAGATTCCGTTCGTGCAAGAAAAGGATCGCGACAATGCGACGCTTGATGTTGCAGGCGTGGTTCTCGAAAGCGGCAAATTCCAGGTTGGCCAGCTACGCGACACCGTCAAGCTTGCCGTCGACTCGGGCCAACAAGTCCGCCGTAAGAACGTCCAGTACAACACCAGCTTCCTGTTGGTACCCGGAAGCTATCACCTCAAGTTTGTCGTGCGTGAAAACCGCACTGGCCGCACGGGGACATTTGAAACGGACGTCCAGATCCCGGATTTACGCAAGGTTCCGCTGCGCACGAGTTCGGTGGTGTTAAGTAGCTTGCGAGTTCCGGCCACCGGAAAGAATAAGACGACGAATCCGCTTGTAGGCGATCAAACCGAGTTGGTGCCCAATGTGACGCACGTCTTCACTCGAGATCAGCACCTTTACTTGCAGTTTGAGGTCTACGATGCCGCGAAGGGAAAAGTGGCTGCTGCCACAGCGAAGTCCGCTGCGAGCGCGACGCCCGATGCGTCAACCTCCAAGCCGCAGGGTGACACGATCCGCGTCTTGACCAGCGTGCAGTTCATGCAGGGCGATGTGAAGGTTTATGAATCAAAGCCGCTCGTCGCCACGGAAGTCAACCTGCCGCAGCGCAAGGCAGTGGAATTTCAGTTGGACTTGCCTCTGCAGTCGCTGAAGCCCGGCTTCTACACCGGCCAGCTAAACATCATTGATGACGTCGCGGGGAACTATGCATTCCCGCGCTGGGCTATGCTGATCAAAGAACCGGCCACGCCGGCACCAGTGCCCGCCGCTGCGTCGGGAACAGGCGCGAGCAGGTAATTCTCCGAGAATTGGTCGAGATTTGAGGCCGCCGCACTCCTCCGTCACACTTGAAATGCGGGGTGGAGCAGCCTGGTAGCTCGTCGGGCTCATAAACCTAAATCCTTCAACGACTTGCGGGTAGAAGCACTTTGACTTCAAACGACCTAGCCTTACCACTCTCGCCCTTTTACCCGATTTCATTGGCATTTCAAGACCCCCGATTCGGAGAGTCTTCTGTCATACAAAGGATAAAAATCGCTTACCTGCCCAGCTTGTTTTCGCACGGCCATTTCGCCGCGGCATCGACGACGTTGACGCTGGGATGTTTGCCCTCGCCGTACGAGTCATCGGTGCATTGGTCACTCGGTTTCGTCTCACACAATTTCCACTAAGACCTATCTGTGCTTGGCGTTATCGAAAATCTCTCAGAACGGGAGTTCTGGCCCCGAATAACTTCCGGATTGCCCGTCCGCCTCCCGCAGTCGGAGGCAAACTCCAAACCGCGTCTGCGAGATCATGGTTGGGGGAGGTCCAGCAGCGCTACATCCGAATGCTCTTGCACTCGTTCGAGGACGACTTCACGTCCATCTTGCGAAATGTCGAAGTCCCGGATGTGGAAGTCCGGAGCGAGATGAGTCAATTGCCGCTCGGTTCCCGTCGCCAAGTCGATCTGCCAAAGATCCTTATGTTGAATCTCTCCTCGCAAAAACACGAGTGCGCGTCCGCCATTCAGGAAGGTCAAGTGCCGAGCTCCGCGAGTCAGTGTCAGGGCCGGCAGGGAATGCGCTGCGGACTCGGCCGTTGCGGCTTTCACCGAAAACGTCGTGCCAATGTCAGGACCTGAGTACACAGCGAAACGGCCGTCGGGCGTCCACGCGGGATCAACCGAGTACTCCCGTACGAATGGCGCGGGCGAGCCACCATTCACCGGCACGCGGAAGAGGTGCGGTACGGCGTGATCTTCCACCGCCGAGGTGATCGATTGGCCGCCCGGTTCCCATGCGGGAGCGCCTTGCAGCTTCAGCGAATCGGCCACAATCCGCGCGTTTGTGCCGTCAGCCTGCATGGCGTACAGAAGCGCTTGCCCACGTTGTCGCACCGAGAAGGCGATATTCCGTCCATCGGGGGAAACCGCCGGGCCGCCAAATATTTGCGCGCCCACGCCACTCCACAACTCCGTGCCAGTCCCGTTGACGAGCTTCCAGATACTCTCACTTGTCCCGGTCGCGGAAACATACAGAAGATAATTTGCACCCAGTCGTGGGGAAAATCCCGTGCTGGTCGTCAGCGGAATTTGAGTCGCTGCCGACGTCTCGCGGTCCGAATCAGCGATCCGCATGCGCCATAATGTTCTTTTCGGACTTGCCAGAGTGACAACCAGACGGCGGCCGTCGGCGCTCGCCGCCAGCGACGTGTATCGGTCAACTCCAGAAGTCAGCCGATGCGCAATGCGGCGCTCTACATCCATGCTGTAAAGCCAAGGACCTGAACCGTCGGGATCGCCGGCTAAATACATCAGCGTCCGCTTGTCCAATAGCACCGGGTGGGTCACGCGCCCATTGTGCGACGTGATCCGCTCAGGAGTTCCGCCATTTGGACGAATGCGCCAGATGTCCAATTTATCTGGGAGCGAACCCTGAACGAAGTAGATGAATGCCGCATCCGGCGCCCACAATGGAAAGTGACTGTGCAGCCCGGCAGGCGCCCTAAAAACGGGCTGGTCTTCCGGTCGGCGCTCGCCGTTTGATACGAACAGCGGATCTCCTGGTCCAGGTGTGTGGTACGTGAGTTGGGAGCCGTCGTGCGACCAATCGAACTCGGCCACCCCTTCAAGGTAGGGCTTCGGCTCTCCACCCAGCGTTGGTACTGCCCAGATGCCGATGTCGGCGCTGCTTGACTCGTTCTTCTTGCGAACCCAAAACGTAACCAGGGACCCATCGGGCGAAAACCCCAATGTGCGGACCGACGGATTGACCAGTTCCGGCGCGCCGCCACGCGTCAAGTTGTGGAACTGTCCTGACCCGACCTGCGTCAGCCACACATCCATTTGTCCATCTCGGTCCGATAGAAACGCCACGAAATGGCCATCGCGGGACACTGTAGCGGCCAGCTCCACTGCATCCACGTCCGTGATCGTCTGAAATCGCGCGTCGGCGATCGGGTTCCGCCAAAAGTACTCCTTCCCCCGAAGCCAGATGCCTGTACCAATCACTAACGCGAACGCCACCAATGCCAACGGAAAGACGCCTGTCCACCAGGTTCGAGAGGTAGATGCCGCAGTCTTCGGCGGTATGGGTTCAACGAGCGGGGCCACATCGCTGTCATTCTCCAACACTGTTCGCCCATTACCTGCGGCTCGAATGTTCCGGCCGCGTGCCCACGCATCCAACTCCACGCGAGAAGCGTAAACCGAGCCCATCTTGTCGTGCACATGCCTGTGAACGGGCATCCCCTCCCGCTTCTCCCAGCGCTGCACCGTGGTTACGTCGCGGTCGAGGTACGCCGCGATTTCCTTCCAGGAATCGAGCCGGTCTTCTGAGGGTCTTGTAGGTGGCTGTGAGCCTGGGACGGGTTCGCCCATCGCGCTCTCCTGATTTGCTCCGCTGTCGTCGCGAATCCGGAAGCTCGGATTGTAGTCCCCGAACCGTGTCCAGGCTACGGCAAATCGCGGCATTCAACGGTAAATAGAGGGACGGCCACGAGTCCGCTCCTTGCCCTTTGACGGCGCCTGCCAAAGTGTCTGATCGTGTCCGCGCGTCTCCACTCGGCGATGCCAATTGAACCAAATGAAAAGGGAAAAAACGGAGGACTCAGCATGCAAAGTAAACTGACGTGGGTAGTTTTGTTCAGTGCCGCGATCGGGGTCGCGGCCACGTACTACGTGGGAAAGGTCTCCGCCACACCGGCGACCGGGTTCAAAGCCACAACGATCGCCACCGGTACCTTCGGCGAAATTGATGCCTTTAACCAGTCCTCGAAGAACGAACTTCCTGTCGGATTCGACAGTGACGTCTGGCTCTCGTTGCAAAAGACCAAGGGACGCTCAGATTTGTACGTGCAGAGCAATGTCTGGCCGGCTGTCAATCCGACAACGGGAGCGGTAGCCAGCACGGGCTGGCATAGCCACCCTGGCCACAGCCTGATCATTGTCACGTCCGGAAGCATAACGGACTATATGGCCGACTGCATACCTCACGTGTATACGTTTGTCCCGGGACAACCGGCCCCCACGCTAGTCGATCCTGGCAGCGGCCATCTGCACATCATCCGGAACGAAGGCTCCGTTCCGGCATCAACCATCGCCGTCCAGCTTGTTCCGTACGATCCGGCCAAGGCCAATCGCCGGATTGACGCACCTGCCCCGGAGACCTGCTCCAACATTTTGTAAAGAGGAGGGGCAATCGAAGGGGCCAAGGTCGGACGGCGGAGCAAATCGACTGAAATAGAGCAACGCTCCGCACCCGCAAGGGGTAGTTGAATGTGATCACCACGTTTCGGGCATAACAAATGAACCCATTTTAAGTAGCCACTGCGAATCTCGATAATCATCAGATTCGGTGGCAGTTCTTCAGCAGACGGAGACTTATGCGATGTGTGTACGAGAAGTCGCGGCCTTTGCATGAAGGGCAGACGGAAAATGCGCTCAACGAAAGCAAGAGGCAATCGGCGCATTAAATCCCTCGGGCCAGCGAATCTCCCGTCGGGACGTTCACTTGCGGAGGTCGCCTAACCTATGTAGAATCATTACGCGGGGTGGAGCAGCCTGGTAGCTCGTCGGGCTCATAACCCGAAGGTCGTCAGTTCAAATCTGACCCCCGCAACCATTCTAAGAAGCAGGGAAAACAGGGGTTGCTCGCTCCAGAGCAGCCCCTAATTTTTGATCCGTGCGGTGGTCACCTTCGGTGCAGGGGCTGGTTCTTGGGAGCGCTCTGCCGAAGTGCGCGACCGCCTGCTCACCGCGGTTCGCAAGACAAGCGCCGCAATAATGCTGATCCATGCTGAGAACGACTTCAGCACAGCCGCCGGACGTGCTCTGGCGGAAGAACTGGAACGCCTGCGCAAGCCACACTCTTTGAAAATCTACCCCCAGGTAGGTCTGACCTCGGACGACGGTCACAACATGTTGTACGAAAATATCCCTGCATGGGAATCCGACGTATTTGAATTTCTTGATCGCTACCGTAAAAACTGAATGGCCACGCACCAGGATTGCTAGCGGATAACGGGCTATCTCTTCACCGATCTGGTTACAAAAGCCGATAATAATCGACCATCCGTCCACAATGACGGTCTCAGGTCGTCTCTCGACCCGTTGAGTTCTTCTTGCGCTGATCGTTGTCCGTCAACGCAAACCTGAACCAAAGACACGCGCAGTCCAGCTCGGCTTGCTCACAAATGCTGACATCGGCCAGCCCTGCCTTCCGTCCGCGATTATGAAAGGTCTGACCCGATTGGTATGATGCATATGAATCGCTCGGATATCTCCGAACTCTGCGTGTGCAAGCGGGGTGAATTATTCTAATCGTTGGCCTTCTGACCATCCGGAGTAGCTATGAATGGATTCTGGAAGCGAGTAGCTATTGCTTTTCGGTGTTTCTTTTCAATTTTGTTCCACGGTGACATTCCGGACGACATAGTACAGAAGTGGGTCAAGCCTGCCAGCAAGGTTCCGCAGACGCCAGCAGCTCAAGCTTCGGTCTCTCGTCCGAAGGAGATGGAGCGGCCAGCCTCGGAAGCATTTGATCGCGCCGTGCAGATGCTTGCGCTGCTACAACGAGACGGGCGGCTCATCGATTTTCTGGCAGAGAACATCTCCCCCTATCCCGACGCGCAGCTTGGAGCCGCTGTGCGTACGATCCACGAAGCTTGCCGCAAGGTGCTCGAACATTATGTAAAGCTGGAGCCGATTCTGAACTCCGAAGAGGATCAACCGGTGACCGTGCAAGGCGGTTTCGATCCGGCAGCCATCAAATTGCTGGGCAACGTAACGGGCGAGCCGCCGATTCGCGGTGTGTTACGACACAAGGGCTGGCACGTGAAGGAGGTGAATCTGCCGCCGTTGCCGCAGGGTTCCGGCCGGATGGTGATTGCGCCGGCTGAGGTGGAACTTTCATAGCGGCTGCGGCACATCTGCCACGCGGTTGTGGATTTGAAGAGGAGATTTTCGTTGGTGGCCAAATACATTGTCGGTATCGACCTAGGAACTACAAATTCGGCGCTGGCGTGCTGCGACGCCACTGCTGCAGAAGGGAAAAGTCAAATCGAAGTCCGCAGCATTCCGCAGCTTGTGGATCTGAAGGAAGTAGCGGAACGCACGTTACTGCCATCTTTTCTCTACATCCCAGGCGAATTTGATTTTCCCAAAGGCAGCTTAGCCTTGCCATGGGAACCCGAACCGAAGCTTGTGATAGGCGAACTGGCGCGCAAACGTGGCGCGGAGAGTCCCAATCGCCTCGTCGCCTCCGCCAAATCCTGGCTCTCTTACGCTGCTGTGAACCGCACTGCGCCGATCTTGCCTTGGCAAGCGCCCGAGGAGGTGCCCAAGCTATCGCCGGTCGAAGCGTCATCGCAGTTCTTGCAGTACTTGCGCACTGTGTGGGATAGCGGCGAGGCGGGGGAGCAAAGGCAATTGGCTCTTGCGGAGCAGGACGTGCTCCTCACTGTGCCCGCTTCCTTCGACGAAGAAGCGCGCGAATTGACCCGGCGCGCTGCCGAACAAGCCGGTTATGACCATGTCACGCTGCTCGAAGAACCTCAGGCCGCCTTTTACGCATGGCTGGAAAGCCAGGGTGAAGCCTGGCGCCACCGCATCAAAGTCGGCGACCTCGTTCTCGTGTGCGACATCGGCGGTGGCACGACTGATTTCAGCCTTATTATGGTTTCCGAAGAGAGTGGCGAGCTGACGTTGAAACGCGTCGCCGTCGGTGACCACATCCTGCTGGGCGGCGACAACATGGACCTGGCGCTGGCGCGCTTTCTCCAGCAGCGCCTGGAAGCCTCGGGCAATCGCATCGATATATGGCAGTTGCAGGGACTGTGGCATCAGTGCCGAATGGCCAAGCAAAAGCTGTTCGAATCGCCCAAGACGCAGACTCTCCCAATCACATTGTTGGGCAAGGGGGCGAAACTCGTCGGTGGCACCATTAAGACGGAACTGGCGCGCGAAGACCTCAATCAGATCCTGGTAGAAGGATTTTTTCCTAAAGTTGAAAGCGATGAACTGCCTGCCCGCCAGCGCCGTGTTGGCTTTCAAGAGTTGGGCCTGCCGTACGCGGCCGATCCCGCCATCACCAAGCACCTGGCGGGCTTTCTCTCGGAGCAGGTTCGCAACAGTCCCGAGGCAGCGGGCATCCGCCGCGGCGCCAGCGGAATCGCCTGTCCCACGCATATCCTGTTCAATGGCGGAGTGATGAAGGCGGCGGTGCTGCGCGACCGCGTAGTCGAAGTGTTGAACAGCTGGTTGCGACAAGAGGGATTTGAGGCGCTCGGGAAGGAGCAGATCTTGGAAGCTCCCGACTTGGAGCACGCCGTTGCGCGCGGCGCGGCCTATTACGGGAAGGCGCGTCGCGGTCGCGGCGTGCGTATCCGCAGTGGTGCCTCGCGCACATATTACATCGGAATTGAAAGCTCCATGCCAGCAGTGCCCGGCATGGAAGCTCCACTCAAGGCGCTCTGTGTCGTTCCCTTTGGAATGGAGGAGGGCACGGAAGCCACGATACCGGATAGAGAGTTTGGACTGGTGGTCGGCGAACCAGCCGAGTTTCGTTTCCTAAGTTCCAGCGTACGTAAGCAGGACCAAGTCGGCAGCCTTTTGGAAGACTGGGGTGACGATGTCGAGGAACGCAGCCCGCTGCACGTCACTCTGAAACTCGATGGCCAGGTGGGAAAGATTGTGCCGGTGCGGCTCGAGACTCGCGTCACTGAACTCGGCACCCTCGAAGTCTGGTGCGCATCCCGCGACGGCCACCGCTGGAAGCTCGAGCTGAATATTCGCGAAAAAACCAAGCGGTGAGTCGTCAGTGTCTTCCCGTTATCTGATCGGAATCGATCTTGGCACGACAAATTCTGTCGTGGCGTACCTCGATACTCAGAACACCGCTGATGCGGCGTCCCTCATTCGTGTGTTCCCCGTGCCGCAGTTGGTGGGACCGGGCGAAGTCCGCACGCTTCCCGCACTTCCTTCGTTTCTTTACTTCCCCAGCGAAGATGAGTTGTCTGCCGGCGGCGTGAGCGCTACCTGGAACGAGCATCCGGCAATGGTCACCGGGGTCCTCGCGCGCGAACAGGGAGCGCTTGTGCCGAACCGCCAGGTCTCATCGGCCAAGTCGTGGCTTTCCTATCCTGGGGTGCATCGTCGCGCGAAGATCCTGCCGGCGCAAGCGGAACCGCGACAGCCGATGATTTCCCCTGTCGAAGCATCCGCGCGTTACCTCATGCATCTGCGCGACGCCTGGAACGGGGCAATGGGGAGTGATGGAGAAACGCGTTTTGAGCATCAGGAAATCGTCCTCACCGTGCCGGGTTCGTTCGATGAGGAAGCGCGTGAGCTGACGGTTGAAGCCGCCCGCAGCGCCGGGATCGAGAAGCTCACTCTGCTCGAAGAACCATTGGCCGCGTTTTATGCTTGGATCGCGGCGAATCGACAGGCGCAGGCCGGGAATAATGAACACCTCCGCGATGGCGAACTGATTTTGATCTGCGACATCGGCGGTGGCACCACTGATTTCAGCCTGGTTCGCGCGCGCGTCGTCAATGGCGAGTTGCAGTTTGAGCGAACCGCCATCGGCGAGCACCTTTTACTGGGCGGTGACAATCTCGATTTTGCGCTCGCCCGCTACGTGGAGAAGAAGCTCAGAGATGTAAAACTCACGCTTCGACAGCGTTATGCATTACGCCGGACCTGCTGTGCGTCGAAAGAGCGGCTGCTGAATGACTCGTTCTTGGAGCGCGTGCCAATCACTATTTTGGGTAGCGGCCGTGCTGTCATCGGAGAGGCGCTCAGCACTGACCTAACTCGCGAGGAAGTCCTGCAGGTTCTGACGGACGGCTTCTTGCCAATCACCGCACGTCATGAGATACCGGCAACTAGCACGCTAACAGGATTGCGCGAACTCGGCCTACCCTACGCCAGCGATCCTGCCATTACCAAGCACCTTGCTGCATTTCTGACCCAAGCCGCTGAGGCCATGGACGGTTCGTCGGCAAACCAGCGTATGGCTCGACCCGATGCAGTGCTCTTTAACGGCGGCTTCTGCGCGCCAGCTGTGACTCGCGACAGGATTGTCGAGACTATTTCCGCCTGGTTCCAAGGAACGCCAAGCGGCTGGTCGCCCAAGCTCCTCAACAACGACGAGGTAGATAGTGCTGTTGCTCGTGGTGCTGCTTACTACGGCCGCGTACGACGCGGCACCGGTTTGC
>Ga0075424_100001765_pt1 | contig 19210 bp, 15 predicted proteins | sample SoiMethybrSBSTD3_FD_75301 | JGI IMG/M metagenome (GOLD analysis project Ga0075424, IMG submission 75301) | Bulk soil microbial communities from a Populus tree surrounding site in Tennessee, USA - Soil MetaG P. TD hybrid SBSTD3 | ecosystem: Environmental > Terrestrial > Soil > Tree plantation... | reverse complement strand
CAGAACAGTTCGGCGCAGAACGGTCGATCACAGAATGGTCGGCGCCAGAATGCCTGGCGCATGCTTGCCGAAGTCGCTCCCGAACTTGCCGAGTGGGCTGCCTTCTTCGCAGCCACGGAGCCCAAGCGTGATGCCATCCGCGCTGGAGCCACCTCCATTGTTAGCGAACGCGAGGCAGACGATCTTGTCAGGGATGCAGAGGCGTTTCTACGTGTAGTGGAGCGGGCGGTCGGGTTCTCTGCCGGCTTCAGGGCCGGGTTCAGCACCGGCTTCAGGGCCGAGGCGGCGTCCACTCGAGGATTCAGTTCTATGTCGGAGCGCTCCAGCGACGCGGCTTCACACTAGCTGTCAGTGGACCGGGCTATCGTAATATCGAACAATGATTCGATAGGAGGCTGTCATGGCTGCCACGGCACACGCCGCGACGAGAATCGTGATGCACGTGGACATGGATGCCTTCTATGCCTCTGTGGAGCTACGTCGCCGCCCTGACCTGCACGGAAAGCCCGTGATTGTCGGAGGTTCGCCTCGGGGAGTCGTGCTCTCCGCGACATACGAGGCGAGGGCCAAGGGCGTACGGTCCGGCATGCCCTCGGCGGAGGCGAGGCGTCTGGCTCCGCATGCCACCTTCCTTGCGCCCGACTTCGACAGCTACACCGCAGTGTCGAAAGCAATTGTTGCCGTCTTCCGATCGGTCACAGCGGTGGTCGAGTCGGCCTCGATTGACGAGGCCTTCCTCGACCTAACTGGTGCAGTGCGGATGTTCGGCAGCCCGGTGGAAATTGGTGAGTATGTGCGTGCTGTCGTCTCTGATGAACAGCAGATCACGTGCTCAGTCGGCATCGGTCCCACCAAGTTCATCGCCAAGGTAGCCTCACGGGCCGCCAAGCCGGACGGCCTGATTGAGGTATTGCCGGATGGCGTCGTTGCCTTCCTGCATCCGCTCCCCGTAGAGGCGATGTGGGGCGTCGGCAATGCGACCGCCCAAAAGTTGCATCGACTTGGCGTCTTCACGGTCGGCGAGCTCGCTCACACGCCACGTGCCACCCTGCGCCCAACCTTCGGTCCTCATGCCAGCGGCATGCTTAGCGAGCTCGCGTGGGGAAGAGACCGTCGCCGGGTGACTCCCATGGAGCCAGAGCACAGTGTCGGATCCCAAGAGACATTCGGCCGAGACACCGACGACCCGGATACGGTGCGTCGCGAGCTGCTTCGGATGGCCGATCGCACCGCCCGTCGGATGCGAAAGCAACGCAAGCTGGCTCGTACGATCTCGATCTCGGTACGGTTCGCTGATTTCAGCGAGTTGACGCGTTCCGTAACGATGCCCACACCGACTGACGTCACCGACGACATCTATGCGCAGGCGCTGCAGCTCTACGAGCGGCTCGGTGTCGGACGGGCACGGATCCGCCGTGTCGGCGTACGTGGCGAGCAGCTGGTGGACCGGCAGCGGGTGTACTGGCAACCCCAGTTAACCGACCCGGAACGAGGATGGCGGGAAGCTGATCTTGCTATGGATGCGGCGGTCGGAAAATTCGGCCCAGGAGCGGTTCAGCGTGCGATACTGACGCGTCGTTATTAGCCGCCCCGCGGGGTGGTCAATTGGCGGTTTGGGTGTTTCCCATACCCTGCGCCGCAACCTAAACTGGAGCCACATCGCCCAGCTCTGGACGGGACCAGCGAACGATAAGGCATGGTGCACAAATCACGCGTCAGTGGGTATTCAGTATCCAAGCGGATCAGATCTGCTCATTACGCATGAGGGGCGTATCATGACGGCACGCGTACGACGAGACCTTTGGGAGGTGGCCAGTGGCCCTCTCAGATGAGGAGCAACGGCTTCTCGAGCAGATGGAAGCCGCGCTCGCGGCCGAGGATCCCAAGCTGGTCAACGCTATGCGAGGGACCAGCGTACGGCGAGTCCATCGGCGTCGCGCGGCACTTGCCGGTATCGGATTCTTTGCCGGCCTCGGCCTCCTCATCGCAGGTATTTCGATCAATCCATTCCTGAGCGTGCTTGGCTTCGTGATCATGGTTGCGGCGGCGGTGATCGCTATCTACTCCTGGCAGCACGTTGGCGGGAACGCCGATGCCGCTCATGGTCGCGATCGAGCAAAGACCTCCCAGACGTCCCGCGCGCACGAGGGCCAAGGCTTCATGGACAAGATGGAGGAACGCTGGCGGCGCCGCCGCGACGAGGGTCTGTGATCCTCGACACAGCTGAGCAGTCTGACTGCGCTCCAGCACCCGGGCGCAACAATCGTTAGGGCCTGAGCGTCGCTACTGCTCCTTGCGCGTACGCCGGAACAGCGACCGTGGAAAGAGCAGCGCCTTCGCCTTGTGTCGCCAATTTGTGGGCGCGGCGACTCCATGCCGAATGTCAGACGTCATTTTTGGCAGCTCGTTCACTGCACCTCCATCGTCGAACGTCTGCGCATAGCGCGACCGCTCAACCAGCGTGGCAACCCGGCTCATCGACTCAGATTCGTCCTCGTCGAGCCGGGTCGCCATTTCCTGACCAATCGCCCGCGGCGAGCCATCTGGCCAGGATCCGCCATAGTCCACGACGGTGTCTCTGATCTCGGCCCAAGCGGCCTCTACCTGTTCCTCAGCCGGACCGGTTCCGCTGAGCCGGTTACTGCGGCGCCGCACCCGAACAGTGGCCGGCGCCGCCAAGATCAGCAGCAGCAATACCGCAACTGCGGTCCAGACCAAGGTGCGCTCCCACCCGGCACCAGCCGTCTGGCCAGGCACGTTCGGTTGCACGCTAGGCGCCAATGATGTCTCGTCGCCCGGCGACACGTCACTGTCGCTCGATTCAGACGTCGGGTTGGCAGAAGGATCAGAATTGGACGACCCGCTGTTTTGGACCGTCCATGCCGGCGCTGAGCCAGTGACGCTGGCTGGCGTCGGCTCGAACCGGACCCAGCCGAAGTTGGCGAAATACAGCTCCGGCCAGGCGTGCATATCGCGAATAGAGACCGTCCAGCCATCTTCTCCCTGCTCGCCCGGCAGGAAGCCGACCGAGACTCGGGATGGAATGCCGACTACCCGCGCCATCATCGCCATGGCAGATGCGAACTGCTCGCAATAGCCTCGGTGATCTCGGAGCAGGAAGTTCTGCATCGCCTCATATCCGCTGCCCGGTAGGGGCTCGGTGCTGTAAGTGAACTGGTTACTGCGGAGATAGCCTTGAATGGCGGCCGCCTTGGCCGCTGCAGTGTCAGCCTTGGCCGTAATTCGATTCGCTAGCTGGACCAGGTTGTCTGGCAGATCGGGTGGTATGGCTGCGGTCACTGCGGCGTCGGCCGGCGTGCCGGCGACTGCATCGTTCAGCTTGCTCGGGTCAGGCTCGACGTCAACGCTTTCTACCGTGTACGTCAGCCGGCGCAGTTCCTGTGCACGGTTATCGGCGTTCACCACGATCAGCGAGTTGGAATCGAATCGCCAGTCGCCCGGCGCATCGAAGCTTCTTGGCGCGTACGGCAGTGGTAGGTATTGCGAGGCGAAGTCGAGCACCTTGATCGTGGTCTGACGCTTCTTGGACGGCTCCCCGCTCAATCCTGGAATCGCCGGCAGATTCTGTCCGTTGTTGAGCCGGATCTGCACGTTGCTCCAGCCGTTCGAGCTCAGTTGGGGCAGCGAGGCTAGCCGGAGGTAGACACCGCCCGAAGTAGTGGTCTGGTACTGGATGACGTCGCGGTCCTCGGCCTGATTGAGATTCCGACGCAGATCGAGAGTGGGATCGGTCAGCTGCAGCGGACCGCTACCACCCGGTCCATTACCGAAACCGATACCTGGCAAGTACAAGGTTGGCAACACAAAGCCGAGCACCATCGTCGCGATGATCGCCGGAACGGCAAGATACCCGGCAGCGCGCCACACCACGGGGGTTGCGGTGCCGAATCCCTCAGCTGAATCCCGGGAGAGCCCACGCGTCCATCGCGCCGTGGTGTTCAGGCCCTCCGCGATCAAGATCGCTAGATAGCCAACGGCGATGTAGCAGAAGCTGATCACTCCGGTGTCAGCGCCCAAGCCGAGCGCCGGCACCAGAAACAGCGTGGCCGGTGGTGCGATCGCCCAGGCCGGTCTGCCGACTCCGGAGACCAGCAGATCGGTCATGATCATGATGATGCCGATCACCGTCACAAAGATCAGCGTCACGCCGTTGTCGGGAGCCATCGGCGAAGCCTGGGTGCGCATATGCTCGATGCCCGCCGCCCAGAGCGACGGATAGTGCTCAAACCACGGGGTGCTGATGTCGCTTGTCGGGCTGGTGAGGGTAAGGCTTAGGCCCAGCGAATAAAGCACCAAGATCGCGATCTGAGCAGTGAGCACCGCACCGTTGGCCAGACCGGCGCGCCGCAAGCCCAAACTTGCCGCACCTATCGCAACGATCAACACCCAGCTGAAGGCGATGAAGCTGGAGTCCTGCGTTAGCGGTGTTACCGTCAGGCACGCCAGCATGACCGAGATCATGACGGCGACCGTGCTTCGATCTGTGGCGCGCATCTCAGGCCGCCGTGTTCAGCTGTTCGAGAGCGGACCATGCCTCGGCCACGCCCATGCCGCGTGGTACATCGATGACCCGCCACTGGTTGTCCCGCAGGATTTGACCCGCTAGCTCGTGCTGCGCACGTTGCTGCTGGGTCGCAGGCTCGTCTGTGAACGTGTCGACATCGAGCAGCATCGCCAGGCCTTGCGCTCGATTGCGTCGTACCCGGAGCAGCGAGTTGGCGTCACCTGCGGTTATTCGCCCCATGATCGCGATGGCCAGTTGCCCGGGCCGATCGACGGTTGCCGATTCCACGGCGTAATGGATCTTGGTTGTCTGCCGCGGTCTCAGGTCAGTCAGCCTGCTGATTACCAGTTCCTGAGACGCCGAGCTGTGCTGCCCCATGGCGCCGCTGATATGCAACGGTCCGTCGGCCTCATAGATCTCGATGGCAAAGCCGTCGTCGAGGAAATGGATGCCGATCGAGGCCGCAGCCGAGATTGCCCACTCCAGAGAGTTCTGCATGCCACGGCCAGCGTGAGCGCTTGCTCGCGAATCCAGCACAATGCTCGCGCTTGGATCCCATGCCTGCTCTTCGCGACGCACCATGATGTCTCCCCACCGGGCGGTGGATCGCCAGTGAATCCGGCGTACGTCATCGCCCTGCCGGTACTCGCGCACCAAGGCGTCGTCCTGGCCAACCACGCCCACTCGGTGCGGCCGGCTTTCGCCGGTGCTGCCGCCTCCGCCAATCGTTCGGATAGTCGGCAGCGGCACGATCCGAGGAGTGACCATAACTTCACTGGTGGCGACGAATTGCCGATCAAGCTGCACCAGGCCAAAGGGATCGACGGTCCGTACCGTCAACGGGCCGGTGGAGAAACGGCCGCGTACGCGTCCCAGCAGGGGATACTCCACAACCCGGCGCCACCGCACATCCGCCCGATCCACCAGGAATCGCGGCCGGTTACCAAGCTCTCGCGGAACCGAGTCCTCGAGCAACAAAATCCCTGCCGGCAGCCTGCCATCTTGGCCGAGGATGATCTGGCCCTTCATCGGTGAGCCCAGCGGCACCTGGGCAGGCTCGATAGAGCGCTCACACGACATCCGGAGCCGAGCGCGCGAAGCCAAAATGGCGGCGATGACAGGCAGAGTCAGCAGCAGCAAGCCGAGACGCATGACATCACGCTGTCCGGCCGCCATTGCTACCAGTACGACGACGAGGCCGATCGCGACGAAGAACCGTCCACGATGAGTGAGCAGCCGCCACGGACGCGACACGATTGCTATCTCCGGTCAGGAATGTGCACAGATTGGATGGCTTGAGCGATTACGTCGGTCACTGTACGTCGGGCAAGCTGAGCATCAGTCGACGGCAAGACCCGATGCGCCAGCACCGAAACTCCGAGAGCCGCTACGTCGTCCGGTGTCACGTAGTCGCGGCCGGACAGCGCCGCGAAAGCACGACTTGCGCGCAGCAGCTGCAGCGTCGCCCGTGGTGAAGCGCCGAGCCGAAGATCACGCGAGTTTCGCGTCGCATTGACGACTTGGACGATGTAGTGCTTGACAGCTGGGCTGACGTACACCCTCCTGACCGCTTCGATCAGTCCCCGGATAGTCGCGCCGTCGGTAACCGGCTGCAGTGCAGCGAGCGGATCAGAGGAGCCGTGGGATTCCAGCATGTCGAGTTCGGAGTTGGGTGTCGGGTATCCCATCTGGATGCGCGCCATGAACCGATCCCGCTGTGCTTCAGGCAGCGGATAGGTGCCCTCCATTTCGATCGGGTTCTGGGTGGCTACAACCATGAAAGGTGGCTCCAAGAGATAGGTCGTGCCGTCGACGCTGACCTGGCGCTCCTCCATCGATTCCAGTAGCGCCGACTGTGTTTTTGGTGAGGCGCGGTTGATCTCGTCGCCGACCACGATGTTGGCGAAAATGCCGCCTGGCTTGAATTCGAAGTCGCGGGTTTCCTGGTTGAACACCGACACACCGGTGATATCGGATGGCAACAGGTCCGGAGTGAACTGGACTCGGCGTACCGAACAGGCGATCGAGCGGCCCAATGCCTTGGCCAGCATTGTTTTGCCTACCCCGGGCACGTCCTCGACGAGCAAGTGACCTTCGGCAAGCAGTACCACCAGAGCGAGGTCGACGGAGCTCCGTTTGCCTTCGATCACGCTTTCCATCGCACGCCTGACCTGGCCCATGACCTCGACCACGTCACTGAGCGAGAACGCCGGGTCGGGACGCCGCCCGATCTCCGCGGCTTTCTCATAGCCCAGGGACATGGGAAAACCCTACGTGTTCTCCACGAGTACCGACACCTCTGCTCGTTTGGCGGCGACCGGAGTCACCGCGGCTCGCTGGGCGGCGGCCATGCAGGCGATTCTGGGTCAACACGCCGACGCGAAATGGCGGGCCGATTTGACGTGCTATGTGGGGGAAAGTGGTTTATAGTGGCGCAAAGTGGAGCCCAATGGATGGATAGGGCGGGCGATGGGTGGAGTGAGGAGAGTGGTCCGTGTTTCTCGGCACCCACACTCCGAAGCTCGACGACAAAGGCCGCTTGATCCTTCCGGCGAAGTTCCGCGACGAGCTTGCTGGCGGCCTGGTGATCGCGAAGTTCCAGGAACGATGCCTAGCCATCTGGCCGGTCAGTGCGTTCGTCGACATGACCAAAACCGTGAGGAGTGCCTCCTCCAGCCAGCAAAGCGTTCGGGACTATCAGCGGATCCTCGCCTCGGGAGCCTCGAACGAGACCCCGGACAAGCAGGGCCGGATCACGATTCCACCCGATCTGAGGTTGTATGCGGGCCTGGACAAGGACTGCGTAGTGGTAGGGGCGATCGATCGCGTCGAGGTCTGGAACCCAGCTGCATGGGAGCAGTACTCCACCGAAAAGGAACCGGCATTTGCCGAACTGAATCAAACCCTCTTCCCCGGGGGCTGAGGAGCACAGCAGCAAGACAGGTAACACGGCTCGTGTAGCGCGGCTTCAACCCGCAGGTTCGACTCCCTGACACAACTTCCCCGGTGCCAGGTAGGACTCCCCGCGGATCTCGGGTTGAAACCTCGTTACACGAGCACACATGGAGGCTCTGCCCCCGTGGACTCCCGCTGGGGGCTCCGCCCCCAGAGCCCCGCTAGTTGAAGGGTCGAGATGTCGGATGAGTTCCCATCCCGAGCTGCACGTACCCGTCATGCTGGCGGAAATCGTCGCGCTGCTGGCCCCCGCCCTGGAACCACCGCTCGCTGATCCGACTGGCCAAAGCGACTGCGTCCTCCTCGATTGCACACTCGGCCTTGGCGGACATGCCCACGCCTTACTCACTGCCTGCCCGCAGGCGCAGCTGATCGGATTGGATCGTGATCCGCAGGCGTTGGAGTTGGCCGCCGACCGGCTCGCTGAGTTCGCCGACCGGATCATCCTCGTCGAGGCGGTCTTCAATGAACTGCCCCAGGTACTCGCCCGGCTCGGTCGACCGAAAGTCCAGGGAATCCTGCTTGACCTCGGCGTGTCCTCACTTCAGATCGATAATTCCGACCGCGGGTTCGCGTACGCGCACGATGCACCGCTGGATATGCGGATGGGACGTCAGGAACTCACTGCGGCCGAGGTTCTCAATACTTACTCCAAGGACGATCTAGCTCGGATCCTGCGGACGTACGGCGAGGAGCGGTTTGCCGATCGAATTGCTCGCCGGATCGTTGCAGAGCGAGAGCGCGAACCGTTCAGTACCTCCGGGCGCTTAGTGCGGCTGCTGTATGACGTTGTCCCGGCAGCATCACGCAAGACTGGCGGCCATCCAGCCAAGCGGACCTTCCAGGCGTTGCGGATCGAGGTCAACGGCGAATTGGGCGCGCTGGAGTCAGCATTGCCACAGGCGATAGCGGCGCTAGCGCTTCATGGCCGAATCGCCGTATTGGCCTACCACTCGCTGGAAGATCGTTTGGTCAAGCAAATTCTCGGGCTAGCGGCTCGGGATCGTGCGCCGCGCGACATGCCCGTCGTCCCAGCTGAGCTGCGGCCACAGCTGCGGTTGCTCACGCATGGAGCAACGCGGCCAAGTGCTGCTGAGGTTGCGCGCAACCCGCGGGCCGCCTCGGCACGGCTTCGTGCTGCTGAACGGATCGCAGAGATGGCGGTGGCGGGATGAGTGCGCTCTGGGCACCCATTACGGGTCGGCGTGACGACACAGTTACGACCCGTCGGCCCCTTCACGCAGTCGCCGAACCGGCGGCGCGCTTGTCACGATTTCCCTTCCTGCTGGTACTGATCGGGATTTTCGGGCTCGGCATGGCAGGCCTTTTGATGCTCAACACCACACTGCAAAGCCAGGCGTTCGAGTCACGTACCCTCAACCGTCAAGCGACTGAGCTCGCCTACGCGCAGGCCGATCTGGAAAACCAGCTTGATGCGCTGCAGACTCCCCAGGAACTGGCACGCCGGGCGTCCGAGCTCGGCATGCGTCCGAATCCGTTTCCGGCCTTCCTCGTGTTGCCCAGCGGCAAGGTCGTGGGCAAGCCCACTCCGGTGGCAGGTAGTGAGGTACCAGCCCTTATCGTCAAGACGCCGGCACAGCTCGCGGTGGAGCAGGCCGCCAAGCGGGCTCGTGCCGAGGCCCAGGTGGCAGCAAAGGCCAAGCGCGAGGCCGCAGCAGCGGATGCCAGAAAGAAGGCCGCCGAGCTGCGGAAAGCAGATGAAGCTAAGCATCAGAAGAAGGCCACCACGACAACCGGAACCACAACCAAGAAAGGCTCCAACGGCGGGGGACGGCAGTAATGGAGGACCAGCATCGTCCCCCTTCGCCGGACCATCCTCATTCTCCAGAAAGCAAAGTCCCAGAACACAACGGCACAGAACACAAGGGCACAGAACATAAGGTCACCGCGCGCAGGCTTCCTCCGCGGCCGCTGCGTTCCCAAGTACCTCGCAGCCACGGCCACGAGCCCGACGCTGAGCGGGCTTCCACGCTGCATACGCGCGGTGTCCGGATCCTTCGTGACGGCACGGTAGCCGCCGCAAAAACGCGGTTCCGGCAGTCACCGCCGATCCGGTTGGTTCGCCGGAAGCCTCCATTACGGTTACCGCTGGCCCCCGCCCACCGCCGGCTGCACGCAATGCTGATCGTGGTCGCTATGGCTCTGTCTCTATGTGCTGGGCGGCTGCTGCAGCTGCAGGGCTTCGACTCCTCTTCGTACACAATCGATGCCTTGACCAGGACATTGCCCTTGCTGCCTGCGCGCGGTGCGATCACTGATCGCAACGGCCTGGTGCTCGCCGCAACACAGCCGGCCGTCGCTGTAACGGCTGATCCGAAGCTCACAGCGCCTGACGCGGCACAGATTGCCGACATTCTCGCCAGTCACCTCGGCATGTCTCAAACAGAGCTCATGCCGCTGCTGACGAAGTCCGGCACGCGCTTTGTCTATATCAAGAAGAAGGTACCTGCACTCACCTACACTGCGTTGGCCGCCGAGCTGTCGAGCCGCCACCTACATGGCATATTCCGGGAAAGCGATCCGATCCGTACCTATCCCAGCGGTTCGGTCGGCGCCTCGGTGGTTGGTTTCGTCGGAGCCGATGGCAAAGGCCTGGCTGGGCTGGAGCGCACTCTGAACACCCAACTTGCCGGTGTCGAAGGCAAAGAAACCTATGAGAGCGCGCCGAATGGCAGCAAAATCCCGCTCGGCCGCAGTTCGATCACACCAGCGCGTAACGGGCTCAGCTATCAGCTCACCCTTGACTCCGAGGTGCAGTGGGTCGCCGAGCGACGGCTTTCCGAGCAGATCGCGAAGACTCACGCAGATTCTGGTTTCGCCATCGTCCTGGACGTGAAGACGGGCCAAGTGATCGCGCTGGCCAACTCGCCGACGTACGACTCCTCGAGGCCGCAGGCCGCCGACTCGGCCGACCGCGGAAACCGAGCAATCTCGGCGCCATACGAGCCGGGGAGTGTGCAAAAGGTCTTGACCTCAGCGGCCTTGATCGACTCAGGCACCGCCAATCCCGACACCCGGGTCGTGATTCCGAGCCGTATCAAGTCCGGCGGTAATTCGATCAAGGACTTCTTCTCGCACGGGGTGCTGCATTACACCATGCGGGGGGTGATCGCGGACTCCTCCAACATCGGCACGGTATTGCTGACCCGACAGCTCAACAAGCAGACCTTGCACGACTACCTTGTCAGTTTCGGACTCGGTAAGACCACGAGCCTCGAGCTGCCTGGCGAATCCGCCGGCATCCTTCCGAAAGCAGATATGCCTGATAGCCAGCGTGATCGGGTGGCCTTCGGGCAGGCAATTGCCGTCACCGGGATCCAAGAAGCTGCCGCGGTCGCTGGCATTGTCAACGGTGGAATGTACAACCCGCCAACGGTGATCAAAGGAGCCACCGACGGCGAGGGCCGGGCGCTGGCCGTGCCGCCTACGCCGCCGAGGCGGGTCATCTCCGAAGAGAGCTCAGCGCAGGTGCGCGACCTTATGGGGGCCGTGATCGACAGCGTGAACGGTCAGCGGAACCTGAAGCTGGATCGATACACCAGCGGTGGCAAAACAGGCACCGCCCAGCGGGCGGATACCAGCTGTCGCTGCTATCGCGGGTACGTAACCTCCTTCGTCGGCTTTGCGCCCCTCGACGACCCGCAGGTCTTGACGTATGTCGTGATCAGCAATCCGAAGGTCGGCGATACCGGAACGATCACGGCAGCACCGGTGTACCGCGACATCATGGACTTTGCGCTGCCGCGCTACTCGGTCGCTCCTGACGCCAAGCCGCACAAGCCCCTCCCTACGCAATATTGATTGCCTCGCTCGGCAGGCTCGCTCGGCGCGGATCGCGCCTTGGATCGCGCCTACTTCCTCGTCGCTCGCAGACGAAAAAGCGTGTCTGCTCTCTCCTCCTCAGCACGGCGCGTGGCGCGATCCGGGTTTGATTGCAGGCTCGCTCGGCGCGGATCGCGCCTTGGATCGCGCCTACTTCCTCGTCGCTCGCAGACGAAAGCGTGTCTGCTCTTCCTCCTCAGCACGGCGCGTGGCGCGATCCGGTTTGGATTGCTCCGCCTGCTTGTTTGGCGAGCGAGGCAATCAATAGGGGGTTATTGGTCCATGAGGGCCGAAGAGTCGATACCGTCAACAGCGTGTCTTCTGCTCTACGGGGGGGCGTGATTCGGCCGCGCACCAGGCACCAGATTGGTCTGGCCGAGCTGCTCGGGAACCGCATTGCGGTTAGTAACTCGGTGGTGAGTGGCATCACCATGGACTCCCGGCTGGTACGCCCTGGCGACCTCTACGTCGCATTGTCCGGCGCTCATCATCACGGCGCGGAGTTCGCCCGACAGGCCGCCGAGGCGGGGGCCGTTGCCATTCTGACCGACCCCACTGGCGGTCTGCTCGCCCAGGGGCTGCCCCTTCCTGTTGTGGTTGTGGATCATCCTCGACATGCCATGGCAGGGGTTGCCGCCACCATCTACGGCCGGCCGGCCGATGCACTCACGATGTGTGCTGTCACCGGAACCAACGGCAAGACGACTACGACATTCCTGTTGGAAGCCGCACTGCGTGCCGCTGGAGTAGACACCGGCCTGGTCGGCACCGTGGGCTTCCGACTGAACGGCGTGCCACTGGACTCCGTCCCCACCACTGTTACGACTCCGGAGTCGACAGACCTTCAGGCTCTGCTCGCGTTCCTGGTCGAGGAGGGTGTTCAGACAGTGGTGATGGAGGTGTCTTCACACGCATTGGTGCTCGGTCGCACGGAGTCGATCACCTTCGATGTCGCGGCCTTCACCAATCTGGGTCGAGATCACCTGGATTTCCACGGTGACGTGGAGTCCTACTTCGAAGCCAAAGCCTCACTCTTCACTGCCGAGCGGACGAAACAAGCGGTGATCAACATCGACGACCCCAGGGGTCGCGAGCTGGTGAAACGCATCGGTCGCCGCAGTGGAGTCCGGCTCACCACCGTAAGTCTGGAGGACGATGCGGCCTGTCGCGCACTGAGCTATCAAATCCAACCGGATGGGCGAACTGCCGTCCGGGCCGACATACGAGGTCGAGCCCTCGATTTCACTCTGAACCTTCCCGGCGACTTCAACGTTCGCAATGCGTTGACGGCATTGGCAATGGTCGATGCGATCGGCGGGGATTTGGAACGTGCGGTCGTCGGTCTCGGGCAGGCGGAGGTTGCGGGTCGGATGCAGCGGGTTGAGCTCGGTCAGGGAGCGCCGCTGGTATACGTGGATTTCGCACACACGCCGCAGGCGATTGCTGCCGCGCTGCAAGCGGTCGGCGATCCCCTTCGACGGTCCCATCGTCGCATCGTCGTACTCGGTTGCGGCGGAGACAGGGATCCACAGAAACGTGAGCCGATGGGCGAATCGGCAGCCCGCAACGCCGACATTGTCATTGCTACAGACGACAATCCTCGATCAGAGGATCCGAGAGCGATCCGGGAGCAGCTCATCGCTGGGGCGCGAGCCGCGGTACGGCGAGGAGATCTAGCCACCAAAGTGATCGATGGCAGTGATCGGCGCTCGGCGATCCGGCTCGCGCTGGAGATGGCGGGTCCTGGTGACGTCGTGGCGATCCTTGGCAAAGGTCACGAGCTCGGTCAGGAGATAGCTGGAACGGTGTTGCCGTTCAGCGATCCTGATGTGGCACTCGAGGAGTGGGCCGTACTTCATCCGGAGGTTGCTCCGCGGATTAGTCAAGGTCAGCAGGGCGCGCCACCGTGATCCCCGTGACGGTCGAAGAGATCGCCACGGTGCTAGGTGCCCAGCTATCTCCTCCCGATCGGGCGCGGGCGGGTCGTCCACCTCGGGATCAGCAGAGCCCCGGCGACCCGGCTGCAGTGGTCACCGCGCTGACAGCCGACTCACGGGCCGTGATTCCGGGCGCGTTGTTCGTGGCACTGCCTGGCGAGCGAGTCGACGGTCATAACTACGTTGCGGCGGCCGCCGCTGCGGGCGCTGCCGCATCCCTTACCAGGCATCCGGTCACGGATGCACTGTGCCTCGTTGTGGCTGATCCGCTGGTCGCCCTTGGCCGGCTGTCGCGATACGTCCTCGATCGGTCGAGTGCTCAGGGACTTCGCGTGCTCGGCATCACCGGCTCTGTCGGTAAGACCTCGACGAAGGATCTGCTGGCCCAGGTGCTTGAGCATGCTGGTCCCACAGTTGCCGCTGCCGGCAATCTCAACAATGAGCTTGGTGTGCCACTTACGGTCGGCCGCATTGACGCGCAAACCCGGTTTCTGGTTGCAGAGATGGGTGCTCGCGGTATCGGCCATATCGCCTACCTCTGCGACATCGCGCCACCTCACATCGGAGTCGTGCTCAATGTCGGCCAGGCCCACGTCGGAGAGTTTGGCGGCAAGGCAGCGATTGCGCAGGCCAAGGGCGAGCTAGTGGAGTCCTTGCCAGATGATGGCTGGGCGGTGCTGAACGTCGACGACCCCCTTGTCTGGGCAATGCGTCGCCGGACCAAGGCCCAGATACTGCCGTGGTCGACGATCCAGGCCCTCGACAACGGAATTTGGGCGACGGAGCTGGTCGGCGACCCCTACGGGCGGTACGCCTTCACACTCCACGAACGCCGGAACGGCCAGCCTGAACATGATCAACAGGTGCAGCTTCGGCTGACGGGGCGGCACCAGGTCGGCAATGCGGTGGCCGCGGCCGCTGCGGCGTTGGCGGTCGGGCTAGACCTCGACCAGGTCGCTACCGCGCTCAGCGCGGCCGCACCACGGTCGCACTGGCGGATGGAACTGCATGACCGCTCAGATGGCGTCACGGTGATCAACGATTCTTACAACGCCAACCCGGAATCCATGCGTGCGGCGTTGACCACACTGGCCGAGTTGGGGCGCAACGGCCGGAACACCTGGGCGGTGCTGGGAGACATGCTCGAGCTCGGCAATCAGGCACCCGAGGAGCATGCCGCGATCGGCCGCTTCGCCGCCGAGATTGGAATCCACAATCTGATCGCCGTCGGTCAGCATGCCGCGCAGATCACCGGCGCAGCCCTGGATGCAGGTCTGCCGGCGCAGCGATCTGTGGCAGTGGTCGACAAAACGGATGCAGTTGCATTAGTCAAGGCCGGTCTTAGTCCTGGCGACGTCGTATTGGTCAAGGCATCACGTGCCCTAGCCTTGAACACCGTGGCCGACGACATCCTTACTGCCGTCGCACCACCGCCGGACGAGGATCCCGGGTGAAGTCAATCGTCATTGCGGGCGGTCTGGCACTGCTCGCCACGCTGCTCGGCACCAGGCTCGCCATCCTTGTGCTGGTCAGAAAGGGCTACGGGCAGCTGATCCGGGACGATGGGCCCACCTCCCATCACGTGAAGCGCGGGACGCCCACGATGGGTGGGTTGGTCGTCATCGCGGCCGTTCTCTTCGCGTACTTCGGCAGCCACCTGATCACCTTTACCGCGCCTTCTGCGTCGGCCTTACTGGTGCTGTTTCTGTTCACCGGTCTCGGAGTCGTCGGGTTTCTGGACGACTATGTCAAGATCAGTAAGCAGCGCTCGCTCGGCTTGCGAAGTAAGGCAAAGATCGCCGGCCAGTCGGTCGTTGCCATCATCTTCGCGGTCGGGTCGCTGCAATTCCCTGACGAGCGAGGCGTGACTCCAGCCTCGCCTGCCATTTCGTTTCTGCGCGACATCGAATGGCTCCAGCTGCCACTGGTCTTGGTGATCGTCTGGGTGATGTTGCTGATCGCTGCGGCGAGCAATGGCGTGAACCTCACCGATGGGCTCGATGGCCTGGCAGCGGGGGCTTGCGTGATGATCTTCGGCGCGTACACCCTGGTCAACATCTGGCAGTACAACCAGTCCTGCGCCTATACCGCGTCTGCGGGTCCAAAGTGCTACGAAGTGCGGGACCCGTACGATCTGGCGGTCGTGGCGGTCGCGCTCGCAGGCGCCTGCTTCGGCTTTCTGTGGTGGAACGCCGAGCCAGCGAAGATCTTCATGGGCGACACGGGATCCCTGTCTCTTGGCGGTGCGCTGGCTGGAATGGCGATCATGACTCGCACCGAGCTGTTGTTGGTGATCTTGGGCGGGCTGCTGGTCATCGAGGTAATGTCGGTGATCCTGCAGGTGGGCTTTTTCAAGATGACCAGAGGCAAGCGGCTGTTCAAGATGTCGCCCATTCACCATCACTTCGAGCTGCTGAACTGGGCACCGGTGACCATCGTGATGCGCTTCTGGATTATTGCCGGGCTGTGCGTCGCTGCAGGCCTCGGCATCTTTTACGCGGAGTGGGTGGCAGGCACATGAGCCGTTCATGGTTGCCAGACGCCGATGGCCGATCACCGTGGCAGCAGGCCCATGTTGTGGTGGCAGGAATTGGCGTGTCCGGTTTCGCCGCTGCTGACGGCCTACTGCAATTTGGCGCGCGGGTCACAGTTCTCGACGACCTCTTGGACGAGTTGACTTCGGACAAAGGCAAGCTGCTGGAGGTGCTCGGTGGCTCGGTTCGGCTGGGGCCTGGATCGACCGCGACTCTTCCCGACGATGCCGACCTGGTGATTACCACGGGTTGGCCGGCTACCGCGCCGCTGCTCCGCCAGGCCGCCGACCGCGGTATACCGATCTGGAGCGAGGTCGAGCTGGCCTGGCGGCTGAGCCGGCCGGACAAGATCGTGCCCTGGCTCGGGGTCACCGGCACGAACGGGAAGACCACGACCACCCAGATGCTCGAGTCGATCCTGTCCGCTGCCGGCTTGCAGACCGCTGCCGTCGGAAATATCGGCCGGCCCATTATGGAGATCGTTCTGGATCCAGAACCGTACGACGTACTGGCCGTCGAACTCTCCAGCCATCAGCTGCACTGGTCCACCTCCTTGGCGCTGCACTCCGCCGCGGTCCTCAACGTGCAGCCTGATCACCTGGAATGGCACGGGTCGTACGAGGCCTATCGGGCTGCGAAGGCCAGGATCTATGAAGGTGTGCAGGCCAGCTGTGTGTACAACGTTGCCGACCCAGTCACCGAGCACATGGTGGAGCAGGCCGAAGTCGTCGAGGGCGCCCGGGCAATCGGTTTCACGCTGGGAACACCAGGACTCTCGATGCTCGGGGTCGTCGACGACCTGTTGGTTGATCGAGCATTCATCGAGCAGCGTCGCGACTCAGCGCTGGAACTTGCCAGCGTTGATGACGTCAGCCCTGCGGCACCACACAATGTGGCCAACGCTCTGGCGGCCGCCGCACTCGCCCGCTCCTATGGCGTCCCGGCAACAGCGGTCCGTCAGGGCTTGCGGGCTGTCAAGGTTGGGCCGCACAAGATTCAGACCGTGCTGGAACGCGACGGAGTCTCCTGGGTCGATGACTCCAAGGCCACCAACCCGCACGCTGCGGACGCTTCACTGCGCGCCTTCAGCTCGGTGGTCTGGATCGCCGGAGGGCAGGCCAAGGGCACCACCTTCGACGAGTTGATCACTACTCATCGGGACAGGTTGCGCGGGGCGGTATTGCTTGGCACCGACCGCGACATCATCGCCGAAGCCCTGGCTCGACACGCACCGGAAGTCCCCACAGAAGTCATTGAGGCGGTCGACACTAGAGCAATGGCACAAGCCGTTGCGGCGGCTGCTTCCCTGGCCAGACCTGGTGATGCAGTTCTGCTCGCGCCGGGGTGCGCCAGCAAGGACATGTTCACCGATTACGCCGCACGCGGAGATGCCTTCGCTGCGGCGGTGCGCGCGCTCGCAAAGGAGTAGACGTCAGTGGCGACCCTGACCCCGCAGGGCCAGACCGCGTCCGGCCGGACTACAACGCTTCGCTCGACCGAGCGCATGCAGGCGCGTCACTCCCTTTCAGCGGTTGAGGTGTTGCGGTGGCTCCGCTCGATGCTGGACCGGCCGTTGACCAGCTATCACCTGGTCCTCGGTTCGGTGGCACTGCTGCTCATCGTCGGCGTGATGATGGTGCTGTCCGCTTCCAGCGTGAATGCCTACCTCACCGTCGGCGACTCCTATTTTTATGTCAAGCGGCAGGTGATCTTCCTCGGCATAGGCATCCTCGGGGCATTCACGATCATGAAGCTGCCCTCGTCAACGCTGCGGCTACTCAGCTGGTTCGGGCTCGCTTTGGCCACCATTATGTTGATCTTGACCTATACGCCGCTCGGCATTTCGGTGAACGGCAACCGCAACTGGCTGTATCTGGGCTCGTCACTTTTCTCCATCCAGCCGGCCGAGTTCGCCAAGCTGGCCATGATCGTTTGGGGAGCTGACGTACTGGCCCGCAAGTACCGGTTGCTTGATCAGCCGAAGCACCTGCTCGTGCCCTTTCTCCCAGTGAGCGGCATCTTGGTCCTGCTCGTGCTGTTTCAGGGTGACGCCGGTACGGCGGTCGTCATGGCTGTCATCGCCGCAGGCATCCTCTGGATTGTTGGTGCGCCGCTGCGCGTGCTGCTGACCTTGGCATCGGCCGGCGTAGTCGGTGTGGTGGCGATCTTCATCACCTCTTCGGTACGGATGCGCCGCCTCGCCGCCTTTCTGGACCCAACGCTCGATGCCTCTGGAGCCAATCACCAGGCCAACGCGGGGATGTTCGCGATCGCATCCGGTGGCTGGTGGGGAGTCGGCCTCGGCGCCAGCCGCCAGAAGTGGGGCAGCCTGCCGGAAGCGCACACCGATTTCATTTTCGCCGTGCTCGGTGAGGAGTTCGGCTTGTTCGGCAGCCTGGTCGTACTGGCCATGATCGGAATCTTGGGTTATGCCGGAATCCGGATCGCGACGCGCACCGATGATCTCTTCGTACGCTATGCCGCCGGTGGTGTCGCAACATGGTTCATGGTTCAAGCATTGATCAACTTAGCTGTGGTTCTCCGGCTGCTTCCGATCGCCGGGGTTCCGCTGCCGTTGCTGTCCTACGGGGGGTCCGCGTTGGTCGCGAACTTGTTGGCGGTCGGCGTACTTCTGGCATGCGCACGTCGAGAACCTGAGGCTCGTCAGCTACTGGCAAAGAAGGCGATGCGGCCTCGGCGCCGAATGACTACGGTGGTCGGCTCGCGGACCAGTCAGGCTCGTACCCGCTCATGAATGCGACAGAGTCGCCCTCTGTGGTACTGGCAGGCGGGGGTACGGCTGGACACACTTCACCGTTGATCGCGACCGGGTTGGAGCTGCGTCGACTGGATCCAGCGATCGGGCTGACGGCGCTTGGTACGGCTCGCGGCTTGGAAACCACGGTCGTACCGGCAGCAGGTTTGGATTTGGAGCTCATCCCACCGGTGCCGATGCCGCGGCGCCTCGGCAAGGATCTGGTCCTTGTCGGACCGCGGTTGGTCGAGGCGGTGACGGCGACCATACGCCTGCTGCGGCGGATAGGCGCTGACGCGCTGCTCGGCTTCGGGGGGTACGTGTCCACTCCGGCCTACCTCGCAGCTCGCCGGCTTGGTCTGCCAATCGTCATCCACGAACAAAACGTGCTACCCGGTCTTGCCAACAAGGTTGCTGCCCGACTCACCAGCCACGTCTATACCTCATTCCCTCGGACGTCGTTACCGCACGCCCGCTGTATCGGGCTGCCCATCCGGCGCGCCATCATCGACCTTGACCGAGTCGCGCTGCGGCGCGAGGCGCGCGTGGGATTCGACCTGCATCCCGACCTGCCAACGCTGCTGGTCAGCGGGGGCTCACAAGGTGCGCTGCGAATCAATATCGCGGTGGCTGGGGCCTGGCCTGAATTGCTGAGCAAGGG
>Ga0075424_100001763_pt1 | contig 19212 bp, 16 predicted proteins | sample SoiMethybrSBSTD3_FD_75301 | JGI IMG/M metagenome (GOLD analysis project Ga0075424, IMG submission 75301) | Bulk soil microbial communities from a Populus tree surrounding site in Tennessee, USA - Soil MetaG P. TD hybrid SBSTD3 | ecosystem: Environmental > Terrestrial > Soil > Tree plantation... | reverse complement strand
ACAAACGGGGCCGCCATCGGTATCGGGCCGGATGGCAGCCCCGCGCCCAGATGATCCTCCCTGTGCACGAGAGGACGCGGAACGGTAGTCCCGCTCGATCAAACTCGGCGGTAAGAGTTGCTTCTTGCACAAATCTTGTCGGCAGTTGCGGACGCGCAACAGGCCGCTCTTGAATTGCGATCGCAAGAAAGGGACTGGCGAAAGCCGGATGTACGCTCGCCAGTCCCTACTGTTTCAAGTCTCGTCCTTGTCGCGGCCTTGTCGCGTGGAGCTGCCGGAACATATTGGGAATCGTTGAAACGTAAAGAGAGCTTTCGCGACAAGTCGCGACAAGAAACTGGGTGCCGTTCGAAAGCTAAGTGCTTGAAGTGATTGGCGACCCCGACTGGATTCGAACCAGTGACCCTCAGCTTAGAAGGCTGATGCTCTATCCGGCTGAGCTACGGGGTCGACGCAATGGGTTTAGCCGCCGCAACACATCGTGCAAAGATGCGGAGCAAGGATGTGCCCGCAAAATCTCTGGATGGCGGCATCGCCCATCTTAGGCCATTGTGGGGAAGGGAATAATTGCGTCCAGAATTCCGCTGAAAAATGAGGTGCTTAAGGGCATTTCCGTATCGCGACGACGGACCCCGAAGATATCAACTGAGCCATTTGATCTCGTATCAATTTCAGGAAATGCGCGGCATTCTCGCAGCGTCGCCCGGCCCCGGCCATGTACTCGACACCATCGGGACTTGAAATGCAGTTCGCGGCGATCCGCTGCCTCCGGAGGACTATCCCCATGCTTCGCTTTGTTCGCGCCGGCCTCGCCGCCGCCGCTCTCGGCCTTGCCATGAGCGCGGCGATCGCGGCCGACAAGCCATTCAAGCAAGTGGCGCTGGAGGAGGCCGCAATCAAGCTCGAGGCGCAGATCAAGAGCGATGCAGGCGTCGTAACAAGGGCCGCAGCGGCCTTACGCCGCGATGCCGACGCGGCCTTCCAGAAAAACGACTTCAGAACAGGCATGCTTGTTCTCGGCCAGGTTCTCACAGTGGCGCCGGATGACGCCGGCACGTGGCTCCGACTTTCCCGTACTATCCTGCAAATCAAGCCACGCGATGATCGCGAAAAGGCACTGCTTCTCGATCGCGCCTCGACCTCCGCTTACATCGCTTACCAGCGAGCCAGCGATCGCAATACGGAAGCCGATAGCCTGGCCGTCCTCAGCCGGATCCTCGTAGATCGACAGCAGTGGCGGGGAGCACTCGATGCCATGCGAGCCTCGCTGGAGTTGCGGGAGGTCGCTGAACTGCGCGGACAATACGAGAAGGTGCGGGCGGAACATGGCTTCCGGCTGCTCGACTTCACTATCGACTCCGACTCGATTTCGCCGCGTGCCTGTTTTCAGTTCTCCGAGGAGCTTCCAGGCCGCCGCACCGATTTCTCGCCTTTTGTCGCCGTCGCCGGCATGGATCGGCCCGCGATCTCGGCAAACGAAAAACAGCTTTGCGTGGAAGGTCTCAAGCACGGCGAACGCTACTCGGTAACGTTGCGCGCTGGGCTTCCATCGGTCGTCAAGGAGACGCTTGCGAAATCGGCTGAATTCACGATCTTCGTTCGTGACCGCAAGCCATTCGTCCGCTTTTCGGGCAAATCCTACGTGCTGCCCCGCACGGGCCAGAAAGGCATTCCCGTGCTCAGCGTGAATACCAAAGCGGTGACGCTGTCGATTTACCGAGTTGGCGATCGCAATCTTGTCGAAACCCTTCTTGGTTATGACTTCCAGCGCAATTTGAGCCGCTATCAGGCCGAGCGTTTGGCGAACGAGCGCGGCGTCAGGATCTGGACCGGCGAACTTGCCGTCGAACCCAAGCTCAACACCGAGGTGACGACCGCTTTTCCGCTTGACCAGGCGGTCAAGGATCTCGGCCCCGGCGTCTACGCCATAACAGCCGAGCCAAAGGATGTTGTCTCCAACGATTACGGACAGCAGGCAACCCAATGGTTCATTGTGTCCGACCTCGGTCTTGCAGCCTACACCACACACGATGGCATCGATGTCTTTATACACTCGCTTGCGACGGCGGATCCACGCGGCAGCGTCGAGGTACGGCTGATTGCGCGCAATAACGAAGTGCTCGCCCTTCGCCAGACGGATCGCAACGGCTTCATCCATTTCGAGGCTGGACTTGCGCGCGGGGAGGGCGGCGCCGCCCCGGCGGCAATCGTAGCGACCGAGAAGGGCGACTACGCTTTTCTGAGCCTGAAGTCGCCCGCGTTCGATCTTTCCGATCGTGGTGTGGCGGGAAGACCAGTGCCCGCCGGTCTCGATGCGTTCGTCTACACGGAACGCGGCGTCTATCGCACCGGTGAGACGGTAGCGATAACGGCATTGCTGCGCGATGCCCGCGGCTCCGCCGCACTGAATATTCCCTTGACATTGGTGATCTCGCGCCCCGATGGCGTCGAGTATCGACGCGGGCTGGTTGCCGACCAGGGCCTCGGCGGTCGCTCGCTAAGCGTGCCGATCGTTGCCTCGGCCTCCACCGGTACGTGGCGCGTCGCCGCCTATACCGATCCCAAGCGCCCACCGATCGGTGAAACGACGTTCATGGTCGAGGATTATGTGCCCGACCGGCTCGAATTCGAACTATCCTCGGCAACGAAACAAATTTCACGCACCACGCCCGCGCAGGTCAGCGCCGAGGGACGCTTTCTTTATGGCGCGCCGGCCTCGAATCTCGATCTATCAGGCGAAGTCACGATTCTTGCCGCCAGGGAGCTCGTGGGATTTCCCGGCTATTCCTTCGGATTGGCGGATGAAGACGTCGCAGCGGTGCGGCAGGAACTCGACGATTTGCCGAGCACGGATGGCTCCGGCAAGGCGATTTTTCTCGTCAAGCCTGACGTATCGAACACGACCACCCGCCCGGCCGAAGTGCAGATTACGGTGAGAATGTCGGAATCGGGAGGCCGCGCGGTTGAGCGCAAGCTGACGCTGCCCGTCGCTCCCGATACGGCCATGCTCGGAATAAAGCCGATGTTCTCCGGGCGCTCGCTTGCGGACGGCGCGAACGCTGACTTCGACGTGGTCATGGTTTCACCCGACGGTAAAACCGTTGCGCGAAACGGCCTGCGCTATGACCTGCTCAAGATTGAGAGCACCTATCAATGGTACCGGCAGAACGGCCAATGGGAGTATGAGCCGATCAAGCGCACGGAGCGCGTCGCGGGCGGCACGGTGGACGTTGCCTCCGACAGGCCTGCGCGTTTGTCGCTGCCCATCAAATGGGGCCGATACCGGCTGGAAGTTTCGACCGGCGAGGTCAACGGCCCGATCACCTCGTTCAGCTTCGACGCCGGGTTCTATGCCGAAGCAAGCGCGGATACACCGGACCTCCTGGAAGTGGCGCTCGACAAACCGGACTACAAATCGGGAGACACCTTGAACGTGGCGGTAACTGCCCGCACCGCCGGCCGCCTGACCATTAATGTATTCACCGATCGTCTCGTCGCCACGCAATCTCAGGACGTGAAAGCAGGCACCGCGCGCGTGAGCCTGACTGTCGGTCGTGACTGGGGCACGGGCGCTTACATGGTCGCAACATTGAGGCGCCCGCTCGATGCGCCTGCCCAACGGATGCCGGGGCGCGCCGTCGGAGTGCAATGGTTCTCGATCGATAAGGCGGCACGGACGGTCGCGCTTGACATGAAACTGCCGGCGACGATGCGGCCGAATGCGCCACTGACCGTCCCGATCAAGATCGTCGGCCTTTCTGCCGGAGAAGAGGCGCGCGTCGTTGTGGCCGCCGTCGATGTCGGTATTCTCAATCTCACCAACTACAAGCCGCCGGCGCCGGACGATTATTATCTCGGTCAACGCCGGCTCACGGCTGAGATTCGCGACCTCTATGGCCAGTTGATTGACGGCATGCAGGGGGCACGCGGGCAAATCCGTTCCGGTGGCGACGCAGCCGGCGCCGAATTGTCCGGTTCGCCGCCGACACAGGCGCCGCTTGCACTCTACTCCGGCATCGTCACGGTCGGCCGGGACGGCACCGCCCAGGTGGGGTTCGATATTCCCGCTTTTGCCGGCACTGTCCGGGTCATGGCGGTTGCATGGAGCAAAGACAAGGTCGGCAAAGCGTCCGGCGACGTGGTCGTGCGCGATCCGGTCGTGCTGACAACGACGCTGCCACGTTTCCTGCGCACCGGCGACAAGGGTGCCCTGCAAGTCGAGCTCGACAACGTGGAAGGCTCCGCCGGCGATTTCAACATCGCTGCCGTCGCCGAAGGCGCCGTCAAGCTCGAGGATGACAAGCCGCAACCGATCAAGCTTGCTGCGAAACAGCGTGGCCGAATGTCATTGCCCGCTGCCGCGGCGGGCACGGGACCCGGGATCGTGACCGTGAAAGTCACGGGCCCGGACAATTTCGCTCTTGAGCGAAAGTACGCACTCGATGTGCGGCCTGCGACGCAGATACTAACACGGCGCAGCGTCCGGACGCTGGCCAAGGGCGAGACGCTCACGCTCTCCAAAGATCTGTTCGCTGATTTCGTTTCGGAAACCGGACGGGCGGGGTTGTCGGTTGCGCTTACGACCTCGCTCGACGCGGCAACATTGCTCAATGCGCTCGACCGCTATCCTTTCGGATGCTCCGAACAGCTCGCCAGTCGCGCCATGGCGATGCTTTATGTCAACGAGCTCGCGGTCCAGGCGCGTCTGGCACCCGACGGCGAGATTGACCAGCGCATCAAGGACACCATTGCCCGATTGCTCGCCCGGCAAGACTCAAACGGCTCATTTGGGCTGTGGTCGATCGGCGGGGACGATCCATGGCTCGACGCCTATGTGACGGATTTCCTAACGCGCGCGCGCGAACAAGGCTTCGAGGTGCCGGCCACTGCTTATACGCTCGCCGTCGATCGCCTGCGCAATTATGTCGCCACTGCTCCAGACGCGGCCAAGAATGGCGGTCGCGAACTGGCGTACGCGCTCTATGTGCTGGCGCGCAACGGCGCAGCGCCCATTGGCGATCTGCGTTACCTTGCGGACGTCAAGCTGTCCGATGTCGCAACGCCAATCGCGAAAGCACAGGTTGCCGCAGCGCTCGCGATGGTGGGCGATAAGGGCCGTGCCGATAATGTCTATCTCGCAGCCTTGTCCGCTATTTCGCCGCAACCCAAACTTGATCTCGGCCGGGCCGATTTCGGCTCCGCGTTGCGCGATGCGGCAGCATTGGTGACGCTTGCCTCGGAAAGTCACGCATCGCCGAAGACAGTCGACGATGCGGTTCTGCGCATCGATGCCGCCCGCGCACTTAGCACTAATACGTCGACGCAGGAGGAGGCTTGGCTTGTGCTTGCCGCTCGCGCGCTTGCCAAGCAAACCAGTGCGATATCGCTCAAGGTCAACAATGAGGGCCGTGAGGGCGCGTACTATCGCAGCTTGGGCGCGGAAGAGCTGGCGGCGCCTCTTACGGTCTCGAACCGGGGCGAGGGCAGTGTGCAGGCGGTGATATCGGTAAGCGGCGCGCCGCTCACGCCCGAGCCCGCCGCCGCGCAAGGCTTCAAGATCGAGCGCAGCTATCACACGCTCGATGGGGAAAAAGCCGATCCGAGTAAGGCCAGGCAGAACCAGCGCTTTGTGGTTGTGCTGAAAGTGACCGAGCCGCAGCCCCAATTCGGACGTGTCATTGTCGCGGATTATCTTCCCGCCGGCTTTGAGATCGACAATCCGCGCTTGGTGTCGTCAGGCGAGACAGGCACGCTGACGTGGATCGCGGACGCCGTCGCCCCGGTCAGCACCGAATTCCGTGACGATCGCTTCACGGCAGCCTTCGACCGCAAGCAGGATTCGAATCCGGTGTTTAGCGTCGCCTATGTTGTGCGCGCAATTTCTCCGGGGCGATACGTTCTGCCGCAGGCGAAGGTCGAGGACATGTACCAGCCGGACAGGTTTGGACGCACCACAACCGGCGCAATCGAGATCTCGCCGAAATGAGAGGTTGGCAGAAGATTTTTTCGATAACTGGCTGTGCCGCCATCGCGGCAGTGCTGGCCTGTGCGGGATGGATCTATTCGCTGGGGCCGGTGCCGCTCGGCAAGGATCTCGAATATTCGCACGTTGTCCTCGATCGAGAGGGGCGGCTTTTGCGGGCCTATGCGACCAATGAAGGCCGCTGGCGGCTTCCGGTTGCCGAGGAGGAGGTCGATCCGCGTTTCCTGAAGCTACTCTTTGCATATGAAGACAAGCGTTTCCGCGAGCATCCCGGCGTCGATGCGCTCGCAATGGGACGTGCGGCGATCCAGTTCGCGTCCAGAGGCCATATCGTGTCCGGTGGATCGACGATCACCATGCAAGTGGCGCGCCTTCTTGAGCCACGCGAGCGCAGAAGCCTGGGCGCCAAGCTACGGCAGGTCGTGCGTGCACTCGAACTCGAGCGCGCGTTAGGCAAGCACGAGATACTGGGTCTCTACCTGACTCTTGCCCCCTACGGCGGGAACCTCGAAGGCCTTCGCGCGGCTTCGCTGGCCTATTTCGGCAAGGAGCCTCGCAAACTGTCGTTGGCCGAAGCCGCACTACTGGTCGCCCTGCCACAATCGCCGGAGTCGCGGCGACCGGACCGTTTCCCTGAAGCCGCGCGTGCCGCGCGCGACCGCGTGCTCGAGCGGGCCACGATGGCAGGGCTCATGCCGCGCGACGAAATTGCGCGCGCACAAACACAACCTGTGCCGCGGGAGCGCAAGCCTTTGCCACTTCTGGCTCCTCACGCTGCGGATCAGGTCGTCTGGGCGGAGCCTGACCGGCGCGAGCATCGTCTGACCATCGACGTTTTCCTGCAAAAGAGCTTGCAGGCGCTGGCATACGAGCGAGCACAGGCGCTCGGGCCCGATATTTCAATTGCGATCCTCGCAGTCGACAATGCAAGCGGCGAGGTGAGGGCCCGTGTTGCGTCGGCGGACTATTTCAATGCGCGCCGAGCCGGTCAGGTGGATATGACGCAGGCGTTGCGGTCCCCCGGATCGACCTTGAAGCCGTTTATTTATGGCCTTGGTTTCGAGGATGGAGTCATCCATCCGGAAACGCTGATCGATGACAGACCTGTCCGGTACGGAAGCTATACGCCAGAAAACTTCGACATGACGTTCCAGGGTACGGTCACCGTCCGCCACGCACTACAACTGTCGCTCAATGTTCCTGCCATTGCCGTTCTCGGCAAGGTAGGGGTCGCCCGGCTGAGTACGCGGCTGTCGGAAACGGGGGCTGCGCTGATCTTGCCGAGAGGCGAGGCTCCCGGTCTGGCCATGGGCCTTGGCGGTGTCGGCGTCAGGCTCTCCGACCTCGTCATGCTCTATTCCGGCCTGGCGCGGCTCGGCATGGCGTTTCCATTGACCGAGCGCCAAGCGGCTGTCGAACGACAGTCGCGACGCCTGCTTGATCAGGTTGCCGCCTGGTATGTCGGCAACATTCTCGAAGGCACACCGCCGCCCGATAATGCACCGCGCGGCCGCATCGCATTCAAGACTGGGACATCGTACGGCTATCGCGATGCTTGGGCGATCGGCTTCGACGGCCGCATGACTATTGGCGTTTGGGTTGGACGCGCTGATGGAGCGCCGGTGCCTGGTCTGGTCGGCCGCGCCTCCGCCGCGCCAGTCCTGTTCGAGGCTTTTGCCCGTTGCGGCCTCGCCACCATGCCACTCCCGGGCGCGCCGAAGGGTTCGATTCTCGCCGGCGGCAATAAGCTGCCGCCACCGCTGCAGCGGTTTAACGTCAACCCGCCAGGGGATCCGATCGAGCCGCCGCGCATCATGTTCCCGCCCGACGGCGCGCGGATGGAGATCGCCAGACATGGCCAGCCTGATCCGGTCGCACTCAAAGTCAGCGGCGGCCGCGGCCCGCTGACAGTGCTAGTCAATGGCGTGCCAATGGCCGTACCGAATGGTCGCGGCACATTATTTTTTCAACCCGATGGCCCCGGATATGTCCGGCTGACGGTGATGGACGCTCGAGGCGCTGCTGACAGCGTTACCGTCCGTCTGCAATAGCGGCGAATGACATGGCGGATTCTTGGGCCTATTGTCCCGACCAATTTCTTAACCAAGGCTTGAGAGCGTGAGCACAGCCACTGGCGAAGCGCGTCCTTCAGTCGATCCGCAGCGCGGACTCTCGGCGGCGCTTGATTTTGCCGTGGCCTCTCATTGGCGAGCCATCGCGCTCCTTGTGGCATTTTCGCTGCTCGCGTTTCTACCGGGATTTTTCCAGATTCCTCCAGTCGATCGCGACGAGGCGCGCTTTGCGCAAGCCACAAAGCAGATGCTGGAAACGAATGACTATGTCGACATTCGGTTTCAGACCGAGGTCCGATACAAGAAACCGGTGGGAATCCACTGGCTGCAAGCGGCTGCGGTGAAGGCGAGCGAGACGCTTGGTGTGCCGCAGGCGCGCAACAGCATCTGGGTCTATCGATTGCCCTCGCTTGCCGGCGCGACGTTTGCCGTTCTTCTGACCTATTGGGCGGCGCTTGCCTTTGTTCCCCGGCGCGCCGCGCTTCTTGCCGCCTTGATGATGGCGAGCTCGGTCCTGCTCGGCGTGGAAGCCCGGCTCGCCAAGACGGATGCCATGCTGTTGTTGGCCTCGGTCGCGGCGATGGGGGCGTTGGCGCGCATTTATCTCGCGAGCCAGGCCGAAGCAGACGTCAAAATCGGATGGCAGCAGCCGGCGATCTTGTGGACCGCGATTGCCGCGGGCGTGCTGCTCAAAGGCCCTTTGATACTGATGTTCGTCGGTCTTACAGCCGCGGTATTGTGCGCTGTCGACCGCTCGCTGCAATGGCTGTGGTCGCTGCGCCCGGTCCCCGGTCTTCTCTGGCTTGTCCTTCTGGCCTCTCCGTGGTTCATCGCAATTGCTGCAAAGTCTGGCAGCAATTTCTTCGTGCAGGCCGTTGGCCACGATATGCTCGACAAGGTGACGAGCGGCCAGGAGGCTCACGGCGCGCCGCCCGGTTACTATCTGCTGTTGTTCTGGGTGACCTTTTGGCCAGGCGCCGTGTTGGCAGTGTTGGCGGGATCGGTTGTCTGGAAGTCGCGTCAAGAGCCCGGCGTCCGTTTCCTGCTTGCCTGGCTGCTGCCATCGTGGCTCGTGTTCGAAGCGGTCATGACCAAGCTGCCACACTACGTCCTGCCGCTTTATCCCGCCATTGCCATCCTGATTGCCGGGATTGTTGAGCCTCACGGCGTCTCCAAGCAGCGCTGGATGGCGCGCGGCACTATTGGTTGGGTTCTTTTTCCGACCGCTATCGCGTTTGGCGTCCTGATCCTTTTCATTATGGTCGGCCGCGAGCTGGGTCTGGCCACGTGGCCGTTTTCGGCCGCTGCCGTGATCTTCGGCTTGTTTGCCTGGTGGCTTTATGAAGCGGATGGCGCTGAACGCTCGCTGCTGCGCGCCATGATGGCGTCAATATTTATCGCGATCACTGTCTACGCCATCACATTTCCGCAGTTGCCCTCGTTGTTCCCCAGCGCGCTCATCGCCGAGGAGATCCGCGCCGCGGATTGCGAGCGGCCTCGTGTCGCCTCGACATCTGGCTATCAGGAACCGAGCCTTGTATTTCTTCTCGGAACGGAAACCAGATTCACGGACGGGGCTGGCGCAGCGGATTTCCTGCGCTCAAAACCATGCCACTTCGCTTTGATCGACCCTCGCAGCGAGCGCAATTTCGTCCAAAGCGCGGAATCGATGGGACTGCGCTACTCGCTTGTGCGACGCGTGCAGGGGTACAATATCAGCGCCGCAAAACCCATATCGTTGTCTATCTTCCGGTCGCAGGCGAACCAATGAGCTCGATAAACGGATTAAATCGTCGGGAAGGTACGGCGATATCGGCATTGCGTCGGTGCGTGCCCAATCTCACGATGGCGATAAGCCTTTTGGCCCGGCCGCCGCGGGTGGGACAGCGACAAATCCCGTGGTTTAGCAGCCGCGCGCTTGCCGTCATGGGCGGGATTGCGGTGGTTGTTCTTGTGTCGATGTTCACGCTCGATGCAGCCGTTATCCGGGGTGTCGCCCACGTGCCTCGCTGGGTCATTTCTGTCTTTCATGAGATCACGGAATTCGGAAAATCGGGTTGGTTTCTTTGGCCGCTTGGCGTCCTGTTCCTGGTACTTGCTGCCTTGCCACCGGTGCTGACACCATTTTCGCAACGCGTGCTTGCGGTCATCATGGTGCGCGTCGGGTTTTTGTTTGCGGCCATCGCGGTGCCAAGCCTGTTTGCCACCATCGTCAAAAGGATAATCGGACGTGCGCGGCCGTACGTCGGCGGGACTCTTGATCCGCTTCTGTTCAGCCCGTTCGCGTGGGTGCCTGCCTATGCGGGAATGCCGTCCGGGCATGCCACGACCGCGTTCGCCGTACTGGTCGCATTCGGATCTCTGTGGCCACGCGCCCGCACAATTTTATTAGTCTATGCCGTGTTGATCTGCATCAGCCGCCCGATGGTGATTGCACATTATCCGAGCGACGTGCTCGCGGGCGCGGTGGTCGGGATTGCCGGAGCTATGATGGTTCGGCGCTATTTTGCCGATCGTGGCCTTGGTTTTTCGATTAATCCGGACGGCAGGATCCTTCAATTCCCTGGACCATCGCTGAGGCGCATCAAAGCGGTTGCCCGCGGCCTTCTGGCCCCATAAGACATCGCGATGACTACGACCAATCCGACGGTTTCCGTCGTGGTGCCCGTTCGCAATGAGGCCGGCAACATCGCTCCACTGGTTGCCGAGATTGCCGATGCATTGAACGGGCAATGGCTGTTTGAAGTCGTCTACGTCGACGATGGGTCAAAGGACGGAACCGGTGCCGAACTGGACCGATTGATGAAAGGGTGTCCCTGGTTGCGGCGCATCCACCATAAGCAATCCTGCGGCCAATCGGCCGCGGTCCGCACCGGCGTGACTGCAGCGCGCGCGCCTATTGTCGTAACGCTTGACGGCGACGGCCAAAACGATCCCGCCTTTGTCCCTGCGCTTGTCCGCGCACTGGAACAAGGCGCGCCACATGTCGGCCTGGTCGCGGGACAACGCGTCGGCCGCAAGGCGAGCGGATTCAAGAAATTCCAATCGCGTATCGCCAACTTGGTGCGCGGCGCCGTGCTGCGCGACGGTACGCGGGATACCGGCTGCGGATTGAAGGCCTTCCGCCGCGACATCTTCCTTACGCTGCCCTATTTCGACGGTCTGCACCGGTTTCTTCCGGCGCTCATCCGCCGAGAGGGCTATGCTATTGGGTATGTCGACGTCGTCGATCGCCCGCGCGCCCACGGCGTTTCAAACTATGGAATGTGGGACCGCTTGTGGGTTGGCATTCTGGATCTTGCCGGCGTGTGGTGGCTGATCCGGCGCAAGAAACGAATTCCCGAAATCGAGGATTAGCACACGACTGTCGAAAACGTGCTTGACCGGAATTGGCAACGGAAGCCGGTTTGGTCTCGCGTCACTGAAGGAAATGACAAATGCTGGTCGATATAGCAAACGCCGTGGGCGGCTACTTGCACGATGTATTCATTGGCAGTGTGGATTGGGGAATTCTGGTCGGCTACATGGCCCAGGCGATGTTCGCGATGCGTTTTGTGGTGCAGTGGATCGCATCCGAGCGGGCCGGCAAAAGCGTCGTCCCGACCGCCTTCTGGGTTTTTTCGATCGGCGGCGGATTGATGTTGCTCGGCTACGCGCTGTACCGGAAAGACCCCGTCTTTATTGTGGGGCAAGCGTTTGGTGTGTTTGTGTATTTGCGCAATCTTCAATTCGTGATGCGCAGCGGAAGCACCACGGCGGCGGCATAAACTTGGTCCGGCTGCGAACTACAAGGCTCGGCCTGCCACGGAGGCCATGGCCGCGAATCCGCGCGTAAGGTCGGCAAGTAAATCCTCGGGATCTTCCAGACCGATGTGGAGGCGGATCGTCGGTCCGCCCGGAGTCCATTTGGTAGCGGTCCGGTATTCGGTGCAGTCGAACAATATCGCCAGGCTCTCGAAGCCGCCCCATGAAAAGCCAAGACCAAACAGGGTTAGCGCGTTCAAGAACGCGTGTACCGACTGCTCGCTCGTCGGTTTGAAAACGACGCTGAACAGACCGCTCGCACCGGTGAAATCTCTTTTCCAGATGGCGTGACCAGGGTCGCTTTCGAGCGCCGGGTGTAGCACACGCAAAATCTCCGGCCGTTGCGCAAGCCACCGTGCCACCTGCAGACCTGACTGATAGTGCCGGGCGAGCCGAACGCTGAGCGTGCGCAAGCCGCGCAGTGCGAGATACATGTCGTCGGGACCGACACAAAGTCCCATCGAGTAAACAGTGTCTTTCAGGGTCGGAAACGTCGCGGCATTTGCGGACACACAGCCGAACATGAGGTCGGAATGTCCGCCGATATATTTTGTCCCAGCTTGGATCTCGAGGTCCACGCCTTTTTCGAGAGCGGGGAAATAAAGCGGCGTGGCCCAGGTATTGTCCATCAACACAAGGGCGCCCTTTTCGTGCGCGACCTCGGCGATTGCGGGAATATCCTGCATTTCGAAGCTTTGCGAGCCGGGGGCTTCGACGAAAGCGACCCGCGTATTCGGCTTGAACAGGCTGGCGATCTCTGCGCCAATTAAAGGATCGTAATAAGTCGTATCAACGCCTAGCCGCTTGAACACGCCGTTGCAGAAGGTTCGAGTGGGGCGATAGACGCTGTCGGGGACAAGTACGTGATCGCCGGCGCGAGTGGTCGCGAGCAGCGCGGCCGATATTGCCGCCAGCCCGGACGGGAGCAACGCCACGCCCGCGCAAGCCTCGCCGCTGATTTCGCGCAATGCATTTTCCAGCGCTTCGGATGTGGGCGTCCCGCGGCGTCCGTAATTGTAGCGGGCGCGATGGGCGACCTGATCTTCCGCCGTGGGATATAGCAATGTCGAGGCGTGATAGACCGGCGGATTGACAAAACCAAAGTAACTTTCGGGGTCGCGGCCGGACGTAACGAGCCGGGTGTCAGGTTTGATGGGGGCCTTGATCTTCTTCGTCATGCGGACGGAATACCATTTTTCGGCGATGAGATGCGCGCGAATGCGCAACGCCGACATATACGTCGTCACAAGACGTAAGCGTCAACCCCTTGACCCGGCAATCTGATCGTTCTGAGATGCCGAAAGAAGGGGGCTATCGGGGGCAAGAGGGGCCCGAAACCGATAGTTTCAGCCGCATCGCCCTAAGCGCCTGATATCACGGGCACTGCGTTTTACAGTTTTCCAATGTTTTACAGTTGTGTTCGCTTAGTGTTCACACCCGGTGAATGAACCTCTCGGGGTGGGCGGCGTCGTCTTCCGACTTGCGACGCCATTCTAACTCTTTCTCCCAAGCCGCATCATCGACCGGCGTTGCTGCTTTTTCACGCTGCGCCTTTTCCAAATCCGCGTCTCGTTTCTTCCATTGCCGCACGTAGAAAGGCGCAAACATCTCTCTCAGTGCTTCATCGACATTACCTTGCACCGGAAGCCATCCGTCGCGCATCTCTTTTAACATCCTATTGATTGCTTTGCGCCTAAACTGACACTCACGGTAGTCCGTATCCTCCAAGAAATGAGACCTCGGCTGTTTGGACGCCGGGTTTCTCATTTGCCGCCCAAGATCACGCCAAAGATTTTCCAGCGCGGATATAGCTTCGCGGATTTCGGCTTCGCTGGCGTGCGCTTTCAGTGTGTGGTCGAGGCCCGGCGCTTGATCGGCATAGAGGGTCGTTCTATTGCGCGCCCATTCTTCGCGTGTTGGCCAATTGCGTTTTTCGGTCATGCCTTTGCCCTTTCCAATTTCTTCTTCGCCATGCGTTCCTCGATCTGGATCAGGGCCGCCTTGCCGCTCGCCCGCTTGTCCTCGAAGCGGGTGTAACGCACCACCATGGGCAGCGACATGCCGACGATATCGGCAATGGTGCTATCCGATAGCCCGAACCGTTTGAGCCGGCTCACGGCAGTAGCACGCAAACCGTGCAGCGTGCAGCCGGCAAGCTCAGGTATCTTTGCGCGCTGTTCCTGAAAGTTGTCGGTGAACACTTTGCGTGTGAACGGCTTGCCTTGTGCGTTGAGGATGAACGGACCGGGGCGCTTCGGCCACGTCGCCATCTCCGCCGCCAGTTCCGGCATGATCGGGCACCATGGTCGCACGCCGGTCTTGACCTGTCCGCGCCAGCCGAGATCAAAGCCGCCGTCATCGATCATGGTCGGGCCAAGCCGCACCATGTCGCTGCCACGTTGGCCGGTGTAGTAGAGCAAAAGGAAACCCTTGCGGACTTCGCCAGTCAGTTTTTCAAGCGCCGCCCCGATCTGCTCGTCGGTCCACGGCTTGTGGCCGCCGCCGGTCTCGTAAAGCCCGATGCCCTTTGTCAGCGGCACCTCGATATGATTGTTCAGCAGTGCCCACGCCGAGAGGGCGCGCATCGCGCCGAGAAAATTGTTAGCGACACCCGGCCTGTCGGCGAGGTTCTTCATCACTTCGAGAACGTGCGACGGACGCAAACCTTTGGCACCCAGTTCGCCCCATGCATCGCGCGCGATCTTGAGATGGCGCGTATAGATCTGCTGCGTGCCGGGCGAGAGTTTCTTTCGCAGCTTCGGCCAATCGACGATGTAAGCGTCGATCACCGCGTTGACGGTGTCGGTCCGCACTGCGCCGATGATGCCCTGCGCCTGTCTCAAGGCAACCCAAAATTCCGGCGTATGCGGATTGTCTGGCAACTTGGTCCGTGGTCCGGCAATGGGCGTGCCGCGTCCGCGCTGATAGTAGAGATACCATTTGCCCCGCGCTTGGATCGCATGCACGCCGCGTGGCAAGTTCGAGAACGGACTATTTTTCTTTCGTGATCGCATTTTTCGCTCCGACGATATAGGGGTCGAGATCGCTCACCTCGTTTTTGCCTCGCAATGACTTGATCGCGAGATCAATTTCCTGCCACGACCACCGCACGCAACCGCTTGATAGGTGATATGGCTTCGGCAGCACTTCACGTCGCACCAGTTCATCGACCGTGCTCTCGGCAACGTCGAGTTGCTCGGCCAATTTTTTCTTCGACACATAAGCTGGCACATCAGTTGTCACTCATGCTCACCGTTCCTTGCGCGCAGGTCCGCCTCGGGTCGCGCTGTTCATTGTTGTCTGGTCATTGTCGTTTCTTACGCTTCGTTGCTTTCTTCAGCGCCCGTTCGGCACGCGCTAACTTCATTTCAAGATCGGCCAGCCGTGCGGCAGTCTTGATGCGTTGCCTGCGCTGTCGCTCCGCGTTGCTCATCGCTGTCTTGCCGAGCGGCGGGCGTCCTCGCCTTGCCATTGGGGCTGCCTCCGATTTCGTTACGGCTAATGTAACCACGGGGCTAAAGCCGGTCAATTATGTTACGGCACTAAATTGGAGTGGCAAGGATCGGCGATGGATAATCGAGCGCGTGGCAACGTGCACCACGCGCTTCGCTTTCTACCTTGGGTTTCTCGCTGATATTGGCAGAACCGACATATAGCGTTCTACCTGCTTCAGTGCCACTCCCGATTGGTTTTTTAGGGGAGATTCCAAGCGCTTCCGTTACAAATGAAAAAGCCCGCGATTGCGCGGGCTCGAAATTCCTGCTGCGTTAGAGGCGCGGCAAGAGATGCCGGAACTAAGCAACAAAGCGCAAAAAGCGCAAGCCTTCCGAGCCGAAGCGACCGCGCTGATCGGTTTACTCGCCGAGCGTTTTCCCAACTGCTTTACACTGCATGAGGCGAAACGCAGTCCGTTAAAAATCAATATTGCCGCAGACATTCTGGCCGCGCTTGCTGGCGCGATTTCACGGCGAAAACTCGGCTACGCTCTGAGCTACTACACCCACAGCAATGGTTACCTCGCCCACATGCGTGCTGGCGCGGCACGCATCGATCTCGACGGCAACACGGCTGGCGAAGTGTCGCCCGAACATGCGGGCCACGCGGCGGAACGACTCACAGCACGAACACGGAACCCGGCACCACGTGATTTGGCGAAGGCAAAACCGCCAGCGTCAAAGCGGATCACGCTCGCCGATCTGCGCGAGGCTGCGAAGCGGCGCGATGCGCGGCCATGACCGACGTCACCGACATCGACACCGGAACGCGCCCATTCCGCATCTCGTTATTCAAAGACTTGAGCGGGCAAACGGTCGAACAACGCGAAATTGAAATTTGGGATTTGTGCAACGAGGCGCTAATCAATACAGCCGACCGCAAAGATGATCTTCCGCTGTTTTCGCTGACAGTGTTCGGCGACCAGCGCAGCAACAAGAGTTGCCTGCGCCATGATGCCAATGCGCTTGGGATTAGCGGCGTCGTTGGCGATTATGACGGCGAGCAGATGTCACCGAAGGAAGCATTGGAGCGACTGCGTAAGGCGCGTATCAGTGCATTGGTCTACACCTCGCCAAGCCATCGTGAGGACCGTCCGCGCTGGCGTGTCGTTGCGCCAACAGCGCGCGACTTGAACATAAACCAACACGCCAAGCTGGCGGCGCGCATAAACGGCGTTCTTGGCGGCGTGCTCGCCCCTGAAAGCTTCAACGTGTCGCAAAGTTATTTCATCGGAAAACTCAACGGCAATCCTGCGCACTTCGACCAATATACGACGGCGACTTCGTTGACGTGCGCGACGATCTCGATGCGATAGCGATTTACAAGAAGCCGTCAAAAACAAAGCTGGACAACCTTAGCTTGACTGACGTTGTCGGCGTGCAGGCGGAAAAGCCGATCACGTCGCTTGCCGATGCGCGCTTGCAGAATTTGTCCGACGATGCGTGGTACATGGTCGAGAGAGACGAACCGCCAGCGGATCGCCCGAACCTCAAGGGCGGCCGTGCTCATTGCCGGGTCATAAGCGAGCTTGTCAAACTCGGATTCAACAACGCACAGATAAAAACAGTGTACCGCTTAGGCAAGATCGCCGACGGGCCGGCGTACAAATCGACACGCGGTTTCAACGGGTATGTCGAACGTGTGATCGCATTTTGCCGGGCGACTGAGGCTAGGCCCGAAACCGAAGCCAACGCCAAAGCCGAACAGCAGTTGCCTTTCATCAACATTGCCAAGTGGCAAGATCAGCCGGTGCCGGAGCGACCATGGACCGTGAAGGATCGGATTCCGGCAGGCAATGTGACGTTGCTGAGCGGAAAAGGTGGCACCGGCAAGACGATCCTGTCCATGCAACTGTCCGTCGCTCACGTTTTGGCTAAGGACTGGCTGGGCAGCTTGCCTGATCCCGGTCCGGTCATGGGTGTTTACTGTGAAGACGATGAAGATGAAATTTGGCGGCGGCTCGACCTGATCTTGAAACACTATGGCGCCTGCTATACCGATGTTGCGCCGCACCTGCACATCTTGCCGCTGGTCGCCGCCGACGAAACGTTGATGGCGGTGCCGGATAAAACCGGCCTGATCAGGATGACGAGATTATTTGATCGGATTTGTGAGGCGGCTCTCGATTTCAAGCCTAAGCTGATTGTGCTCGACAATGCCGCCGACGTTTATGCTGGCAATGAAAATGATCGCACTCAAGTGCGGCAGTTCATCGGATACTTGCGCAAGCGTCTCGCGATCCCGACCGGCGCGGCTGTATTGCTGACCCAGCATCCGTCATTGACCGGCATGAAAAGCGGAAGCGGTTTGTCGGGATCGACAGCATGGGAAAACAGTGTCCGCTCTCGCATATACTTCAAACCTTTTTCAAACAAGGATGACGACGAAGAAGAAGACACGCAGTCCGAAACCGATCTGCGTGTGCTGGAAGTGATGAAGTTGAACTACGGCAAACAGGGTGAGACCATCAAATTAAAATGGCAAAACGGTCTCTATCTGCCGTTCAGCGGTCCGAGCAGTTTTGAAAAGGCGGCGAGCGAACAAGACGCCGACTATGTGTTCTTGTCTTTGCTCGACAACTACTCGCTGCAAGGGACCAACGTTAGCCCAACGCGGTTTGCCAAGAGTTATGCGCCGACTGTCTTCGCCAAAGAAAAAAAGGCGAAGGCGGCGCGGCTGAGCAAGCATGATCTTGAGAGCGCGATGGATCGACTATTCCAGAGCGGAAAGATCGACAAGGAACCCTACGGTCCGCCGTGCCGGAATACCTTTAAACTGGTGCGAAAATGACCTGTCGATCCTACTGTCGATCCCCCCGTCGATCCCCTGTCGATCCTGTCGATCCCCCTGTGTGTGTCACCCCCCTTATACCCCCCGGAGGAGAGACACAGGTGTCGATCCTCCCTAGGGGTCGGATCACCTGTGTCTCTCCCCCGGCTGGGGCGATTGGAAAAGGAAAGAGCAACAAATGATGGACGACGAAGACACGATTATCGGTCAGCAGTGGCAGCAAGTCGCCATCAAAACTCAAAAGGCAGGCCCATGGGGGATCAAATCAGAAACCCCATGACGACGAGCGAGCCAAGGTGTGCGAAAAAAAAGGGAGAGCAAAAATGCATGACAACGAAGACGACGATCTCGTGCTGGGAAAGACCGCTGATGGCAGAACTGTTTCGATCGATGAAGTCATGGAGAATGCCGGTCTGACGCACGGGAGCTTCTACCGGCATTTCAGGGACAAGGACGAACTCTATGCCGAAGCTGTCCGCCGATTCCTTTGCACCGACGCGCCCAAGCCCTGGCAACCCAAGAGGTCCAAGGGATGGCACGCAAGCCGCGCAGCCAGCGCATCGTTGATGCCTACTTTTCCCGAGACCATTTCGACGACCGCGAAACGTGCTGTCCCTTGATCGCGCTGCCATCGGATGTCATGCGCAGCAGCAATGCGGTGAAAGGAGCGTATCGCGAGGTATTGGAAAAACTGATCGACATTTTCTTAGAGGACTTGGATGCGCCCCAACGCCGTGAACGCGCACTTGCACTTGCCGCCTTGTGCATTGGCGGCATCGTCGCGCCGAAATGCGTAGACGATCCGGCACTGGCCGACCGTTTGCGGCGTGCCGCGCGCCGGGAGGCGTTGCGCATCGGCGGCTGGAACCGCCAACTACCGTATGCTGGAGCGGAAGACGCTGTCGAGCGGGTCGCGAGTTAGTTGGCATCTTCCCATGTCGCCGCGCGAACCGTATCCCCAGAGCTGTCGATCGCAAAACGAATTTCTGCTTGCGGACATGGCAATCGCAGAAAGAAATGTCTCTTAATGTCCGCTTCCAGCCCAAAGCGGATATTCCAATCGTGACC